>JAABUP010004756.1_pt1 | contig 21753 bp, 33 predicted proteins | sample 5559201 | NCBI WGS metagenome assembly JAABUP01 (sample SAMN10711887, study PRJNA513373) | rock metagenome | isolation source: Antarctica rocks | place: Antarctica | reverse complement strand
TGCAATGCCTGGACCCTGACCGGGACCCTGGCCGGATCTTGCATGCGAGACATCCAGATTGCGTATCAAGAGTCGAGGCTCGATATCGGCCACCTTGGGCCTCAGTCCCACGCCGTCCCAGACTTCGCACGAGTGTGTGCCCTTCCTCTTACCCCTGATCCCCCCTTGTGTTGACCTGTTCTTGATGTACTCGTTGACTAGTCCTGTGCAGACTCTCAACAGCGCCAGTGGCCTGATTGGGGACGGTCCCTGCTCAAGTGCTGAAGACCGCCTTTGAGTTACAGTCCAACGCCCTGGACAGCTGCGCAGCTGCCTGCACCTGCAAGGGCTGGCAAGCTGCAGTCACTGACAGTCCCATCAGCACTTTGCATTTACACGCAAATGGCATCTCCAACAACAAGGCCTTCACAGCTTGTCTTGCAACATGGTGCGAAGCAGGCCAGCTCAAGTTGACTGCTCCAATCATCTGATTGGGCAGGGACCAAGCTGAAAGCATGCCTTGTCTCCAGCAGTCACTGCAGTCCATTCAGCACGCTCACTACTGCGTGACAGTGGACAAGCACTTTGCTGATGTGCTATACAGCTACATGGCACGCTCTCCAGCGCTGAATTTTCGCACGCCAATCTCTTGTCTGCAGTTCCCGTGCTCAGCCACTTGACACAGCTGAACACTTTGCATTTGTCAGCAAGGTATAGAGATCATGGATCATCCACGTTGCTCAAGTGTTTGGCTAAATGCCCCAAGCCGCTAGAGAGGCTCAGCATTGAAAGCTGCAACATTCAATGCCATTTGGGACTGGCCAGAGCTTGGAAACAATTTGCACGGCATCTAGTGTGGTTGCAACTCTGCCTCTAATTTCCACATTGAGGAGGGCTATCTGACGTGCTTGAGTCAACTCACTGGATTGAGCTTTGTGAAGTGTTGTGTATCTTTTCATGACGAGGTGAGGACACTGACAAACCTCCTCTCACTTGATCTGTCAGAGTGCAGCTGGTATTTAAGTAGAGAGGTTTCTTTTGCAGCTTGGCCTGCCTTGCGGTCATTCACGTTCGATCGTTGCAATTTGTTCCAGTCAGAACCTCCGTTTGTGCCTGACACGCCATCTTTTCATGTTTTGGTGCAGACCAACCACCTTGCAGCTGGCATGGAGCATGCAGATGTTCATGTACGTTCAGCAAAAAAAATCAGATCACAACGCACTTTGGCTGAGGTTTTAGCTCCAACCCTCTCCACTTCCATTGTCAGCCTGCATCTGGATTTATGTTGACAATGTGAAGTATCCTTTTATCTGGACACCATGAGCCAGTTACTCGAGCTCTGCATGCGCTTAGAAAGTCTGCACCTGAATGGAAGCTGTGACAAGGAACCTGGCCAGCATGATTTTGTGTGCTGCAAAGGGGCTGCGGGACAGCTTAAGCACTTGAAGTTGAGTGGTGTATGCTGCATCAAACTTGACTTCTCGGCTTAATTCTTGACAAGCATTCATTTGGTGCGTGTGGATCTGCCAAACCTGCCTTGCAGATTGCCTTTGCCAGAAATTCTGCAGTACTGCACCAACAAGGTATTTGCTAAAAGGGCTAATGTGCTTGACAAAGGTCAGCTTGGCCTTTGTAGACTGGTAGAAATTGACAGCCCACAACAGCTTCCTGCTGCTGCATCTATACCTGAACTGCAAAGCAACATGCATCACTTGAGTTTGGAGGACAGAAGTGTTGAGGCGGTGATGGGGAGTTGTGCCTTGGGGTGTCTGAGGGTTTGTTCAAACCTAGAATGGTTGACTTTGCCATATGAGTGCTACTTGTCAGAAAGGAGAAGAACTGTATGCATGGGTGAAAGCTAGTTGTCATAAGCATGTTGTTGACTATGGCATTTACTTCAGCGACTGTCAGCGCATGAGCTGTAGGTGCTTTCTTTGCTGCAGTTGTGTGACCGTACAGTTGGCCAACTAAGTTTTGCTGCCAAATGGAGTAGGCCTTGCGCACATGGACTGTTTGATATGCATTCGTGTGTCGACTCACGTAAATTTGTATGAATTGTCGCCTTTGTCTGTCTTGGCACTTTGTTTACGCTGTAAGCTGACTGATGTGCCAGTGGTATCATTATCTCTTTCTCATCATGGACTGCGAATGACGTGTCTAGCAAAGTTTGAATTCAATGTGCAAATGCTCCATTGGCCTTGTTGGTATGCGTGCCATGCCAAATCCCTCATGCTTGTGTACTAATTATGGTACCTCATTGTCGTTACTTGTTGAGTGATGGGGTGCATACTTGTTATTGAAGAGTTCAGCAGAGCATAACAAGTTCCAACAGCCAAAGCCACTCAAAGTTCAAGCTTGACCTTGGAGTTTGGTAAAAGAGCTTGTCCTATCCTGATCAAGTATCACTACCCGTGCCGATCATATGGATGCGGCAGTCATAGTCTTTAACAAGGAAGGCAGTGCAGACGTTTTCAACCTGTTCCTTGATATTGCACTTGTTGTTGCACTTGTCATGCGCAACTAGCAAATTTACGGACGCATCAGCTGCTGATTCTGTTGGCGCTCAGCAATCCTGCACATCCTTCCTGCAATCGGCCAGCTTTTGCTTGACAGATGAGAGCTTGCTCAGAGCTTCTTTGCTTTTTGGTTCCAGCACAATAGCCTCCTTGTAATCCTCAATGGCCTCTTGCAATCTGTTCATGGCCTCCCTGCACCAGCGCTTGCATCCTTGATGCATGAATGCGCACCATATGATACAGTTGTAATGCAAATTGACCTAGCATACAGAAAGACAGTCTACTGCATCCACTCTGATAGATAAAAGCATGCGTGCATGCTCTGCATGCAAAAGCAAATGTGTTACATGTATAGCACATATTGCCTACTTACCGGGCAGAGCCTCGGCGCAAGAAAGCCTTCACATTACGTGGCTCCAGCCGCAGGACATACCCACAGTCTGCTTCAGCATCAGCTAGATTGTTTAGTTTCAAGTGTGCTAACGCTCTGTTGTTGTAAGCAGCTGCCAGTGTACTGTCTGTCTCCAGTGCCTCACTATACAGCCTCACTGCCTGTATAAAAGAGCATACAGTCAGCGCAAGCTGCCATTTGGCACAACCAGGTTGTGCAGGCAATGCAGGTTGACAAGCTTGTTTTACCCAGGTATCCTATTTGAGTACATCCTGCAGTATGAACATGCAGCTTGTGCAACAATTATTGACTGTACATATCTGACCAAAGGGGAAAACACATGTTGAACAAATGAATGAATGAATGATTGGATGAATGAGTGAGTGAATGAATGCATAAATGAAGGAATGAAACAAGAAAGAATGGACGAATGATTGGACGACCAAACACATGCATGCATAAACAATGATCATGTTCTGGCAAGATAATTCTATGTGGGACTTCAGGCTTCACACGAAAACTTCAGCACAACAAAGGGTTACAGCCTGCAATCTGAAACAAGTACCTCAGGTAGCTTGCCCTGCTTGAGAGCAGTGTTGCCCTGCTCCTTGAGGGCTTCAGCTGGCGGTACCTCTCTCACTGTGACTGCAGCTGGCTTGGCAGCTTGCGGGTCTGCCAGACGAGCCTGCAATGCTGCAGGGCTATCTCGCTGCCGTTTCCGCTCATTCTGTTTTCTGGCTTCCTGCGGAACTGACAAGATTAAGCAGACCTGTTACCACACAAGTTGGTCATCACCTGTGGCAGCATGAGGAATTGTCACAGGATTTTGCGCAGCCAACCCAAAGGCACACAGTCCTGCATTGTGCAGGCTGGACCAAACTTCATGAGTGAGACTGTGCAGATCAGCAGTTGATTGAGCATTTCTGCACAAGCACATCAGCTTCCAGGACTATGCCACCTCAACAAGCAGATGATGACGTCCAGGATGCAGCAACTGCAAGTTAATGAGCAGTCTTACCTGAACCCATGCAGCACTGCTGGACACCTCAGAGACTGTGAAATCAAGTCGTTTGAAGTCATCCCCGTTGTCAAAAGTTCTACCTATGAAAGCATCGCCATTCACCTACAGACATTTCATGCATGTCTGAGACTGTGGGATGTCTGCAGATGATAGCGGTCAGCTGATGCAGAAAACACCAAAAGCGTCTTGCCTGAAGTTGGATACCACAGCATGAAGCTATCTCTGAGGCCCGCTGATTGATGCTGGCGCCTGAAAAGGAAGCCTCATCATCAGTGTATAGGTTGATGCCGATGAAGTCATTGTCCTTGCTGTTAGAGAGCAGCGAGGTGTGCTCCACCTGTCAGTGTCCAGGCAGCTTTCAGTGAGTCAGACCAATGAATGCGGAGCTTGACAAGCATTTGTTCAGATGCTGTGCATCAGCAGAACAATATAGCAAGATAGCAACAGCAGCAAGGGCAATGCAGCATACCATGCTCATTGCTGTGGCAGTGTCCAGCATTGCTTCATCAACATCTGAATTGCCCGGGACATTCTGCATTAGTGCTGCTCGCCGGGCTGCTTTCTGTTCTGGCGTTCTAGGCCCTCTGACCTTAGAGAAGTGTCTCTGCAATACATGGAGGGGGATGATTGGCCAGATGGTTCTGTAAATCAGCTGTTGATCTGATTACGGTGCTGCCCACCTTGCATCTATCTGTCAATGCCTTGATTTCGCTTTCTTCATGGTCAGGTTTGAAATTCTCCTCCCACTGCTCAATAGGTTCCGACCTATCACAAGCATGCTTGGTTAGTCGGTGCCCAGGCAACATCAACAGCAGTGCTTGTTTACTTACACAGCCGCTGGGATGTATACAAAGCTGAAGGTGTTTGGCATGGTCCTCAAAACACTCAGATGCTTCTTGATGATTGCACCTGTCGGTGCAAGAAGACAAACGACCGCAACGTTTGATTAGGAACTTCGAAGTCTGATGCAGCCTAAGCGGCACTGCACTGTTACATGCGCTCTGTTGCTGAAGGTACCCCTATATAGAGGGCAAATCGATGCCGACTGGACTGACCCCAGCGCCCGGTCCTCAGAAGGGTGGATCCTAAAGCAGATCCTGAAGGGTGGAAGGACAACCTGATTGCGCAGACGGTTGCAACATACAATTTACAGAGCGCGACAGTCTGTTTCAGAGCATGCAGCTTACGTTGAGCCAGCACATAGCTAGTTGATACAAATTTGCAGGGACCTGAGAGTTAGCACAATCTATTTAAACCAAATGCATTTTGTACATGACATCATTGGCTGAGCCATATGGATGTATGCATATGCTGCACATCAACTGGGTGATAATTATGATGTAATCTGCTCTAATGCAACTGTAGCACATCCTTTGATACATACATGCTTTGACCACTCTTCTGACGACTACTTGCTCTGCTCATTATTATGCTGTATAAAATGTACGCCAACTCTCTGCTGCATAGCCTGCTCCTGCCCCCCAGGTGTGATGTTTGAGGCAATCTCTGTATCATGGCACTCTACAAAGAGTCTATGGCAAGATTGGAGAAAATAGGTTCCAGCCGGTTCACATCTTCAACAAGACTCTTGATGCCTGTGTCAAGGAGTTCCAAGCCTGCCATGCCAAGGCCCTCCTCAAACAGCTGCCGAGTCACCTCCACTGTCTCAGAGCTGCTGAATTCCACTTGCTGAGCTGAGTCAGGTGACAGCTGCTGTGGAACGCCTGACTCATTGTCTTTCTCATCTGCTCTGAAGCCGTCATTGTAGCCTTGCAGGGTGGTTGCCTTGTCTAGGGAGTCTACAATGCGCTCATTGAGAACCAGATAGTCAACCCCAGCCAAAGCCAATGCATCTGCAGCATCATCAGACATCAAGGGGCTACTTGTGATGAGCCAAGGCTTGCAATGGCATCAGAAAGGAGCCTCTGCAACCAATGCAGAAAATGCAATGACCAGAGCATAAAGTTGACCTGCTTTGCTTCTGAATCCAGCCACCATGACCTTGGTCTTTGGGTGGTACTTGGCGCAGTAATTGTAAATTCGCTCTGCAAGCTGTACTCCAGGGTTGTCATTGTCAAATAGACTGCCGCCGTCTGATCGAGGCCCCTGTCATGCACCATACACATGTCAGACCACTGTCAGTCTGTAAGCATTTACATCATACTGCTAGCATGAGTGTAGCAAGGAACGCAAAGTGCAAACAACATAGACATGTTGCTGCAGCACAAAACCAATGGCCACGATAGCAGCACAGACTTTAACTGCATCAGTCTCATGGGTGTGCTGCGACATACAGAGCGTGCCCAAATAGTGCCTTGTCAGCACATTGCGTTTGCCCAGTTTCTAGATGCACTGCTTTGTTGCTCATCTGCTCACCCTTTGATTTTTGATGTAGCCTGGGTGCTTCTTGTACCAGTCCATGATGCGGCCAACGTTGGGTTGGATCACACTGACGCCAGCTTGCGCTGCAGCTTGAGCCTGGACAAAGCTGCAATGCAGAACAAACCCTACTTTGACTATATGTGGAAGACACTGCTGGCATGCAATTTGAGGGCAATGACGCAAAACAAGGTCAGCAATGGGTGAGCAGAATGCCAAACCTGTAAATCAAAGTAACATGAGCCGCTATGCCCTCTTGCTCTAACTGCTTAGCTGCTTGAATGCCTTGCCATGTGGCCGGAAGTCTGATCAGGATGCGATCTGAGCTGATGCCATTTTCTTTGTAGTTTTCTATCAGACTGTGAGCCCGAGATAGCATTTTGTCTGCGTGGCATAAATCAGTTGCGCTTATCTGCACACTGTGACATCATACGGCATGGTGTAGATGTCGCCAGGAGACGTCAACACACACTGGCAGACCTGTATCGTAAGCTGCTCTTGGGTCAACTTCAGTACTCACTCGCCCTTCCACTTGCTCAGCAAATATTGCCCCAACATTTGCAAGAGCTTTGTCCAGGATGCATGCTAGTTTGTCGGAGTCTGTTTGGCACTTGTCATACTGGATTCCATGCTCAATGGCCATCTATGAAGCAGCAACTGTATGATCAGCATGGTTTCTGCAGCAGAAAGCCTGTGCTGTCTGCAGTTTTCAGCTTGCCTGATATTCTCTGGCAACCCTGGGGTTGCCCATCATGCCCGCAAGCACAGTGCTGCTGACAGTTGCAGCCTGTAGCTCAAGCTCTTCTATCTTCTGCATGAGGACAGTATCAGGGATAATGGTCGACCATTGGCTCAAGGCCTCTAGCTCCGTCGCTGCTGTCGAGCTGGAAGGTGGCTTGATCCTCACTTTCTTGGCTGTCGCTTGGGCCATGCAGCGGGTGCTCTGCCGCAATGTGGTGCGGACACCATGGTACTGGCATGGCAACGTACGCAGCGGATGTCCGACATGCGCTGTCATTGTGCACATCGATCCCAGCGCAGCGACCGACATTCAAGCGCAGCGATCTTGATAGTCCAGCTGATAGTTGAGCAGAAAAGTCAAGATTGATAGTTGACCGCGCCAGCTAGCTGCGTTGACCGACAGATTTCTGACAGAGCACTCGCAGGGCAGGGCTCACTGTAGTTCCTCCATTACGTGCACGGGTCACATGTGCTTTGCTCAACTGAAGTGCAGTCGTGAAGTCTAGCCAAGGACACTACTGATGGCTCCAAAAGTTGCATCCAAAGCCAAAAAGCCTGCAGTTCCAATACCAGAGCCTGAGGACAAAAACACAGCCCCGGATCTTGGCTCTGTGGTTGCAGATTTGCGCAGCAGTGATACTGAGGCACAACAGCAGGCACTGACAAGGTTGTTTGCAGTCAGAGAGTATGCTGGCGCCAAGGTAGCTAACAGCATGAAAGCAGCTGGGTTGGAACAATTGGCATGACAGAGTAACATAATTCATGTGGTGCCACTTCTGCAGGTTGCCGTTAGTTCTTCTGAGCTGGTCACCAGTCTCTTGGTGCTAGTAAGCTCTGACACTAATGAGGTGCAAGTGCTCAGCGCTCATTGTCTAGCCCGCTTTTCAGCCTGGCAAGGTGTAGCACAACAAGCCATATGCAACTTCAGCAGTGCTGAGGTAAGTGACACAGCCGGCTTTCTTGCACCACCTTATCTTGTCCAGCAGACACATCTGAAATATGCTTGTTGCACTGCAGTCCTTGTGGAAATCATGCTTTATCAACACCAAGTTGGCAGCTGGTACACAAAAGGTGCGTATTTTGCATTGTTGGTTCCAGGTTGGCTTGCCTTCCAGTATAAAGGCATTACATCTGGCTTGTCTCTTCACCTGTACCCCTCCTGTATCTATGACATAGGTGTTGAGCAAGGAATTCTTGGAAGGCTGTCTCAGGTGCATGGCAACCATGTGTTTTGCCTCCCCTCGTGTCCTTCAGGGGCTGAGCACACTAAGTACAGCTCCTTTATGCGCACTTTACCAGCACACAAGCCCAAAGATCCAGGTCAGAGACCATACAAGGCAGCCCTCCAGCATTGGCCGTCCATGCAAACTGTCAACGTTGAACATCTAGGCAAGACCTACCAGTATGCTTGGTGTGCAGGAGTGTGCCTGTCAGCTGACTACAGCCTTGGCCACGGATGATGCTGCATGCAGCTCGTTTGTGCCTGATGGTGTCAGAGGTCTGCTGGATCTGTGCAGCTCATCTGCGGCAGCCCCTGTGAGGGAGCAAGCATGCTTTGCCCTGTGTCAAATAGCCAGACCATCACCAGGCTGCCATGCCTGCATACATCTACAGACGCTGGGTGCAAGCCAAGTATTGTTACAGCTGCTCAAGGGTATGTTTCGTTCCCTGGCATAATCAAGTTTGCAGCTCATCATTGGCTGTTGATCCAGCCTCTGTAGCTGTTTGCGCCCTACAGGTGCAGGGGCTAGCACACACAGTAACACACGAGCAGAGGAGCATGCAGCCTTGTTGCTGTGCACGATGGTGCAGAGACAGCCACATGCAGCGGCACAGGTGCAACTCTGCTCTTGACCCTCAATTGTGCTGTGAGCATGTCAATGCGCTGTATTGGATGTAAAAAACATGATAGTTATTGCAGGTCACCCATGCATTGAGCTCCTTGCACTGCTTTTGCAGGATTTCTTGCGTCCACGTTCTGCTGAATACAGGCACTGCATTGCAGTCAATTTTGGCTGTTTTTCACGTGAACTGCTTGCAACGCATCTGTGGCATATCCTTACGTCACCATGTGCCAAAATGTTGTCATACTGAATAGGTGCAACACCTTTTCTGTAGAGCCTCAGGAAAGCAAAGCAAAAGACTCAGGTGGCTAGGATATATTGTCAGGATGCCTAATGATAGATTGCCTAAGAGGCTTTTGTTTGTTGAAGTCAAGGGGCTTCGCCCACCTGGTCGCCCAAGGCCTAATTTCAATGATGTTGCGTCACGTGACTGTCAAAATTATAGGCCGATGATGTAATGTTAGGCCGTATAGGGATGCACAGAACAGGATGCTGTGGAGAAGCAAGACATGCCCTGCACGTACCTAGCTCATCACAAGCCCAAAAGCGTCATGTTTTATTTTTTTTGGCGCAGTCAATTGTGCATCTAGACTGCAAAATAGGGTGCATGATTCAGTCCGCTCGCTTATGTACATCCACGTGCATATTAAGTGGTCATTCTCATTTCTTGAAGCTGCACTATCATTGTGCAGGTACACGAGGGAGATGGCTTGCAGACCATTCTGGCTCTTCTGCCAACACCCTATGCTGGGCCATCTGCTTCTGATGCTGCTGCCGCAGCCACAGCAACAGCAAGCACAGGTGCAGCACCTGCTTGGGCCAACAAGCCTCAATCAAGCAGGCTTCAAAGCAGGGTTTTGCAGCTCTTGGCAGCCATCTTGCAGTCAGCTGTTGTACGCAGCAGCATATTGAGCACAGACAGCAGCCCAAGTAGCATGGTCTGCTTGTCAGTTCTGCTGAATACTCTGAACCCCGATGGCCCACAACTGCCAGTAGCGCCGCCAGTTGCTGTCACTCCAGCTGTGGGAAAAGGAGCAGTGGGAAAGGCAGATGGCAAGGCAAAGGCAGGTGGGAAGGGCAAGGCTGAGGCAGTTCCTTCATTGGCTGCTGTGCCACCTCCAGAGCTCCTGCCTCCTTTCCCTACTGCAGTGCAGCTGCCAGCAGTGCAATGCTTGCAGGTCTGCACAATTTGTGCGAATTTGCTTGACCTTGTGCTTGTCCTTGCATCAGGCACACATGCTGGACAGGCTTGCATGCATGCTGTCTGACTGAATGCATCATTACATGTGCATGTGCCAAGTCTGTGGGCTTTGCGCAGATGCACACATTTGCCAGCTCAAGTTTTTGCACAATCACAAGTGAAGCAATCAATCTTTTGATTGCATTGAACCTGCCATGTCGGATGCACGCAGGAGCTTGCCAAGGAGCCTGCATTTGTCACTCTCCTCCTTGACTCACTCCTGCTCAAGCACTTGGCCAAGGTGACTGCGTCAGCCACAGATCAGCTTGCTCAGCAGATTGCAGTGCTGGTGCAATACATGGCGCTGAACACCACCTCAGAGCAGCTGCCAGCTGCTGACATCAAGCCAATCATGCGTAGCCTTGCAGAGCAGTCGCTCAAGTCAAATGACCGCTCTCTCCAGGCAGCGGTGGGTAGTGCAGCATGCAGCCTGCCACCATCTCTGTTGCTGCCAGATGTGAAGCCGCCGCTGCCTTCTCCACCATGTACACCACCGCCACCGCCGTTGCCCCTGTCCAAATTCATCTGGGATGCCATGGGATATGAAAATTTGCCTGATCAACAGTCTGCTGCTGTTGTGTAGCGCAACAGCTCTCGTTTGAGGTCTCAAGTAGTGGCTCAACGGTTGGCCTCTAGCCAACTGAGAACTGATCATGACCACTTGAATCTTCTGGCTCTTTGGTCTTGCGCTTTGGCGCATAATGCCAACAACTGGTACATGATGTCTCGTTGATGATCTCCGCTATGAAGACATGATATATTCCGGGCCACAAGCACGACGGTTCTGCTAGACTTTGCCAATTTTCGACTGCTGCGCAGCATGCTATTTAAACTGTTGCATTTCACGCCTGATCAGTTCAACTTGCTATTGGGCTAATGTACGAGCGCGACATACACTGCAGCTGCGCTGCTCGCTGTGCAATATTTGACTGCCTCCGCAAGACCAAAGTTGCATAGCGGCGGCATGAAAGAGCTTATCACAGAAGTGCTGCAATTGCACAACACCCTGCACACAGACAGGTCTCAGAGTGAAACTTGGAGACTAGATCGTGATCGGCTGGCTCAAAGCCAGGATGCTCTGACCAGACGATGCCAGCAACTTGAAAGCGAGGCGACTCGTGTGCAGCAAATACTGGCCACTAGGAATGCCGCTCTGAGTGAAGAGCTAGGATTGCAAACAGCTTACAGCCAGTGTCTCGCTGACCTCTCCGGTAATATGCTACTGTAAAACAGCTCTCAGCCTTGATGGGATCATGAGGAGCTTTCTCAGCTGCAGCTGCCTATGGCAAACTGGACAAGATGGCTTCACAAACAGAGCTGGAAAAGAATGACATGCATCAGAAGTTAAAGCGTAGTGAGGCCAGTCAAGCACATCTCTCCAGTATGCTCAGTGCAGAGAAACAAGCCCATGCTGCTGCTGTGGCTTCCTTACAGCAAATCCAACAAGGCCACTCCCAGCAGATAAAAGAGACAAAGGATCAGGTCAAGACAGCCTTGCAGACTCCATTGCTTTGATGATATGATATGCATGCCATAGGTAGATTGCTGTATCATCAGGATGAATACCAACGCAAGAATATGCTTCTGGACATTTTGTGTGCACAGTGTTCCTCAACTGATCTGTCTCGTTATGCATAACCAGTCAAGATGTGTGCTTCCCTGTCCGCCCAAACAGCTATAGTGTGCTTTGCGGTGTGATGACACTATCCGTGCCATGCAAGTCCAGATGGACAGAGCATTGCTGGAGAGGCAGAACATGCAAGAGTGCTTGGAGAAAGAGAGACTAGCCTTCAGAACATCAATGACAGCCGCTGGAGATGATCGCAGGGATGCAACATGGAAAAGCAAGATGATGAAGCTCAGGGCTGAGCTAGAACGAGTCAAACATGAGAGGGATAGCTTCAAGCGTCAGCGCAAGTCGTAGATCAAGAATGAGCATGTTTACACTGTACCATTAATCAGTGATTCAGCAGTTTGAAACCACCAGATGTGAATGCGATACATTCCTCCTAGCAGTCTGCACAGGTTCAACGCAGCTTTAGCCACCCACACACCCCACAAAGCCTTAACTGTGTACTGCGCGACAGTGATCATTGGACAAAACACCAAACAGAACCCTACCAGCATGACATTGCGTGTAAATGCAAAAGACTGTGAAGCATACAACAGACCATCATACACAAATACAAGAGAGTTCAAGGGTTGTACCACACACAGGAGTGACCATAGATTATTATGCAGAATGTCAATTGTCACATCAGCTTTTGTGAACAGGGAGATCAGCCAGTCCTCTGCAACAAAGAAACCAATGCCACATAATGTTCCAATGGCAAGACCGCTCAATAGTACTCGGTTGCACAAGACTTGTAGGCTCCTGCAACCACAAGAATGGCCATGAGCACATAATGGCAGCATTTATTGTATCACTGTGCTGTGCAGGAAGTGTCAACAAGTTTCACTGTGAAACAGCAGTTTCTTGAAGCTCTTGCTGCAACACAAACGCACACTGTTGTGCAGGCAGTGTCGACAAGTTTCTGCTACAACACAGCTCCTGAAAGTCAACACCCACTGTCAGTCCTGGTATGCTCTGTAAACATCAGGCAAGCACTAACAGTGTTGATAGCGGTACCTTGTGTCGCTGCTATTGGTCGAGTCGAGCCGTGGATGGGAGAGCCTGCTGCCTAATACTGTACCAGCTACAGCAAAGCCATCTGTCACATACGAGGTCAGAAGCCAAAGCTGAGCCACAATCTGATGAGCAGCCAGGGCCGCTGTTCCCATCCTAGATGCCACTGCCAAAGCAATGAAAAAGGTTGCCTGCATGACAGCAGGGACCATGTAGGCTGCAACCAAGGTGCCCATGCCACCGTCACAGTGGCAGATACAACAGAAGTAGAGCTGTCTGTCAGCTCAGTTCAAAGATGGGCTGATAAGCAGCTGGACAGGTTGCAGGAGTGAATGAGATTGCTTGCTGACCTGAAGCAAGGTGGACCTGACCAGCATGCTGGCGCCATCTGACAGGAAGCCCATGAGGCTGTTATCATTGGAGGTGTCACTGTCTGCTTTGGCAACTACTGGACCCACCACCTGAAGAGCAGGGTTGGCAACTGAAGAGCGCAGCACAGCACAATTCAGCCCAGCCCAGCCCAGCCCAGCCCAGCCCAGCCCAGCCCAGCCCAGCCCAGCCCAGCCCAGCCAGCCCAGCCCAGCCCAGCCCAGCCCAGCCCAGCCCAGCCCAGCCCAGCCAATATTTAGCAAGCCTGATAGATATGCAAACTAGGACAACAGCATATGTAAAATTAATCACCATGCTGCACCACAACTCACCAGCGCCTCCTCATCTGTGTGCAACAGCACATCTGCAGGCAGGGAAGTAGAGGTTGAGTCTTCTACAATGAGAAGCTCTTGTCTATCATCCAACGCTGATGTCATAGGAGGAGGCAACAGCTTCACTAACAGCAGCCCTGCATGTAGTAAACATGTCAGCAGACTGTGATATTGTCACAAGCAGACATTCAGCAGTTCAAAGTCAGCAGCACTTGGTGCTGCACAACAGTGTCACCCTGCAAGTCAGCATCGCCACCCACCATCATTGGCAGCAACTGGGGTCATTGCCACAGGATTATCAAAGCCAAGGGATGTGATACCTACGCATGCCGAGATGGAAGCTGATGTCAGGGTGACCAATCCCATGTTGCGTAGGTAGGTTTCATGAGATCCCAGGCCACCCAAGAACACAGCTAGTGTGCCTGCTACCTCCAACAGGGCTTGTCCACTGATGAGCATGGTTGCTGCAGTCACTCTGTTGAACCCCTGCATCATATTGTGATCTCTATGTGCCTCGCAGCAGCAGTGCATTCATCACTGCACCATTTGTGAAGAGCATTGCATGGCACATGGTATTGTCTATCATGCTCTTTTATCAAGTCTTGTCAAGCTGCCATCAATGAATACATTCCTGTACAGGCATGGCTTGATGACAGAAAGCCAGAGCAATCCATACAACGACTAGTCCTTCCAACATGTGAACGGAGACACCCACCTGAAGTATACCACTGATGCTCATATTGACAAGAACCAGAGGGGTGATGGCAACACGCACCCACCAGTATGGTGTGGCCCCACGCAAAACCTCCGGTTGCAGGTTTAGTAGCAGCGTGATTGGGTGTTTCAGCACAGCCAGAGTGCTGCATGCCAAAGCTCCCCCTGCCAGACCACTGCATGCAACTTGCTTCATGCGAGTGGAAGTTAGAACATACTCCATTGCCAAATATGGTCTGTATTCAGGTTTGTAAATGCCAGGGTGCAGTGCACAGGCAGGAAAGAGATTGTACCAAATGAGGGCTAGTTTCACATGCTTCCTGAGAGATGCCCAGTCTGCAGCTCCTGCATTTTTGCCGAGCTTGGCACTCACTCCATCTGTCAGAAAATTGAACAGAAAGCAAACTGTATTTGCTGTAGTTGCCACTGCTCCAAAGCCAGCTTGCATGTCACTGCCGCCATAGGAGCCAAGCAGTGCGGTTTGAAGGGTGACTGTCACGTTCGGGGCGGCTGCAGACAAGGTCTCACGCTTAGAACAGCGCGCAAGGCATAACCTTGAAATGCAGAGTTGACTTGAGGCACCCTTCTTCGGAAGCATGCAACCCACCGTTCAGGAGGATGGAAGGTATGGCTATCTCGAGTATGGCTTTCCATCTGACCGTGACATGCGACATTCGGTTCGTGCCTGCATGCTGTGGACTCGAGCGACAGTGTTCCAAAATGCGCCTGCTCCGAAACCAGACAGGTACCAGACATCTGGTCATGCCATGCAATTTGGTTCTCGCAATATGTCATCGTCTTCAAGAGGCCTTCAAATGAGATTACTCAACGCATATAGAGTACAACGAGCAGACTCTGTATTGTCTACCATGGAGATGGTTGCATGTGAACAACATTGTTTGTAATAGGCACCGTAACAATATCACATACAACTGTTGCTTTTGAGATGCTGTGAAACACACAAGACAGCCATTGATGCCAGGGATCAGCCACCCTCAACCTCATTCTGTGCACAGAATTTGGTGTCTAGTGATTTAGCTGTATAAAAGATGTGGCAGCTGCCACAAACAGGCTGCAGGACGCGTGCCTGACTCAGTGAGTCTAGGCGACAAGGTATGGCAGCTAATGTAGGCTGCTTGACTGCACAGGCCAATCAGCGATGGCGGCACAAGCTTCTGAGGTGCCAGCACAAACACCTCCTCAACAATGTATGAATGGACGATTGCTGGCTGACTTAAAGAATATCACAACCCTTTCTGCTGTATCTGTTCTTGGATTTGATCAGCAGTGATTGGACAGTGGAGCTGCAGCCAGCATTGCTCAGTTGCTTGTGAGCAGGCCGCCAACAAACAAAGGCAACATAGACTCAGCTTACCTTTTGTGACAACTCCAGCCAGTCTACAACTTTGCGCAGGGCATCTGTCTTTACAGGAGTTGCGTCATGATTCCAGTGGCTAAAGCTATCAAAGAAAGATACACTAGACCAAGGCTGCTTGTGCTCATGTCCATCTGATGCTCGTTGCAACAGATGTCCACAAAATCCAGCAGGCAAAAGCAACTGCGCCCCTGCCAATCACCAAGCCCAAAGATGACACCCTGCAAGCTCATAAGTACTTTACAGCTGTGTCACCTTTTAATCTCCTGCCCCGAAAGGCTGCCTCCTCAATCGGCAGACCATCGACAATTGTGCCTGAGTCAGGAACGCGTCACTCAGCTGACAGGCCAACAAGCTAAAGCGACTACAAGACGTTCGGACTGTGCGTTCGGACCTGTCTCGTTCGGCATGAAGTAAGATGCAACCGGTGCAGTGCCGGTATGTTCAATGTTACAAGGCAGGTGGTGCACCTTTGCGACGGGGTCGCCTGCAGTCGTCATGATCAATAGGCTGGATCAATCCGAAATATCCTCACAGCGTCAGCAATCGTGACCACATTTGGATGGCTGAGGTGAAGCGATGTGATCAAGACAAAGCTCGTGGGAGGTCGCTGACTGTGACTAGCGACCGAAATCATTACACAGCAAGGACAGCTTCAGCTGAACATGTTGCCGCTCGTGACATGCCCTCATTCCTAAGCAAAGCGCCCTTGCCAGATTGAAGCATTGTCCAATTTGTACCGTGATCAGAAGTCTGTGGTTGTGTTCCATGACCCATGAAACAAATATGCACAATGAGCAACAGAATAGGACAAGGGCACTGCAAAGTATGTCTATACCTCACATACCTGTGGGATCCCACTGGATTCAAAGTCCCCTGAACAGACTGTAGCGCAACGCTGTCTGACAACATGATTCAAACTGCCTCGCAATCATGCTGGCTCAAGAACTCATTTGAGCGTCATCCAGTACAAAAACATATTGGGCTAGCAAAACCAAAACACTGAACTCATTGACTAAAGCCAAATCCGAGGCCTTCTACCATGCTTTGGAGGGGGGAGCTACTGCAGTGACTTTGATATTGTTGGTGCCTTTGTTTGCACTTGCTCCTAACTGCTCTTTCAGCAGAGCAATCTCATTCTCCCTTTCAATAAGCACCTTCCTCAGATACAGAACCTCCTCCTCAGCAGACATCTTGCTGTTGAGACGCAAGTTGTTCTGGATGCTTCTTGCTCTGCTGGCATAGCGCAGCGTGCTGAGCGTCTGTTCTTGGTTGTATTGTGCGGGGCTGACACACGCAACCATGAGAGTCTCACTGTTACCACCCAAGGAGTCCTGGCACCACATCAGAGTCAGCATGCTTGGTTTCAGCAGTCATGCACACTCAATGGCATGTGTGTAGACAGGCATGTGTTGGCTGCGCAGAACATACTTGCAGGGTTTGTCACAGCTGCACAAAACTGCATTCAGCAGCATTGGGCCACCACAATGGACACAAGCAACTCCTGAATATGACAGCTTGCAACTCTCACCTGTAGGATGCGAGTGAGCTTGGAGTCCCTGTAGGGAATGTGGCGGCGGCCCTTGCGGTCTGTCAGGGCACTGATCACATTGCCCAGTGCCAACAGGCCCTTGTTAATGTTGATGCCTTCAGCCAGCTGCTTCCCTGTGGCTCCTGTGTCATCTGCCCTCTCACTTCCTGCATCACACACACTCAATGCTCTCAAAAGGTTCTGGACGCAAGCTTTGGCAAACAGTGTGCCCTCACCCCACCTGGGAAGCCAGTCTAAGCCATGCAAGAGAGTTGAAGTACAGGATGCGACATAACTAGTGCTGGCAATGCAGTGACATGTCCTTTGTTCCTGTTGCTATCAATTGATACGCAAGTGGGATGCAGGATGCAGTGCAGCTGGGAAGGCCAACAACTCCAACTGTGGTCAGCATGCAGCTCCTGTTATGCAGCTGCAGCCTTCAACAAGCTGTATTGACCTTTCTCTTGTGGCGTATCTTTCTGCATTGAAGGGTTGGCAGTAAAGTATAGCCTGGGTGATGTTGAACCTCATACCTGCCAGGTCCACCAGGTGCAGCTTGGACTTCAAGAACTTGGGAGCTTTGCTGTCAGGTGGTGCATTTGGCTTCCGCCGCTGCTCCAAGGTCAGGGTGAAGATGGCATGCGACCTACTGGACGCATCATTCAGGTTGTGGGCAGCCACAGCCCTGTGCCCATTGCCAGCTTCCAACAGCTGAGCAATGTCTGTCTCTGTCTTCACCTCTACCTCCCTGCTCACAGCAGACCAGCTTGCGGCACAGCATGGCTGACTGAAGCTGTGCTGTAAAGGTTTGCTGGTGTTGGGTGTTGAGATAAAAATGTTCACATCAGGCATGCTGCCTTAACTGCTGCCTGTTGGGGGCATCCTGCTTGACTGCTCACACTTCGTGCATCGCATCTTGAGGCTCTGAAACAACCGTGAAATCATGACAAAGTAGGTGAAGAAACCAGGCCTGGAAGCACCTGCTGAAAGGCTGTCCTTCAACCAGGTTGAAGTCAGCATTGTAACAGCGTGTGAGGCGTATCAAAGACCAAGCCAAATCCAGTGTGAGTACATGATCAATTAAGCCATGAGAACAATCACATGACACCCACACACATCTTCTGGCAACATTGTGCCTGTGCTGATGATGCATGTGGCCACAGTGCGAATGTATGCACACTGCGATCGCAAATAGTGAGGACTGCATGGAGAGGCCAACATACAGGGGTATACAGAAGACAGCAATCACCTGACACCCTCCAAGAAGATGCCTTGAGTAGGGCTCTCACGAATGTCTATGACAGGCATCCTGGTTGTGCCGTCCTCATTGGGGTTGATCAACAGATCCCTGACCTGGTCCTGGTACACCTCCACAAAGTCCACCTGCCATCACAGCCTTCACAAGTACATATGTGCTCTGCTGCCAGACACAGTCCAAAGCAACTTGAGGCTAAAGACAAGCAACCGCCTGCACAGCAAGGGTGAGTCCTTGCTAGCTGCATGTGCAGCAGATGCTGCATCTTCTTGTCCTGATTACATGCCATGATGCAAGCTGCTGAAGCTAGGTCATGATCACTATCTGCGTAATGGAGTTCAGAGCAGCTGCAGCAGCTGATGAAATCAATGCAGAATGAGATTTGGAAGTGGTGACCTTCATGGTCACATCATAGTCAGCTCTTGACTGTTGCATGGCTGCAAAGATGGACTTGATGGAGCGAGGAATGATGCCTGTTGCCTCCCCCTTGCCAGAAACCTCTTTCACAGAGGCTGCTGTGCCCATTGTGTAGGTCTTACCAGACCCTGTCTGCCCATAGGCAAACACCTGCAAATGCACTCAACATCTCCTGCCGCACTGGGTATACCCAATCACCCTCAACCACGTAGGCATACTGGTGGCAAAGCACGATAGTGCAAGATTGTTGAGCCCAACGATGCATGAATCTCTACAGTCACTGTCAGCTGAGTAGCACTACATCAGCAGTGCTGTAAGCATAGCAGATTGAGAAAGCAAAGCTGCTGTCTGCAGGTATGCAAGATCCAAATACACTCCACCATCTGGTCTTCAGGATCCCCAGGGTTGCACCAAGACAACAATCACAGTGGGCAGAGATTGCAAAGGCTGAGCACTCACTGTCACATTGAAGCCCTGAAGATATCTGTCCAGCAATGGCTGCACAAGCTCAGCAAACAAGCGCCTGCTCTCCTCCTTACTGTCTAGCTTGTATGCCCTGTCATAGTCAAAGTTGTACGCCTCTGTGTTTGTGGATCCCAACTGCAAAGGTGGCAACTTGATCTTGTTTGGTGGCTCGACCTGAACACACTCCTTAGCCTTCTTGGCCTTCTCCAGGTCAATTAACGGCCGAACCTGCACAAAGCTTTCAAAATCTAACCCCTCAGTACGACGAGCTAGACAAGACACAGCTCACGTGGAGAATTATATTCCAAGATGCATGCTTACAACCACGGCGACTTTGACGGACGATGTGCTTTCTACTGCACCGTAGTTTGGGTCGGTCGAGCCAAGTCCACCGACACCACCAGCCTGTGGCAAGCCTTGCTTAAACTCAACATACCTAGGCTCGCGACGAAGCAGCAAGTACGATGTTGATTAGCTGTTATTACCGAGGCACCCTGCTTGCCATTGCCTACTCCGCTGCCACCGTTCAAGGTGCTTCTGCCGGTGCCTTTCCCTATGCCAGAGGAAGGATTGCCACCATCGCCCCTGTCTGACTGAGTTGCGGCAATAGCTCCTGCAGCGCCAGACTTGCAGCAGCAATTTCCCATACTGACAGCTCCAACGAGAACACCTTCGCACCTACCAAGGAGCTTGACACTGGTCACTGCGCACTGCAAGTCAACGCTATTAGGTTAGGCCAACACTCATTAGGTCAACACGCTCCTCTAGGTTTGAAAGTTTGCTTTGACCGTGGGAACAGCTCGCGGTGCGATGCCGTGCGCGCAGCGATACAGTCATGGCGCTGAGTCCAACGCCTTCAGCTCGTCCGACCAGGTGTCTGGCTTCTCGCCATCTGGCGCGTTAACGCTGGCGCGTGATGCTACCACAGATCTTCCTGATCATCGGCTTGCCTTCGTGACTTCTCGCGGGTATACGAGAGGCGGCACTGAGTGAAAACATGCACACATACACCCTCCGCGGCGTTGAAGTGGAGTTCCCCTACGATGCTTATGCCTGTCAGGTCAGGCTGTGTTGCTGCCCCTTGCAAGACTTACAGTGAATTGTGTCAACTGAAGTAAAAATGTTATATGCAGCTGGACTATATGGAAAGGGTGATTCAGGCTTTGCAAGAGGTAGATGGTCAACATCGTTCAAACAATCTCTTCTGCTGTTTACTCGAAAACATGCTTGTTTCTTGTAGAGGGAGAATGCTCTTTTGGAAAGCCCTACCGGCACAGGCAAAACACTGTGTCTCCTGTGCGCAACGCTTGCTTGGCGTGAGTCGCAGAAGAAAGTAAGCCAATATGTCTTGCGCAGTGTCAATACCATTGCACTCATGTTCTGATGCTGACTGACTTACAAAGAATCTGCAGGCTGTGCCGTTAACTAGTACTGCCCCGCTTGTTAATGTTGAACAGCAGCCCCAATCATGGTCCGACAAACTAAAGGAGGGCTATGCTGAGCTGAAAGCTGAAGGCACAGTGAGAGTGCCAACCATCGTGTACTCTTCACGTACGCACAGTCAGCTTGCTCAGGTCATGAAGGAGCTGCGCAACACCTCTTACAGGTGCATAGCACTTTTCATTAGTGCAGTCAGTGGTTCTCACTGCCTGGGCTGCTTCATGCCTGCTCAGTCGCTGACATCAGGCGCTTTGCAGGCCCCGCAGTACTGTCCTTGGATCAAGAAACCAGATGTGCTTGCACCCCACTGTGTCCACTATGGCTGGTGCTGCTGCCAACCAAGCATGCAGATCCCTCATGCAGACCAGATCCTGCAGATGGTGAGCAGTGCGCCCTAATGTCACATGCTCAAGGCTTGTCACACAATGTCTGAATGCAGATGCCACCATCAGCATTCAGAATGTGCATCTGCACCATTTTTGACAGTATCTTTTACACGCTGGACCTGTGCTGTGCAGGGGCAATGAAGTTGACAGGTTCAGCATCAGTCACCCGGATGTGAATGGTGAACCTCTGGACATCGAGGACCTGGTGAAGCTGGGGCAGCTGTCGGGCCCCTGCCCTTACCTGCTGTCCAAGGAGATGGCCAGCACAGCAGACATTGTGTTCATGCCGTACAATTACCTCATAGACGCCAAGAACAGAATGGGCCTGGGCAAGATCTGCTGGGAGAATGCTGTTCTCATCTTTGATGAAGCCCACAATCTTGAGGTGCGCTCCCTTGCCAGCTTCTCAGGGTGCAGATGCAGCCTTGATACAAACCAATATGCTTACGTTGTAGTGCTCACTGGCTTGGGGCATCTATGCAACAAGGACTCTCTTATTCATGACTCAGCCTTGAGTGAAGCTCGTCCTGAATGCTCACTTTGGGAAGCTGCAGTGAATGGTTGCTCAGACTGATGATCACTGTTGGGTTTTGCAACAGGGGGTTTGCTCAGAGTCAGCATCCTTTGACTTGCCTGCCGGTGTTCTTGCTTCCTGTGTGCAAGAAGTGCAAAGTGCCCTGGAGATAGCTCTTGTGAGGAGGGAAAATGGGTCAGCCCAGAGGGGAGGAGAGA
>JAABUP010004755.1_pt1 | contig 21753 bp, 25 predicted proteins | sample 5559201 | NCBI WGS metagenome assembly JAABUP01 (sample SAMN10711887, study PRJNA513373) | rock metagenome | isolation source: Antarctica rocks | place: Antarctica | reverse complement strand
ACATGCGCCGCCAGCGCCGCGTCGCGCTTGCGCAGGCCCGCCAGCGCGGCAGCCAGGTCCGCGCCCTGCGGCGGCTCCGCGCCGCGCTCGCCGCGCTCGCCCCCCGCCGCCGCCGCGGCCGCGTCCGGCGGCCCCAGGCTGAACAGCGCCGCGAGCGGCGAGCGCGCGCGCGCGTCACCGCTCGCGCCCAGCAGGCCCCGGCGCGCCCAGGGCGCGCTGCGTCCGCTGCCGGGGCTGCTCCAGGCGCCCGCCGCGCCGCCCGGCTCTCCGCCGCCTGCGTGCCCAGGAATACGGGTGTAGCGGGGTGAGCTAATGCGCGCCTGATGCATAGTGCTTAGAGACAGAGCTGATTGGGTACAGGTCACGTGGAGGCAGACAGGCGAGAGGTGCGCTTCTCAGGCGCATGCGCCTGCAGCCCGCCTCACAGCCAGCCACTGCACACTGTCGTGTCGCGCTTGCGCCGTATCATGTCGCATGGGTTGACAAGCAGCACACCCCGCAGGGCCCAGCGGGATGCTACATAAGGTGGGACTTGCCACGCACTTGCGAGCGCACGCGGGGCATCCAGGTCGGCCGCGAGCGCGGCGCAGGCCGCCAGCAGCTCGCCCTGCAAGCTGGCCAGCGCGGCCGCGCGCAGCGCCGCCACGCCCGGCGGCAGCGGCGCGCAGCGCCGGCGCGGCGACGCCAGGGCCTCCGCCGCCACGCCGGCGCCCGGCGCCGCAGCCGCGCCGGCGGGCGCCGCCTCGCCAGCAAGCGCCTGCACCTCGCGCTGCAGCTGGCAGCGCTGGCGGTGCAGCGCGGCGAGCGCGCCGCGCAGCTCGCGCAGCGCGGGGCTCTCAGCGCGCGCATGGGCCGCCCCGGCGGCGCCCTGCGCGCCGCGCGCTCGCTGTCAGCGCAGCCAGCCTCGCTGGCGGCGCTGCTCGGCCCTGCGCGCGCGCGGCTCCGCAGGGGGCATGGCCCTGCGGTGTGCTGCAGGGTTGCGCTGGCGAGGCCGTGTGCTCGTGGGATCAGACCAGTGTCAGGGAGGCGGGCGCCCCAACTGCTCGCAGGTGCGGACTGGACGGCCGCCCTGCCACCCTCACTGCCGGGGGGGCTGGAGGCGATTGGGGCTGGACTTGGGGAGTGCTAAGTGTCACGTGGGCACAAGGCCAGCGGGAGCTAGATCAGGCTGAGCGGGTGCAGGCGGGGCACGCGCCTGCAGGTGCGCCGGCCAAGGCGCCGCGCCGCTGCTGGCGAGCAGGGCGGCTTCCAGTCTGCGGGGCCCAGGGAAAGCGAGGTCCTCCATCTCAACGACCCGCGACCGCTGTGTTGCTGTGTTGCAGGCACAGTACCCGCTGCCCAGTGGCGCAGGGGCGCAGCCCGATGCAGCAATGAGCGCCCCGCCCCAGGCTGCCCTGCGCAAACAGCCCCGTGCTCCGATGCCGCGTTTGGGTAGCGCCTGCTCGGCAGTCAACGTCACACCGGCGCTCGAGCTACGCGCCCCGTGGCAGCCTTGTTGCCCAAGTAGTCGGTGCAGGAGACTGTGCCACCCTGACCCTGCCTCGTGCGCAGAGGGTCGGGCAATGCAGCTTGCATGGTCGCACGAGTGGCAGAGGATTGGTCCGCTGCAGCGCTTGAGCACGCACACATCAGCGTGATGGCGGACGGCGGCAAGCTGACGGCGGACCTGGCGTGGTTCAACCTCTGCGAGGAGCATGTGGACCAGATAGAAGGCTTTGCGGAGCGCACGTATGGCGAGGCGCAGAAGCTGTTCGACTGCAGCCTGAGCCACTGGCACCTGGAGGCGGACGACAAGGACGTGAAGGTGTACACCATGCCCGTGCCCGGTACAGAGGTGCGGTCGGAATTGCCTCAGCTTGCAAAGCAGGCCATTGTCCAACGCAGGCATATCGTGCGTGCTTTAGCTGTGGCCTCCTTGCAGCAAGCAACGCTGAGACTGCTCCAGAAGTCTTCATTTACATGCCATGTCTAGCATGTAGACAGCGCACATGGTGCGGCGGCTCCGCTCCGCCCCTCGGGCAGCCAGGCGCGTGACGGGCGCCTGTGCGCGCGGCAGCTGGTCATGATCCGCGCGGACGCCGAGGTCCCGGCGGAGCCAGACCCGCTCTTCGCCTTCTTCACCAGCGTGGCCGGCTACAAGGTGATCGACCCGGCCTGCAACAACCACGACGACAAGCCGCTGCGGCAGTGGAGCGAGCGGTGCGCCTGCGCGCAGCGCCCGGCGCCTGCCCGCTCTGCGCGAGCTATTGCGTGGGGTGAACCAGCGAGGTCGCAGCGCTGCATGCCTCTGCGCCTCCCTCCAACACCCGCTGGTGCTACGGCGGCCTGTGCGGCGGTTGCACCAGTGACTGCGGCGGCAACGCGTGCCGGTCGTCCGCAGACGTGCGCTCTTCACACGTGTTTCACATATGCAGATACGGGGTACCGTAAATTACAGCAATCGCGAAGTGCTTGCCCTTTTCGCACGCTTTTGCTAGGCAGCAACGTGTCCACGCGGCCCTGCTGCGCCAGGGAGGACGTGGCGTATGCCAGTTAACCCTGACCCTACCCTTCACACTTGGCAACAATGTCCATGCGTCCCTGCTGTGCCAGGGAGGACGTGGCGTACGCGCGGGCGCCCCTGCAGCCGCCGCAGCGGCCGCGCACTTTCCTGGTCGCCAACATCGCCGACCCCGCGCGGCGCCTGTTTGTCAGCAAGTCCATCCTGGACGACTCGCGGCCGCCGGTGCGGCTCAGGCGCCACCCGGCCTGCATGCACAGCTGCATCACGTCGGCGAGCACTGCTGGCCGGAGTGGCCGTGCACACACCTGTAGCATACCTTTCCCAAACTTCCAGCGCGCCTGCATTGCGAGCAGCTGCCTGCAGTGGCACGCCTGCCCTTGCGAGCGCGCCGCTGTCCCCGGGATGGTACCTGTAGGTTCTTGGGTTGCCTTCAGGCGCACGCTGGCATGATGCGCTGCACGCTTGGCCAGCACCTCGCACAGTGCGCTGTCCATGCGCAGAGGGCCACGCAGCGGCTCCGGCGCTGCGCCGGCCCGCCGCGCCACAGGGGCCTGCCCCGCTTCTGACCGCGCCCGCCGCCGCGCCGCAGGGCGGCGACGGCACGGTGCGCGCGATAAACACGTTCGCGCTGCGCACCGGCGCCGGCCGCGGCGGCGGCGGCGCCGCGCTGCAGATCCTCGACTTCTTCGACATGCACGGCGACGACTTTATGGCCACGCCCGACGCCAACCGCTGGCACGCGCACGAGTTCGTGCAGGAAATCCTGGCGCGGCTGCGCGCGGCGATGGCCGCCGGCGCGCTGGACGCCGGCCGCACGCTCTGATCGGCGGCGCGTGCCTGTCTCGCGCCCGCTGGCTTGCTGGGTTGTGGGGGCGCGCAAGGGCATGCTCCGGCGCCGGCCAGGCCGGAGGGGCCTCGGGATGCCAGGTTGGCAGTCTGGGCTCCCGCAGCTGCTGGGATGCATGTGGAGCATGTATGCGCGGCGCCGCCTGCGCGCCTCGGGGCATCGGGCGCATGCTCTGACAGGTGTCCTTGGCGGCGCGCCGGACGCTGCATGCGTGCTCACATGCGCCCTGCCCGCCTACACTTTTTGCTCCGGCCCACACTCCGCGCTTCTGTTCCGAGCCCAGCTTTCCTGCCCCGAGCGCGCCGTGATTACACAGGAGAGTCTGCAGTGAAGCTGCGCATCCTGCACAGCTGTGCTGCGCCGGCATCTGCCGAGGTTGCCCTGCTCGTAATCTTTTAAGTTTGGAACGGTTTTGGTGTGGCTTGCCGCGGTCGTCGTCCTAGATGGGTCCTGCCAGACCCCTTTGTCAAGCAGCCGCGCCTCGCGGAGCTATTCACGCTCCGCCATGCCGGCAATGCAATACTCGCCAGATAGGTGCCCGTGACTTGCTGATTGTGCTGCGTGTGTGCATGCGTATGTAGGTACGGTTGTCGCCTGACTTCTGGAACAGGTCCCCCTCAGCCAGCTGTGTCATGATGACATGATAGGCGGGACAGGCATCAGCATGCCTGCGCAGCAGTGTCATCAACCAGGCATGCAACCCTGCAGGCGGGCGGTCCCTGTTGGGCGCTGCAGGAGACACGGCAACGTGCAAATAGACTCCGCGATTGGCGGAAGCGTCAGGCGTCTGTGAACAGCTCCATTTGCTGATACTTACAGACACTGCATGCATGCATGTCAGTGCTACTTTAAAATTAACACTTAATTTTATCAACCGGGAGGATTGGTCAAGCTGCAGCTCAAATTAAGATACGGCTGTATCTCAGTGTGAGAGCGGGCGCATTGGCATACCAATCAGCCAGGCCGGCGGCGCGAGTCAAAGCGTTTCACATAGCACTGCATGTGCAACACAGATATAATCTCGTAAGCTTTCGACCTCTATGGAAAGCGAAGCAAAGTTGCCCAGCAGAAGCAGCCATCATTCTGCCCAACGTTGCTAGTCCCCACACTACTCGGCTATTTTGAGGTGCAAGCTGTATTGTAAGGCGCCCACTCCAAGCCTGTGGCTGTGAACTATGCGCGACCTGGCAAGCCTGCCCGCCAGGGCTGCTCTGCAAGTCAGGGCGCTTGAGGCAGGAGCCCCAGCGCTGGCAGCCGCTGCCACAGGCCCCCTGCACCTGGCAGACATCATGGATCCCAACAACTCAATGCAGCTGTCCATGCTCATCATGCCTGAGATCTTGCACGAGGACTACATAGAAAAAGACCTCACGCTGCGAGAAGCCCGGCTCATTTATGAGGACACTTTTGCAGCGACTATGATAATGGCGGGCGTCTGCAGGTGCGCGCTCCATGATTTCTCGCCTGCTTCACCCCAGTCACGGGCAGACACGCGGGCACAAGCAGGCAACTGTCACGGCACCCCAGCAACTTCTAACAGTGGGGCTCGACAGGCGCATCGCATGGCACGAGCTGCTCTGTACGCGCGAGTTTGTGGGAGACGTGGGAGATGAAAGAGCAGAGCACGCGCTGTTCAGCACGGCGGTCATGCTGATGCTGACGCTGTGCATGTTTGTGACTTGCCCCTTCTACGTGGCCGAGGGCCGCGGCCGCGACACGGCCGTCCGCGAAGCTGCCAGAAAGTGAGGCCACGCGCGCACACGCTTCTCTCTGCGGCTCGGTGCAGGCCAGGCTGCCCGGCTCTCCCGCACTGGCCGCCGCCCTGGTCCAGCTCGCGCGCCCCCGCAGGTATGCGGCCCTGGACCTGTACGGCCTCGCCGCGGGCCTGGCCACGTCGTGGGCTGCGCTGGTGGCCAGCCGTCCCGACGCTGTGAACAACTCCTGGGCGACCGACATACTGTACTACTGCGCGGCCTTGCTGCAGACGGTGCGCCCGCCGCCCGCGCGGCCCGCGCCCGGCCGCGGCGGCACGGCGCCGCCCCCACTGCAGGCCGCGCGCCGCGCAGGCGGTCGGGCGCTGGTGCGAGGCGGACGAGTCCCGGGCCTGGGGCGAGGCGACAACGACCGCCGTCCTGGCGCAGTACCACCCCGGCCTCGCGCGGGTGTTTGTGTGGCTGGCCAGCGTCTCGCCGGCCCCGCCCGTGCGCGAGTTCACGCGCGGCTCGGCCGCCCTCAGAGAGTGCGGCGACGCGCCCTTCAAGGTGCGCGGCGCCGCGCGCCCCTGCAGCCGCGCGCCCCTGCCGCTGGCGCCGGCGGGCCTGACCCCCGTCCGCTGCAGCTCTTGCTCAGCACCGCACGGCTGTACGACGGGCTGCACGCGGCCGGCACCGGGCCGCACGCCGGGCCGCACGTCGCCTTTCTGAAGGCCTTCTGCAGCGCCGGCAGCGGCGACCTGCTGGTCCTTGTCCTGCAGCCGTGCGTGGCCGTGGCCGGTGCGCCCGCGGGGCGGCCGAGCGGCGGCACACCCGCTTGGCCCTCTTGGCCCTCTTGGCCCAGCAAGGGGAAAGAAGGCTGCTCGCACACCAAACAAGGAGCCTTGTGATGTGCATAGGGTCTCACCGTCTGTTATTGGGAGTTCCTCATGTCACGGAGAATACAATCTCACTGAGCCCATCTTTGAGACAGCGGGGCAGTCGTGACACCATGCATGCCGGTCAGAACTTCAGGCTCTGCGCGGCGCCATGCAGTCATGCGGGCGCCCCCGTGCGCCGGCCAGCCTGGCTCCCGGCCCCGCAGGCGACCGAGCGGCGCTCCTGTACGCCGCCAGCTCGGCAATGTACAGCACCGAGCTGGCGACCCGGGCGTACGCCATGCTGCAGGAGCCCGGCGGGGACGCGCTCCCCTACCAGGTGGAGCGGCGGCTGCATGCCCTGCTGGTCGACCGCGTGACCCCGCTGCTGCTGCGCACGCTGCAGCTGTGGAAGGGCGGTGCGCGGCGCGCCCGCCCCGCCCGATGCCCCCGCTCGCCCTGCCGTGCCCTGCGCTCCCGCGCCGGTGCTGTCGGGCGGGCTGCCTGGCTGGCCAGCGTTGGCGCCGCACCGGCGCATTGCCTGGTGAGCGGCTGCGCGGCCTGCGGCCGGGGAAGCTGCCGGCGTGCCTGGCTGTCGCTCGGTCGGTGTGCCCACCAGCACGCAGCCCCAGGCGCGCCAGCTCTGCGGCGCGCCCCGACCGGTTGCCCAAAGGGGGACACGTGCATGCGCTGGCGCAGCGCCAGGGCGGCCCGCGGCCCTGCGCGCCGCCCACCCGCTCGGCGGGCCGCAGGCGGGCAGCGGGTGCCGGACCATCTCGCGTGCCAGTGCAGCGCCGCGCTCGGCGGCATGCTGGAAATTCCGGCGCTGGGCAAGCGCATGCCCGCGCGGGAGCGGCTGCGCTGCATGCGGCGCATGTACGAGGTGCTGCAGTGGGCCGCGGAGGGCCTCGGTGACCTGGTGCGCGCGCGCGCGCGGCGCTCTGCTCCCACGCGGCCCTCCTCTCGTAGGCAGCATGCGGAATGGACGCAGTCGAGCGCGTCTCTGCTGGCCGCCAGCTTTCGCGCCGCGCCGCCGTCGCATGCCCGGACAGGGCAGCGCAGTCGTCGCTGCGTGCCCTGTGCAGCGTGCCATGTGGCGGTGTGTGCATTGCCGCACCTGTGTGCCTGGACTCATTGGCTGCAACCTGGCTGGTACCAGCGCGATGCCCCTGTGACGCCTAAAGTCACCTGCAGCCCGGTTGTGGTGGTTGCCTGGCAGTCGACAGCCTGTGTCGGACCCTGTCGCCAGCTGCACGCGTCGGGACTGGAGAGCCTGTGCTGAGCCCTGCCGGCAGGCGCATGCGTCGAGACTGCAACCGGACAGTCACTAGTCGTAAGTGACTCACTCTGCAGCCGCATGGCGCAGTGCGCGGGCGGGGCGGGCGCGCGCGTCAGCGCGTCGCTAGCCACTACCGACACGCACAGGCTCCAGCACGCGTGCGAGGAGCTCATGCGCTGCGCGGTGCCCTGGTCGCTCCTGGTGCGCCCGCGGCCGGCGCCCGCGCCGCCGCGCGCGCGCGCGCGTGGCGCGCGCCCCCCGCCGCCGACATGGCTGCAGGACCTCGCAGGGCGCACCTGGCTGCAGCGCGGGGCCTGCGCATTGTCGGAGGAGGCGCGCTGTCCTGTGGCGGGCAGCTGCGCCGGGACCTGTTCTTGCAAGCCACACGCGCGGCGCTCGCCCAGCAGGCCGGCGCTGCGCAGGAGGACGTTTCCCCCGACGACGCCAAGCGGCGCGACGCCCTGATGCCGCTCGCATTAGCGGCTATGGAGGCGGGCCTGAGGCGCGCGCCGGACGCTCTGGCGCACGCCCAGCGGGATAATGTTTTCCAGTACGTGTTCATGGTGCGCTCACAGGTCTTGCCTTGCCCATGCGCGCTGCAGGCTGTGCCGTGGCGCTGCGCCCTCCCGGCTGCGTAGCCGCTGCACTCCGGCACGGCGGCAACGTGAGAGAGGGCGCCCCAACCTAGACCAGTGGGGACTCTCTACCGTGACCTGTGGCCTGCTGCCCCGCCCTTCATGCAGCCGCCAGCGCGCAGATGGTGGGGCACGCGGTGGATGTGCTGCTGTCGATGGGCTTCATGGCGGCGGGCTCCGCGGAGGCGGCCGCGCCGGCCGCCAGGGCGCTGCTCTCTACGCTCGCAAAGCTGCTCGCGAGGGCGGACGAGCCGGGCTTCGCGCTGGGGTCGGGGCTCCGGGTGCGCCGCGCCGGCGCCTGCAGCACGCCGGCGGCCGCGCCGCAGCGGCGCATCGCCGCGCACGCGTTCGGAGGGCGTGCTGTCATGCGGGCGTCGGCGCGCCTGCCTGTGACCCCCGTCGCGGCGGGCTGGCAGGACGCGTTGTACGGCTGGGCGCCCAGCCTGCTGCGGCTCGCGACCATCGAGAATGCGGTGAGCCCCCGGACGCTCGGGCAGACGCTGCCGGAGGCGCTGCTGCCGCACGCGGCGGCGCAGCTGCTGCCGCTCTTGCTGCTGCCGCCTGAGCGCGTGCGCGGCCTGGACCTGCCGCACCTCGTGCCCGCGCCGCACAGCGCCTACGGCAACCACGCGTCAATCTTCCTCGCCAACATGCTGGTGCGCGCGCCGCAGCCCACAGCCCGGCCGCTCAGGCGGCGGCCGAGCCGTGCGCGCCGCTGCGGACGTGGCGTATCAAGGGTGTGGCAGGGTATAACGGGGTGCTTCTGCTGATCGCGCGCGCAGAGCGACCTGGGCCTGCTGGTGGCCGACAGGGGCCCGGCGGAGTGCACGGCGCTGGTGGCGGCGGCCCCGGGCCTGCCAGCCTTCGTCGTCGCCGCGCTGCGCAGGCTGGCGGAGCTCTGTGCGCGCCTCCCCTGGCGCACCCGCCCGCGCTCGACAGACTGGGGGACTGCGGCATGCTGCAGTGCCAAGCGGGTGCGCTGTCATGAGCAGCAGGTGCAGGGTGCGCGTGCGCGCACCTAACGCGCGCGCGCACCTAAGCGCAAGACGCTCCACGCGCGCCCACATGCCCGCCTGCATCCGCCTGCAGACTTCTGGAGCACGCCAGCATGTCAGCATGTGCGCGCATGCAGGGCCCCCGCCCGTGTCATGCAGTGCGGCGCGCCGCGCGCAGGCGTGGCCCTGCCAGGCGGCCATGCTGCAGGCGGCCGAGCGGCCGGCCAGGGCGGCCAAGGCAACGCGTCATCCGTCTGGGCACAGCACACGGGCCATTATGTCGCGCGAAGTATCGTGGGGGTTGCGCGCATGGGGCTGTCCCGCGCGCTGGCCGCGGCGGTCGTGCGCGCCGGCGCGCTGGGCGCGGCGGTGCGCCTGGCGCAGCGCTACGTGGGCGCGCACGCGGCATCGGAGCGCGGGCGCGCTGCGGCGGCGGCGCTGGACGCGCTGACGGGGATGCTGTTCAACCTGGGGCGGCACGTGCCGGAGGTGTGCGGTATCGCGGGCAGTGCTTTGAAGGGCACAGGCTCCGGGTGTACCGAGCTGTATCCTAAAAAAGAGCGTCCCCGCGAGGTGCTGCAGCGGCGCACTTGCTGGCGTTTCCTAGCTCTGGAGCTAGGAACAGTGATCGACATCCTGTACCGTCACTGCCCGAGCTCCTAGCAGGGACGCGCGGCCGCGCTGACGCCGCGCGCGCTGCGCCAGGCCCACCCGCTGCTGGACCGCCTGGGCATCACCGTCGAGAGGTTCATAAGCACCATGGCCAATGTGCGCTCCGGCTGACCCGCAGCGTGCTGCCGCTCGGCGCATGCGAGCGCCAAGTTGAATGCGCTGCAAGGCGGGGCTGGGCCTGGGCCGGCATGCGGCGTTGCGCCTGGCCGAGCAGGTCGGCACTTCAGCACTTGGTGGAGAGACACTGTCTGAGCCACATGCAGCCAGGTGGCCTCTGCTTCTGCCCTTCCGCAGACTTGCAGCATGTGGCCCGCGACCTGCATGCGCGCTTACGGCTCCACCTGCATGCGCGTGTCACCCGCGCAGACTGACACCGTGCCTGGCGCGCCGAGGGACGGGAGGCCGGCCACCGCCCAGCTGGCCACCGCCGCGGCCGCCGTCACGCGCTTCGAGGCCGAGACCGCGCCGCACATCGCGGCGGAGGCCCCGACGCCGGCCAGCCTGGAGGACATGCGCCTGCAGGCGCCCACGCTGCGCCCTGTGGGCTGCTGGTGGTTGGGGTACGCCCGTGCTGCATCGGGCCGCATGAGCGCCTGCAGCACAGCTCCAGTCAATGCCAGAAAGGCGCTGCTTCACGGCGTGTCATGTACGCGCAGGTGCCAGGACCTGTCCGGCGTGACGGAGGCGGGCCTGCGGCTGCAGCAGTGCTCCGGCTGCAACACCGCGCGCTACTGCTCAGAGGCGTGCCAGAAGGCGGCCTGGCGCGCGGGCCACAAGGGCGCGTGCCGGCGCCTGCAAGCGCGCGCCTGACAGGCGCGGCCGCCTGGCAGGTCCCATGCCGGCGGAGGCACCAGTGCCTCTGCACGCAGGTTCATGCATGTGACGCACGCCTCTCCCGTGCTCGCTCGTCGACACCGGACACCGGGTGCCAAAGGGCGCGAGCGCAGCAAGCCGCCTCGCACGTCCAGCACGGGCCTGCCTGGTGTGCATCCGCGGCTGCCTGCTGCAGATGCGGTGGGCCTCACATGAGCTGGCGGAAGCGGGCGCCGCATGTGCTCACTCATGTTTGCATGGGAGTGTTTGCAGCCGACTTGCGCCGTAAGTCTGCGGGTGCTGGGTAACGTCCAGGCTCGGGTCTTGAGAGCTCCCCGCGGAGCCGTGCTGCCCTGCTGAGGCGGTGTGCTGGCGAATTGAGACGCGTGTGTTGGCTTTACAGGCTTCTAGGCTCCTGCGAGCTCGCCTGTGTTACAGGCAAGTAGCTGGAAAAGTATGGCGTTTCAGGCACCCTCAGTGGCAGGCCGCTACCCATGTGAACCAACCCTTCACAGTGCTGTGAGCGCTGACAGCAGTTGCGTCGGAAGCTACTGGCAACTCCTTGGTACGAAATCGTGATATCTTTACGCTTGCCGCACTCACAGTGCTCTCCTTTGTACTTTAGCCAGCTAAGACTGCGCGTCCTCGCACCACCACTGGCCAGAGCTTGTGCGAGCCTGCAGACTCCCAGGCTGCCTCCAGGTGAACGCTGGGTGCCATTATTGTGCCATCTGGACCACATGGATGCGCACCCATCAGGACCACATCATGCGTCAGCGCAACCCCTGTCAGAACCTCTAAAATGCATCTACTCATGTCCTAGCTTGGGAGTGGACGCCTAGACAAAAGGGCTGCGGTCTGTGCGCAAAAACAATATGTGTGCATTGGCGAGCCTGCCGGCCAGGGCCGCTTCACGAGTCAGGAAAATTGAGGCTGAGGCCCCAGCGCTGGCAGCCGCTGCCACATGCCCCCTGGGTCTGTCCGAGTTGCTGCACCGCAAGAATGCACTTTTGCTGTTAAGTATGGGGATGCCCACCCTCTACGATCCAGAGTGCGTACGAAATGGCTTGACGTTGAGCGATGCCAGGTGCCTTTACAATAACAGCGACAGCAGGGCAGCGATGGACATGCTGGCCTCGTGCCTCCGGCGGCTCGTGTGGAGGGACGTGCTAGCTGACCGGGAGCCTCCTCTGAGCCGCCAAGAGGAGGAGTGCTGCTCAGCTTGGCTCTAAACACATTCCACACGCTGGGCATAATGTGCGCCCCTGCCAAGCCGGCTTTACCTGCTGGTTTTCTGGTGCAGGCTATCATGTTGCGACTTGAAATTGGAAGACACGGCGTGCTGTGCAAGGCACAGGCTGACCTGCCCCTTCCACGTTGTCCCCGGCCCGGACCAGAAAACGGTCGTCCGCGAAGCCGCAACGAGGTGAGCCTGCGCGAGCACAAGCGCTCCTGTCCGCAGCTTTGCCAGCGCGGCTGTTTGGTCTCACACCGGCCACACCCTTCTGCCTCAGCTCGTGCGGCGTGTGTCTTCCGCAGCTTCGCGGGCTTGGACGTGTACGGCCTTGCTGCAGGCCTGGCTACGTCGTGGGCGGTGCTGGTGGCAAGCAGGCCCGCTATGCAGAAGAAGGACTTGGCCTATGACCTGCTCCAGAACTGCGCGTTTGTGATGCAGAAGGTGAGGCTTGGCGCGCACGCCCTGCGGCACAGCGCCCTGCACAGGCTGCTTCTCACTGAACTGCGCACCCGTGTAGGTGCTCGGGCACTGGGGCGCGGTCAGCGAGTCAGACGCGTGGGGCGAGGCTGGTAGGTCTGCAATCCTGACGCAGATTTACCCCTGCCTCACAAAGGTGCTCGCGTGGCTGGCCAGCGCAGCAGAGCCCCGGGTGGAGCGCCAGTTTGTCAGCACGTCAGGGCGGGCGTACAAGGCACATGGCAAAAGTATTTTCCGGGTCTCTTGTCAGGTGCGCACCGCCCCACATTACAGCCTCCTACAGCCCTTACGGTCAGCCTGCAGTGACCATTTGATGTGGCCTGCTGCAGCTCCTGAACGACACAGCGCATCTGAATGAGAGGCTTTTCCGTCGCGCGGGCGGCAACGGGCCATGTGCCATGTACCTGAAGGCCTTCTCCAGCGCTGCCGGCGACGACCTCCTGATCTGGGTCATGGAGCAGGGCCTGGCCATCAGCGGTGCGCCATGCAGCGCAGCCGTAATGCAGAGTCGAATGTCGCACCGTTTGACAGCGCATGCGCATGTGTGAGCTGAGTCGGCTGGCGATGCGGCAGGCGGTCCTAAGGCAGACCCCCACGCATGGGGCCTGGGTCTGAAGAGCATATGGAGCGCGTTCCTGGGGTACGTTGCGCTGCATGAGTCCGGCGCGGACGCGCTCGACGTCCAGACGGATCAGCGGCTGCGGGCCCTGCTGGTCGACCGCGTGGCCCCGCTGCTGATGCGCACGCTGCAGGCGTGGAAGGGCGGTGCGCGGCGCCTGGGCCGCAGCAGCGCTCACATGTCTGCATCGCTTGCCGCTGCCGCCCTCGTGCGCCCGCGCAGCGCCTGACGTGCCTGCGTGCTGCGGGCTGCAGGCCAGGGGCCGGTCCCGGACGGCGCGGCGTGCAAGTGCAGCTACACGCTGGCTCACATCATTGACCTCTTCAGCGACGGGTTTTCTGCGAGGGAGCGCACGCGCTGCATGCGCCACGCGTACTCGATGCTGCAGTGGATCTCGCTGCGCATGGCAGAGCTGGTGCGTGCGCGCGGGGAGCGCCCGCGCCCGGGCAGCATGCGGGGCCAGCGTGTCTCAGCGCGCCTCGGCCCGCACGCCAGCTTGCGCACTGCACTGGTCCACCGCTGTCGTACAACGAGGTCAAAGCAAGCATCGCCGCATCCTTGATTTGTTATTCTCCTACAACAGCGCCGACCTTTGCACCTCAAAACACCTGCTCCGGAATGCCTCAGCCAGCTGGGTAGTGCTATCATGAGCTATCATGGTCTCTGTGATGCAGAACAGTCTGCGGGCAAGGTGGCCCAGAATGGAATGATACTGGTAGAGCGTCATGCAGCCAGGCTCGCAGCCTGGCCCCTTGGCTGCGCTGGCGCCCGCGCGCGTCAGCGCGGCTGCTCGGCGCAGGGCGCACGGGAGGCGAACGTGCGCGTGGACGCCTCGGTGGGTATACGTGGCAGAAACCTGCTGAACCTCACCTACGAAGAGCACGCCTGCTGCAGGTTACAGGTGCGGCCTCGGTCGGCGCCCCAGCTGCAGCGCGTGCTCGCAGGGGGCGCACGCCCTCTGCTGCTGACGACCGCAAGGCTCCTCGGGTGCTGTCTGGCTCGCGCACGCAGTGCGCCCGTCCGTGGCAGGTGCACTGCTGCTGAGGAGCGCTCTGTGCGGGTGTGCGGGCTGCACCACGAGCTCATGACGAGCCGGCCGAGCGACGCGCACGCCCTGTGGCTGCCACAGGCTGGTGCGGAGCTGTCGCCCAAGGATGCAGAGCGACGCGCGAGCATGGTGATGCTTGCCCTGCCGGCCATGGAGGCCGCGCTGAGGGCCGCGCCAGACGCGCTGGTCTTCGCATCCGACGACCCTGGGAGAGCTGCAATGCAGGCGCTCAAGGCTGGGTGCTCTGTCCCGGGTTCCCATGGCTAGCGCATCGAGCTGGGCGCTCCTGCCACCATCCCGGCCGCTCATGCGCTGGCAGCACCAGAGCGCGAGGTCTACAGGCCTGCCCGGCGCGCACCCCAGACCCTTGACGCCGCCGCCAGCGCGCAGGCGGTGGGGCACGCGGTGGAGGTGCTGGTCTCGGTGCGCATCACCGAGGGCGCCCCGCCTGCCGCAAAGGCGCTGCTCGCGACGCTGGCAAAGCTGCTCGCGAGCGCGTGCGCGCCTGGCTCCGCCCTGCACGAAGGCCTCCAGGTGCGCCACGCCTGCTGCCGGCGTGCGTGCCGCCCCTGCCAGCGCGCCGCTCGCACGCACGGCATGCCGAGTCGGGTGAGCTCAGTTCCCGCCTGTGACCCGCTGCGTGGAGGGCGGCAGGACGCGCTCATGATCTGGGCCCCGGATCTGCTGCGCTGGGGAGTGAACGCGCGGGCGGACGGGCGCGCCCTGCCGGCCGCGCTGCTGCCGTACGCAGCCGCCCAGCTGCTGCCCCTCCTGCTGCTGCCGCCGGAGCGCGTGCGCACGCTGAGCGCCCCGCGGAGCCCTCGGTACCGGGTCTGCGTCACCGACTGGGTGTCCGTCTACCTGTCGAAGGTGGTGGTAAGGCCGCAACCGCTCCTTTGTGGCCGCGCTTGCAGCGGTTGTGCCAATGCATCGTCGGACTGGCATGGGCTGGCGCGAGCCGGGCCGTGCGTGCGCAGGGGGCCTGCGGCCAGCTCGCCGCAGATGACAGCCTTGAGGAGGGCAGGGCGCTGATGATGGCACTCAATGCGAGCGTGGTGCCCTTTGTCGTCGCGGCGCTGCGCAGGATGGCGGAGCTCGACATATGCTTCATATGTGCGCGCCTCCCTGCTGTGGTGGACAGACCGGAGCCGGCAGGCAACAAAAGGGTCCACTCCATGTATGGTGTGGATCCCGGACGCCTTGCGCTCGAGAGGGAGTGTGTAGCGTACGCTTGCGCATCCACACACAGGGTCTCACAGGCCCTGCCCGTGCGTGGGCAGTGCGCGGCCCTGTGCAGTTGGCTGACGCTTGCGTGCAGTGCGCGCGTGTCTGCCTGGCTTCCAGTGATCTGAACTCCTGTAAAGTCTGCACGCTTATGCAGATGTGTGTCAGCCTGCATGCGGCGCGCAGGGCCTGGAGCCCCGCCAGGCGCGCGAGCCACAGGCTGCGGATCGGCCGGCTCGAACCGTGAGCAGGACCCGCACAGGGCCTGGCTGAGGCAGGGGACCGGGGAGTTCAGGACCGCACTGACCGGGGTCACGGGACTGGGCCGCGCGTCGCCCGCGCTGGCCGCGGCGCTCGTGCGCGCCGGCGCGCTGGGCGCAGCGATGCGCCTGGCGCAGCGCTATGCGGCAGCGTGCGCAAGGCGTGAGCGCGAGCCCAGGGCGGCCGTCGTACTGTGCACTGTGAAGGAATTGCTGAGCGCGGTGGGGCGGCACGTGCCAGAGGTGTGCGCGCATCCTGCAGCATCCCGGCTGCTGCTCGCATGCAGGCAGCGCCGGCGCTGTGCTGGGCTGACGCCGTACGGGCGCTGTGCCAGGCTGCTCCGCTGCTGGCGGACCTGGTCGGCGGCGATGGGAGTCCCAGCGTGCGCTCTTGTTGCATTACTCTGTTTCCATGCTTCAATGCCCTTCCTCCCTCACACGCATGCGCTCAAAGATTGCACAGGATGAGGCTGACGCCGGTCCTGCTTATGCCTTCTTGCGGCTCTGCAGCACGCCCTCCGTACCCTGCATGCACGCCTGCAGCCTCAGGCGCTCGCGTCTGCCCCAGGCACAGGCCGCACGTGAGAGCACCGCAGCGCCACACACGACGCTGTCCGAGACCGCAAGCGTCGCCTGGCTGGCCACCGCCGCGGCCGCCGTCGCGCGCTTCGAGGCCACGACCGCGCCGCGCATCGCGGCGGAGGCCCCGACGCCGGCCAGCCTGGAGGACCTGCGCCTGCAGACGCCCGCGCTCCACCCCATGGGCTGCTGGTGGTCGGGGTGCGCCCGTGCCGCATCAGGGCGCATGAGCGCCTGCAGCAGAGCTCCAGTCAATGCCAGAAAGGTGCTGCTTCACGAGTGTGGCATGCACGCGCAGGTGCCAGGACCTGTCCGGCGCGACGGAGGCGGACCTGCGGCTGCAGCAGTGCTCCGGCTGCAGGGTCGCGTGCTACTGCTCAGAAGCCTGCCAGAAGGCGGCCTGGCGCGCGGGCCACAAGGGCGCGTGCAGGCGCCTGCAAGCGCACGCCTGACAGGCGCGGCCGCCTGGCAGGTCCCATGCCGACGGAGGCACCAGTGCCTGTGCATGCAGATTTATGCATATGACGCATGCCTCTCCCGCGCTCGCTCGTCGACACCGGAGTGTATTTTGACAGGCAGGAGCGCAGCAAGCACCTCGCACACCGAGCCGGGGCCTGCCTGGTGTGCCTCTGCGGCTGCTTGCTGGGGTGCGACGGACCTCACTCGAGCTGGCAGAAGCTGTTGCTGTTAGTGTTCGTTTGCAGTTGGCGCGGGGATGTTTGCAGCCTTGTGCAAGAAATTTGCGAGCCGCGGCGTGACTGCGCTCGAGAAGCCCCGGAGGGGGAGCGGGGCTCAGTGACACTGACGCTGGTTGACAACCCAAGCCTGTGTCTGGAGAGCTCCTCGCGGGGCCGTGCTGCCCGGTTCAGGCAGTGTGCTGTCGAATCGAGAGGCGTGTGTTGGCTTCATAGCCTTCTAGGCTCCTGCGAGCACGCCTATATTACAGACAAGTAGCTGGGAATGGCGCTTGCCGTGAAGTATGAGCAGGTGTTTCAGGCAGCCTGCCGCAAGGCTGCTGCCCTTGCGATCAATTGAATTGATTCAATTTTTGACAGTGCTGTGAGCAACTTTTGCTGACAGCACTTGCGGCGTGAAGGGACTATCGCAAAACAACTATTGATAGTGTGCTGTGAGCAGTTTAATTGACGGCATTGGCAGAGGGAGAGTCTATCACTGTGTCAACCACACTTGCCGCTCTCACAGTGCTCTCCCATGTCCTTTAGCCAGCTGAAAGTGCGCGTCCTCGCATCACCACCAGCTGGCCAGAGCTTGTGCGAACCTGCAGACTCCCAGGCTGCCTCCAGGTGAACGCTGGGTGCCATCATTGTGCCATCTGGACCACATGGATGCGCACCCATCAGGACCACATCCATGCGTCAGCACAACCCCTGTCAGAACCTCTAAAATGCATCTACTCATGTCCTAGCTTGGGAGTGGGCGCCTAGACAAAAGCTCTGCGGTCTGTGCGCAAGAGAAATATGTGTGCATTGGCGAGCCTGCCGGCCAGGGCCGCTGCACGAGTCAGGAGAATTGAGGCAGAGGCCCCGGCGCTGGCAGCCGCTGCCACATGCCCCGTGGGCTTGATTGTGTTGCTGAACCCCATCGCTTCACCTCTGCTGACAATTGTCTTCATGCCTGACCTCATTGACCCAGAGTGTGTAAACAGTGGCCTGACGCTGCGCGAAGCCAGGTATATGTACAATGAAAGCGACAGCCGGGCAGTGGCGGATATGCTGGCTTCGTGGCTCCGGCGGCTCGCGTGGAGTGAGCTGCTAGCGCTCCCACCATTGGGTCGCGAACAGGAGGAAGCGTTGATTGCACTGCCTATCAACGCACTCCAGACGCTGTGCATAATGTGCGCCCCTGCCTTGCCGGCAACTGCCTTCTGGTGCCAGCTGCCACGTTGCGGACTCAAGGTCAGAAGAGACGGCGTGCTGTGCGAGGCACAGGCTGACCAGCCCCTTCCACATGGACCCTGGCCCTGACCGGACCACGGCCCTCCGTGAAGCAGCAGCGAGGTGAGCCTACGCGAGCACAAGCGCTTCTGTCAGCAGGTTTGTCTGCAGGGCTGTTTGGTCTCACACCGGCCACACCCCCTCAGTCTCAGCTCGTGCGGCGTGTCCCCTGCCGCAGGTTTGCGAGCTTGGACTTTTACGGCCTTGCTGCAGGCCTGGCTGCGTCGTGGGCGGTGCTGGTGGCGAGCAAGTCGGCTGTGCTGGAGAAGGACATGGCCTATGACATGCTCTACAACTGCGCATACTTGATACAGAAGGTGAGGCTCCGCGCACACGCCCTGGCGCACAGCGCCCTGCACAGGCTGCTCCTCAACAGGCTGCGCGCCGTGCAGGCGGTCGGGAGGTGGGGTTCGGTCAGCGAGTCAGACGTTTGGGGCCAGGCCGCTACGGCCGCCGTCCTGACGCAGTTCTATCCCCGCCTCGCAACAGTGCTCGTGTGGCTGGCCAACGCTGCAGAGCCCCGGGTGCCTCGCCAATTTATTCCTGCAGGGCAGGAGCACCGTGCCCACGAAAAGAGCCTTTACCGCATCTGCTGCCTGGTGCGCACCGCCCCACACCCCAGGCTCCTGCAGCCCCTGCGGCCAGCCTGCAGAGGCCGCGTGACCTTGCTGTGGCCTGCTGCAGCACCTGATTGAGACGGCGCAACTGGACGAGAGGCTTTTCCGTCGTGCGGCCGGCAACGGGCCGCGCGCCATGTACCTGAAGGCCTTCTTCAGCGCAGCCGGCGGCGATCTCCTGATCTCCGCCCTGGAGCAGGGCCTGGCCATGCGCGGTGCGCCATACAGCGCCGCCGAAACGCAGGGTCAGTGTCGTGCCGATTGACAGAGCATGCGAAAGAGTGCGCATGCGCATGCGCATGCGGCGATTGACAGAGCGCATTGGCTGACGATGCGGCAGGCGGCAGGAAGGCGGACCCCCAAGTATGGGGCCAGGCTGTGAGGAGCTTGGAGTGGGCGTTTCTGGCATACGCCAAGCAGCGTGACTCTGGCGCGGACGCGCTCGACGTCCAGACAGAGCAGCGGCTGCGGGCCCTGCTGGTCGACCGCGTGGCCCCGCTGCTGCTGCGCACGCTGCAGACGTGGAAGGGCGGTGCGCGGCGGCTGGGCTACAGCAGCCGCTCACATGATAGCATCGCTCGCCGCTGCCGGCCTCGTGCGCCTGCGCAGCACCTGACATGCCTGCGCCGCTGCTGCTGGCTGCAGGCCAGCGGGCGGTCCCGGACGGGGTGGCGTGCCTGTGCAGCGGCATGCTGGGGTTTTTCATGGAGCACATCAGCGAGGCCTTTTCTGCGAGGGAGCGCATGCGCTGCGTGCGCCACACGTACTCGATGCTGCAGTGGATCGCGCAGCGCGTCGCGGAGCTGGTGCGCGCTCGCGAGGAGCGCCCGCGCCACCCCCGGCGGCACGCAGCGCCAGCGTGGCTCAGCGCGCCTTGGCCCGCCGCCAGCTTGCGCACCGCACTGGTCCCCCGCCGCAGTTCCCAGCAGTGCTGACCTTTGCACCTGACCTGCTTCAGACTGCGTCAGCCAACAAGGAAGCGCGACCCTACTCCTACCCCTACCCTACCCACGAGCACAGCCTCTGTGGTGCAGAGCAATCTATCTGCGGGCGCGGTGGTCCAGCAGGAAACAATTCGGGTGTAGAGTCTGCGGCCAAAGTCGCAGCCTGGCCCCTTGGCTGCGCTGGCGGATGCGCGCGTCAGCGCGCGGCTGCTTGGCGCAGGGCGCGCGCGCGGCGATCGCGCGTGTGGACGCCTCGATGGACGCGCGTAACACAAACCTGCTGGAAATGACATTCGAACAGCATGCCTGCTACAAGGCGCCTATCAGGGCACTGGTGCGGCCCCAGTCGGCGCCCCGGCTGCAGCGCGTCCTCGAAGGGGGCGCACGCCCCATGCTGCAGATGGCCGCAAGGCTCTATCAGGCTCCGTCAGGCTCCCGCACGCAGTGCTCCCGTCCGGGGCAGGTGCACTGCTGCTCAGAGCTTTGTGCGGGTGTGAGGGGCTGCACCATGACCTGATGTCGAGCCGGCCGAGCGGCGCTCACGCCCGAGTCTGTGGCTGCCGCAGGCTGGCGAGGAGCTGTCGCCCGAGGATGCAGAGCGACGCGCGAGCATCGTGCTGCTCGCGCTGTCGGCCATGGAGGCGGTGCTCAGGGTCGCGCCAGACGTGCTGGTCTTCGCATCTAAACCTGATGCATCTGCAATGCAGGCGCGCTCACGGCAGGGTGCCATGTCCCGGGTTGCCGTGGCGCGCGCACCAGGCTGGGCGCCCCTGCCACCACGCAGGCGCTCACACGGCCGCTCATGCGCAAGCAGGAGGCGAGCGTGAGGTCTGCAGGCCTGCCTGGAGAAAGCCTGACGCCGTCGCCAGCTCGCAGGCGGTGGGGCACGCGACCGAGGTGCTCGTCACGGTGCGCTTCACCGAGGGCGTCCCGCCGGCCGCAAAGGGGCTGCTGGCTTCGCTGGTGAAGCTGCTGGCGAGCGCGCGCGCGCCGGGCGCCGCCCTGCGCGGCGGCCTCCAGGTGAGCTGCGCCCGCCGCCGGCGCGTGGCCGCGCCTGCCGGCCGCCGCGTGCGTGCATGGCAGGCCGTGTCGGGTGAGTACTGTGCGCGCGCGCGTGACGTTCAGCGTGGAGGGCGGCAGGATGCGCTCATTTTCTATACTACAGACATGCTGCATGCGGACACAACACTGCGGGCGGGCGTGTGCGGCCTGCCAGTGGAGCTGCTGCCGCACGCGCTCGGCCAGCTGCTGCCGCTCCTGCTGCTGCCGCCGGAGCGCGTGCGCGCTCTGAGCGCCCCATGGGCTCCGCAGTACCGGCCGACCGTCCTCACTGACTGGGTGTCCATCTACCTTTCGACTGTGATGGTACGGCCGCGACTGCCCGCATCTGGCCGCTCATGCGACCGTGCGCCGATGCATTGTCGGACTGGCATGGGGCTGGCGCGAGGCGGCCGCTGCGCACGAGCAGGGCAAATGCGGCCAGCTCGTCTTGGGCACAGCCCCCGAGGAGTGCAGGGCGCTGGTGCCGGCGCTCCCGGGCGCGGTGCCCTTTTTCGTCGCGGCGCTGTGCAGGATGGCAGAGTGCGAGCGGTGCTTTGTATGTGCGCGCCCCCTGCCACGTTAGTACGGGTTGGATGTGCCGGCGACCAGGGGCTTGGGTTCAAACGCGTGCTTTGCGGCTGAAAGGGTCACGCTCAAGAGCGGGTGTGTAGCGCATGCGTGCTCACCCAAACACAGGCGCTCGCAGGCCCTCCGTGCCACGGGCACTTTGCAGCCCTGAGCAGCCTGCCGACGTCTGCTTGCTGCGTGTGCGCGCGCCTGGCTTGCAGTGCCCTGGACGCCCGGGCGGTCTGCACGCTCGTGCGGACGTGCGTCAGCCTGCCTGCGGCGTGCAGGGCCCGGGCCACCGGTGACCGCGCTCGACGCCGCCCCGGGGAGCCCGCTCTTCTGTTGGAACAGGCAGGGGAACCAGGAGTACCGGGCCGCCATGGACGGGGTCCAGCGGCTGGGCGGCGCGTCGCGCGCGCTGGCCGCGGCGCTCGTGCGCGCAGGCGCCGTGGGCGCGGCGATGCGCCTGGCGCAGCGCTACGCGGTCCCGCGCGAGGTGGGGGACCGCGAGCTCAGGGCGGCCATCGCGCTGTCCCGCATGGCGGACCTGGTGCGTGAGCTGGCGCGGCACGTGCCGGAGGTGCGCCGCGCTCCCTCCTGCACCCCGGCGCAGGCTCGCACGTGCGCAGCGCTGTACTGGGTGCTGTGCTGGGTGCTGTACTGGGCTGATGCGCTGCGGGCGCCGCGCCAGGCTGCTCCGCTGCTGGCGGACCTGGGCGTCGTCGCTGAGCGTCCCATGGTGCGCCCTGGTTGCCTGCGCAGCATGCCTAGTCTCCGTGCAGTGAGGCCCCTCCCCCCCGCATGCACTATGAGGCGCGCCCGCACATGCCAAGGATGGGCGCTGGCCCTGCTTGCGCCTTCCCGCGGCTCTG
>JAABUP010004754.1_pt1 | contig 21760 bp, 30 predicted proteins | sample 5559201 | NCBI WGS metagenome assembly JAABUP01 (sample SAMN10711887, study PRJNA513373) | rock metagenome | isolation source: Antarctica rocks | place: Antarctica | reverse complement strand
TCAGCCTAATGATCCTTTTGCATATGATCCAGCAGCTGTCCATCAGAGGAATCGTCAGAGTGAAGATCCTTTTGCAGCCAGCCAGTCATCTGGCAGCTATGGCAGCGATACATCACTGCATAGTAACGGTGGTCTTGATCTACTCACTGGATCTGCTGCATACAGCCAATATGGACAAGGAGCTCTGTCACAGTCAAATGGCACAGGTGCAAGCTACTCCAGATCAAGCTCACTCAAGCTGCCAGTGGCTAGTCAAGCTGCCCTCAACAGACATGCCATCATGCCTCAGCAGCAGGTCAGGAGGCAGGCCGCCAGCAGGCCATCTCAGCAGTCCTTGTACCCTCAGTTTAATACGGAGCCCCTTGCGCCTGTCGATTATGGCATCAATCATGCTACTCAGCCATCAGCACCCGCTTTGCCTGATCAGATGGCATCAATGCAGCTGCAGCAAGGACCAAGCCTAATGGATGCCCCTGCTGTCAACATGCCAAGCCCTCAACTGGAGTTACAGTTGGGCCCACAGCAGATGCAGGTGGGCACTTGTAGTTTAGTGAGCCTTCATCAATACTGTTGCACTGCATGACATTTTGTTACACGGCCTTCTCAATGTGTTGAACTGTTCTCTGCACAAGCTGGGCCTGCTGCTCCACAGAATCATCCACAACGTCCATGGTGGCACTGGGTTTTATGCAACAATGTTGCACTATGACAACAAATCTCGATGTTGCATGCTATTTGCTTCACTCCCTCAGTTGACATCAGCGAAGGAGCAAAGCTGTGGTTGCATTGGGTACACATGGCTACAGGAGGTCTGGCTGAGTGTCCAGGCTTACAGTGTGCACATATGCTATGGATGTCACGACAGCAAGCACAACAGATTCAAGCATATGCATCCTGAGTGGCCTATGTGTGCAGGTGCACAATGTGGCAGCACCTGCAGCAGCATTGCAAGCACCTCAGGGTGATTGCTGTGAGCCTGCTCCCATGCCAGCTCCTCCCTCTGAGGCTGTGGTCAAAAGGGAGCAGAAGATCAGGGAGGTGCATGTGTCAGCAGCTCTCATGGAAGAGTTCCTCAGGTGAGAGTAAATCACAAGCTGTCTTGCCAAAAAGCTTGGGGTGCTAGGGCTCCTATTGTGTATCAGTCTGAAGTCAGTGCTGAAGTCAATGAGGCCACCCAGGCTGCTTGTACAATCTGAGCTGCCAGTGTCGTAATGAGATTCATACCATGCCAGCATGCTACATCAATCCACTTGTGTTGCACCAGTGCAGTCTGGATGCCATGCCTGCTACATGTATGCAACCCCAGACAAAACCTTTGCATAGCATTTGTGTTCATGCAGATACTCAACCAGCAACACACGGTCTGGGATAGAGTCCTGTGGCATTTTAGCCGGCAGTCTGCGGGAAAAGCAAGGCATGTTTGTCATCTCCACACTGATCATCCCCAAGCAAGAGGGCACCTCTGATACTGTCCAGGCGCTGAACGAGGAGGAGATCTTTGACGTGCAAGACAAACGCGCTTTGTACCCACTTGGCTGGATACACACTCACCCCACTCAGACTTGCTTCTTGTCATCTGTGGATGTGCATACGCAGTGTGGCTACCAGGTGATGCTAGAGTTGGGTTTTGATGATGCAATGTCACATTTCATGAGCAACATGCAGATCAAGGAATGATGATGGATGCGGCTTGTATGCCTGAGCCTTCAGCCAACAAACAATCTGATTTTGATGTCAAGTACGTGCATCCATATAGACATGGCATACTGTTGCAAGGCTGCGAAGTAGAGTTTGTGTGTCGCACTTACTCAACGATAGCAAAGCACACATCATTAACTTTGTCATTGATCATGCTGCAGACCATGCTTGATGAAGCTGTGGCCATAGTGATGGCACCTCGAGACAGCCGCAAAAAGTGTGGTATATTCAGACTGAGCACCCCTGGAGGGCTGAAGCTGGTGCAGAAATGCCCCGAGAGGGGTTTCCATGCTCATCCATCCACACAAACGGGGCAGAGCTTGTATGAGCTTTGTGGTCATGTATACCTCAATCCAAGAGTCAAGCATGATGTGGTGGATTTGCGTTGATGACACCTGTGTATTTTATGTACATGTATCTCAGAATTTTGTTATGCAAGTTGACAGCACTCTCGAGTTTACAGGGCAAGCAAGATGAACTCAGCTTTTCCCTGTAATTCTGGTTCTTTGTTGTATACATAACAGCTATTTGCTCTTGCAAGATTGGAATGATATCAAACTGGCCTCCTGATGACATTGCTGCACCATGTGTGGGGTGTTCTGACTAGCACAGCACAGCAACATAACAGACGTTTATAGCCCTATCATATGCTTGCATGTGCTGGGTGATTTAGGCTTGTTGAGTTGATCATTTCCCACTGATCAGATCGATATTTTACAAACCCCACTGAATGTGGGTCTGATGAAGAGCTGCAAGCATCACTGAAGAAATTCCTTGTGCAGCAAATACATGTCCAGCTACATGAAGACAAAAATATTGTACAAAGGATACAGGAAAATTTGTTGTCAAAAAAAAAAGTCGCAGCACGTCCAAGAGAGCAGGTCCCGCTTGCAGTGCCAGACTGAGTGAGGCATAACAGCATATGCCTGCATCTGCTGTTCCTCCACTGTGCTTGATGTTGAGTGTCATCTGCCCCAGGCATGCTTGCCAAGTGTTGTACCGCAATTGCTGCATTTGTGGACCGTGTCCTTGCATGAGCCAACACAGAAGGGCAGCCAGGCACATGGCCAACACCCCATGAACAGACATGACAATGCACTAAACCAAACACAACAACCACTTTCCTGCAATCAGCATACAGAGAGTATCAGAAATGCCAGATGTCCCCATGGCACCCGTGAAATAGCAAGATGCTGATCATAATGGTGGTTGTTGACACCTTGAAAGTATAAGTCTGACCAGTGACTCCACACTGTGAGCATGTCACAACGGCGGGTTCATCATCAAAGCTGCCTAGTAGTTGCATGCGATAGCTCTGTTGCATGGGTTGCGCAAGCTGTCCCATGTTCTGCACAGACGGCTGCAGGGAGCCTGATGCTGGGGGTCCCTCTGCAAGTCACAGGTGAAGGCTAGGGATAAAATATTTTGTAGCCTGGCAGCACAAAAGCTGAAAATAGGCCTGTGTAAGCTGAGCATGCTTTATGGTCTATATGGCTAGACATACATCCCACCTGCATACTGTGCTCGATATCCAGTCGGCAGCCCATACTCACTGGTAGGCGCTTCCCGTTCGCCACTGGGCCCAGCTTCAGTGCTAGCGTTGTTAAGGGGAGGCGCAGAAGGTGTGTCTAACTTCGAGCTTTTACCGCATATCGGAGGTTCTGCAGCAGACTGCAGTACAGGATAATCCGGAGCTGTTGTGCGGCTGTCTTGTAATAGCGGCTGTCGGGCAGAGTCGTCAGAGTCCGCCAGGTACTGTGTTCGAGAGTGCATGAGTTTGAAGTTTTTGCGAACGTACAGTCCAGCAGCGGCCTTGACTCAAATGACCACTGCCATCCGATGCCACAAATGATTCGAAGTATGCACGGCTGCACAATGGCCAGTGAGCGTAGTCGACATGTCTCTTGTTGCCCAGGACCAAATCCCACCAAGCCCTGCAAATTTGGTATCAAATTAGATTGCCAAACCCGGAACCCTATCAAATTTCTGTTATTTGATGCATACCAATATTGCTTGTCCGAGCGCAGTGGCCCGTCAGTTGCTCATCAAGAAACACAAAGTCTAATGTTCGTAGACGTCCTCGCAGAACCCAGCCAAAGTTGCGGCATCGCTCATATGTCCGTTCAGTTTCACCTAAATCCGACAATGTAACCGGTGCTACAGGTTCAGCCGCGCGCAGCGACATTCGTGCGGTATATGCAAGCTGTACAGAGATCCTTGGTTCGTACCGGTGAGCTGTTGCCTGCGGTATTGAAAGGTGTATCTGCTTGCTGCCGGACGGACTGCAAAGTCCGTCAACGCTGCAGGTCAGTTGACGGCAGACAACAACCAACAAGGAAACTGACGTTGGAACAGACGAGCTGCACATGTCATATACGCACAGAGGGCAAAAGCCGTGATGCCACCGTTCCGAAGGCCCGCACGTAGAACGCGGTGGATCACTCTTGTGGCAATAGGCATATGCACGTTTATGCTGGGACTGCTCTCAGGGTCTAGCTGGGATTGGCAGCATGTGCAGCAAGCTGAAGCTTTGAAAATGGAAGCTGCTGCTGGCCTGCTGACATCGTCCCAAGAGCATCGTCCTGCTCGGTGTCCATATCCTTATGACAGGCACAGTATTGATCAGATCCGAGAAGGACAAACCCCATACCTTTTTGGTGGAATTCATAAGCCAAAGTGCCGCCACTGTGGGTCAAATAGCACATGGAGCAACTTCTGCAGATTTGACAACTTACTTCCTGGCAATCCAGCTTGTGGCCAGGACAGGAAACAGTGGCTAATAGAGGGTTTTCTCGACCGGGAATTCTACGAGATTTTAACCAGCACTCCATGTGACCTGTTTCAGCTGCTGAGGGGTCAGACAATATGGGTTGTAGGTGATTCACAATCTCTAGACTTCAGTAAAGCTTTGCATTGCTTCCTACATGAGTTTTGGGATCTGAAACTGCATAACATCAGCTCAAACGAGCCTCAGTATGCGTCCCTTCTGCAACAGCTACGTTCGGCTCAGTGTGGCAATCTTGTTGGTAGCACACGCATATGCTATATGCGCGCTGATAAACCACACACGGTACTAGACCTCATCATCCCAATTTTGATGGGCATTGGTTTCTCAAATGATCTTTTACTGCTCAACGTTGGCTTGCATTTTTCTCCTCATTATGAGATAGAGCTCCAGAAAATTGCCGAAGTATTTCAAGACCAAGGCTCAACACTACCTAAGCTGCTGTGGATGGATACTCCCCCTCAGCATTTCCTGACTGAATTTGGAGAGTTTCCCAAGGATTTTGGCCGCCCACCTCACAAGTGTTGGTACATAGGCAAGTACAGTAAACGAGATCCTTTGACACTAACAAAAGACCACCAATTGACCACCACTGACCCCAAGTACCAATCAGTCGTGGAGGGCGGTTGGCGCAATATCATCTCCAGAGCAGTCATGGCAGCAGCAGAGATTCCTGTCCTTCAGATCTGGAATGAAAGCACTGCCCTGTGGAACTACCACAGGGACAATGGGGCAGGATGGGAATGCACTCATTATTGCTTCCCATCTGCGCCACAAGTCTGGGTGTATCATCTGTTAGTAAAACTTCGCGAGTTGCACAGTGTTTGAAGTGATAAATCCAGGCTGTAGCTGACCATTATCTTTTCGAAGCATCTACAGCCATAATGACTTCAGCAGTCTGGATGTCTTACAGTTGATATCAGTACAATGGTATATTCCCTTGATAGATTGAATGTCAGATACGCTCTTCCAAGGATTCACTATTTTGCAGAGCTTGGTAAAATGCCTGAATCATAGGGGTATTGCATCAGATGAAGTATGCAGTCAATTGACTTGCAAGCAAGGTTGTGATCATTTCATGAATGCATCGAAATGCATCTCGGAGGCAACGAGGGTATATTGTTGGACCACGCAATGTGAGCACCCTGCAATGGCATGCTACAGTTTTTGAAAGCCTTTGGACGTTGGGCCATACACTTGTGTCAACGTAGCTACTGAGTATAATTGAGCATGAAGTGTGCCGATTGTGCAGGACTGAGCTCAAACCTACGTGAATAAAAATCCCTTACATGAACCAAATGAGTCATGTAAGATGCGCAGGCCAAGTAGCTGCGTGCTTGCTGTCAGCTATTGCTGTTTTGGGTGACCGTGTCGAAACTGGAGGGCATACGTGCTTTGAATGTTGCATTGATCCGCTGGGACCATGGTCAGCTAAATTGGTGGAAAATTGGCCATTCTGACGAATTGGCATGTCAGGCTGATCCTCACATTAAGCCAATCAGTCAACCTCTTCTGCCGGTCAAACAGCACCGGACACATTGGCACCTGCAATCGCTTTAACACCGCTCCTCCAGGCAAGCACAACAACCACAACCATGCCGTGCATTCACTGTGCCAGGCGAGACGTTACATTTAGCACTGGCGCGGCAAGCACTAGTAGCAGGTGCGAACAGGCTGCACCTATACAGCGTGTCCCACAGAGTAGAAGCGGTCAACAACAGCTTCAACAGCAGTTGCAACGCTCGCGCGCTGCATTTGCAAGAGCCGCCCGACTGTGCCAGATTTCACCGCGGCAGAAAGTGCGGCTGACGAGGTGCCATAGTCAGCAGCAAATCACGCCAAACTGCGTGCAAGATCAGGTTATTGAGACATACACATCGCAGCGCATTGGTCGATGTATGCTTCAAGGTTTCGCAGCTGCAGCTGTGCTCAGTCTGCTGGCACCTGGACCAAGCTATAGTGCAGAAACCTTGCCTATAGGGCTATTGAAGAGTTGGGTTGTAAGTTTTCTCACTCTTGGCAAGTTTCCCTGCTGCTGCTAGCACAGTGCCTAGCCCAATGTTCAAAGTGATTTTGACATGCATCACTATTACCCTTGCGCTATCATGTCTGTTGCACCTGCAGGAACAAGTTGAGAGTCTTGGACCCGTGGTTGGACCTCTTATATTCATATTGACAATGGCATCAGCTGAGATGATACCTTTGTTCCCTACACAGCCTTTGTCCCTTGCTAGTGGCCTTCTCTTTGGTCCAGTGCAGGTGAGGAAGTGCGTTGCTTTGTTAGTGCTTCAGACTGCCTGAAAGCTTTGTCATGAGGCACAACGAAGTCAGCTGTGCTGGCCCTTAACATCACTGCTGCAGCTGCTTGCTGGCCTGCTGCTGGTCATGATGCTGTGCACATCACCAATACTGAAGCTCATATTCAAAAATAAGGCTATAAACGTATGCAGATTGGTCACAAACAGTCATAATTGTCACACCTAAGCATGCCATACCTAAGCCAAGTTTTGTCAGAAAGCAGTGTAGACTTTGCTGTCAGAGCAGAACAGTCCCACTTTTGGTTCTGGGGTTCACCACCATCCATGTGTGATGCAGGGCACGATATGTGTCATATGCGGCACGAGTCTAGCTGCCATCACTGCTTTCAGCGTCAGCAGGGGAGTAGGTAAAAAACTCGCTCAGCGAGTCGTCTCTGAGGAGCTCAAATCAGAAACCTCAGAGCAGTCAGCAGTTGTGGAGAGCAAGTTCAAGGGGATTCAGGACGCCATTGACCAGGGCAGCTTTGCGCAGCAGAGCATAGCAGTAGCAGTGCTGCGTCTCACCCCTGTCGTACCCTTCAGGTGCTAACACGGAAGCTTCTGTCTAGTGTATGTCCAGTCACATCTTCTATTTCCAAGCCTTGCCTGACTGGATGCCGGCAAGTGTATTGCTTGAGTACCAATATGAAAGTAAAAGGCAACATACTGCGGACTTGAGGACATTGTATGCAACGCATCACCGGTAGAGTCTTACTCCGTCGTTGGCTGCAAAGCTGTGCAAAACGCTGATGCATCTGCATTGAGAACCCTTCACACTAATGTTGCATCATCATTCACTCTCCACACATTACTTGTGTTGACTTGGGTGCTGGCTTCAGATGCCTGCTAGACCATTGACAAAGCTACAATGCATGTGTCTATAACATCCTCTTGTGTTTTGCAGTGCAAGCAATTACCTGCTGGGCATGACACCTTTGGAGCTGCCAGCTTTCATGACAGGCACAGTAGCAGGCATGACTGTATGGGGCATTGTGTATGCCTCACTGGGTGGGGCCTCTCGCTCTCTCCTCAAATCAGGAGTGGACCTGGAAGAGCTCATAGGCGGTGAGATGGCAATCACCAAATGCATGATCCACAGTCACCAGATACCAAACACATGATCCACATTTACCAGATACCAAACACATGATCCACAGTTACCAGATACCAAATACATGATCCACAGTTACCAGATACCAAACACATAATCCACAGTCACCAGATACCAGCCCATGCATGACCTGCAAGGCTCTTCTTCTTTTGTGCTCATGGCCAAGCTATGTCATGCCTTCTTCTTTTGTGCTCATGGCCAAGCTATGTCATGCCTGCCATCTCAGCATCAGTAAAGCTGGTTGTGAAAGGCATACACAAGCTGCCTATAATGTTGCTGACCTGTTTTGGAAGTGGAAAGTGTTGACTGAAGTGACAGCTGAAGTGTACATGCATTTGACCAGGCTGAGTTCCAAGCATCAGCTAGTTGTCTGAGATGGGTTTTCTGTATGTACATGCAGATCTGGCCTCAAAAGCCAGTGAGTACTCAGAGGACGCTGTAGCAATAGCTGCAGTGGCGGGCTTGGGCGCAGCAGTCTACTATGGCGTGAACTTCATCAAAGAGCAGAAGAACAAGGAGATAGCAGAAGCAGAGGCTCTGCTCCGGCAGCAAGAGCAAGAGCTTGCCAGTAAATCACCAGTCAGGCGTGTTCAACGGCTGGTGCAGCGACTGAAGGGCAATGCTTAGCATCACTTGCATTGCACCACAAGAGAGATCAGGAGATGCTGGAACAAACGAGATTGCCTTGACCCATAATTGTATATTCTTGTGCTTGCAAAGTTTGCAAGTCATGCATATAGGATCACAGTAATGCGCCTGATGTTTTGCTGCTTGAGCCTTTCAACAGTTTTGAATGGGAGCTATGTTTTTGTACCCATCAGTGTACACTATCAACCTTTTGCCATTGCAGCTGGTTAGGTCAGACACGCACTCAAATCCCATGCTTGTTACCTTGTCAATTTTGCAAAGTATGCCTATGCAAACAGCATCTCATTGGCCTCTGTAATTCACCACAGTCAAGCAAGATCACAGCCTGCCCCTTGACCGCATGTCTTGTGACAGGCGCTGATCCCGCTCTTTCTCATACTGCCGCAACTCTGCCCTTTTCAGAAAGTCCACCTTATCCAGATATTTGTCACCACTCTTCTTGTAGCCTTCAAGCTCCTCATCAACCTGCATTAATGCAATGCGTTGCCAGTCATCACGAGCACAGTTTGCCTGTATGTTGGCAATCTGATTTGCAATGCACAATCTCATGATGCTGAAATTCTGTTGTAGTGAGCATGCTAGGCACACAGCTGCTTTTTCCTCCGGTGACTTGCTTACCTTTACATCGCTTGACTTGAAGTCTCCCCAGTCCATTCGCGACTTGTCAAGCACATTCACTTTCTTAGCCTGTTGCAAAGACCCCAACAAAGCATCCAGCCCACCTTTCTTGATGTCCTGTGCCTTTGTTGCCTTTGCATTATGTTCTGTAGCAGCTCGCTTGTACTGCAGCATGTGTGGCCAGGCAATGTGAAATGGTGTAATGTTTTGCGGGAAGTGCCATCAGCAGCCATAGTATTAGGTGTAGCAGTATTGCCAGCTTGTAAAAGTCTCATCGGCACTGCTATGCAATTGCAAAAGCTGTTGGGATGTTGAGTCCATACCTGGATGTCTTTTCCTGCAAATCGTCTGGTTTCAGTAATTGTCTTTGACTCTGTCTTGCCTTGTGCTGCTGCTGCAGCAGCTGCAGCTGCAGCAGCACGTTGGTTGCTGTCCTGCAGCAATACAAGAATATGTATCAGCACCTGCCAGGTGCATTCTCTCCTGTGAAGACAGGACATGTCAAAGTGGTATGTGCAAACCTCATCTGTGCCTTTGCCTTGTGTATTTACAGATGTGATGCCCAGCTGACGCTTCCAATGCTGTAGATCACAGAGGCTGTCATACATGCACAGTAGTGTGATCAAGGTTTAAGTCAGAAAAGTTGCATTCAAAAGCTTACTGTATCGCTGTCAGCTTTCTGCTTCTTTGTGACAGGCCTACAGATCGCAGCCAGGCTGAGTGGTTGTGATCCCGAGGCATGCTGCATTGATGCAGCCTCTGCTGATTGTGCTGCTTCCTTCACAGGTGCCTTTGCAGGCTGTGCAGTTGCTTTGCCTTTATTCAGCTGGGCCCACAGCTGGTCAACCTTTGCTTTTTTGGCAAGACTCGGTGGGTTGTCCCTTTCTGGGCGCTCAATGCTAGGCTCTGGTTCATTGTCATCTACTTGTGGGGTGTCGGGATAAGCTGCACTGCCCCTGCGTCGCTTTGCAATTTTTTGTCGACCTGCCTCGTCTGCTTTGTCATCTCGGCTATCATCTTCTGAAGGGAGATCAGCGTGCAGCAGGCTCATTTTCTGCACGTCGGGTTGCTTGACGGCAACCTGTGCGTCGCTATGTAGCTTCTCAAAGTAATCTCAAGTCCGCGTCGAACTTGCAGTGAAGATCGCGAACTTGATTGGCGCACGTCTCAACGATAGAGAAAACAGATGACGCTCCAGGTCAGGTCAAAGCCGTGAGAACTTCGAAGGCATTCCAGCTTCAGAGCTCCTGTGCGCGAGCGTTACGGTAGCCTGGGGGGAAGACTGGGGGGGTGGGAGGGGAGATGGGGGGAAGAGGGGGGGAGGAGGGGGGGGAGGAAGAGGGGTGCGGTGGGCACACCTCAGCCGTCATTGTGTCTCATCTTTGGGTTTCCTTAGTGGTATGAAGCCAATGATCAGTCCCCAGAACTGCGGGAAACTCATCTTTGGATTTGCAACAGAATGTCTCATCTTTGGGTTTGCAACAGAATTCTCGGGTTTCGAAACAGTACACTATGGCGCCCTCCAAATAGCGCCTTTGCAGCTCACCTCGGTGTATGCAAGGTAAGAGTTGCTCGGTCAGTCTCAACCACTGAAAGCTTGGAAGCTGACTGCACTAACAGCTCATCAGTTTACAAATCAAGCCACGCAGTCAGCGCTCAATAGTATTCGTGCACTCTGAACATGACAGGCATTGCCATCATGCAAAGCTGGACTTGCCGAGCCTGATCACAAGGCACTGATGTTCATGGTCCTCATCAATGCTTGCGGAAGATGCTACCAGGTTACAACTTCCAAGTCATGCACAGCAGTGACAAAACCATGCAAGTGAATTGGCATGAGCTACTGATCTTTAGCCAAACAGTCCTTTCTTCTTAGTCTCAACTGGTGGCAGACTGGCCTCAGCAGCCTTCAACTTGTCCAAAAGACTGCCACCAACATCCTTACTCATCCTTGAACGGGATCCATTCTTCTGGTAGTAGCTACCCAGCTGTTGAAGCATAGCTGCACCAGCTCATCCTAATCAGGCCATGTGGTTCTAGGATCAGCATGACGGAAATGTTCATGCTGACATGTATGAGAGTGCTTATGCAATGCTGCTGCAACAGCTTGTTTGATCATGCTGTACATGCAGTGGCATTGTCACCTGATAATTGATCATGAGACACAGAGCCTCTGACTGATCTATCGTCCCTCCATTTGGAGACCCAGTCTTTCACTAGGCCTTTTGCTGGATCTGCCTTCCTTCTGACCTACAAAATATGCTAAAGCGCTTTTCTGATGCAAACACGCATGCAAACTAGCATTTTACACTGCTGGAAGATTCTGCTTTGATTGCAGTTGACTACAGATCTAGCTGTCCCGCATGCGCACCTCATTTTCAGAAGCACCATTGATGTCTGCAGAGATAGAGTCTTGAAGAGCATTCACTAGACGTCTCGTCAAGTCCTCATAACCTGTCAGAAGAGCATAACGGTGACACAAGCATGCCCACCAAATAAGATGTGTTACACATTGTTGTGAAGCTTGCCGCACCTGGTGGCAGTCGCCCTGTTGAGTCCAAAGGTACTATAAAATCTCTGGCTGAGCTGGGTCCTGCTACAGCTGCTGTCAGAGCCAACTGCAGCAGCAGTACTCTTCTGCCAGGGTCAGCTTGCTGTCTGGTGTTGAGTTCTGCAGCGAAGAGGACCAAGTTCTGAGAAAGGCAGTTGGAGAACCTGCAGAGTTTGAACTCCTCACACACCTGCGTAGGCTGAGCACACCCTGGCCCTTTTGACGGCGATTGGCAAGGCAGTTGTTAGTGTGTGTCTATGCAACGATGTGCTTGTTGTGAAGGAGCCAACAGCGGACTGCATACGTCGCGAAGCGAGTTCGATGGTTTCAGATAGCTGACGGCAGGTCAGGCACGATGTCAACACACCTTCTAGGACTGATTAAAGCGAATCAGAGTCAAGGCCAAAGACTTGTTTGAACGTGTCAAGCGCCAACCCTGCGCCAGCGCGATATGCCTTGCCAACTTTGTGGTCCATGCTCCGAAACCATCCTTGCCGATATGGTATCCTCTCCGATGTCGTTGTCGCGCAGGCCTGCAACACTCAAACCTCAGCAGGATGATGAGCATATGCTTTGAGCTTGCGAATGCTCCTTTGCTACACCAGAAGCCTGCACGCAGTTTCAGGCCGTGTTGTGCAAGGCCTGGTCTGGAAAATCGGACCTCGAGTAAAAGAGAGCAGAAATCACCATTGTGTTCTGCTCAGACCAGCAATGCTTGCCTTACGAAACGAGGCAGTCCAGTTCTCACAGCATGCCTATCGACTCAGGCACCCACAGCTGACCCACAATCCACTACAGCAAGCTCAGAGGCAGAGTGGTCAACATTTTGTGACAACGTTTCCGGAGAGTGGGAAGGAGCCACAGCCACCTTCACAGCAGACGGCCAGCCTCAAGAGCTTCCTTCCCAGTACGTGCCCAAAGAGTTTCGAGACTGGGATGTCACGCTGTACGACTGGCAGTCCCAGTGCAGCATGCAGCCCCAAGCAACAGGCATCAAATGTTTGCTGAAGCGCCTGATGCCGACAGTAGGCTGTGAGGCTGATGCACAGACATTCCATGAAGAAGCACGCCACCTGCTGGAGTCTACTGACGCAGCTACACAGCATGCCATTCTCAGCAATGGCAGCTACACAACTGTCTCATGCCTGAACATCTCAGATCAGACAAAGTTGCGGCTTGAGCACTGCCTAGTGACAGCAGAGCAGAAGCGCATACGCCTGGTGCAGCATGTCACAGCAGCTGGGCCATCAGATCCTTGGCAATTGTCAGATGTTGAGGTGCATCATGAGTATTATGATGGTCCGTACAATGGAGGCGCGTCGCTGTCAGGATGTGGAGGGGGAATGTCAAATTTTGCTGAGCTGGACAAGTTTGCTGCAAGCCAGCTGCAACATGACTGGACAGCCAGCTCTGGCAGCAGCTACAGTGTGTTGAAAGATGGGACCATCCAGCCGCAGCCTTTGCCTCCCAGGTGTTCCTCAATGCAACCAGAATCTGCACTTGGTTGTGAACACATGTGTGACATCTGCGCTGGGTGGCTAATAATAGCATGAGTTCATTTCATGTGCAATTGCTGTAGTCAAAGTGCAGCAATGAAACATCCCTTACTGCAAGTCTGCGTGTGAGTGATGTGTGCAGCTTTGCTGCATGCATGCAAGCTGATGAACGGCTTTGACTGTTGTACAGGATGTCTAGCTGTAGTCAAGAGGGCATCACATGTTTACCTCTAAACGCTTACAGCATAGTACAGTCCAAGAACCATGGTGACTTACTGGTTGAGGCAGGCGTGTTGCAGAAGAATGGTACACTGCTGGTGGCACAGCAGACCTTTGACAATGGGCAGTGTAAAGCCATGAGCCTGGGAACAGAAAGCGTCCAGTCATGACGTTTGACACGCTTCAGTACGCAGCAACAACGAGCAAAACCTGATCTGGTAATTCATGAAGTATCATATTGCAACCACGTGCTACAGTACGAGCAGAGACCTGGGTGTTGACTGAGTGCACCTAAGATGAAGTGATAGGGGTTAGTTATGTGCATGTGTGAATTGCATGGCAGATATTTGCACGCCTTTAGCTGATACACAAGTAGCAGCTGGCAGCTGCGTGACAGCATCTGCGCATTTATCTGCTGTAGAAAGGGCCTCAAAATTTGAAGTTTATCAATTTGGTACAGCGTCATTTTCAGGCATGCGCTGGTAGTATGCAACTTCAGTTCATACGGACTGGCATTGATTTTGTGCATGGTCCGAAGGTCCGGCAATCTAAACCTGGCTGTAATTTGCAAGGTAGTGTGCAGTAAGATGTACGATATGTGTATGACACTGCAGCGCTTGCCATTGTTACATCCTGACAAATGCCACTGTTCACATATCCCAGGCTCATATACGCACCAAGAATTGTGTCCATGTACTGGTTGCACAAATGCTGCTTGACCAGCGTGTGTTGTCATGGTCACAAATGCATGGCAAATGGTATAAAAGCAAGCCACCCTATTGTACAGAAGTGAGCAAGTGTTGGTATGCGGTCTGTGCCTCTTTGAACTTATCTTCAGCAGCGGGCTTGCTCTCATCAGTATAACGATCTGGATGCCATTTCTTGGCACATTCCAGAAAAGCAGTCTTGACAACACCAGCATCAAGCACTGCCGTTTCTGGCAGTCCAAGAATTTGCATGCAGCGCCGCTGCTGCACGGCAAAGATTTGCCGGCCAGCATTATGCTTTTGCTGCCTGTCAGACCGGCTATGCTGCTCACTCCGTTCAGAGTTTGCTGATCTGCCAAAACTTTCCTGCCATGATCTGGAGCTGCTCTGCTGAAAGCCTGTGAAATGATGCCAAGTCTCATGATCACCCCAGTTGGAGTGACCAAAATTGGGCTGCTGCCAAGTGCTGTTGCGCGAAGTTTTACGCTGTGTGTCTGTATCAGCTGTGTGGCTGCTGTGATCCTGCTGAGCTTGATACTGATGAGCATAGCTTTCTGACTCATGGAACTGCTGTGTCCACGCACGCCAAGCTGCAAACCACTTTTCTGCTCAGCAGGAGAATAATGGCAGTGGGCTGCTAGGCCTCAACAACTTGCTTTAATCTCAAACAACTGCCTGAGGACTTTGGCTGTGTTGCTATACAGCTGGTGACAATCAATACTGCAAACACGTGCTGGGTAGAAGCATCATGTGAGCGTACCTTTGCGTTGCTGCCTGCCTGTCTTGGCAGAAGCACTGCCTTGAGTCATCCAAAGCCACAGCTGCTCATCAGGCAGGGATGCAGCCATGTCATCTGCTTGTCTACTTCTTGCAGCTCCCTTGGGCTGCACGTGACAACTCTGGCTCAACTCTGGTAGCTCAGGTCCAGTCAATAGTTTCAAGCAAACAGGTGTTGCCTTTTTTCCAGCAGTGCACTGTGCGGGCAATGTGAACTTAAAAGCCTGACTGAAGTGGTTGGTGCGACTTATTGAGCCAGAAACAACTTTCAGGGCAAAGCTTGTTATTGCAGCGGCTCAGCAAGCTTTTGGTGCAGAGATTTACTGTCTCCCAGACATCCTCCCATCCTTTTACTGCTTGCTGCTTCAGGTACTCATTATGCCTCCGCCGCTGATGACGCCGTACAAATGTCTTGTAGCTCTGCCAGATTGTACACTGTTTCACGGTGCGACCCTTATCTGAACATCATGAATACACAATACTATCACAGCCGTATCACCTCTTCGGTGTCAAACTTTGCTCTCTTTGTCTTGGCTGAGGAGTGTTTGTTCCTCTGATCAGCTGCAATTCTCCGCCAAAGTTTCTGCCACAAACTCTGTTCTGATCTACGCCCTAGTACCTGCGGCTGACATGGTGTCATGGTGATGTGGTGAAACAAAATTTGTGGTGGCGAGGCTTACTGCCAATACATGCCTGCATGGCGGGCGGCCATCAACCCACTCAAACAGCATGCCAAAAGTCGTGAAAAAGTGGTTTACAGCAGAGCAGAGTTGCGAATCAACGCGATAACGGCTGTAATAAACGTGTATCACCGCGATCAACGCACAGATAGATCCATGACCCCAGACCCCAAGTCATGCTAGGCTAGGGTCGATTTCTGAAATCAATTGTCCGCCTTGTGCTTCAGGTATGATGTTGTATTAACATATGGCCACATATGGACATCAAATGGACATATGGACATTCCGATCAAGACGGTCTCCCGTTATGTGACATCATACACACTCCATGCGCAAGTATTTGATAGTGCTACTGGATCATGCAACTGTCATGTGATGTTGTGCTGGCATTGGAGAACATTGCTCACAAATGTACTAGCCTGTATTAGCCAACTTGCCAAAGATTCATACTTCTAAGAAAATCTTGCCAAAGACTACTGGGTTCATGAATGGGAATTCGCAAGCCTCATTGAGGCAAATTGTGGTCTCAGCTACAGGGTACTACTAGGGTTAGCTAATTGTCAGTGAGCATACGCACCCATCGTCAGAGAAGGCTGTCTGCTCAGGGCCCCAGCCAAGATGGTGTTTGCTGGTTTCAACTGGTTTCTGATCATTATCACAGCCGTGCTGGGGCTGTTATCTATAGGTGTTGCTTTGTACCTGTTGATTTCTTACCAGCATCCTGAAGACAAGAACCAGGCGTGGTTTCCGAAAATAGCGGTGGTATTTGGCATAACTTTATCGATATGGACGATACTGTTGTTTCCAATAGATGTAGCGAATACTCTAGCCTGCTCGGATTCGCTGTCGTTCACTTCCTGCGACCTTGCACTGCCAACAACAACCCTGTGGTACATCTGCTACATAGCGGCAGCAGTGATGGCATTCTTCGTTTGCCCATTCGCTCTGTATTATTACGAGGCGGACAGCGACGTGTAAGCTTGCAAAACGCTCGTTCATCTTGCTGCAACCTTATTTTGAGTGCTATTTTGAGTGCTGTTGTCGCTCTTTTTTTTATCGCAACTGGCACTATCATCACTCACATGTACAGGTCCATTGTGAAGCGCTGGATCAATGCGCTCATCTGGGTGGCTGTGACAGCTGCAGTTCTGGCACTCATCCTTGGCATCTGCTATGGTGAGTCAAAGCATATTCAGCAAAAAAGCTGCACTAGATTAGTCGCAGGCCTTGCTAAGTCCTATTGGCGTGCTGTGTTCATCATGCGTGTTTGATCCCTGGATTGATCGCTGCTCCCTACACTGAAGTACACTGAAAGAATGCCTGCTGGTCCCTACTTCTGTGCATGAAAGTAAATGTCTGTATGGAGTTTTTCAACGCTTGCAGGGCTGTGGGGGTATGTGGAGTATCCTGTCATTGGTTTGGCCTCTGGCCTTGCACCCTTCTCTGCCATCAGCAACTCTTCAGAGCCGCTGAGCAGATGCATTGAGGTGCTGTCAGGGGGAGGGTCAGCTCCAATCTATGGGGGAAGGAATGTGAGTGCCAAATTGTCTCCCCTCAGCATCCTTTAAACAGCTATTGTTGGTCAATGTGGCAAACACCATAGCAGTGTGCTGCTATTGCAAAGATGGAAGAGGACACACTGCAATGCTTTGTCATGTACATGGCTGCGCAAATTGTTTTTAGCGTATCGCCTTGCATTTCTGCTGATCACACTGCCTGTAGCCATATCTAGTATGCACTGCCCACCCTCATCAAACTCTTCGCTCGCCTTTCATGTGTAAGTACGGTGCTATGCGTACTAACAAAAGTGATGTCGTGCAGTGTGATGCCATCAATGGTGGCCTGCCCACCTATACATGGAAGATCAGGCTGTCCTTCCTGGTTTACATCATTGCGGTTGTGACCACAATAGGTGAGCTACTCACCATGCACTCCTGAACACCCTGCAGCACGCAACGTGCACAGTAATCTCACATTTTCATGTAAAACAACAATCAAAACTTGGCAAAGCACTGAGTTTACTCATATAACTTTGCACCTCCTAAGCTGCCTAATAATCAATCATACTTGCCAACAAAGTGCTGATGACAGCTGCTGACATCAACGTGCACACTGCTCATGCAGTTTTTGCGCAAGTTACCTTATACCAGAATATCATGATGTCACGCCACAGGTGTGTTGAGTGTGACTGTAGGGTGGCTGCTGTTCATGGTGTTCTGTGGGGCTGGCCTGGTTGCTCTGCCCCTGGACATGATCCGGGAGTTCCTGGGCCGCCCCAGGGCCTGCATCACTAAGTCTGAGTACATGACGCGCGCCAAAGCCCTGGGCAACAAAGCCAAGGGGATCATGGTACTGCCTCCTACTATGAGCCTGTTGCTCAATTCTGTTGTGGTTTGAGATGCCAACGCCAATCCCAATGCAAATGCAATACCTCTGCTGCTTTGCATCCCGGTACATGCCATGAGACGTCATGTTGATCTCTACCAGAGATGCAGAGCGCTGTCATGCAGTGTCTGCAAGCAGCCCTCTGGCAAACCACGTCTCAAAATTGCAAGCATGCTGAGACATCACCACCGCAAGCAGCTCCAGGCGCATGCAGCTTCACGTGGTTGCAGCAGCTGAGCCCATGGTTGCATGCAACAAAGAGCTGTCATACAAGTGCATGTATATGAAGCTGTGCATCGATGTTTATATCATGTACACACACTTGTACATACATACTTGACTTGTATACAGCAGCAGTGGGGCAGCACATCCTCTGGCCTGGTCAAATACCATTGCAGCTCATGCACTACATGCATTGCTGTAACCTGCATCATCATGAAAGTGATACCAAAAAGAAGCGGTCAACATTCTCAATCTAAAGGGGGACGTGTCACAAATGATAATGATATATTGTCTGACTCATTCCTCAGGAGTCGGCTGCAAAGCTGCGCAAGGAGGACAGGGAGGTTGGTCGCGGTCGCAAGTGGCGCCAGAACTACCGCCTCCTCAATCAGGAGGTCCTAGTCCTTGAAGAAGAGGAGAAGCAGCTGGAGCTGGTGTACCCTCAGGTCATCATCTGCACACCGCAACAGTTTTGTATGTTCCGCACACTGCAACACTTTTGTGATATTCTGTCAATCTTCTGGCCCCAAATAGGCTGGACATGGTGTAGCAGCATGGCATCGCATGCACTCAAGACCCTCACATCTTTATTGTAATTTCCTCTCACTCGGGGTAAACAGTTAGCAACTGTTTTGCCTGTTGATGCAGAGCACAGATCCTGACTATGCATGGGCAGTCACGGTCATCATCTTTTACCTCAAGCTTCTCTTTGGTGTGGTGGGGGTGGTTCTCAGCATCTGCTGGCTGCTGCAAATCCTGCTCTACATCTTTGTGTACCCACCCGTCACACCATTCCTGAACACCTTGTTCACTGACCTGGACAATGCCTTTCCCCTCTTTGGCACAGTGGCTTTTGGTATCTTCTGCTTTTACCTCATTGGTAAGCCCTCTACCTCTTTGATTGCATTGCCTGATTGTATGCTGGCCATGTGGCAGTCAATAACAGCAAGAGCTGAGTGCCTTGATGCCCTTTCCTGCCTTCTGCTCACAGCATATATAACTCATGTGCTCAGACATGTAGAGCTGGTGCATGAAATGCAGGGTTGATGTTATTATCAGTGGATGTCCAGGCTGCTTCACAGTACAAACAATGTCTTGTATGTGCTGTAGCATGCGTGATCAAGGGTGCAACAAAAGTGGGGTTGAATCTGGTGGTGTTCACTGTGCACCCCATGAAGGTTGGGGCTACCCTGATGAGCAGCTTCCTGTTCAATGTAGCCCTGGTGCTGCTGGCGACGCAAGCAGCCATACAGTTCTGTGCTCAAGCATTTGAGCTGTATGCAAACAACTCTGCCATTCAAAAGATCTGGGGAGGACAGGTGAGGCATTGCGATGCTACAATGTTACACGACTTCAGTGTACAAAATGCTTGTTTGATCTGATAGACAGTCTGATGCGTGTGTTCCTTGTGCAGATTGACTATGTCATGGGGCTGAAGTACCTGTACAGACTGCACGTGTTTTACTATTCGCTATATGCGTGTGTGGGCATAACAGCGATATACCTCATTGTCAGAGGACCTGACAGGTGGAAGCGCTACAAGGTGGAGGATGCATACGTCGTGTAGCAACATTGCGCAGTGCCTTTTGTCACCATAGTTGAGATTTCATCTGGTCTGAGACTGCTCCACTGATTAAGCCAGATACCCCTGTCTTCGACGCACCTAACAGCGTGTTTAATAGATATACTTTTGCAGTTCTGCTTGCTGTGGTCAGCCCTGGTTTGTGCACACTTAGTACTCCAGACATGCGACGTACATGTACAAAACATTTTATCATAAAGACAGCACGTCCACAGCTTGATAGTATCCATCATCACGGTACATTCCCCTTTGTGACAAGTGGATTTGAGGAATCTGCTGCACACCCAGATCTAAGTCGGCATAATTAGCTAGCAGCCATCGGCCATCAAGTGGCATCCTGTCATACTGACTGTTACGCTGATGTGTTTCAGAGGTATCCACGCCTTGAGTGTCTGATTGTTTAGCACTGTTGCATGAAGCTTTACATCCCTGCATGTCAGCAGATTCTGCCTTTGCAAAGGGGGGCAGTGAAGCAGGCAATTGTGCACCTTCAACACAGAGCAACAAGTCATTGCAACTGCTTTGTTGTGACAGAGCCGATACCCATGGACTATCAACATTCCCAGCCGGCGCAGAGCCATCAGCAAAGGATTAGTCATGATGGGCCAGCGCATGCACATGGCGTGAATGGATACAATGCCATGCATGCACGCCGGTGTCGGCACATGACATCTGAGAACATAGATCAATGAACAGCACCTTTCATCGCGGCTTAGCAACAGGCCTGCATCTGCATAGGCATCCACCACGGCTGTGCAAGGCTGCTGCAGCTTTTGTACACTGCCTGCCTGGTCTGCTGGGTCTTGCACTCCCAGGTATGCAACATGCATGGCACTTGGATCATCGTTCATGTACTCAAGTCCCTTCAGATGGACCTGGATAGGCTGGTGCTGCACGATGTCTTGCGCGACTGGCAGAAGGCTGTGCAGAGTCTGTAGCGGACAACAGATGCATGTCAACCACTGTAAGTATGCCTTGTGATTTAAATGCATAATAGATGCGGCAGTTCCACAGCTTTAGTATAACTGCATGACACGAGCAAGACAAAGTTTGCACGCACACACACACACACAGACACCTACAGACACACACCTGCTTGGCAAGATGGCGCTTTTGCTCGCTGTATAGTTTCAGCATCATGACTGTGAAGTGCAATTGTTTTGATGAGACAAATATTGACTCTTCAATCTGCGCTGCAGAGGCTTTGCTGTCTGCCAGGATGCTTGCTTTGAACCTCTCAAAGGCTGACTGTGTCGCAATGCTGTTAAGTGGTATAGAAACAAAGTGAGAGTACTCCAGCCTGCAGCAAACAGCACTGGTGCAGAAACTGGTGTTGGGTGCTGTACAGCGTCCAACACCAAATTGTGAGCAGCATTGCCGTACTTGTTCGAATTAAGCACATTCTCAATCAGCAGTTCTAAGCGCGTTGCTGCGCTGACAGCTGCTGCCTGTGTCTGTGCACGAACAATTACGTCCGCTTCTCTTGATCCCGGAGGTGCTGTGCTAGTTTTCCTGGGAATGGTAATGCTGGCTCCAGTATCTTGCTCTACCTTGAGCTTGGTTCTACCTTTCTGACCAATGATGTGAGGAAAAACCTGCAGAATATATCCTGAGCAAAAGCCACCCTTGCGCAGAAAGGTCCGTTGCTGAGCTTGCAGGCTGTAAAAGTGATCACAGTCAGTAGATGCAAGTCAGCACCTCGGGATCGCAAGCCAATCTGATGACGTACTGGGAGTCTTCTTGCTGCACGTCAAACGCTGAGCTCTCGTCCAAATCGTATTCTTCATCGTTCTCAGCTGTATAAGACACCGGAGAAAACTGAGCTGGGTGTTGTGCCACAGCACTGCCTGCAACTCTGTATGCTCTGCCACCGACATTGATCAGCTGGCAGTTCAAAATGTCCATCAAGGCTGTTCTGAGCTATGACTATGACTTATAGGTAGGGTTTTAAAGTAGTAAAATGGTGTAGTAATGTGCTTTCACA
>JAABUP010004753.1_pt1 | contig 21762 bp, 18 predicted proteins | sample 5559201 | NCBI WGS metagenome assembly JAABUP01 (sample SAMN10711887, study PRJNA513373) | rock metagenome | isolation source: Antarctica rocks | place: Antarctica | reverse complement strand
TAGTACGCGGGTGATGGCGGATGATTCGCAGCTTGTCACGTGGCGCCAACCGCCAATCTCGGAACGGTCAGATGGCTCGCTTCCCAGCGGTCTGGAACTCTAAGACCAGCCCAGCGTGGATTGACAATTGACATGTACATTGGACACCTCAACTAAAGCAAAGTCCCTAGGTACCTTGGGTCTACGAGTATACTATCTGACCTGTGGATCCTCTACCCATCCTTGGCCGCTGTGGCTGCAGCCACTCCGGCAATTCTTCTCCTACCCTTGGCCCTCTCATAACAAAGACCTTCTGAGGCTCGAATACGGTTTGAGAAGGTAGAAATACATTCACGAAGGGCAAAATCACCATCGCAGTTGACCTGCCCAGCAGTCAGATTACATTCCCAACGGTGAACTGCCGTCATCGGGAACAACAGCTGGCGTTCCAGCCCCGACAGTCAAGGTAGCCAGATATCCACCCTGTCCTCCGCCACGGGCCTGCATCTCTCGTGGATCGTCCATCTCAACTTCGATTTTCGGTAGGCTCTCTGGATTACCGCAGCCGCTCGGCCTCTCTGTGATCCCGCAAGCAGTCGGGAGCAGAAGAAGGCTAATGCAGCAATGGTGAAGTCCTGGTCGAAGACGCGACACCTCTCCTGGCGTCCGAATATCGATGCTGGGTGAAGTCAGTGACCTCGTACTGCGTTCACTCTAGGTGACGGTACGTACCGAAGGAGATGCTACACCCTATGTCTTGAAGCTTTGCCTTCAGATCGTGTGATTCTGCAGACGCATCGAAGCGTTGTGAAAGTTGTTCCTCGGGAAGGTAAGGTCGATAATGGTCCACGCTGATGATGATATTTAGTCAGTAATGGCTTTTCAACGGAAGTCCTCCAGTTGCTGAACACAAAGGAGCAGATTGTGCCTTCGAACTATGCCTCAGACTCGAATCCCACTAGCAAGGACTAGTGTCGGGGCTCAAGGACACTCACATCTTGCTAAATACCATTCCATCTGCGAAAGACGTCGTGAGATTTAGGACTTTAAGACCATGTCGATTTGCTATAGCTTTTGCCCACTGCCTGAGCCAGTGCGTCTGTTTTTCGAGCCCTTCTAAGTTGTCTACGTTGTCCTCGTCCACCTGAGAGATACTCTTTTCCATGTGAAAACTCGACCGTGTAAGTTTGTGTACCTCTTTTTCCAGCGCCCGAAAGTCAATAAGACTGTTCAGTCCCTAGACCAAAGCAAAATCTTAGCTTTGATTTTTCAAGATCAACACTCAACCTTTCAATCACATTGTACCGTGACCAAGCGCGGAGAATGATTTGCGTGTCGCTTCAAGCATTAACCGGGAAGGCACGTCTCCAAAGGTACGTACCCATTTTCCAACAAGACCCCATAGTAAGGTCAACGTTCGCTCTCGATGACCATCAACAATGTGTTCAGGCCGCAAGCCTCCTACAATCCACCCCGCCCCCTGGACTCCACGCAAGGCGCTCAGGGTCAACTCAACATTATACATCCTATGTGCCCGCGTAATGCACGGGAATTTCAAGTGTTGCGATAAGACCCAAGATTGCCCCGCTTCAAGTCTCATCGCCAATACTTCACCGGTGGGTACCGAGCTTGTAATATCCGGCTGCGTCGGTTGGAGAAGCGAATCTGGATGACATAGAAGAATTTCCGTCAATCGAGCAAACTTCACACCGTCCCGTAAGTCTGTTGCCACATTGTTGATTTTGTATTGATGCCCCGAGAGGTTGAATTGAACGTGGTGAACGTGATAGTCCAGATGCGAAAGCAGTTTGTGGATGTCTCCAATGGAGGGCAGTAACAGACGGGATAGTCCTCCAAGAATGCTTCGTGAAGACTTGAAGCTCGATGACGGTTGGAAGAGATTCCCTTGGATTAGATTCATCTCTTTTGCTCTGTCCAAAAGGAAGACGATCATCAGACTACGTAGTACCGTTCGTCGCCAACACCAGCCTTGGATTGGCTGGTGGGAGTCATCTTCGTTATTAAGTAGGTACATTTCCATGAAGTTATTCATTTTTCTTTTGCGGGTCTTCACTACATTTGCGCTTCGCTTGCCTTTACCCCCATCCGGCAGACTGAACGGGCCTTCACGACCAGTGACTACCTCTACAGCTGTGTGCAAGGCGTCGAGATCGTATGAATTTGTCCAAATGGCGAGAAACCTTTGGTGAAGTCCAACGTCTTTCCGTAAGCTCGTGTTCTCCGCACTGGAATTGGGACGATTTAAGGCGCCATGCAACAGAGACGCCTGTAGTCTTCTGTAAAGAGAGGAAGAGTCTGAGCTCTGATAAAGTCGTAGTAGACGTTGTCTACTATTTTGGTGGGCTGAGCATGCAATTGAACTCTTTCTGTGTGCGGCATCAAACAGATCGTTTACTAGTTGTTGAATAGCACATTGCTGATCATCAAGCCAAGTGTCGTGGAACATCTCTATCCGGGTAATGTCTTCGGGTATTATGGCACATCTGCTGTTCCCCTCGACTCTCCCTGCACCCTTGACTAGGGGCATAATCTTCAATGGAAGTGTTGCTGGTATCATTTGGACACGTGGCTGAGCAGAGGCAGTCGCTTGAGGTCCATAGTATAGACTGTTTCTCTTCTTCATAATACTGTCTGCAGGGTTCCCTATATTAATGGTCTTTCTTGACGAATAAGACCTGCGTGGCTTGAGTGCCTCAGCAGATGAAGCACTTCGTCTGCTGATTACTTGCTCGTTGTTTGTTAAGGCTCCGTTTGGATCATGTGGACCGGTCCGTAAACTAGTACGACTGTCGGCGGTGAGGCTTGGTACTGATGATGTCTTCGCCTTCGATCCGGCCTTTTCGACTTCTATTCTTGCTGTAGTACCTGGCGGTACATTCTCTTTCCCAGCACCAATACCCGCTATATCCTGTTGGTCATCATGTTCTTGAAGCGGCTTGAGTGTCGGTTGAAGAGGAGCCCGCTTCGGCGCCGCAGCGAGCGGCTTTCGTGGATTGTCGTTCAATTCCGCTTGCAAGCTCGCTCTCTTTGAAGGATCAGGGTTGACGTTATCGGTATGATTGACAGGGCTTAGCAAGAAGCCTTCCAAGCCTCTAGCTGTTGATTGAAGGCCTGGATGTATTGTGAAGATAGTAGTGTCCTCAGAAGGTAAGTAAATTGTGCGTCTTCGTGGCTTCTTGCGCATATGTATCACACCTTGCTGATTCTGAGTCGCTGTTCTATGCTTGTGGCCATCGGTTGTACGAGGGTCTAGGCCACCCAATCGCTCCGAAAGTAAGAGTGAAAGCCGACGTCTGGCCGGCTTTGAACGTAATTCAGCTGCCTGTGAAATACGATTCACTGCGGGTTGGAATTCATTGTCTCGCACGTCTGGTAGTCTCGCATCTGAATTCAGTACTTCTCTAGCACCAGAGTACTGCAAGGCGTCCCTAGCACTGATCTGCGGTGCCATCGTTTTCCTCCTCCTTGGCCCATGTTTCGGTAGCGCGGCTTGGATATCTGTTGTAGAATTGAGCTCTCCTGTAGAATCGCAGGGTTGGGCCCCCAAGCATTTGAAGCTTTCGGGGATTTGACAAGGCGTACTATCCGGGGTCCTAGGCATCTTCAAAGTGCTTTTGACCTTACATAGCAAGCATGATAATCAAGTTTACAGGTTATGTGATCGAGAGCAAGGATTAGATAAATCCTTAAGCGAATTTACGTTGGCAAGGCGACAATCTCTTATCCAAAGTTTTACACTTGACCTTTTCGGGTATACCTCCAGCGTGCGCACCTCCTTCGACACCCCCCAACTTGCTACAGTACTACAGTACTTTAGCACCCCCCCTTAAATTAGGCTTAATTCCTTCTCTAGTTCGGGACACTCTGCCAGTATCAGCGCTGGAAATCAGGGTGCACACCCCGGAACACCCCTGGAGAGAAAATAGTTTTTAGTCACCTTGGGGCACAGCTATTTCTATGGTGATTTGACTTGTTTATTAACGTGCGCATCACAATATATGTATTCAAACGTTTTTTTATCTCGCTATTTTATTGTAGATACACGACGCAGACTACCGCCGGCCGAGCTTACAACACCAAGCCTAATCTAGCAAGGTGCACTTAGGGGTGTCAATGTACTCTACCTTACCTAGCAAAAGTACCGAGTTCAGGACTTGAGGAAACTTTTGAACTTCACATTTGTCAAAGATCTCAACTTATCCTATGCGGAAATTTCTACAAATCAGACCAGACTGTGCTACAGTAAATGATTAGAAAATGCCGGCTTTTCTTAAGTAGGTCAGTTGTTCTAGATTTAAGCCCGTCCCTAGCACACAGAACCGACCATATGATACAAAAGATCTACCAAGACAGTATACTGCATCACACGTGTACATCGAAGTGCTTCTATGTTGCTATGACTTCTGATCTTAACCTGTTCTCGGTCTGGCCGAATTTCTTTGATTAAGTAATCCATCCATAAAATTCAATGTCTCAAAGACCTGAGCTTCCGAGACCTCGCATTTCAAAGTCCGATAATAGTCAATACTTTAGAAACATGTTCTATGCTCGGATAAGAAGCGCTCAAGCTTGATCTACTCGTTGCTGGCAAAAGTTGGCAACACGCCCTTAGTTGATGCCATCGCCGTGGGACACCGTAACACCTGGGAATCGCCATTGGATGGCATCGGTTGAAGTCATAATTTCCCTTCCGCTCTTGCCTCTTTGACTTGCTCAAACACCTGAGACTTATTAGCTGCTACACATGTATTGCGGCACCAATTCGGCCTACCTTGAGCATTTTCCGCCTTGCACCCAAGGCGTTCACGCCACGATCCTCCAAGCCCTTGTCATCCAATTCCACAAGCTCGGTCCACTTGTAGTCCTTCAGATTATCCGTATACTTATGCAGTCTCAAGCTTCGCAGCCAGGTGGGGATATCTTGGAGCAAAGATGGGTCCGTAGGATCTTCCGGTGGTTTCGAGCTTCCCCTCCTCCCACGCGGCGATCTTCCTCGAGCCATTTCAGAATGGTCGGAAATGTAACCTTCATGGCTACCGTTGTGTCCCATCGTGAATTGACCGAGATTGAGTGCTCCCACACCACCACTCAGACCTGCTGAGGCGTCATAAGCAGCCAGGTAACCGTTGTTTTGTGGTGAGGCGAACGCCATATTGTTAAAGTTACCTCCATGGATCGCGATTCCTGGAGAGTCGGGCCTCGAACGTTGCGCCGCAAAGGCCGCCTGCTGTTGAGCTTGTATTGCAGCCAGCTGCTGTGTATTCAACGGCTGTGAGTTCAGGACCTGACCGCTTTCATTGACTACTAGAACGTTTTGAGTTAAGCCAGGAGATAGAGGCATTTGGGCCGTGTTGCTGTCGCCATCGTTCGATCTCGCACGACGATATTTGCGGACATCGTCTAAGGCAATACGATTATTTACGGTGGATAAAGCGGCAAGTTTCATGGCGGTAGCATTTGCTACCATGTCTGCTTGTGTTGCTACTTGTTGAGTATTGAAATTGGGAGCCATGGGTGTATTTGTCATGGAAGCCCAGCTGGCGTTTCCAATGTTATAGGGCGAGAGCATGGGAACCTCGTTAGAGTTATCTGGCACGTTGATACTCGTACTTTGGACGTTGCTCTGACCTTGTGACTGGAGGGGGCGCGGTGAACGAAGACCAGCGGAGGCAGGTGGCTGACTGAATTGTCCCATGGGCTGTTGGCCGGACGACGACTTGGGCCGATTTTCAGGGGGCCTCTGACCCCAAGGTGTCGGCGAAGGCTGGACAATGTTCTCTTTGGCGGTGTCCGACGGCTCTGATATGGACGGCGCAATTAATGAATTCCTTTCCCCAAATGCAGCACTATTGCGATTTGAGGTGGCAGGGTTTCCAGTATGCTGGGTATATTCAGCTTTCTTCTTTGCAATAGCTGCAGCAGCATCAGGGAACATTGCAGTGATTGTCGAAGGATCTAGTCCAGAATGTCTTTTGTTCCCTGGGGATGGCAGAGGTCGGCCAAGAGAGTGGCGAGAACTTTCTTTGTTTATCGTGTCGTTCATCCGGGTTGACATGCCATCTGGTTCTTAGATTAGCGATCATCAGGTATTTACAGGCAAATAGGAAAGATTTACCCTGGTCTCCAGCTTTTGTTGGCGAGAGGATGCCTGGCAAAGGGTGCTTTCGAAGCATTTCCTCCAACGTTTGGATAAAGAACAGGATTTGCACCTTAGTAGCTTGCTGTAATAGTGAATAGAGAGAGGCGGTTCTCTCGGCTTCACTCAAAACCCTGAACCATTGTTCGATTGCAGTGAGCTCATCCTTGAAATCCTGATCGGTCGTAGCTCCTGCCATCTCTTCCAGCGTCGTCTCACACTGATCAATTTCTGCTATCCACTGCTCGGCCGCTTTGTCTGCCGCGTCATATTGTTGATTCTGGTTGTATATCATCTCTGAGGCCGGCCGTATGCTCCGTCCTGACAACGGGGAAGAAGAAAAAGCTCCCATGTCAGCGGATGCGCGCAAGTGATGGGTAGTGCCAATGTTACGAGACGACGGGGGCCGCAGAGAGGAGCTCGATGCTTCAGGCGTGCTGTTTCGATTGCCGATGACATGATTCCCAGACATTTCAATAGGCTTAGTCTTCCGAAGATACAGATACTAGCAGAGAGCAACCGTGCCGATAGCTCAAAAAAGTGATCGTATTTGAGGTGAGTAAGAGGTCGGTGACTCCTGCAGTTCCGGCTGACTTCAAAGGAGATCGAGAGGCGTGCAAGGAAGCGGAACCCTAACACTAAACACTAAGGTAGGCAGCATCAGCGAGGGAGTAGCAGAAGCCTACGCGGAGTTGTTGGCCCCGATTTCAAGGCTGGAGATGAAGAGTCGCTCGAGCACCAGTCCAGTGGTGAGGCGGGTAGAGGAGACGAAGAGTGAGATGGCAGTACCGGCTTTGAGAAATCAGGCTAGAGCCAACTATCCCCGTGGTGGTGGGTTGAAAGGGCTAGTGACGGAGAGAGGTGTTGTACAAGCGGTGGCGGATTCAAAGGTCTGTTAGGGGAGCTGTGGATTCATGGAGAGTGGGGTCAAGTGGTACCGTGGATTCTCACAGAGCTGAAAATTGGTGGAGTGAGTGAGTGAGAGGCGCCTTCGAAGAGTCGCCTTGGAATAGAGTTTGGAGCTAAGATTTACGACCGTTTACGCTACTAAAAATACCGAAATCATCTTGAGCGATTCGCGAGTCATCGAGTATCTTCATTCCGTGGTCTTGCAGTACTCAACACACCGGCTGCTTTTCCAGACTCGCCGTGGAACTCAATGTAAATGTATCACAGGCAGTGGACGGTCCATGACAAGTCTCGATTATCATTGCTCCTCTCGGAAATAGAGCTCGGATATAACACGCTACGGCTTTCCCAGGTGATCGCCTTCGTCGAGCTGAAGTGAATTCTTCAAGAATCCTACATTCGTCGTGCGCGTATTGAGGTGTTGTGTCCTAGCAGTTTCTTGCATCCATCTATCACTCGTTCGAATCTGACCCTGAGGATTGACGATGGATCGAAGTGGAGCATGCAGTCCTGGCTCCTGGCCCATGACCCACGAGTATCCAGACCCTGACTTTGCTGCTTATGTCACAACATACCCCTGGGTTGGGGGAGATGATGGTTCTGTAAAGCCAAACACAGCAGAGAAGTATAACGTCGATTGGCAAGGTGGCTCGCCCGACAGCTCTAGATCTGATCCATCAGCTGCTTTAGACAGTCCCATTGAAGAATACATCGATGATTACCTCATGCTCCCTGCCGAAAGACTAGACCCTGACTACCAGACGTCCGATGGCACTATAACGTAAGTCTTCTTGGCCGATTCTCTTCGCTTGATGGGCTCTCATGTTGTAAGGGGAGAGGATGACATTATGTCGGATGAAGACTCGATAGACTCGACTGGGGTGCCGGGTGGTTTCGGTGATCTAATTAATGTGCAATACTCCACATCGACTTCTCGTCGTCGAGAATCAGCGGTGAGACCACTGAGATCGAGAGGCAGTGGCAGAGGTCGCAGAGGAGGAGCTGGACGAGGTGGGAAAGGGATCCCAAAAGGCCCGCGCAAAGCAATTGAACCCACGGAAGAATTCAAAGCGCTGCTTTCCCAAGCTATCATTGCCTTCATCGCCCAGAGGTATGATGAAGCTGAGCAATCTGCTCTACAAGCAGTTGCTATCAATCCGGAGATGTATGAAGCCCACAACCTACTTTCGCAAATTCATGTTGCCAAGGGGAATTTTCTTAAAGCTCTCAGCGCATCTTTTGCCGGTGCGCACACGAGAAACCGCGATCCTGAGGTGTGGTCTAGGACTGCAGACCTGGTTCTTAATAGCAATGGTGATGACAGAGATTTCTATCTTGACCGAGCTCTCTACTGTATTACCCGTGTCATCAACCTCGATAGACAAAACGTTGGAGCACGCTATCAGAGAGCTTTACTACGTCATGAATTAGGTCATAATGGCAAAGCCGCTACTGAATACGAGGAGCTTCTCAAGCAATTACCTCATGACACGACCGTCTTACGACACCTTGCGGAGGTCTGCATTGAATTGGAAAAGCCCGGACGTGCTTTAGAGCATTACGTGTCCAGTATCGTCCATTTCCGGGAACTTGAGCCTGATGAAGTCTCGAAATTTACCTGGTCAGATGTAAACATTGTGACTGAGTTATATGCTTTCCAGGAGCGTTTTGAGGAAGGCATGATGCAACTAAAATCTTTATCGCGTTGGCTGCTTGGTCGCGGCAAGGACACATTCTGGGAGGCCTATGATAAGGACGACAGGGAATGGGATCTCGAAGACCAGCCGCGTCGCATCATGGTATCAGACTTTGAGTCCGAAAAGTATGATGGACAATCCTATGGATGCGGTCTGCCTCTGGAGCTACGTGTTAAGTTAGGAGTTTTCCGATTGAAAGCGGAACGGCGAGATCTGGAGGAGGCAATTGTAGGCCTCCCAGCTCGCAGTTTCCAATTCAAATTGGGCTAATGTCAGGTGTAGAATCACTTCGAATGGCTTGATCCAGAGAATAGTCAAGCAGGAGCAAAACTATACGATTACACAGACCTCTTTCGCGAGGCAGCCAACGTCTTGCGGCGGTTGAACTATTTCCATGAGGCGCTCCGATATTACGAGCCACTACAGCAAGTTAGTGACTATGCGGACAGCTCATATCTGTTTGAACTGGCGTCATGCTACAGAGCGGTTGGCCTTAGGGAGGAAGCCGAGGACTGCTACAAGCAAGTCATCGACGATGATACTGGAAATCATGAAGCACGAATGCAACTAGCTGAGATACGTCAAAGCTCTGGAGCGATACAAGCAAGATATACAGATAGCCATCAAGGACCCACAACCAGACAGCACAAGCCAGGGAAACGCATGGGAAAAAGCGATAGGAAGAGAGTCCCTTTGCATTCTTCAAATATAGACACAACCAAGTTACCGACTACTAGTTTCATACGAAAACCACCTAGACAGCCCATGATGGAGAAGCAGCAAATGCGGGACGACGGGGAAATTCACTCGCTCTTCCTCTATCGCCAAAGTTTGACAGAGGAAGCTCGGAAAAGGGACAAAGATTGCGACAGCGAATGGATGGCCACTACAGAATTGTTGTTACAGGATTTTAGAGATAATAAAGTCTTTTATCCTGGCGAGAAGCATCACAGGTTCTGCGGATACTCTAAGGAAGCTCGGGCAATGGGTTCGAGGCCGAAGCACGAACTGGACGCGTTAGTAGCGAGATCAAAGTCCACATTCGGTACGAGATTAGAAAACATGGTGTGGTATTTGAGCTGATCTTTGATCTAGAAAGGTCAGACGGCGACCAACTCGTCATTCCGATCGACTATTGTGACATTGCATTCGAGACCTGGCTAGATATGTTTCTCGAGTATGCACTAGTGATCGCACACAATGGAGACATTGAGTCGGCCTATGGAATCATTGCTTCAGCCTATCATGCAAATGTTTTCTACCATTCACCAAACTTACTGTTGCTGATCAATGTCTGCTGGTTTAGTAAGCATTTGGGGGTTCAAGCTGGATTACTTGCTGACACGGTTGCAGCTTGTGCACTGATTGGGGACGACGATGAAACGCTTTGCAACATCGCCAGATGGTTCATGAAGGAATACCAATATGTGACTGACGGGTACCGTTTGTTCTCCGCACTCAACAGGCTGTGTAACTCGGAGAGCTCATGGTTTAACTGTGGCCCATCGCAAAAATATATCATGCGGCAGCTTAAGGCCGTCGATTTTTCCATTCTGGCTGAAGATCGTCGAAAAAGTCTGTTCCAAGAGCGGGCTTCCTACAGTACCAAAACCAGCGATGGGCTGAAATTACAGGCCGGAGACATGGACATCGCGTTACTCATGCTCTATGGCCATATCCTTCATGCTGGTAGAAGCTATGCTAACGCAGTCAGTAAGTTTACTACAGCCTCTACCATGGCGCTCAGCGCAGCAGTAGACACTTGCTGACCGAGGCTGTTGATGACAGACTACTATCTCCGAGCTCTGGCCCTTGATCCAGAAAATTGTATGATCAAACTTTCCTTGGCATTGGGATACATGCACTATGCTCTCAAGCGACAAGCAGAAAATCGCCATCAAATCATGATGCAAGGTCTCGCATTGCTTCTAGAATATTATGACAATCGACGTCACTCGAGTAGCTTTTCGGAGCAGCAGGAAGCGGAGTACAATGTTGCACACGCTTACCATCTCTTGGGTTTGACGCACCTTGCAGTACCCTATTACGAGCGATGTTTGAGTCTCAGCCAGGCTGTGCAAACAGAATCTTTGAATCATCCAGCCGAAGATTTTGCGCTTGAGGCGGCGGTCATTCTGCAGGGCTTTTGGGCTGCAAGCGGGAACACAGCCAAGGCCTTACAAGTCACGCGAAAGTGGATGATGTTGTGAGAGAGAGTTAGAGGGATCGAAATACAGTAGAAATCCCATCAATGGCGCTCCGTTGTAGGTGCGAAATCAATGAAAGCAGGCGAGTGAATGGATGTGACCTTGCTGATTCCTGCAGATTCTCATGAAAGTCGGAACGACCTTTCGAACCCAGGCGCCCAGCCATAGGATGATTTTGATATTCGCTCAGCGAAAACCCTCTTGCAAACTTTGGATTGTAAGAGGTCATGGATCATGCAATGTCGACTGGCAAAGTATGTAGATGAAAAAACAATACATGTACATAGGGAAGAGTGACGAGGGGCCCTCAGGCGAAGAAAAGCTTCGGGAGCTTTTAGCTACTAGCCGTTCTAGACCTAGTGGCATACACCTAGAATTGCTGTTGATCTGGCAAGGGCTCTTAGCTAGATAGTCTACTTGACGATACCCATGTCTCTCTACTGCGGACGGTAGGGTTGTCCTCCTTTGCCCTGATACGGACCTCTCGCACGAGGTTTGTTGCATATCTACTGGCCTAGCCATAACTTCAAGCGAACATGGACTACGATTCTCTCAAAGACCAGTGGAGTGAGGTCGAGGACCGCGATGGCATCCGGCTTAGCTGGAACACTTTTCCAAGCTCTCGCATGGTATTTGACCACGCCCAGAGACTATTGCCCACTGCTTATCCTCACTGAAGGAAGCCTCAAGGCTCGTCGTACCTATTGGAGCCCTTTACACTCCCCTGAAGGAGAAACCCGAGGCGCCGTTATTGCAGTATGAGCCTCAAACTTGCAAGGCTCCGTGTCGAGCTGTTCTGAATCCTTTCGCGTGAGTCATGCTATGTGGATGCATGTCGGTGAGCTGACCGATGTCAGGACCGTTGATACACGAGCACGACTGTGGATATGCCCCTTCTGTCTATCTCGCAACGGGCTCCCTGCCCACTACAAAGACATCACTCAAGATAACATACCACCGGAACTCCATCCTTCGAGTACGACCATCGAATACAGGTTGGCGCGACCCGCGCCTGCGCCCCCAATATTTGTCTATGTCGTAGACACATGCCAGGAAGAAGACAGCTTAAAAGCACTGAAAGATTCCCTTGTCATGAGCCTCAGTCTTTTACCTCCAAACGCGCTCGTGGGACTGATAACATTCGGAACTATGGTAACGCTCCTGCCGAGGTGGTCTGGGTCACGCTATGATAACACCTTTCCAGGCACAAATTCACGAATTAGGCTACACGGAATGTGCAAAATCATACGTCTTTCGGGGTAGCAAGGATTACACGTCAAAACAGGTGCAGGAAATGCTTGGTCTATCGACTTCGGGCATTCGTACCAATGTGCCCCCCCAGCCTGGTAGACCAGCGCCTGTCATGGGCCCAGCAGCCAGATTCTTGCTCCCTGTCCAACAGTGCGAATTTCAGCTCACGAATGCCCTGGAACAGCTTCAGAGGGATACTTGGCCTGTGGCAAACGACAGACGCTCTCTGCGCTGTACTGGGGTCGCCCTGAGCGTGGCAGTTGGCTTACTTGAGACATCGTTCCAGAATGCTGGTGGTAGGATAATGCTATTTGCTGGAGGACCGGGCACGGAAGGACCCGGCCTTGTAGTTGGCCCGGAATTGAGAGAGCCAATTCGGTCGCATCATGACATTGACAAAGATAACATCAAATACTATAAGAAGGCTTTGAAGGTGAGCTTTCACTTTTGGAATGCTAGAGACAAAATTCCTGACTCCGGAGCAGTTCTATGATAATCTCGCTAAGCGAGTATCCCATAATGGACACATTGTCGACATTTTTGCGGGTTGTCTTGATCAGGTCGGCCTCCTGGAAATGAAGGGTCTTTCAAACTCTACTGGAGGCCACATGATTCTCACGGATAGCTTCACCTCATCACAATTCAAACAATCGTTTGTCCGTGTTTTCGATAAGGACGCTAGTGATAACCTCCTTATGGGCTTTAATGCTTCCCTAGAAGTCCTAACCACGAAGGAGCTGAAAGTCACGGGTCTGATAGGTCACGCCGTGTCTCTCAACAAGAAGTCGAACTCGGTTGGTGAGACAGAGTGTGGAATCGGCAACACTTGTTCGTGGAAGATGTGTGGCATCGATCCAACAGCAAGCTATGGCCTGTACTTTGAAATTGCGAACCAGGGAGGGCCAGCGCAACATCAGCAAGGCCCGCAAAAGGGTATGATGCAGTTTTTGACCTATTACCAGCATTCTTCAGGTCAATTCCATCTCCGAGTCACCACGGTGGCCCGAAATCTCAGCGGACCAGCCGGTGATCCCGCCATAGCTCAGTCTTTTGATCAGGAGGCTGCTGCCGTTCTGATGTCTCGTATTGCAGTCTTCAAGGCCGAGGTTGATGATGGACCCGACGTCCTTCGGTGGGTTGACAGAATGCTCATTAGATTGTGCTCTAGGTTTGCAGAGTACAGGAAAGACGACCCTTCTTCGTTCCGGCTGGAAAAGAATTTTACACTCTATCCACAATTCATGTTTCACCTTCGGCGCAGTCATTTCCTGCAGGTTTTCAATAGCTCCCCTGATGAGACAGCGTTTTATCGACATGTATTGAACCACGAATACGTTGGGGACTCTCTGGTAATGATACAGCCGACCCTCGATTCCTATACATTCGATCAGGAGGGTAGTATGCCAGTCCTACTAGATTCGGCTTCTATTCAGCCTACACACATTCTTCTCTTAGACACCTTCTTCCAAATCTTGATTTTCCATGGCGAGACCATGGCGGAGTGGAGGAAAGCAGGCTACCAAGATCAAGAGGGGTACGAAAACTTCAAAAGTATACTAGAGCAACCGAAAGAGGACGCAAGGGTATGTCAATCTTACAGCAAGAGCTTGTTGTGAGATGTAGTATTGAAGAAGAGCTAAGGATCTCTTAGGAACTCGTCCAAGACCGATTTCCCTTGCCGCGATTTATCATTTGCGACGCCGGAGGCTCCCAGGCTCGCTTCCTCCTTTCGAAACTCAACCCATCAACAACACACACGACCAGTGCATATGGCGGTGCACAGTCTGCACAAACAATATTCACAGACGATGTCTCTCTGCAAAGCTTCATGGACCATCTGATGAAGTAAGTTGAATTTCTGCTATGGTTGTAGCTCCCTCTTGCTGATGTCCCGTTACTAGGCTTGCAGTTTCAGGTACCAGTTGAGCAACTGTGTAATTTCAAGATGCCACCATGCCAAAGACCCAATGTGGCTTTAGACTGTCACAGCAAGGTGTTCGGTCTCGATGTAGAAACTCAAGGCCGGATAGCCACATGACGACATTGCCGTACCTTCAACCCACCATTAAGCAAATTCAAAGACAAAGGCCGAAGACGTTGAGAACGTTGTAGACCTCTAGCATAGAATAAGCGAATGCACAAGGAGACATGCGATGTTGAGACGGAGGTAACCTGCTTCATTGGGATGAGAGCTCGTAGCATTATTGAGTAAATTGAGAACCGTATGAACACATGCATTTGTCTGGAGGTGACCAACTACGGCACTTTGGCTGTTATGTGGAAACTATCAATCTCCTGGGCCGAAAATCATGCAAAACGCTGGAGGGCAGGGACACCGAGGGCCGGTGGTCGGTTCAAGGGAGATGCGTGCATGCCCCTGAGTCCTTCGGGCAGATGTGCTTTATGATTCAGCGGGATTCCGAGCTGACCGATTGCGGCACATATTGGAGAGCCCCCAGGCGTCACGGTTGTGAGGCAAACGTGGGACGAATGGTTGCATCCAACCTTTCGTTTGCCTCGTCACTCGGTGTGCGATGGAACTCGTCACCCTCGTCCCCTTCGTCACGCTCGGTGGGCGTGCATGAGGGCTGACCCCGATGCAGGAAAGCGGCAACGGTAAGACCGCTGGGCGTGACTGGTCGTCTGGGGATTGGTGGGATGCCGCCAGGGAGATGGCCAGTCGATGTGCCCTTTGGCGTCTACTGGACCCCCTCCGTGGATGCATCCATGCAGCTAAGCCAAGGGAGCAAGCTCAGCCCGCAAGAGCAGGTGCTCTCCTGGTATCAGCCAGCATGTGCCTATCCGCCTCCATTCCGCTTCACCACATCCAGGTAGGAGACGTCGTCGCGTAGGTATGCTGCGCTCCCACATCCTACCCCTTCTCTGACCAGAGCACCTCGGCTGAAGGCCGTTGAAGTTTGCTTTCCATCAGTCTGCATCGGTCTGGCGGGACGCCGCTAGGGCAAGCCACGAAAGAGGGTAGCCTGACAGCCAAGACCAACGACTTTTTGACAGCTCTCCATCATCACCTCTGCCACTGCACTCACTCGCAATCCGATCTCTTTGCTTTGCTCGCTGCATCATACCAGCTGGAAGTCTAGCAACCGAGCCATCGCTGCCGGTGCGTGCCCTGGCGGTAGCGGTTGATCACGTCGGGCTGAGCTTGGTGTCGGAGCCTCGACTCGGCCGACTCTTTGCTAGACCGCTCAGCCCTTTCTCAGGCCATTGGGAGAATGACATGCGCGAGATGCTGGACGAGGAGTCGCAAAGGCATTGGGACATGTCAGTGCTCTCGTCGATGAGCTTTGCAACGTCTACAGGCCTCCAATAAAATCCTGATCGCTACTGCTGCTCACCTAGCGGATGTTGGCCCGTTCGATTGCCGCTGTCAAACTCGGGACTAAAGAACGACGAAGCCACAATGTTTTCAGAAGTCGCGCATCATCACCGACAGCATCTTTTCCCACAGCTGTCGTCCCCTCTCTATCACCATGGCCTCAAAGACTTTCCACAGGACGTGTTGCCCAGCGGCTCGCCCCTCGGCCAACAGAGCCCCGTGCAAAATGCTAGCTTCAGGCAAAGGTCGGAGATGCCCAAACAACACGCTCGTCCACTTCGCAATACGGCAGCATTACCACAGCAGCTACCAATGCAGACGCCCTATCTGCCTAGCTCAGAGTCCTCGGAACATATGCTTCGGCGGAAAACACCAAACGGAACCTTGGCTGCGGGCTATGATGGAAGTCCGGTCGAATGGACGAAGAGACCACATGCGGTCAAGCATTTTCTGACGCCTACTTCGAACGAATCGGGGCCTTCCACTTTGGCTTTTAAGCCTACAGACAACTCGAACGACCACACCTCATTGCACAGAGATCGATCTTTGGAGTCAAGAGTTGGAGAGCAATTACGGCTGCAACCACGCCATACCGACTTGCCTGGAGAGAGGCTTCAAACTTCAGCTTTGACAGTTGATGCACAGCCAAAAGCTGGGTGGAGATCTACAGCAGTCCCTTCTGGGGGGATCGACTCGGTATTGAATCAAGCGTCAGTCTATCATCATAATTATAATCTCGCCGGAAGCCAACACATTCCAACCGTCCTCCAGCCCATGTGGCCACCATGTCTTGGGCCAACCTCTATTCACAGTCCCGGACCTTGTGGGCCTTACTGGCCCGATGGAGCCTTCGAGCCATATCGTCCCGCGCCCGTTCAAGATCCAAGGTTTCAAGACCGAAATGCTCAACAGAGTGCGGATTATTCAGCGCAGATCGAGCCGGCGGTCAATACTTATGGGCAATGGCTCCAGGCGCACAGCGAATTGCAGTATCCTCCTCTTCCTGATCAGTCAATTTTGCCAGGCCAATTCATTGGACGGCAAATAGAAGGGCTTGTCTCACCCAACACCAAGCATAGTCCTCTGAGCAGAAGAACCTCTATACCAGGCGGACAACCTGCGACCATGCCACAACACCACACGCCCCTTGCCTATAGAAACAGAGTATCACCTTGGCAAGATTCAAGTGCCCAAATCTACTCAGAAACGCCTTACAACACCGGCATGCAGCGCTCTGGTCTGCCTGTATCTCCATTAACTTGTCTGCAAAGGCCGATCTCTCCAACGAGTAATGCTCAATTCAAAGAAAAGATTCTTGTGTGGGCACACCGCATATACGGTAGTCTCTTGGCTTCTATTGAGCAGGCCCGAAGATACTCAATGGCTGAACAACATGGTATTGCTTCTCAACATCAGTCAAACTTTTATCCGCGACCTCCGCGGCGGCCGTACCCGTCGTGGTCAAACAGTCACCGCCGGGACATGAGATCTCATATTACATCCAAAGGCTCGGTACACACACAAACGAGAGCTGATGTTGATAGGCCGGACAAAGTCCTTGAAGCCTCTAGATATGATGGGCAGAGTTCTCCAGGTGATCAGGCCACGCTCGTACAGTCCTCATTACCTTCACAGTCATTGCTTTCGACAGGGCAACCTAAACAGCGGTGGCAATCGCGCGACGGATCCCTTCGAGGCCATTCTTTCGTGAACCAACCCAGCTATGTGCCATCCTACCTGGCTTCAGACCTTCATGCAAGCTCTCCCTCGGCTGCTGCAATATATGCCATTGATATGCTTGGTAGACTCTGTCAAGAAAGTGGATTGGAATGGACAGATGGAATGCTCTTAACTGGTTGCCTAGCTTATGGGTTGAGTGACTACAACAAAGCCATGAAATGGTATTTGAAAGTCCTCCAGCAGGATCCTAACAATGTGGAAGCGATGTCGAACCTGGCCGCTACTCTTCTCGCACTTAACCGCAGAGAGGACGCTGAACACTACTGGTTTCGTTCTGTGAAGCTCAGGCCGAGTTATTTCGAAGCCATAGAGCATCTGATAGGTTTGTTGCATGAAGGACATCGTGGACGAGAAGCCGTCAAGGTCATTGAGTATGTCGAGCACGCTCTTCGGGAAGATCACAGTGTGACTCCAACCGACCAAAGGCGCGAAATTGCTAGTAACGAGTTGCCTGCGATCGATAGTCACCAGCATGGCGGTTCGGATTCTACGACATTTTACGGCTTCGGCTCTAGTGGGTATGCCATTCCACCCTTGGATAATGGGAGGATGCTTGCTCTTGTTCACGGCAAAGGGAACATGTTGTATCAACTGGGAGACAATGCTGGCGCAGCACAAGCGTTCGAAAATGCCATCTTAATTGGCGCTGGTAGGCGACACCTTGGCATCCAAGGCTTGATCAAGAACATTCTGAGCGTTTTCTTCGAGCGATCGCACTCCGCAACTGCAAGCCCGCATAGATTGTGCGGTGCTGACGAGCCAGTCTTGCTGACTCCTGATATGGCACTAGAGACTTCGCGCTTGGTTTTTCCTCCAAACGGTCGTCTGCCTGGCTTAGAAGGTGTTCCTGACGGCTTCAGTCAGAAAGCTGCAATCTCCATAGTCTCTAATTCCTTGTTGTCTCTTGCCAAAATTTATCAAGACGGAATGTCTTCGAGCGGAGCTACAGCTACTGCTCCACGGGCAACCTCTGGAGTCCAAGAGATACTTGCATTGTACTATCTCTCGTTGTCCCTCCAGCCTAGCCCGTCGACTGCCAACAACGTTGGAATCCTCCTAGCAAGCGTTCAACAGTCGGCTCGATCAAAATTGAATGGTAAGTTGAGAAATCTGCAACCCACTACCATTCCGGGAGTCACCCCAGGAAGTGGGGTGGCGTTGGCACTTGCCTATTACGATTACGGCTTGAAGCTTGACACACGCCATGCGCATTTGTACACAAACCTCGGCAGTCTCTTTAAGGATATTGGGCAATTGCAAGCCGCGATCAAGATGTATGAGAAGGCTGTAGAGTGCGATGGGAACTTTGACATAGCTCTCGCCAATCTTGCAAACGCGGTGAAGGATCAAGGTAGAGTCAGTGATGCTATCGTATACTACAAGCGAGCTGTCTCTTCGAATCCAGATTTCGCCGAAGCCGTCTGTGGTCTTGCGAATGCCCTGAATTCTGTCTGTAATTGGAGTGGTCGCGGTGGAATCCACCATCTCGGAAGTGACCGAGACCGGTGGCACGTCGATGAGCACGGAGATCTGTTCGATTCTAAAAAGTCGACTGTCCCAAGTTGCGGTTGGATCAGTCGCGTTGTTGCCATAGTTGAGAAGCAATTACACGACGGAGAAGGATGGGGCAGAGGCGTGCTCCGCAGCGTTGGAATCGATATATTTCAAAACCTCACTGCGGCAGCTCTTCGCTTCGCCGACATTGACAAGAATCGGGCATTTCTGCGATCGGTCATGGAGGACTGGGCTGGGCATCGATGGGAAGGGGCTAAGGTGGTACGCTTTGTGGAAAGGGCCACCAAGAATCTGGTCAGGCAGATCTACCTGCATGAACATGTCGACCGGCGACCCCTTCCGCCAAATTATCGCTTGCGGCCACAGCTTCCTGCAGCGTTAGCTATTCCCAGTGCTCCGACCGTCCTGCCCTTTCACACTTTCACGTGCCCGCTGTCTGCGAAGCAGATCCGTAAGATCTCTCAGCGGAACGGACTGCGGGTCTCGTGCTCTACACTGAGAGCCCCGTGGCTATCTGCTCAGGTTTACGATCCTCCACCACCGCCTGATCCATTTCTCAATGTCGGCTACATATCATCCGATTTCAACAATCATCCATTAGCCCATCTCATGCAGTCTGTATTTGGAATGCACGATCGAAGTCGAGTCAAAGCGTTCTGCTATGCAACTACAGCCGGCGATGGCTCCGCACATCGCCAACAGATTGAAAGAGAAGCTCCCGTTTTCCATGACGCATCGTCGTGGTCAATCGATCGCTTAGTTTCTCGTGTCGTCGCCGATGGCATTCACATCCTCATCAACCTAAACGGCTACACTCGCGGTGCCAGGAACGAAGTGTTTGCAGCCCGCCCGGCTCCCATCCAAATGTCTTTTATGGGCTTTGCCGGTACTTTGGGCGCTGAATGGTGCGATTATCTACTCGCCGACCGAATTGCCATTCCCCCGCAGACACTCCGACCATGGCGGGCAAACGTAGATTTGATTGACCAGACTAAAGACGGCAATAATGATGATGATCAAGACGACTGGGTGTATGGCGAGAATATAATCTTCACCAAGGACACTTTCTTCTGCTGCGATCACAGGCAAAGTGCTCCCGACTCGCAGGAAGCTCACATCAGCTGGGTAGAAGAACAGCGGCGGCGATGGACGATGCGCAAGGAGCTTTTCCCAGAACTTCCCGATGATGTGGTGATCCTTGGTAATTTCAACCAACTCTACAAGGTTCGCTTGATCCCGTGTCGAAATTGGCAATCTGCTAATACCCTCTGACATTAGATCGAACCAACAACCTTCAGAACGTGGCTTCGCATTCTCTCTCGCATACCTAAGGCCGTGCTATGGCTCCTTAGATTTCCCGACCTCGGCGAAGAGAATCTGAGAGAGACCGCCATGCGCTGGGTAGGCACCGAAGTAGCTTCTCGGATCATTTTCACCGACGTCGCGCCCAAGCATCAACACATATCTCGTGCTCGTATCTGCGATTTGTTTATTGACACGCCTGAATGCAACGCTCACACCACAGCTGCGGACGTCCTGTGGTCGGGTACGCCGTTGCTGACTCTCCCAAGGTATGAGTATAAGATGTGCTCCAGAATGGCTGCTTCCATCCTTCGAGGAGCACTGCCCAAAAACGCCGAGGGAGACCGAGCCGCAGAGGACTTGATCGCTGACAGTGACGAAGCGTACGAAGAGCAAGCGGTAGAGCTTGGCAGCGATCTGTCCTACTCAACCGTCAACGGCATGCAAGGGATCGGTAGGGGCAGATTGATGGAGCTTCGGAAACTGCTCTACGAGAGTCGGTGGAGCAGTGCGCTGTTCGACACCCGACGGTGGGTTCGTGATCTGGAGTCTGCGTACTCGGAGGCATGGCGCCGGTGGGTGGCTGGCGAAGGGGGGGACATCTGGCTTTAAATTCGGCTCATATTGCGGTTTTGTTTCTGAGGCTTCGACCGAACACGACTCACGATCATGATGCATGGTACATTCCAAGGCGATTTAGCGTAGGAGCACAAGACGGGTATTTCGATCAATGGGATAGACACTAGGACAGGCATGGGGCAAAAGCGAAGTGCTCGCTTTGCTCGGGATAGTTTAGGTATGACATTGCGTCCGGTGGGCATTAGAACAGTCGGGATGGCATGTTCCTCGGACACGGTTTGGAAAGGGGGATACGATTCTAGTGTAGGAATGACAGCGACGCTTTTGCCATCCGGATGAAGCGCAAGCATGCCCGATCGTGACAACGAAAGCCGACTGTTGGTCGCTGGCTGGACACCTGCCATCCGAGGAGCCTACCCCACGGCGAATGCCCTGTCCGAGTTGACACTGCGACTGCAGGTTCAGCAGCAGTGTGGCCGGTGGCGGGGCAAAAGACTGCCAGAGAGGGACGACCTCACTGCGTGACCCATGTGACCCGTCACACGAGAGTCGGTCGGCGCATCGAATGGGGGAACCTTGCTCTAGTGCTGCGGCCGGAGGGCTTGCGTGCAGATACATCTACGTCGGTCCTATCACTACAGTACCACCACTGCTCCTACTAACCATAACCACCATCTACATTATTCGTATGATGAACCAACCATCAAGTCATGTCCCGTCCAGATCGATGGACTCTCGACAGGCGCACTCCGTCCCCGCCAGGGGTCATCCCTGGTGTGCCGGGTCGTTGGGTTTTGGTGTTGGCAGAGACACGATATGCGACGGCAGACTCGATCGACTCGAGCGATTCAGAGGGACGGATCGGATGGCCGGCGCCACCACTGCCACCGCCACATCCCGCCGGATCCGGGAGCATCTCCGGGAGGATCTCCGGGAGGAGAGAGATGCGAAGAGGAGAGAGCGTGCACAGATCGGACCGTGATGCGAGAAGTCAACGATGATGATAATAATGTATGTATGTACGATGCGAAGGAAGGATGCGGAGGATGCGATGCGACACCCCTCGGGCCGTGTCCAGATGCCGTTCCT
>JAABUP010004752.1_pt1 | contig 21763 bp, 23 predicted proteins | sample 5559201 | NCBI WGS metagenome assembly JAABUP01 (sample SAMN10711887, study PRJNA513373) | rock metagenome | isolation source: Antarctica rocks | place: Antarctica | reverse complement strand
AAAGGCACGCATCGGGGCGGCGGTGGCGCTCGCGGAAGCGCCAGATCCCGACGCGCTCCCCGTGCTATTGCGGATCCTGGGCGACGAAAGCGAGGACACCGCGCTGCGCCTCGCGGTGGTCGGGGCGCTGGAGGCGCTGGGCGATCCGGCGGCGGTCCCGGCGTTGCTCGCGGTCCTCGCGCGCGACGAGAGGGACTACCAGCTCGACGAGCCGGTCGCCTGGGCGCTCCCCGGTTTCGGCCCGGCCGCGGTCCCCGCCCTCCTCGCCGCACTCGACCCAGCCCCGTGGGCGACGCACCAAGTCTTCTTCGTGCTGGATGCGCTGGGGCGCCTCGGCGATCCGCGCGCGGTGGCACCCCTGCGCGTCATCCTCGCCGATCCGGCACGGGCGACGGATCATGCCGCCGCCCTGGACGCGCTCCACGCCCTCGGCGCGGCGCCGCCCGTGGCCGAACTGGCGGCCCTCGCCCGCGACGTCGCGCGCGACCAGACCCTCCGTATCAGCGCGATCGGGGCGCTGGTGTACCCCTGCATCCCGGGCGCGGTGGCGGTCTTGCTGACCCTCCTCGATGCGCCCGCGCGCGCCGTGGCGCGCGCGGCGATCAATGGGCTGGGTGTATGCCGCGACACCGCGGCGGTCGCGCCCCTGCTCGCGCACTTCGGCGACCCCGACGGCGGCACGCGGCTGGCGATCGCCCTCGCGCTTGGGCGCCTTGGAGACGCGCGCGCCCTCCCCGTCCTGCGCATGGCTGCCGAACACGATCCCTTCACGTTCATGGGCCTGTCGATGGCCGATACGGCGCGTCGGGCGCTCGCCATGATTACCCAGGAACGTCCCCCGGGCGATATCCGAGCGTGCCGGGGTGACGCCGAGCGCGCGACGGAATGAACGATCTGGAGACGTGCCGCCGCTCGTGGAGAGCGCAACACAACCGTCACCTTTCCTGCGGCAAGGACGGCAATATCGTCGCCGGTCGGTGGGCGTAGGGCACGAGACGCGGCCAGGAGGCGGAGAAGGGACGGTGACGATGGCGTCAGTGGAGCAGTCGGCGGATGAATGGAGCCGCATTCGGATCCAGAATCGCTTCTCACACCACATCACCTTGAGCGTCGAGCCCTGGGGGAGCACCTTTCCGATGGAGCCCGGGGAGGTCTTCGACGTGGTGGCACAGGGGCCGGTCGGCGGGGTTCTCGAGTTGGTCGTCCGAACGGACTATATCGCGATTTGGGGTTGGAGCGGCTCGTTGGTCACCGTCTATCGCGACGGCGAACGCCTCGACAGACCGGATGATAGGCCGCAACCACGGGTGCCCGCTGTGCCTCGCAGATAAGTGTCGCTGTAGTACTAGTGAAAAGCTCAAAGGCTCACCGCCAATGCGTGTCAGTCATCGCCAATACGTATCGGACAAACGGAGGAGAGCAGTGCTCTCCTCCGGCATAGGTGAGGGGGCCAAGAGAAAGTATGGAGGGCCGCCCGGTACGCCGGGCGGCCCTCCATTCGCTTCCTCCGCCAATAGGCGTCGGACGTCGCCAATAGGTATCGGACTACCGCCAATAAGTAGCCAATCCTACACTCTGCCAATCGCCGACTGCCGACTATTCTCTCACGACCACCCGCGGCCACGCATAGAGCAGCACCCCCACCCCCACCAGCGCGCCACACCAGAAGGGCGCGGTCGGCCCGGCGAGGGTCGCCAGCGCCCCACCGAGGAGCGCGCCCGGCGCGGCGGTCCCCTCCTCGATGAAGCGAAAAGCCCCGCCGATCCGCCCGCGCAGCGCGTCCGGCGTCAGCCGTTGCCGCAACGACGACAGGACCGCCCCGAAGACGATCGCGTGGCAGCCGAAGAGCGCCAGGATCGCCCCGGCCAGGAGCGGCGCACGCGTCAGCGCGAGCGCGGCGGGGTAGAGCAGTTCGATCGTCAGGGCGAGGCGCAGAAGCGTCGTCGCGCTGAATCGCGCGCTCAGCGGCCCCGCCACGAACCCGCCCGCGATCCCGCCGAGGCCGTAGGTCGTCAGCAACAGGCCGAAGCCGCGCGCATCGACGCCGAGTCGTTCCTGCGCGTAGATGACCATGATCGCGTTCTGCGCCACCAGCATCAGATTCAGCGCGGCCAGCGCGAAGGCCAGCGTCCGCAACAACGGCTGCTGGCGGAGCCAGCGAAAGCCCGCTAGCGTTTCCGTCAGCAGCCCCGCGCCCGCCATCCGCGCCTCGGCGGGCGCGCGGAAGGTGCCGCGCAGCGTCAGCAGCAAGAGCGCCGCCGCTGCCAGTCCCCCCGCCCCGGCCAAGAAGGGGAGGGCGACGGCGATGGCGAAGAGCGCCCCGCCGAGCGGCGGCCCGACGAACTGATTCGTGACCGTCAGCGCCGCCGAGAGCCGGGCGTTCGCGCGCGGCAACTCCTCACGCGGCACGAGCGCCGGGAGGATCGTCGTCGCCGCCGTATCGAACAGCGTCTCGCCGCTGCTGAGGAGGAAGAAGACGGCGTAGAGCAGTGGGAGCGAGGCGTGCCCGGTGAGGAGTGCCGCCGCCAACGCCCCGACGAGCGCCGCCCGCGCGCAGGCCACCCCGACCATCAGCCGCCGCCGATCGAGGCGGTCGGCCAGGACCCCGCCGAGGAGCGGGAAGAGAAGCCAGGGGACGCGCTGGGCGAAGGTGAGCCCGGCGATCGCCGCCGGATCGGCGGTCAGCGTGGCGGCGAGGAGCGGCGCGGCGACGAGCGCCACCCCATCGCCCAGATTCGACGAGGCGGTCGCCAGCCAGAGGGCGTGGAAGCCCCCACCATGAGGACGAAGAGGCGGGCGAAGAGGCTGCGCTGTTGATGCCATCGGGCGACCCTTTCTCCGATGCGCCTGGGGCGCAACGCGGGCCGCGCGCCACCGTGGCGCGCGGCGCGGCGGAGGGGCGGATGCTGATCGGCGGTGCGAGCGAATCCGACCGACAGGCGTGCAACGCGAAGTGGCGACCACGCCAGCGCGGATCGCCCCACGGCACACCCTGTCAGGACGGCACTACCCGATCGTCGGCACCAGCGCGCGCCCGGTCGTCACCAACAACTCGCCCTCACAGATCCTCCAGACAATGGCCTCGCGCGCAGGATAGCACAGTCGACGCTCGCGCTCGTACAGCTATCCATCACAATCCAGGGCGATTGCATCTCCGGCAGTGACAGGCTGTACCGTTGTAGGGATCAATACTCATTGGGCCTGGAGACCCCCTGTTGAGGATAGTATGCAACACGTATTGGGCCTGGTGTCACTACTCATTGGGCCTAACCTACATTCGGCGCAGAGTTATTGGGCCGAGCCTACCGGATTCACGGGTGGTGGCTCCCCATGCCCAACCTCTTCTGCATTAAGCCCAATAAGTAGTGACGCCTACAGCCTCAGTCCCACGAACGTCTTGCTAGAGTGAGCCCCAGTCGCATCAGAATGTGCGCCTCAGTCGCGCTAGATTTGAGCCCTAGTCGCACGAAGGCTGAGCCTCAGTCGCGCCAGGAAGTGAGCCTCAGTCGCACGAAAGTGCTGCGGTGAGCCCCAGTCGCACGGCCTGAGCCTCAGTCGCATGAAGGAATACCCCCGGGCAGGCTTTGCAGCACCGCTCGGGGGCAATTTTGAGCCTCAGTCGCACGAGACCTCGGACGGGGTGAGCCTCAGTCGCATCGCGGGGGCCATTTGAGCCCCAGTCGCATAGGCTAGTGAAAGGCTCAAAGTTTTGATACCTACACATACGGCCCGCCGAACGTGTTAACGACCTGTGGGATCGCCGGGCCGAGGATGCTCACGTACATCCCCGGGGAGATCAGGAAGGCCATCGGGCCGAGGGTCCTGAGCATGGTCGTGTGCGTCCGCTCCTCCGCCCGCTGCCGCCCCTCGCCTGACTCGCCGGTGGTCCGCCCCCGCGCTAGTGGGTGACGCGACAGGGCCGCGCCACCCGGCGGCGGACGCCCTGGGCGCGAGCTGCTGGTTCGCGCCCCGATCGCGACTGGCCGAGCAGGACACAGCCCACAACGCGCAGCAAGTGCCTGACGGCCTCGCGCGGCGCCGACCCCGGCGTGCGGGCGGCGAGTGGTCCCGGTGACACGGACCCGCCGGGATCCACGGCGGGTACCGCCGATGGGCGACCCAGTGCCCCATTCACGACCGGGAATGCGCATCTTCGCCACACCGTCATACCGTATCACCGGGCAGCGTGAGCCCGACCAACCACGTCGATTTGCCCTGGCGACCGCCGAAAATACGCACCAACACTGATAGCAACACTCAGGGATAACGCACCCAGTCGTACCAGCGCGGTCCCTTGGCCCCGTCGCCCGCGCTCAGCCGCTGCCAGCCGTCGGCGGGCGGGTCGGCGAGGTAGGCCGCGATGCGGCGCTGGCGCCAGTCCGGGCCGACGACGGTGTCCTTGCCGCTAGACCGCCAGGACATAGCCGATGGGCCGCGCCTCGAGCCACACCCGGAGATATTTCACCTCGCCGTAAATACTGTCGGCGGTGACCCAGGCGGCCGGGACGCCCGCGTCCAGCGCGCGCTCGAGCATGCCCTTGGCGAGCGCGGGCTTGGTGGCGAAGGCGACCTCGTCGGGGATGCCCGCCGCCCGACAGCGCGCCCGGTCGTCGGTCCAGCTCGCCGGGAGATAGAGCGCGCGGTCCAGGAAGGTGTGTCCGCGCGCCCCGGCATAGGTCAGGAACACGCCGATCTGCGCGTTCGCCGTGCGCCTCGCCGCGCCGCTGTACTGCGGCTGCACCCCTGCCGACTTGTCGCCCTTCTTCAGGAACCCGGTTTCGTCCACGACCAGCACGCCCTGCGGATCGCCCAGCCGCTCGACCACGTAGGCGCGCAGGTCGTCGCGCACCGCGTCGGGATCCCACGTCCGCGATACAGGAACTGCTGGAGCCCATACGGCGTCGCATCGCCCGCCGCCTCGGCCAATTGCCAGCCGTTCTTGCGCTCCGCGCGGCCCAGTAGCCCGCGCAAGTAGTCCGCCGCATGCCGCCGCGCCTCCGCCCGCGCGAACCGCGGCCCGAGCCGCGCCACCACCGCCGCAAAATCCTCATCCCACGCCGTCAACGCCATTGCCATGCCCCTTCCTCATGCCTCATCGGGGGACTATTCTCGCATAACTACAACTGTAGTGATAGTCGGCATCAGGGCACGAAGGCGTAGCCGAACCGCGTGGCCGCATTGCTCAAGGGTGCCCGGAGCGCGGGGTCGGCGAGGGGACGGTTGAATACCGCAGGCCAACCGATCGCGAACCGTGCTCGCTCGAAGATCGCGACGCTCACGCCTCCACCGGCCATCGACGACGGATAGACCAGCCCGTCGATGGCCGGTGTCCCGTCGCGACCATCGTAGGCGGCGTAAAAGGCACGCGAATACTCGCGCGCGATCGCGCGACGAGCCGTCGTATTCAGGAGTTGCGAAGCTCCGATGCGCGTCGGGAAATCGCCGCACAAATCGAGCATCAGGAGCGGACGTAACGGGCGAAATGCGGCGAGCCACGGATCCCTGGCGCGACAGTCCACCGTGCGGCCGCGCTGGAAAGCCTCGGCGACACAGGTTGGGCCGTCGAGCGCTCCATAGAAAATACCGCGCGTCTGTTCGGCTGGCGGCGGATCGTGGTGGTCGAAGCGCGCGATCGCCGCCGGGCCGTAGCGGCGGAACTCGAACCACGAAGTCGGATGCTCCCCGCCACGTACATAGATGCGCCAGATCAGCGGGGCCTCGAAACCGTCGGCGAGCGGCGGATTCGCCGCGAGCAACGCCGCGCGCGATGGAGGGCTGGCGGGTAAGCGTTCCGCAAGCACGGCGTCATCGTCCACGGACCCTCCTTACAGCGCCGCGCCCAGTTCGACCACGCGCGCCGCCGCCCCGCCGCTCCGCAGCCATGCCAACGGCGAGAGCATCTGGTCGTCCAGTGCGAGGTCGGGGTCGGGCTGCGCGAACCAGCGCGCCACGGCCACCGGGTGCAGCTCGGGCGGGAGGGCGGCGAAGACCTCGCCGATCCCGGGGACCGGCGCGTCGGCGGCGAATTGGAAGTTGGGATAGCGCCAGCCGTGGGCGTTGATGGCGTAGAGCGTCCGGGCGATACGCCGCTGGCGCACCCTGCTCTCATCGACGCGCAGCAACGTGGCGACCTCACGCTCGGTACGTGCGGTGCCGAGGAGCGCAGCGAACTCGGCCACGGTGGTCAGCCAGGGGTCGGCCGTGCCCGGACGCGGGGGGGCGAGGTCGAACCCGCCCAGTTGCAGGGCCGTAATCTCCTCCTGGGAGAGTTCCGACTGGGGGAGGACGTACTGATTCGACCCGGGCCAATGCTCGATCGCGTCAGCGAGGAGTCGGTCGAAGGTCCGCTCCTCAATCTTAACCCCCCGCCTCTCGAGCGCGGCGATTGTCTGTAGCATAGGAGGTCTCCCTTCACGGTTTGTTCCGTGTTTTCTTTCACAGTTACTAACAGCAGGAGTAAATGTGAAAATAAGTGTAGCATGTCTTTGGGTGCCGCGCCAATAGTGATGGGAGCCGTCGCTGCGGTATTGTCAACTTGAGGGCATAGGTCGTTGACGTGCAATACTTCCAGTATGGGAGATGAAATGGTTCCCTTGCGTTGTGCGGTGGTGTGCTAACCTCATCGTTCGTGGTGGCTAGACGGTGGGGAGTATGATGTTGTGATTTAACCGCGCTCCGTGCCATGGCAGGGCGGTGGTAGCGCCGTGTCCGGTGGCAATGGCACCCTTGCGCGCAAGGCGACAAGATTTGTCGCCTTGCGCGACTTCCGGGATGACTTCCATACCTGCCTATACCGGCGCGGCGACGCCCTCTTCGAGCGAGCCGACGCCGTGCTCACCGCCGGGGCGATCCCGTCACCCGTCCACCTGCGCGGCGAGCCGGTGCATCGGCGCGGGTGGGGGAGCCTGTACGCGGCGCTGGTGCACGGGCGTCTGGACGAGACGGGGCTGCGGGCGCTGCTCGCGGGCCACCCGCTAGTACTGTCAAGGTAACTGGCTGGCCTCGTCGGCGTCCCGGCGTGCGATACTCGGTCCATGAGTGAATATGACGCCACGCCCTGCTACAAGCGCCATCGCTTCCCCCCGCGATCATCGGCCACGCCGTGTGGGTGTACTGCCGCTTCGCGCTGCGCTACCGCGACGTGGCGGAGCTGCTCGCCGCGCGCGGCGTCATCCTGACCGACGAGACGCTCCGGCAATGGTGCCGCAAGTTCGGCCAGACCGACGCGAACGCGCTGCGCCGCCGCCGACCGCGCCCTGGCGATACATGGTACCGCGATGCGGTGTTCATCAGCATCAACGGGCAGCAGCACTATCTGTGGCGCGCCGTCGACCAGGACGGCACCGTGCGCGACATCCTGGTCCAGCGCCGCCGGGACAAGGCGGCGGCCAAGGAGTTCTTGCGCCGCTTGCGCAAGGGCCTCGCCTCTGTCCCGCGTGTCATCATCAGCGACAAGCTCGCCAGCTATGGGGCGGCCAAGCGCGACGTGCTCCCGAGCGTCGAGCACCGGCAGCACAAGCGCCTGCACAACCGGGCCGAGCATGCGCACCAACCGACGCGGGAGCGGGAGCGGCGGATGCGACGGTGCAAGAGCGCGGGCCACGCCCAGCGCTTCCTCGCCGCCTACGGCCCGATCGCACGCCTCCTCACGACCTCCTCAGGGCTGTGTCAAAGTCGGGTTATGCTCATCACGAAGCCGCCGTGCTCACTGTGGCGTGGCGAGGCAACCGACAACTGCGCCGCGCGACCCGCCGATGACCCTACGCGAAGCGCAGCCTGATCGCCGGACCACGCGACTTTGACACAGCCCTGCGACCTCCTTTACACATATTGCTCGTGACCCTGGCAGGCCCGTATAATAGCGCGACCGCTCAGACGGCCGCGCGCCGCGTCTGAGCGGTCAGGCGATGGCGGCGCGCGGATACGGCAGCGGATATGCCTGTACCAGGCGAGCGGATCGAGCCGACCCATGAGTGGCATCAACTGGAATTCCGCGTCCGGGCAGACGGACAACGGCGCTACGAGCTCATCCGGCCGGTGGTCCTCTTCGGCCATTCGACCGCAGAGCGTGCCGCCCAGACCGGCGCAGCCGAGCGCACCTTGTATCGCCAGGTCGCCCGTTTCGAGCAACTCGGCATGGCCAGTTTCGTCCCACCGCCGAAGGTGGAGAAGCATCGGACCCTCCCGCCCCGTGTGCGCCAGGCGATCCTCGACTGCAAGCGCGAGCACTCGCCGCTGAACGTCAACGAGATCCGCACCATCTGCTGGGCGCGTTTCGCCCATCGCCCGAGCAGCGCCACCGTCAGGCGCGTGCTGGCGGAGGCCCCGCCACCACCGCGCGCACCGCCGCTTCCCACCCTTCCAGGCCATCGTCGACCCGGCCGAGCGGCGCTTGGCGATCGTCAGGTTACACATCGACGGGTGGAACAAGCAGTCGCTCGCGCAGTACCTCGAGACGAGCCGCGTCACCGTCCACGAGACGCTGCAGCGCTGGATCACCGAGGGGGTGGCCGGCCGCGACGACAAGTCGAGCGCGCCGCACCGCGCCGCGACCAAGGTGACGCTCAAGGCGATCGCCACCGTGAAGGAGTTGCGGCAGAACCCGCTGCTCGGTCAATTCCGCGTCCACGCCGCCCTGAAGCGGCTGGGAATCTTCCTGAGCCCGAGCACCTGTGGGCGCATCCTCGCCCTCAACCGTACGCTCTACGGCCTGCCGAAGCCCGCGCCGGCCGCCCAGAACCCGAAGCCGATGCCGTTCGCCGCGCAGCGGCGGCACCACTACTGGACGGCGGATATCCGCTACCTCGACCACGGCCTCGGCGACTTCAAGGTCTACTCCATTACCGTGCTGGACAACTACAGCCGCGCCATCGTCGCCAGCGGCCTCTCCCGCACACAGGATCTCACAGCCTTGCTCATGGTTTTCTATATGGGCGTCCAGCAGCACGGCGCCCCGGAGAAACCCGTGACGGACAATGGCGGCGTCTTCCTCGCCAAAGAGGCGCAACGCATCTGCCAAGCACTTGACATCGAGAAACATGCGATCGACCGTCGGCAGCCCTGGCAGTCGTACATCGAGACGGCCTTCGGGGTCCAGCGACGGATGGCCGACTGGGCCTTCGCCAACGCCGGCACATGGCCCGAACTGCTGGCGGCCCACGACCAGTGGGTCGCCGACTACAACTACCAGGGCCACTTCGCCCATCAGCACCGGCACGAAGATCGACGGAGCCCCGCCGCAGTGCTCCATACGGTCTGCGGTCGGCTCTTCGCCCCGGAGGAGCTGCATCGCATCTTCTATACGACGCGCTTCGGCCGGGTGCTCGACCGCGCCGGCTATGTCCGTTTCCGCCGCTGGCGCGTCTACGCGGAGCGGGGGTTGCCCGGCGCACCCGTCGCCGTCTGGCGCTACGCCGAGCACCTGACTCTCGCCTATCTCGTATATAAGGATGAGCCCCTGGCGCAGTACCGGGTGTCCTACCAGCCGGACAAACGACGACTGAAGACAGTGGCGGAGGAGCGGCGGTTCGAGACGCCGCAGCACTCGCCGCAGCCGCCGCTCTGGGCGTGGGGCGAGGACGAGTGGCTGCGCGTGCTGCCCTTGCCTCCCTATGCACTGCGGCGGCCCCACCCGGTGCTCGCCATACAACCGCCGCTGTTCGCGTTGGAGGGCTACGGATGAACAAAGGCCGCAGCGACGACAGGCCGCGCCCCGGTTTGCCACAGCGACAGCTCCATCCACTGCTCGATTTCTTGGCAACCCAGGCCCCGGTGGATGCGGTGCAGTGGCACCAGTGGCGGCTCACGCGCCTCGCCGGAGGAGCGAACAATCTCCTGTACCGGGCGACGAGCGACCAGGGCCAGGTCGCCGTCAAGTTCACGCTGCGCGACCCGCGCGACCGCGCCGGTCGGGAGTATCATGCCCTCGTGGCCTTACAGCGAGCAGGCCTGGACCTCGCCCCGCAGCCGGTGCTCCTGGAGCGCGGGCGGTATCCCCAGCCAGTCGTCGTCACGACTTGGCTGGCGGGGCAGAGCGCCGATATCCCGCCGACTGACGACGCCGAGTGGGCGGGACTGATCCGGCATCTCGTGACGGTGCATGCGCTCACGCCCGCCGAGACGACGGTGGCGTTGCCGCCCGTGGTGCTCACCATGGCGAGCGCGCAGGATGGGCTGGCGCGGCTCGATGACCAGCTCAGGCGGCTCCCCGAGGAAGCGCGGCCATCCGCGTTACAGGCGCTGGCCGATCGCGCCGCCCAGGCACCGTTCCCAGCATGGCCGCAACCGCCGGTAGCCCTCTGCCGCGGCGATCCCAACATCAGCAATTTCCTACGCCGCCCCGGCACTTGGGCCTCGGTGGACTGGGAATACAGCGGGTGGGGCGATCCCGCCTTCGAGCTCGCCGATCTCGCGACACACCCCAAGTACGACGCGGTTCCCCCACAGCGCTGGGACTGGGTCATCGCGCGGTATTGCGCCGCACGGTCCGATCCCACGGTCGAGATGCGCATCCGCGTCTACGCACAGCTGCTGTTGGTCTGGTGGGTGGCCCGCTTCGCCCGCCTACTCTACGAGGCCCCCCGCGGCCTGGACGAGCGCCTGGTGCGGCGTCCCGCGGGCTGGGAATCCACCGCCCGGCGACAGTACCAGCATTACCTCGTGCGCGCCGAGGCTGCGCTCACCGAGGGCGAGCCCTTGCGCTGATCAGGTGACGGCGGTCCCATGCCTCGCTGCGCGACCTGGACCGCCTTTGCTCTGCCACGGACAAGTGAAGTATGTGTAAAGGAGGCCGTGAGGAGGCGTGGCCGCACACCTCGTCAGAGGTTGCTTGACAATATGGATCGGAGAGGGGGCAGGATCGCTCCGGTCGCAGGCTCGCTTATGTTGCTGGTGAGCGCAGCCCGAGGAGCAGATCCGCCAGGGCGCGCGGGGCCATCACCTGCGCGGCGTGGCCGCTCACCAACTCGCGGTAACGCCAGCCGGGCTCGACTTTGGCGCGGGCTGCGAACGTAGCGAACGGGCCGCCGGTCAGGGTGCAGTAGATGTAGGCGCGCGGCAGCGCGAGCGCGGCGGGATGCCGCAGGCGCACGGGGTCGAGATAGGTCTGGGCCGGATGTGGGCCGAAGTGGCGGAGGAGCCAGTCGCGCTCGGCGGCGGTGAGCAGCCCTCGGGCGACCCATGGGGTCAGCCCTTCCGCCGTCGGGGGGGCCTCCGCGGCCGGGAGTTCGGGGAGGGCGGGGTTACGGTGCCGCCACTGCGCGCCCCGGAGCGCGGCCCGCTCGCGGAAGATCTGCGGCTCCTGGCCCATGAGATCGACCAGGGACTCGCCGTCGCGCGGCACATTGGCGTCGAGGTAGACGAGCTGGGCCAGCCGGTCGGGCGCGCGGTCGGCGACGCCGGTGATGACGTTGCCCCCGTAGCTGTGACCGACCAGGATGACCTCGGCGAGTTCCTCACAGACCAGGGTGCCGACCACGTCGCGGACGTGGGTGTCCAGCCCGATGTCACCCCGGTTGAGGTGGGCGCGCTCGCCGCAGCCGGTGAGGGTGGGCGCATAGACCTCATGGCCTGCGGCACGCAGCAGCGGGATGACCTTCTTCCAGATCCATCCGCCGGCACCGGCACCGTGGACTAGCACGAACGTGCTCAAGCGGTCTCCCTTCGCCGGTGGTCCATCGACCGAGTCGGCATGATGCAAGCGGCGGCGAACGCCGGACGCCGGTTGGTCGCCGCCTGTCACCTGGAGCTGGCCTCGGCGAACAAGGGGAGTTGGACACCGTCGTTGGCAGGTGGCCGCCGCCGCCTCGCATAGTCGGGCAGGCGCAGGACGCCTCGCCACATCATCGGGGGTCTTGCCGACATTCGATGATCGCCCTCCGCTCGTTTTGTGCGTTGGCACGGGCGGATCAATGGCTCCGAGTGCCCGCCATCGCGAGGTCGTCGCCGACGGCCAATAATTCGTGCTACCGCTCAGGAAAAGTCAGATCCGGATCATCGAATGTCGGCAAGACCCATCATCGGTGACGCCGGCGTGTACCTGAGATGGCAGCATAACTGGCCGGTACGAGCGGCAGGTTTGGCGCCGGAAAGCCGTTTCGCGCGCGCCCGCGGGGTGATTTTCCTGCCACACTGATTACACGCCGGTGTCACACATCATGGGTCTTGCCGACATTCGATGATCGCCCTCCGCTTGTTTTATGCGTTGGCATGGGCGGATCGGTCGCACCTGCTGTCCGCCGTCGCAAAGTCATCACCGACGGCCAACAGTGCGCGCCGTTGCTCAGGAAAAGCCGAATCCGGATCATCGAATGTCGGCAAGACCCCACATCATACGGCGAGGCGTGGCCACAGGACCTCCCCCCCCCTCGCACCACGTCGCTCGTCGCGCGCCTCTACAACGTCGGCGGTCGCGGTGCGTCTTTGGTGGTCAGGCGACGGGATGCGTCAGAAATGGGACGAGGCGCGTTGCCGTCGGGTGTCGCGGGCAGCGTGAGATCGGCCCGGCCGCTGGTCAAGCAGCGGCCATCTCGGCCATGATCGCCGCCCACCGACCCTGGAACCGCTGCCGTCGCACCGCGAGCGAGAGCGGCTCGCCTGACCGGCCCTGGGCGCGGAAGTACTGGCGCTGCTCCTCAAAGGCCGAGGCGAAGCGGGCCGCCGAGGCGAAGCTGCCGAACCCGCGCATGGGGTAATACCGTTGCTTGATGCCGCGGTGGTCCTGCTCGATGCGATTGTTCTTGTACCGGCTCGTGCGATGGACGACTGCGGCACCGAGCGTCTCGCGGATCGCGCGCGGGTAGGCGTCGTGCCCGTCCGTCGTCACCCGGTCCGGCGCCTTCCCGGCAACAGCGAGCGCTTGGTGGAAGAACTGCTGCGCCGCGTCCATGTCTCGCCGCTCGCTGAGCAGCGCTTCGACGAGATTGCCCTCACGATCGATCGCACGATAGAGGTAGCGCCAGCGGCCATTGACCTTGATGTAGGTCTCATCCGCGTGCCAGTTGCTACCCGCCGTGCCGCGCCGCCTGGCACGCAAGTGCGCGGCCAGCAACGGGGCGAAGCGCGTTTCCCAGTCCCGCACCGCCTCGTGGCTGAAGACGAAGCCCCGCTCCAGGAACATCTCGGCGATGTCGCGCAGGCTCAGCTTGTAGCGCAGCCGCCACAGCACCACCATCAGGACGAGGTCGGTCGGGTACTGCCGGTGGTTGTAGGGCGTGCCCGTGCGCTCGTTGAAGATCCGGCGGCAGTGGTCGCACCGGAACGTGCGATAGCCGAGCGCGGTGCGCCGGGGCTGCGCGGTCGTCGCGGTCGCGGCACAGCACGGGCAAGGCACAGGTACCTCCTTCACGCAACGGTTAACGCCGTCACCTTATCAGAGCGCGGCTGTTCCTACCAGCCCTCGTCTGATTCCTGACGCAACCGTTCGCGGTGATCCCCTACTTCAACGATGCGCGGGTGAAGATCACCGCCGTCACCGCCGGGGCCGACGGCGCCTTCAGCGTCGCCACGCGCGTGCCCGGCTACTACTCGCCGGGACCCTGGGTCGTCGTCGTCGTCGGCGCCGGGGGCGACCTGGCGCGGGCCAGCATCACGGTGACAGAGGCGCCGTCGGTCGCTCCGGAGCGGCTGACGGTCACGCCGACCACCGGGGCGGTGGGCACGCGCTTCGCGGCGACCGGCACGGGCCTGCCCCCCGGGCGTACGCTGCGGGCCTTCACCACCGAGTCGGCCAAGGGTCCGACCGGGCACTTCCGTCAGGTCGCCCAGCTCGTCGTCGCGGCGGACGGGCGGGCGACGTTCCCGATCGACACGACCGGCTACGACCCCGATGGCTACGACCTGACCTTGATCGGCCCGGAGGCGACGCTGAGTGACCCGGGCGGGGTGCCGAGCGGCTTCCCGCTGGTGATTGCCCAGTTCGTGGTCACCGCGCCGGGCGCCATGCCGGGGCTGCCGAACACCGGCGGGGGGGCCGCCCGCGCCGGTGAAGCGGGATCTGGTGTCTGGGGGTGGGCGGCGTTGTTCCTCGGCCTCGGGGCCTGGGGCGGCGGCCTCCTGCTCGGTACCGTGACACGCCGCCGCCGCCGCAGCTGAACGTGGACAATACGTTGCCCCACTAGTGTCGTGCCCTCCCCGGATACCGGGGGCGTCTGCGGCGGTGGTGGCGGGGGTAGTCCGGCGAAACCTTTCACCGTCGGGTAGTCTCCATATGCGGGGCTATGCCGCGACAGTCGCCCGTGACCCTGAGAACCCCGCGCGCAAGGCGGTGAGGATCGTTAGGGGTGGGTCGCCCGCACGCCGGCCGACGTGGGGTGCCACACGGGCCAGGGCGGCACGGATCGCGGCGTGATCGTCGGGGTGCTCCAGGAGCAGATCGACCGCCCCACAGATCGCCTCATACGCCGGCGTCGTTGGTTCGTGCGCCTCAAGCCAGGCGTCAATTTCCGCCCATGTGCTCGCTGAGGGCGCACCGGCCGCGACCAGGCTAGCGCGGTCGCGGCGCTCGCTGTCGGGATCGCGGAGGTGTTCGACAAACCAGGGGCGGAATTGCCGTACCGCCACGGTGAAGCGGTCTCCTTCCACGCGGTCGAGGCGGCGAGCGATAGCGGTACTCATGCGGTCGTGCTCCCTCCTATAGTGCCTTCCAGCGCCGCCACACGGTCCTCCAACGGTACTGTCACGTTAAGTTTTAACTGAACAAAGTCTCCCCACTGAGGCTCGATTATCGCCCCAAATGCTGTGCCTGCGGGCTGGTTATCGCCCGCAGGCAGGGGTTATTCCCCACTTTGCTACCGCCGCTACCGTCAAATGTGCTCAACTTGACAGTACCCCAGTCTGCGCCCCCGGCGCTGGCGACACCACGACGCCGACCCACCGCTCACCCACCGTTCGCCCACCGTCCGGGTGCCTCGGGGGGTAGCGGTCGGCCCCGCGGCGTGGTACGCTGGATGCGGAGTGACAACGGTCGTACCACCCCGGCCCACGGACCGGGAGGAGCGTCGGGGCCATGGCGGAGCCGGCATCGGCCCCCTTCGGGGCGCTGCTAAAGCGGTATCGCCTCGCGGCGGGGCTGACCCAGGAGCAGCTCGCCGCGCGCGCGGGCCTCTCGACGCGGGCGGTTAGCGACCTGGAGCGCGACCCCGCGCGGCAGCCGCGCCTGGAGAGCGTCGCCCTCCTCGCGGACGCCCTGGCCCTCGCGGACGCCGAGCGCCGGGCCCTGCGCGTCGCCGCCCGCCCGGTATGCACACCGGCCGCCCTCCCCGCACCCGTGGCCGCCGTCGGCCCCGACCCGCGCGCACGACCCGCGACCCGCTACGCGCGCAGCGGCGACGTCAGCATCGCCTACCAGGTTGTCGGCGACGGCCCGGTCGACCTCGTCCTCGGGCTCGGCTTCGTCTCCCACCTGGAGTATGCCTGGGAGGAGCCGGGCTTCGCCCATTACCTGCGGCGGCTGGCCGCCTTCGCGCGCCTCATCACCTTCGACAAGCGCGGCACCGGCCTCTCCGACCGCGGCGTCGGGGTCGCCCCGCTCGACGAGCGCATGGACGACGTGCGCGCGGTGATGGACGCGGCGCGTGCGGCGCGGGCTGTCCTCCTCGGCGCCTCGGAGAGCGGGCCGCTGATGGCGCTCTTCGCCGCCACCTACCCCGAGCGGGTCGCCGCCCTGGTCCTCTACGGCACCTTCGCCTCAGCCGTGCGTGCCCCCGACTACCCCTGGCGCCCAGCGGCGGATGAGCTGGCGGCGCTCATCGACGCGCGCGCCCGCACGCTCCACCGGACCTGGGGCACCGCCGACGCCTTCAGCGTCGCGGGCGATCCGGCCTGGCGCCACTGGTTCGGCACCTACCTCCGGCTGGCGGCGAGCCCCGGCGCGGCCGTCGCGCTGATGCGCATGAACGCGACGATCGACATCCGCCACGTCCTGCCGACGATCCGCGTGCCGACGCTCGTCCTGCACCGGACGGACGACCCGCAGCAGCAGATTGCCGAGGGCCGCTACGTCGCCGCGCACATCCCCGGCGCCCGTTTCGTCGCGTTGCCCGGCGACACCCACCACCCGTACCGCGGCGACACGGATGCCCTCGTCGACGAGGTCGAGGCGTTCGTCACCGGCGTGCGGCCAGCCACGCCGTCGCCGCCCGCGCCACCCCCGGCCCTACTCACCCGGCGCGAGCGGGAGGTCCTGCCGCTGGTGGCGCGCGGGCTGACCAACCGCCAGATCGCCGACGCGCTCAGCATCGGCGAGCGCACCGTGGAGAGCCACGTCGCCAGCATCCTCGCCAGGCTGGGCGTGGCGAACCGGGTGCAGCTCGCCCCCTGGGCATCCGCCGTCAGCGTCCAGCCACAGCGCTGAGAGCGTCCCGGCCGCGCCCGAGTCCACCCCCCAATCCCGTACCACAATTCCGTACCGTCTCCGTAGCGCCACGGATGCCGAGGGCTCTGCCACATGCTATCGTAAAGAACGTATCACCTGGACCACCTACACACTTGACGGGACGCATATCGTTACACGCCTTTGGGAAGTGCGGCAGGTTTGCCAGGTGAGGGCCATGTGAGGTGCTGTGCCGGGAACCGGCAGCGACCGGGCCGCAGGCTAGCACCAGGCAGGCGAGGACCAGCCCGCGACGAGCAGCGAGCAGTCAGCGGTGATCAGCAGAGGAGGTTCTTCATGGTAGGCGCAGCGCAGCGGATCGCGACCGACGTCACCCCCGATGGCATCCTCCAGCTCGCGGCAGGCTTCATGGCGGCCAAACACTTGTTTGTCGCCAGCGAGATCGACCTGTTCGGCCAGCTCGCCGCCGGGCCGGCCACGCTCGACGACCTGGCCGAGCGGGCCGGCGTTCCTCGTCGCACGGCCCGTATATCGACGGACGCGATGGTCGCACTGGGCCTCGTGGAGCGGAGCGGCGATCAGTACCGGAACACGCCCGCCGCCGCCGCGTACTTGAGCGGCCAGGGGCCCGCCGATCTACGCCCGATCCTGCGTTTCTGGAACCGGATCAGCTACCCGACCTGGATGCACCTCGAGGGGGCGATCCGCGCCGACCAAGCCTCAAACTGGCAGGGCGGCGGCTTCTCAGAGGAGGACCAGCGGATCTTCTCGGAAGGGGTCGGCGCGTTCGCAGCGGTGCCGGCAGAGGCGCTGGCCGTCGGCTACGACTTCAGCGGGCACCGGCAGCTGCTCGACCTCGGCGGTGGCGTCGGCTCCTTCCTCCTCCCCGCGCTCCGCCGGCACGCCCATCTGCGGGGCACCCTGTTCGAGCTGCCGGGCGCCGCCGCCGTCGCGCGCCAGCACCTGGACCGGGAGGCGGAAGGCAAGCGGGTCGCGGTGGTGGCGGGAGACTTCTTCCAGGACCCCGTGCCCACGGGCCATGACGCCATCATCGTCGCGAACGTGGTCCACACGCTCGCGCCGGAGCGCAACCGGGCGTTATTCCGGCGCGCGCGCGGCGGCAACGCCGGAGACCCGGCTGCTGATTGTCGATATGTTGACCGATCCCACCCATACCGAGCCGGTCTTTGCCGCCCTCGCGGCGGGCGAATTCCTCCTCATCGCGGGCGAAGGCGATGTGTACAGCGCAGCGGAGCTGCGCGAATGGCTGGAGGACACCGGCTGGCGGCCACTGGAGCACAAACCGCTCACCGGCCCAACCAGCCTGCTGGTAGCTGGGACCAAGTGAGGCAAGTGAGGAAGGTCCAACCAGACCTCGCCAGGGGATAGGGGCGCTGACGCAATCTCGCTGATCCCGAGAAGCAAAGTAGGGAGAGGGTCGCTAAGCGGCACCATCACGCGCCTCATCAAGCCTTGGGAGGGCGCTATTTCGGCCGATCTTCCCCACTCGGTGCTCGGTTATGACCACGATCAGCGAGATTGCGTAAGAGCCGGCATGGGGGGACACATTCCGGTCGTATCGTTGGCCGATGCCTCTCGTTGACAGGGCAACCCCGGCCGCAGATAGTCTGTCTGACGTGTAGCCAGCCCCGGCCAGCCCGCACTCTTCCCGTGGGAAGACGAGGACGCCGCGCAGGGAGGCCGAGGCGCATCGGTGCGCGCCGTGGTAAGCAAGGAGGGGGAGCGATGTCTAGCGATGGCGCGCCGGGTACGGGCGGCCCACCACCACCCGTGACCTTGCTCCAAATGATGACCGGCTACTGGGCCGCGCAGGCCGTCTACGTCGCCGCGAAGCTGGGCGTTGCCGACCTGCTCGCCGACGGACCCGTCAGCGGCACGGACCTGGCCGCCGCGACCCATACCGATGCCTCGTCACTCCACCGGATGTTGCGGGCGCTCGCCAATGTCGGCGTCTTCACCGAGGCGGCCCCCGGCACCTTCGCGCTCACGCCGCTGGCGGATCTGCTGCGTACCTCGGTGCCCGGCTCGATGCGCGCGCTCGCCATCACCTACAACGAGGAGCAGTACCGCGCCTGGGGTGAGCTACTCCATAGCGTCACGACCGGCGGGGTCGCCTTCGAGCATCTCTACGGGATGCCGGTGTTCGACTACTTCGCGCAGCACCCGGAGGCCGACCGCACCTTCAACGAGGCGATGACCAGCTGGTCCGAGCAGGTCGCCGGGGCGGTGGTCGCCACCTACGACTTCGCCCCGTTCGGCACCGTCGTGGACGTGGGGGGCGGGTACGGGACGCTCCTGTCGGCCATCCTGCGCGGCGCCCCGCGTGCGCGGGGCGTCCTCTTCGACCAGCCCCATGTGGTCGCGGAGGCCACGGGCCTGCTGACGGCGGCCGGGGTCGCCGACCGCTGCGAGCGTGTCGGCGGCGACTTCTTCGCGGCGGTCCCGGCGGGTGGCGACGCCTACGTGCTCGCGCAAATCCTGCACGACTGGGACGACGCGCGGTGCATCGCCATCCTGCGGCACTGCCGCAGGGCCATCCCCAACCACGGCAAGCTGCTGGTGGTCGAGCTGGTGCTGCCGCCGGGCGAGGAGCCCTTCTTCGGGAAGTGGCTGGACCTGCACATGCTGGTGATGGCGGGTGGGTGCGAGCGGACGGCCGCCGAGTACGCCGTGCTCTTCCGGGCCGCCGACTTCCGGCTCGCGCGCGTGGTCCCCACGCTACCGGGGCCGAGCGTCGTGGAGGCTGTCCCCGTCTGACCCACGCCGCCAGCAACGCCCTCCCGGCTCGTCGTGGCGGAGCGCGCCCGGCGAACATCGTCGTGCCGCGCCTACGCCAAGAGCCCTGCCGGCGCACGCCCGCCGTCGGCCAACGATACGACCGGAATGTGTCCCTGTCGTGGCTGGTTAGCTTATCCGCGCACAGTTCACCACCCATCACGCCGCACGTTGGTACATGTGGTGGAGTCCGCCTAATACCGGGATGACCCGGATCTTCCTACGGACCTCTCGCTGAACCACCGGTTCCTCCGTGCCATCGGGGATGCGTTGCCGCAAGCCCTGATGCGGTCGCGCGCCGTTGCAGTACGCCACGTACTCGCGCAGGACACGCCGGAGGTGGGCTTCGCTGCGGACGAGGATGTGGTCCAGGCACGCGCGGCGCACGCTGCCCAGGAAGCGCTCGCACGTCGCGTTCTGCCTGGGCGCGCGGTAGGCCGTGCGCACCACCGTGATACCCGTCGCGTTCGCTACAGAAGCGAACGTCTGGCCATACTTGCGGTCGTTGTCGCGGATGAGGTAGCGTGGCCGCTGGTCGAACGGCGTGGCCTCGCGCAGCTGCTGGGCCACCCAGGCGTCGGTGGGGTGCCGCGTGACGCCGACGTGGACGACCCGACGCGCGTCCAGCGCGATCACGAAGAAGGCGCAGAGCGGGCGAAAGAGGGCGTCCGTGACCGGCAGGAAGTCGCAGGCCCAGACGTCACCCGCATGATTGCGCAGGAAGGTCGCCCACGTCTGTCCCGCGCGTCCCGGCGGTCGGGCATCGCGCATGTATTTCTGCACGGTCCACTTGGCCACGCGGACGTCCAGCTTCAGCGGAAGTGTCAGAACTCAGGTCGCGCCACTATGACCGTTTTAATCTTCCCCACCTGGTGGACAATTGCGGCCAAGTAGAGACGGTCGGCCGCTCATGAAGGCACGACGAACCGGCTCGATCCCCACTTTTCGTCCGACGCGCCCGACTTTTTGCGACTCTGTACTGAGTTCTGACACTTCCCGCTCATGAGCATAATGATCGATGTGCTTCGGACGAGCTGCGCGTGGTGCGCAAGCCGAGGCGAGCGATCACATTGTGCGTGGGGTTGTAGTAGGGGGAGGAATTCCCATAGTGGAGAAGGAGGCGCACCTTGAGGTCGAGATCGACGAGCTTGACCGGCGGATTATCACGGAGTTGCAAGATAATGGGCGCAAACCCTCGACGGAGATAGCACGGCGCTTAGTGGTGCCTTTCACAAATGCTTGTCACGATCGAGTGGACTCGCTAGGATTGGTGGCCGGTGGCCCTGAGTGACGGGGCCAATGCTACGGAGTGCCCCGATGCCCGGCCCCGCGCCGACGCACCGCCCGACCTTCACGCCGGAGCAGCTGGCCGACTGCGAACGTCTCGTCCGCCAGCACCACGCCCCGCAACTCCCGGTGGCCCGCGCCAAGCTGGCCCTGCTGCTGCACGACGAACCGACCCTCGACCACGCGACCGCCGCGCGGCGGCTGGGCAAGCACCCCAATTGGGTGCGCGGGTGGCGCCGCCTCTGGGCGGCGGAAGGCTTCCGCCTGACCGACAAGCCGGGGCGGGGGCGCAAGCCCGCCTTCCCCCCCTCTAGCGATCGCCACGGTCAAGGCGCTCGCCTGCGAGCTGCCGGCGCAGCGTGACGAGCCGCTCAGCCGCTACAGCACCGCCGACCTGGCGCGGCTCGTCGGTGACCATCCGGACTGCCCGCCCATGAGCCCGAGCACAATCTGGCGTATCCTCGACCGCGACGCGCTCCGGCCGTGGCGGCATCGCGCCTGGCTCACTCGGCGCGACCCCGACTTCGCCGCCAAAGCCGGGCGCGTGCTCGACCTATACCAAGGCGTGTGGGATGGACGGCCCCTGACCCCGGAAGACTGCGTCCTCAGTGCCGATGAGAAGACGAGCATCCAGGCGCGGGCGCGCTGCCACGCGACGTCGCCCCCCGGCCCACGGCAGGCGATGCGCGTGGAGCACGAGTACGAGCGCGGCGGGGCGCTGGCCTACCGCGCCGCCTGGGACGTCCGGCGCGGCGGAGCCATCGGCCGCTGCGAGGCGACCACCGGCATCGAATCGTTCGGTCGCCTCGTCGACCAGGTGATGGCCCAGGTGCCCTACCGCGCGGCCCCGCGCGTCTTCTGGATTGTCGACAACGGCAGCAGCCATCGCGGGGCGGCCTCCGTCCAGCGCCTCCAGGCGCGCTACCCGAACCTCATCCTCGTGCATCTGCCGACCCACGCCTCCTGGCTCAATCAGATCGAGGTCTACTTCTCCATCATCCAGCGCAAGGTCCTCACCCCCAATGACTTCGCGGACCTCGCCGCCGTCGAGCGGCGGTTACTGGCCTACGAAGCGCGGTACAACGACACCGCCGTGCCGTTCCGCTGGCGCTTCACGCGGGCCGACCTGGAGCGCCGCCTACGCCAGCTCCCCGCCGACCACGACCCCTGTGATGGCTCTTTATTCATCCTGGCTGTTTCGCAGTGGTCTTTTCACCAGAGCCTGCTTGGTGTGAAACCCCCGTCCGACACCAGATACCAGGCTAGGCCGCCGCGCGGTCGTACTCATGGATCAGTCCACCGAGCACATCGTGCCGCCTGATCGGACCGGCACGGGCGCTCGGGGTGAAG
>JAABUP010004750.1_pt1 | contig 21771 bp, 21 predicted proteins | sample 5559201 | NCBI WGS metagenome assembly JAABUP01 (sample SAMN10711887, study PRJNA513373) | rock metagenome | isolation source: Antarctica rocks | place: Antarctica | reverse complement strand
GTCCCCCCTGCTCCCCGGGAAACCCCCCCCAGAAACCAGCACTGTTGTGATGCGCGTCTTCCTTATGGCCTTGACTCGATTGGATTTCAGTTGATGGCACTGGCCATCCAGAATGGACGAAACACATATCAACACAGCTCAAAGTGTGAAATTTTACAGTGTGCGCTTTGCAAGGCACAGCTGTCAAGCTCAATTAATTGGCACCAGGCTTACTGTCAAACTGACTTCAACAGTCCAAGAAACCAAAAAAGAGTACATGTGCTAAACAGCAACTAAGGAGCAGATCTGAACCTGACAAGCACCTGAGGGGTGAACGACTTGGCTGCTCATCACCCACATCACGCATACAGCTTTTGCCAACAAAATGCTTGCTAGTGAGCAAAGTTGAACTCAAGCTAGCCAGCAGTACAGAATTGGTACAAAGCAAGCTGTTCAAGAAATTGGCTAACAAAAGCGCTATTGCAAGCTACACATACGACCACATGTTGCGCTGAACACAGCTGAGGACAAGGCAGAGTCCAATGATGCACATCACTCTATCTGCCTCAGGCCGTTTGATTGCAACAGACTTTGTACAACTGCCAAACTGACACCTGGCCTTACAATCTTGAAGGCACCCACAACAGACAGGTCAACAATTGTAGACCCTGCCCTGTCAGCTTGGATGCGCATGCCATTGAAGACAGCTGCACAAAGGGGCCAAAGATGTGCAAAGTCGTTCACACATAGTGGGCTTGCAGCACCGCTGATGTTGGCACTGGTCAGGGCAATGGCACCCCCATGGTCTCGACATACTCCACGGATGAAATCTGAATCTGGAATGCGCACACCTGAACAGCATACAAGGCTCTTGCTTTTGCTCAAGTGAGTGCAGCCATAAGGTATAGCAAGACAGCTTGAAGGTGTAACAAGACAACTGTGACTACAGAGCTTCATTCATCCTGTCTTCTGTGCTTGACATATAAAATTAAGCTTGATGCGCCTCTATATGACATGTACGTACTGATGACCAGTAAGTGCATGCACATCAAAGGCATGGCTCGCAAGGAGACACAGCAGAGGCATGATGTGAGCAGCAGACATTGGCATCTTGTTATACAGGCGACCGTGAGCTCTCACCAATAGTTTCCAGTCCAGGGTTGAGCTCTGCACACAGAGGAGCCTCCTGCCTCCTTCGCAATATCAGCGTGACTGGCCCCGGCAACAGCTGCTGCAGCAGCTGCTCAGGCAGGTGCTCTACATGACAATACCTGTGCAAGTCACTGACTTCAGCAATGCAGATTGCCAGCGGTGCATAGGCCTGCCTGTGCTTGATGCTGTAGATGCACTGAATGCCTGTTGAGCTGTTGGCGTCAGCTGCCAGGCCATACAGAGTATCTGTAGGCACAGCTATGACTCTGCCTCCACTCAGGGCTGAGACTGCTCTGTGTGAGTTGTGAGGCAGAGCTGCAATTGGGTAGGATGTCTGTGTGGGTGTGAGGGCCTCAGAAGCTGATGGCGAAGGTGCTGAGGTGTCAGCATTTGATGCTGACTGTGAAGATGATGGTGTGGCTTCAGACGGTGAGTGTCGCGTGTTTGTGGAAGCAGGGGCTGGTGGCGCTACATGTGACGCGGTGGCAACAGAATCTGGATGGGACTGAGGCTTGTGGTGCTGCTCAGCTTCACAGGCACGCCATGTGAGATCATACACCACCTGCAGCAAATAGCTGCACTTGATTGGACTGACCGGAGCTGACTAAGTGCTCGTTTGACTGGATGAGTGCTAATTTTACCGGATAAGATAATCATACCAGTGGAGGAATGACAGTGATTGTGTCCAAGTGGCATACATTCTGTGCATTGATGCTGTTTGCCACAGCACAACGAGAATGTACATGGCTGCTGCACTGCCTGAAATGGTCTCTAGGTCAAGCATGTGTGTATCAGTTTGTGCCACAACTCCACAATGGTGAAGTCAGCATACAAAGCATGAGCAACGCCTGCCACAATAAACTAGGCACAGCTCAGAGAAGCAACTACATTGAGTGTTCTTCTGCGTTGAAATGGTTGTCATGCACCATGCAGAATGAGGGTACTTACCGAAAGGTGATCAGAGGGGAAGCGCTCAGAGGGAATGAAGGCCTTAACTTCCTCCAGAGAAGGCAATGGGATTGCTCTCTCCACCTTCATCCGCTGGGGCTCATACCAGATGTAGTCCAGCAGGCCAGAGTAGCCTCGCACGTAGTTTGTGAATGGGCTCTGAAGATCATCTGCGCTGCGTAGCTGGTAAGGGATGCTGAGAGGGATGCCATTCACTGCAGATGAGTCCTGATTGCTGCTGCTGTCGGCTGCAGCTTCCGTTTCTGCGAGCTGCTGTGATGCTGCCATAGGCTCAACCCCATCTGCAAGCAAAAAACGCTTGTCACAGCTGATCTCCGCACCTTTTGTGGTGCATGTAGGTGTGCCCTACAGAGTATCTGCCTGACATCACACATGGGTAGTCAGAGTGCAACACAGTGCAGCAAAGCAAGTCATGCAAAGCAAGTAATGCAAAGCAAGTCATGCAAAGCAAATCTCTTCTATCCAGTTGCTGACACATGGACTATGCAGTCCTCTGGCATCATCAGAACACATGAAGAGTCACCAACTGAGCAACTTAGGTTGCAATGGTGCACCATTGGTGGTGAAGTCTACATGTGGGAAGGCCACAAAAACATGTCAAGTGACACATGCCAACCATCTTCCAGACTGAGGTTCGAGCAGTTAATTGAGGAAAAACAGAACCAAAAGCATCAGCAACAGGAACTGTATTAGCGTCACAGCTAGCACCTGTGTTTACCTGCTGCAGCTTCAGCAGGCTGTGCTTCTTCTTCATCAGCATCCAGACCCCAGCTGAAGCCTGCTGAGAAGTCCCAATCCCAAAAGTCATGAGGCAAGTGTCCTGAGTTCAGCAGCTGCACAACGCCTGCACACGCACACAATTTTGCAATCACAGCAAGTTGCTGGTGTGGTGTGTCTGTTTGAGCACAGCGTTGGTTAATGGTGATATGCACGTTGCCTGTGGCAAAATTTTCATATATACTACAGCCTATGATGTGTTGCAGTCCACACGTTGGACGTGCCACCAGGACTTTTGTTTATAAGATACTCATGCCAATAGTGATACTATGAACTGTAATATTATAGCAGGTTGTTAGCTGCCATCTGATAAGCAGAAGCATTAGGAATGCACAAGTTGTGCAGGATGCAGGCTTGAATGGAGTGCGAGAGTCAACATCCCCATTTGCCATCAAAAGAACAATCGTGAGCGTCATGCAGGCTTTCTGCATTCTGGGCAACTGTCGTCTACATGAGCCCAAAGCAGATCATGCAGAACAGAATGCTGACACAATACAGAATCTTGGGGGCACATAAAAGACGCTAAGCAGAAGTACCGGGCGTCCCATGATCCATGCCACAGTTGAGGTCGCCACAGAACAGCAAGGCAGGCCAATGGTTGCTGACACTTCCTGGAGTCCCTCCACAGCAGAGACAATAACTCAGCCCTCTGACTGCAGGTGGTGCCATGTGCAGTTGTGCCATGAACAATAGAGGCAGAGGCATTGATAGTGCTGCAAAGCTGGTTTGCATTTGCCAGCAGCCATGACAGTGACAGGGCAAAAGCTGGTTTGCATTTGCCAGCAGCCATGACAGTGACAAGGCAAAAGCTGGTTTGCATTTGCCAGCAGGCATGCCAGTGACAGAGCAAAAGCTACGGCATCTGCCAGCAGCCTGAAAGTGGCAGAAGACGCGATGGCAGATGTAAAAGCAGCAATGTGGCACAAGCAGCGACGTGGCAGAAGCAGTGGCAGAAGCAGGGACACAAACAGTAGCAGTGACAGGAACAGCAATGGTAAAGGCAGGATCAACAAAGGCAGAAGCAGCAGAGGCAGTAGCAGCAACAGCAGCAGTAGCAGCAACAGCAGCAGTAGCAGCAACAGCAGCAGAGGCAGTAGCAGAAGCAGCAGCCTGGGAGGTGCCTGCTTTTGGTCACAGCACCAGCCTGATAGCATGACATGGTGCTGACGTGAGAAGTCAAAGGAGGTGTGCAGGCTTTACCTGGCGGGCCATCATTCAGGTCACTGTTGAGGTCACCACAAAACAGCATGGCAGGCCGCTGACTGCTGCCAGGCTCACTTGCAGCTGAGGCTGCTTCATCAGCACGGTGTCTAGCTGGGTCAGCAGTGACAGCAGCGGAGGCAGCTGTGGGCTGCTGACTGTCACTACAGCTGGCAGCGCTGTTGAGAGTCTCAATGACGAAGGCCTGCACCTCTGACATGACTGCTGCTGTGTGTATGTTGCGCACATGACTGGCTCGAGGGTGAAAGAAGAAGTGGCTGTTCACGACACATATGCTTCCCTCTGCAGCTGCTCCGGCAGTACTGCTGTCTGATGGCTGTTGACCAGATGATGGTGACGGTGTGTCATTAGGTTGAGTCACAGGCTGTAGCAGAGTCATCTGTGCCACTGTTGCCACACCTTGCAGAACCTGCTGGAGGTGAGGCGAGGACCGCAACATAGGTTCAAACTGAGCGTGACGCTTTGCACGCTTTGAACGCTGAGCGTGCTGAGCTGTTGCGTCAGCTGCTGTGCTGTCTTGGGGTGCTGGGTGCAGCAGATCCTTGAAGCAGTCTCTGAGAATGACGTCCTGCCTGGCAGCTAGCCTGAAGCGGCTGGTGCGGTAGAAGGTAGCTTCTCCTTCCCTTGTAGAGCTGGCTTTGTTTGTGTAGTGCCCTTCAAAACCTGTGTGCACACACTCACTTCAGTCACGGCTGTTGGTACACCACAAGCGTACCAAAGAACAAAGTCCACATGCTTTTGCACTCCTGCTCTAAGAATGCTTATCTGCAGCAATGTTGAGGAGCATGGCCGACAGCCATCCCCAAAGCTGATTTTGCTCAATGCATGCTGAAGCAACAGTGCAGGCATCGGCAAAATGTATCTCCCACTGCTGGCATAATGATTTTTGCCAGCACTGATTTTGCCAGCATTACAACTTTTGCCAGCATTACAACTTTAGCCAGCATTCTTTAAATTTAGATCAGTGACAGCATGCAGCACCAGAACAATTTCAGCCTCTACCTGCTTGTTGCATCTGAGGCAGAAAGTACTCAGCAAACGCCTTCTCATCCATTTCTTGCAGGCATATGATATCTGCGTGGAAGCCCAGCAGCTCCAGCAGTATGAGAGGGCGTCGGTAATCAGGATCTAAGTACCTGCGCATGTCATGGATCAGATTCAGCTGCTTCCTCATGAACCTGCATCTTGGCAGGCCTGATGTGTACAACACGCATGATGAGTGCATCTGAATGGCAAAGGCAGAAAATGACTGTGAGTGGACAGAAATGGCATTCAAGTGCAATGTGGCTTGAACAATTAGTAGCCATTGCAGCTGTGCACCATTGCACATGCTACAACTTGCAGAAGACCAGTAGTCAAGCAGAGGAGAGGGTATGACTTCTTGCAGAGTGGCACAAGCCGACAATGTTTGCACAACAACATGGCTTTAGGAGCAGCATTAAAGTCTCATTGTGACCAGCAACAACTAGCAAAGAACTGAAGGGCAGCAAGCAAAGAGAGTTTCAAATGAAGGGCAGCAAACAAAGAGAGGTTCACATGAAGAGTGAAGCAGAGCAGGCTCACCGTTTTGGGCAGTACCCAAACAGCACCTTCTGAGAATGCTCTCTGGACGCGTACTGGTCTGCCAAGATGTTGTACGTCACCACTCTGATTCCTGGGTGGGCCAAGAGACTGGGTGTAAGAGGATGGCGCTGCGCTGCTGCTGTCAGAGCTGGGCCCTGCTGTACGCGTGCAGTGTCAGCAAAGCATGGCTGGCCTATCCTCTTGCCCTGTGCTTGCGAACTGCAACATGAACAATGTAGTGGCTAGCTCAGGATGCTGCACCAGCGCATAGGCCATTTGTGTATCACCCCAGAGCAAGGATGAGATTGGGAGACCTGCTGGGGGACCATATGCATGCTGAGGATCATATGCATGCTGGGAATCACTTGCATGGTGGGGATCATATGCAGCCAGCATGCAAACTGCTGCTGCAAGCTTATATATATTGAAACACAGACTGCAATATATGAATGCTGCACAAGGGGCACATGAAGAGTCTGTGCACATAGTGATGTGTAGATCAGCATATGCAGTTTTGCAGGCCTAGACTTGCTGCGAGCAGACTGACAGCACCAAGGGGCGGTTGTCTATCAACCTGCATGGATTTTCAGCTGTACATGGATGCGAGAAGACACACCTGCTACCAGGGGTGCATTGCACTCTCAGAATACATCCGTCATCAGTCTGGGCAGGCACATACAGGCGGCCAGTGGCTCCAGCAATCGCTGCAAAGCCCTCAAACTCTGCTGCAGCTTGGGGCTGTTGCCCTTCTTGCCCATGATCAGCTGATTGGCTGATGGATGGGGCGGATGACCCCCTTGGAGAGGTGCTGCGGTACCACTGCCATTGGCTCAACCCCTCCTCAGCAAACAGCAGCTGCAACAGGACACAGTTGCACGATTCACAGATGTGGGGCACAGTCTCTTTTGCCACATCGGTCCCATCAAGCACCAGTGTCTGCATAGGGATGCAGAGGAGCAGCAACAATGATGGCAAAAATGCAATGCTCTCTGTGGTCTCACAAAGTTGATGACAATGAAACACAACTGCTCATGGGGTTGATGAGCTTCATGGAAGTAGTCATACATGAGAAAGAGTTGCTTACCGTTGGGACTGGGCAGATTGGATAGCCCACCATTGGCAAGCCTGGCAACTCAACCTGCACCAAGGATACAGACTAAAGCTTGACAGCCCATTGTGCTGATGTATAAAACGGCGCGTACAGCAGTACCCAGTGACGGCAGGGCAGATACATAGTCATGAGTGACTGCAGAACGCTTTGCATGATGTGACTCCTCAGCTGAGCAGCGGGCTGTGCAGATAGATAGTCAGGATGTGCTGCGATTGTTGCTAGGGCCCTACCTTGTCAGCGATGGGTGGGTTCAGGTCAATGATGTATTGCTGTGTCCCAACCACAAGCAATCTGCCATGTTGCCAAGCCTCCTCGTTGCTGACATTGCCAGTCAGCAACTCACTGCAACATCATGCCAAGATGATGGTATCAAGCGTCAAGGCTGCTACCTTCAAAGTCCCTCTCTGCAGTCATTTTGGATGGCTGGATGACTGCAAGAGCGATTGTCATCAAATCATGAAACCCTTCCACACCTGTCTGGTGTTGGACCTTTGTACAAGCCAACAAACAAGTCCTGCTGAGCTGGCACAGCGGCTTGATTTGCTCTCTTCTTGCTCTTTTTGTCTACAAGGCACTAGCCCGTTCAGTCAAACACATACAAAAGCTGTGAAGGCTTTGTGTATGGTATGCTACCTGCTTTTGGAAGAGCATTGCTATGCAGACGCCCTAAAGCTTTTTCCAGCGCCTCAGACTTGGGCCTGGCAACAAATGCAATGACCATTAGCTTCCAGCTCGATTCAGTGATGTTAGGTGATCAAGGTTGGGCACGGACTGCAAGGAAGCACCTGTCCAAATTTCTGATACGACCTGCCAGAGGTAAAGAGATCGTGAGCTTGTCTTCCAGCTGGGGGCTTCGTACGACTGCCTGCAAGGTCATGCCAACGCTCGATTGTCTGCAGACTTGAGAATTGCAAAGAAGCCTTGTGGGCAAAAGCTGACCTGCTGCGGAGTTTGAGAGCCAGCAGCCATCACAGTCGCCCTTCGCGCTGACACGCCGCACGCCAGCAACAGCAAACGCGGGACGAAGCAGGTACTCCGGCTCAAGCTACACCTCATCAAGCACCAGTGGCTTCATAAGTGTGGCAACTCTCGCTATTGCCATCGTGTGTGGAAAACCTTGTCTCAAACCTAATCACGGGCAACCCATGTGCCGCTGTGCTGTGACTCACGACCTGAGCAACGTTCCTGCAGTATACAATAGTGCTTGCTCGTTTTCGCGGACGTCTAGCGCTGATATAGAATTGCAAGAGCTTGGTCACACTTGCTGCATCTCATTGTGGTCGCCGTCATCTGGCGGGTTCGAGCAGCCAGATCTGGCAATGTGCTGATCAACGCGCAGCATGTGACCTCGGCAGCGGCGTTGTTTTGGCTTGCTGACTTGCGTGCACTGGACTAGTACTTGCTTATCGCGATGGCTTCGATGGACACGGGAGACGGTCCATCTCGAAGTGGACGAGGTGCAGGACAGTGGCAAAACAACAGAGGGAGTGGCTACAACAGCTACAACAACAGCAATGCTTACAACAACAACAGGGGCAGAGGATCTAACAGGGGGGGATACAACTCCCCGGGCAACAGAGGTGGCTACAACAACAGCTACTCACAGTCTGGTTACAACACCTCAGGCTACAGCAATCAGGGATATGGACCAGGGGCAGGTGGCAGGCAGGCTTGGGGAGGCAGAGGTGATCCTGCTGCCCATTGCTGCTGATCGCAAGTCAGTGTTAGTTGCAGTCGACAAAGAAACGACACTACTGTCCTAGATACAAAGCACAGCTGCGTGCAGGTAGAGGAAGAGGCAGAGGCAGAGCTGCAGGACGAGGTCCCTTGCAATTTCCTGACCCTGAGGATATCAAGTTTCTGAAAGTAATGAAAGGACATACCAAGAAGGTCACAGCAATAACGATCAATCCAGAGGCTCAACAGGTGCTTGTGCGGTTCATGCTTAGAATCTTCAGTTGTGCAAATCCTTGGGCTTCATGTCAAACCTGGATCAGGGTACCTGTGCGTCGAGTGCTCCATCATTCTGAAGTGATATAATCTTGGCTTGCAGATATACACAGGATCAGCAGACAAGACTCTGCGAATATGGCACATGGAGACTGGCCAAGTAAGCACTCCAAACCTCACACTCTAACAACTCTGTCATTGGCAGACCAGCAAGCTAGTACAAATAACATTTCCAGTCCTCTGCTGTCCCTGCTTTGTGTCCGCAGCGAATGGGAAGTCCAACGTCCCAACATGATGATCATCAGACAGAGTTTTTGCTGTGTTACAGTGTATACAAACAATAGATGCCGGTGGGGAGGTGGACAGCATGTTGCTGTCAGGCAAGATGCTCCTGGTAGGCTTGCATTGCAGCCCTGAGGAAGGCATGGTGCGTGCCTGGCACATAGAACAGGGCTCAGACCTTGTGCTGCCCGGGCGACATAGGGTGAGCATCAGCACACTCTCAGCCTGGGCAAACACTATGTCATGCCTCCCTGCCCCTTATGAATCCTGTGCGTGTCAACTGCACGGAAGCATCAGACAACAAGCAATTTCAATGCAGCAGCGTAGCTTCAGGAATTGGTATCATGTGACAAGTGAACATTTCATACAGGCATCATGAAGCTCTGCTGTCACATGTACATACTGGGATCAGACCAAAGTGTGCATGCAACTGGTTTGCTCAAGCATGCAGTGAAACATCTGGAGATCACGAAGCTGTGACGTGAATGTGAATGTTGATGCCAGATCATTGGACATGCCATGGCAATCACGCTTGTTAGAGGCATGTTCAACTGTGCAGGGTGCAGTCCTATGTTTAGCCCAAGCAGCACAGTATTTGTTCAGTGGTGGCCAAGACACCACTATCAAGATCTGGAGCTTTGATGCAGCTACTCAAGCCTTTCAACCCCTGGTATGTTGTGATGGCGCTGCTTATTGAGGCATCTGAGACAGCATGCATAATAAGCAACAGCGTGCACAGCTTGCAACACTTCTTGTGCTTATGTGCTGCATGACGCTGCAAGTGGTTGTCACAGACAGCATTGTTGTGCATCTTCACAGACATCGCAACAGTCAGCCAAAACCTCTGCAGGCAAACATTCTGTGTTGTGAAGTCAACATGCACTCTGCCCATACTTACGAAAGTCAGGTTCGACATCATCATTGAGCTTTCAAGCAATGTTTGTGATGCAGATCGAGTTCACGCATGCAAACGGTGGACATGACAGTGCTGTGCAGTGCCTTACAGTGGAACAGCAGTATCTTTACTCAGCAGACTGGCATGGCAACATTAAGGTACAATGCTACTGTACGTCAGCAGCAAATTAACACGCCATGAATAATGAGTACTGCCCACAAGTCAAAAGCTCAAAGCTACCTGTGTTTGCTGACTGCCTCGCTGAAATGACATGCATCACATTGCAGCAGCCTTAGTAAGGTCAAACCTCAATTTATGTATGCAGCATACATGCACTCATCATGAGCAGTGTTGAGTATATTTCTTTTGCAAGAGCTTGCCAAGACCTGCATTGCTGGACCATAACTGAGTTGAAACATGATTGAGTGTGCAGGTGTGGAGTATGCAGCATGGTCAGTGTATGCAGACCCTCCCTCATGCACATGGTCCCTCATCCCAGCCAACCTACGCAGGCCTGGTCATGGGTTTGCTGCCATATCAGGCAAGTCAACACGTCGTTCTTGAGGTTGCTGCTGATGTCTGCACCAGCTTGAAGGTCTGGCATGAAACTGACATGTGGCCTGCATCAGCTTTGAGAATCATTAGCAGCTGTCATTCATGATGGCAATTCTGTATGCTTTGCCAAAGCACACAATACAATGTGGCAAGATGACACCTGTCATTGCTTGCCTTTTGAAGGGTCACTGAAAATGGCTGCTTCACCTGTTTTGGGTTTGCAGGGCTACTTGCTGAGCTGTGCTTTGGATGGCAGCGTCAAGATCTGGGCCCCAATGGAGACCCCCCAACCAAACTCTGTTCTTGAGACAACCCCCAACTACAGCCATCCACCTTCCTCTGAAAATGGCCAGGTGTGCAAGCAGAGTGTAGCACCAGCAGCAACTGTCTCAACCTCCATTGGCTCTTGTTGAGCAGATTGCACTGTGTGTGAGCATGATGCTTGACTGCTATATCTGCTGTTGTTGGTGGAGTTGAATCCTGTCTGCATGCCCAGAGTATACACACTCATGCAGCTCATCATGGGTTTCCAGGAGTCGCTGCGCTGGCATGCCTCCTTGTCTCTATGTGCGGCGTTTTCTGATGTAGTTGCTGCACAGTCATGCCTATGTCTCTGTGTGCGGCATGGTTCTGATGCTGGTATGCTCATTGCAGAAGGAGGAATATGGAGGCATCCTGGCCATGTGCGGCACCTCTGATTCCAAACAGTCAGCAGTAGTTCTCACCTCACACTCGCAGGAGAACATAATACGCATGCATGGTCTGCCTGATTTTGAGGACCGAGGGCAGCTTTCGGCTATCAAAGATGCACGAGCTCTGGCTGCACTACCTGGTGGCATGATTGCAGCTGGAGATGCAGCCGGCACAGTCAAAACATGGCAGTGGCGATAGCATGCAACTAATTGCTTTTGTTCTCGAAGCTGCTTGAGGGTGTTGCATACGTGGACCTGATGCATGTTCAGCTGCTTGCTTTGCACCCTATCTACCATCAGCAGTCGTTGCGTTCTCCCCTGATAGAGGCAGCACAATAAACATTTTACAACAGCATAGTTACTGCAGATGCCTGCCCTCGCAGATTATCCCTAGTCAGGCTGAGGCACATGTTACTGCAGGATGATATTGCTCAAACTATGATACAGCTAATTTTTTCATGTTGTAGCTTGCCAACCAAGGGCAATCAATTGAAGTGTCATGGTGCTTATGTCATTGGGTTCATGACATTTTACATTGCCTATCGTCCTGACCATTTCACAGTGATTCAGCAAACAGCTGCTGTGCACCTGCTAGGTACAGCTGGGGAGTCACGCACATACTCACAGCCTGAAGCAATTTTTGACATACGCGTACGTACGTGAGGAAGTTCAAAATGAAGGTCGTTTCAAAAACTTCCACTTCCATGATTTGCAGGTTACAATGCTGTGTCAGCACTTCTCTAAGCACTCCTCCTAGGCACTCCTCCTAGGCATGACACACATTTGCAGCACAGGCCATCACAAGCTGCCTCAATCACGCAATCAACAAACCACTTGGTTTCGGAGCTGGCTGACAACATTTTAACTCTATGACCACCGCAACGCATCGCCAGCCTGACCGCTGACGCTTGCGCAGCCCTTCCAGTGCAAACACAGCTGCGGGATTGTGACTCACATTTCAAATTGGAGGAACCTATTCACCGTGAGGCCGCAGCAGTCGCAATAAGACAGCAACGCGTCGCATGCTGTGCAGAGGACCTTCCGGCTGCTGCGTATTTCGACGTGTTCCTGTCGGATGGAACATCTGGGATAGGTAAGATTTCAATCAAGTCAAGCTCCTGAGAAGAGCAACATTTAACTCACGTTCGACTGCGCAGCAGAGCTTCTGTGACCAATGATGCCGGGCTGAGTGCCAATGTCGGCCTGCAGAGGCAACAAGTCGGGTTGCATCTCAGCACACGTTGTAGTCTGAGTCAATACAGCGTCATCACGACGGTGGCAACAGAGCAAGCTGAATCGGGATGGTTGCAAAGTCTGTATGCAGTTGGACAGCAAGCTGACCAGCTAGTGCAGCACCAACTCACTGGTGCGTCCAGACCTCTATCAGCTCTGCTCCCTCAACACACAAGAGGCAAGTGGCTGCTTGTGTGCCTGCAGGTCTGACGTCAAGCACGTATGTTGTTGTATTGGCAGCAGGTCTGCTCGCAAGTTTGTCCCCATGCACTCTCAGTGTGTTGCCTTTGACCATTGGCTACATTGGTGGCTACTCAGCTGACAAGCCCAGCAACAACTCCATACTCGTCGGCAGGTAGCCGGTGAGCTGTTTATCTCTGCAAACCTGCTGCAGAGTCTCAGCCACTTATCTGGCCTCATGGTGTTGTGTGTATACAGAGCTGGAGCATTTGCTCTGGGTTTGGCCACTACTCTTGCTCTACTGGGCGTGCTGTCGTCAGCAGTTGGAAACGCTTATGGCCAGATAGGCAATGCTCTGCCCTTAGGTATGACTCACTTGCAGCACTACAAAAGGATTTATGGCTCTAAGACTGGAGCAGGCTGCTATGCACATTTGCACTCTGGCTGCATCAAGCTGCATATGTAGCACCTGTGCTTTTTTCAACACCATCAGCACAATACATTGTCATGTCAGCTCTGGTGTACCCTGGCAAACTATGGGCTGTTGTAAAATAGTACATTAGCCCTTTGGCTGTCTTCCAGATGAACTGCTTGCGATGCATCTGTGGCATATCCTTGCGTGATCATGTGCCAAATGTTTTCACGCTGAAAAAGGTGCATCTTCGGTGTCGCAGTCTCAGCTGCATAGCAAAATAATTAGGTGACCAGGTCATATTCTCAAAATGCTCAATGATAGACTGCCTGAAAAGCTTAGTTTGGTGAAGTCAAGGGTCTTCGTCCACCTGGCTGCCCCAGGTCTAGTTTCATGATGTTGCATTATATGACTGTCTACACTGTCGTACCATAACCACAAGCCATCTGCATGCTGCATCTGCCTGGAAGTTTTGTCTCAAGCATGGCAGTCGTCCTGAGTCATCAGTGTGCATGGGCTCCTGCAGGTGTGAGTCTGGTGGCCATTGCTATGGGGCTGAATTTGCTGGAGCTGCTTCCTTTCAGGCTGCCATCTCTGGATGTTGACGTGCGTACTCTGCAGGTCCCTCCTCTTCTGCAGGTACGTCCATCAATGCTGCTGCTACCTCAGGAGCAATAGCAGCTTCACTGGTGCTTGTCAACATCCCAAATGGGTTGTGTAATTGCATTTTGGGGTTTTGACTGCATACTGTCATTTGACAGCGCCTACAATGACTGTGTCTGCAGTCAACACGGTGAACAACACTTTGACCATAACAGGGTGTGTTGTGCAGGCCTATGCTGCTGGCCTCACATTTGCCCTGGCGGCATCACCATGCAGCACTCCGGTGTTGGCCACGCTGCTTGCCTATGTATCTACTGCACAGCGCCCCCTGGAGGGTGGCGCTCTGCTTCTGGCGTACACTACTGGGTGAGCTGACAGCATGATGTTTTGCCTAATTTGCTGCTTGCATGACATGTCTTGCCTTGCATTAGTTGAGGCACTGGGAGATGGGCAAGGTGATGATGGCTGTTGAGAGATGCGTACTGTATAAACTGGTTGATATGTTTCTACTTTCAAAGATGGCATTGTTAGCTTTGCAGTCAGCCAATGGTGCTCTCTTGTATCTGCAGGTATGTTGCACCGCTTCTAGTGGCTGCAACATTTACTGGGGCTTTGAAAAACATTTTGGCACTTCGACAATACAGTGCAGTTGTCACTCCTGCGAGCGGTGTGTTGTTGCTGGCTGGCGGTACATATGCATTGCTGTCTAGATTGTCGACTTGAGAAGCGTGTTGAGCCAGGTGCAGGACCAAACACGCTGTGTAAGGCTGTTGATAGGACTGCTTGTGTCAGAGGGAACATCAGCTGCTGTCAAGAATCATCTGATGCCCTGTCATTGATTTGACAGTCAGCTGTGCTCGTCAACAAGGACACATCTGGACACATGCTGCAGCAATGAATCATTTCTAATTTGGTGCCTTTGAACTGTTGCTGACAAGTGCGTAGCCACAATCGTTTGCCAAAGTCACGTACATACTTAGATGCTTACACAATTAGAACAGGATCACTCTCAACGAGGAGTTGATGGCAGACCTAATGTCTGCATGAGTAGCATCAATAAAGAAAGTTTGAGCCTTTCTTTGGAAAGAAGACATGCTGAAACAAGTTGCTTGACAACGAGTACACACCTAAGCGATTAAACACCTACATAGCATGAAAGGGACGAATGGCAATGCCATGATCTTGAGCATACCATGCTCAAGATCGCTGTGCAGCCTTTCTCTTCTTGCCTTGACTTCAGTCTACTGAGCCTGCAGCAGAGGCCAATCTTTTTGTGCATACTGCCTTCCATGTGCTCAGCTAAAGTGAAGGTTCATAACTCCTTGATTACCTGCTGGCGATTGCGCTCCTGTATGGTAGCTGTCATCTTTTCAACCAGCTCTTCAGTCTCCCTGTACGGCGTATTTATTTCCAGGTTCATTTCACGTAGGGTTGCCTGCAATGCCAGGGCACAAATCAGACAAGAGGTGTGAATGACAATTGCGCACAATGTGTGAAGCCTGTGTCATGCATTGCCACAAGGCAATCGCTCTGGCCGCATCTGCTCATGGGGCAGTAGGAGGGACATGGCGTTCTGTGCAAAGACAAAACACACACCCTGGCTTTTTCGTTGCGCTCGGCATCCTTTGTAGCTCTGCTTTGCGCACGAGCCAGATGGGTCTGCGCTTCTTCTTTCAACTGTAGACAGGTGTCGCAAGGTTGGCTTGCTGTCGTTGACTGTACCACGATTTGCCATTGACAGATACTGATATGTGATAAATCTGCAGCTTGTGTGCTTCAGCAAGCTGAAGCCAAGAAGTGATGCAGCCGTAAGGACTGCAACTGTGCACAGTGATTTACAGTGTTCTCCACCTGAAGTATACCTGCTGAGATGATGCAAAATCTTTCTAGCTTACCATACCTTTCTGCCCACAAAGCTGTGGTGTCGAAGCTCATACTTGGCTGCATAGCAGACAGATCCTCTCAAACGGATGGGTCCAAGCTTTTGCTTTAAAGCAGATAGGTGTTGCAAGATTGACTTGCTGCCATGGCAACGCAAGATGCAGCATGTGAAAAGTCACAATCATGCAGACAGAGTTCAACAACAGGCATTGCATTGACAGTACTACAGCCCGCATTAATTCAGCTGAGGTTGCCGTGATTGCATACTGATATGCAAGTGATCTGCAGGCTTTGTGCTTGCGCAGATTGAAGTAAAGAAGTGGTGCAGCCGTGAAGATTGGACTTGTGCATAGAGACATACAGTAGTGCTCAGCTCACGTACTTGCCTAGATGATGCCATACTTTCTATTTTACAGTAACTTCCTGACCACAAAGAGGAGGCCTTCCTCTTCCTGTACAGCAGGCAGATCCTGCATTTTGTCACCTTGATCTCAGTTGCAAGTATGCTCTAGTATGCTCAAGAAACTTTCTTTCAAAGCAACTCGCCCTTCGGCTGACGACAAGTGGCCACCGACTTTGGAGAGCTGCCTTGACTGCAGGGTCGCAGCGGCGAGTCTTCCGCGCAGTCCACGGAGGACCTTCGAGATAATAGTGTGCGCACAGTATGTGCTGGGTGCAACCCGAGCAAGTATGCTGAGTTCTGTACGATGCTTTGGTCAAATGGCTGTTTCAAATGGGAAATCTATATTCACCAAGCGGAGCTTGCCGCTCCTCTTCTTCAGATTCAAAAAGGCTAAGCAGAAAGAGTCAAACAAGAAACCAGTTGGCAGACCAGGGTTGCATTGTATGAAGCACACTTCTATGTGCTGTCACGTCATTTCGCGGACAAAACGTTACATGTGTCATTGGGTGCTTTAGTGCTAAAGAGCAGGGCAAAGCAGCTCGGGCTCATGGTGCTTGCCTCTTTAGCGTCCGCTGAATCAACAGCCAGATGCTGGTTGTGCTGTTCATATGCGTCCTGTGTTCATCGCCAGTCTCTTTCCGTCAAGCAGGCCCAAGTACGTGCTACACCGCTGTCCTCTGTTCGAGTGCTAAAAGGCGTCCGCGCGTTGGCTTCACGGTGTCAACGGTTGTGTTACTGTAGAGCGCCTGGGCAGCCCTAGGCTTTGAAAACTATAGACCCAACCACCAAACCCCCAATCTCATCGCAAACCAAGAATTGTACAAGGAAGATGCTGAGGTGTGGCGTCATACGTTCTGTACAAGGCTCTGATTTGTTGATGTTCAACAAAACATAGGTTGACTTGGTGCAGAGGAGATTGTCAAAGGGCCTCACAGAAGCTGTGTTGCTAGTGAGAGCGTTCAAGGTACTGCCATAAGATGCAAGTTTGCTGTGTCACATACCCTCGGCAGGTCACACAGACAAATTGAGCAGGCTCATGTTGTGAAGTTGCACCTAGTGATGTGCTTACCATTTGATGTGTACAGACTGAAAGCTGCCAGCAGTTGCCACCAGAATATGCCAGCTGCCAGCAGCCTCTGCTAAGCTTGCCAGATCCAGCTCTTGAGGCTGTTGCGCAACACCTGAGCCCTAGGTCTATGCTCGCCTTGTCATGTACCTGTCGGCATCTGCAGGGGCTGATCATGCAGGAAGAGTGAGTGGCAAACTGCTCTTGCAAAGTTGGAATGTCAAGATGTTCATGTGATGTATCACTGTAGGTTGTGGCAAGGGACCCTTCAAGCATGCTATCCAGTATGGGCTGCTAGCGGCGTATCTTCAGCACTAGCAGGATGTGGCCCCACTTGGAGACAGCTGGTGGCAGCTGCCACAAGACTGCAGCCTCCAGGACTGCATGGCAACAGCCTCATATGGCCTGATTATGCTCCTGCCATTACCAAGCGTTTATGGAATTCAGGTACGCCGTGCATCTCTGGCACAACTACTCATAGCTTGTTTTGGCATTTGAGGACACTTGTTGAGTTGTGGTATGGCCAGTCAATGGTGACTTCTTTTACAGGCTTGGAGGGCTCAAAAGCCCTCCAAGCCTGTAAAAGAGATTTCCACCTTTGCCATGCTGTGAATGCAGCAGACCAGCAGGCATCAATGGGACTTGTTTGCCAAGAAGAGGTTCTGTCTGCTCGCCTGAACTTTGTATACTTCCTGCTGTTCTCACAGCAACAACTAGCAAGAGCAACCAAGACCTTAATGCAGGTAGTTTGCCTGCTGGGTCCTGCTGTAATGTGTGTCCACCTAGAGGTGCCTGACAGGTTTGCGAGGGTGATTGTGCAGGTTGTGCAGATGCTAGCAACCATCATGCAGCCAGGCAACCACGATGACTCTGACGAGCCAGCAACCATTCTGCATTACAATGGCTGGCATACCCTAAGGGTGGCAGCATCCGCAGGCTCCTTTCTTATTGAGTTGTTGCACATGCGGACTGCCAGAACTAGTCCCATGTCAATCAAGTCACCTCAAGAATTCCTAGAGGCCTGTCAACGTGAGTGGCAAAGCTTGCAAGCAGTCTGCAATGCATAGCTTTCTGCAACAAGCTGCGTGCTGTGGATGTGTGCCAGCCTTGCAAACCACAACTTGCTGTGCTCAGCTGTAAGTTGGATACCCACCATGTGCATGTGTGCAGATCCGACCTTGACCCAAGTACCAGCAAGCATGCCTGAGACTGACACCTTTGAGTGGTGTGGCGCTCAGTATCTCTGGGATGACTTGCAAGAAGCATTGGCTGTGTTGTTGTCACCAGATGTTGTTCCCCATCAGCTTCTGCCTAAGCAGTATGAAGACCCCTTCAGAGCTTCCACCTGGGCATTGTGCAACTCCAGTTGTCAGATGCTTCTGGGCACCCTTGCTTCAGCAGCAGCTTTTGCCGGGGTAAGCCATTTGTTTTCTGGGCTTCTTTATGCAACGGCTGTTGTCAGACAGTTTAGGGGCTGCCTGCACCTTGAGACGTCCAAATCATACTAAATTGCTGCTGAAGATCCACTTGTGCTTGCAGGAAGGCATTTTCAATTGTAGCTGGCGCCTGATGTGCATGAGCCGTAGGTTTGGAGAACCACGGGCGTCTTTTGATTCCATTCCAAGACATCATGTATGCCAATTGCAGCAGATATATGCGGGCGCTGTGCTCTTGGCAAGGTATTTCATGCATCTTGAACCATATTGGTCTGTTTCTGCAGGTGCTAATTGTACTGCAAGTCTGTATCATGGTTCCCTTGCATGTATGCCACTGATCCAGGCACCTTTGCTGGTGGCTGCATTGCATCACTTGCATTGGCAGGCGATTTGCACAATGTCACATGCTGCACATGATTGACATGCACAGCACATGTAGTGTGACGTCGTTGTGCGACCTTTGTTTTGCTGCTGCAGGCTGGGTACAAATGACCTGTCAAAGGCAATTGAATCACATCGGTGTATTTACAGTAGAAGTGGACACCATCTCCAAGCAGTGCAGTGCTGCAAGATGTACTTTGTGATGAATCCTGTGCATTTGACTGAGACAGACACCACTGCTGAGAACTGCATCTCCTCTATTGCTGCTGAATATGGACATCATTGGAAAGCAACAGGTATGCTTGTTTGATGAACACGGCCTCTCGCCATAGCTGGCAAATCATGCCTTGTAGATGTGCTCATGCGACTACTGCTTGTGTACACTGCCCTCGTGATCTGGTGTGTAATTGTAGAGCATGCATGTGGTGACTTGTTTGACCCAAACTCCAGAACAAATGGTCATAGTGAGGGACACTGAGAATGCACCTGAAAAGTCTGATTTTGTCTTTTTATCAACTACCTCCTACAGGAAAGCCTCATGCTGATGAGTCAACCTGCATGCACTGAGGCTGCGCTCAGAATGTACTCAGCCATCTCTGATGTCCAAGATGCTGTCTCCATTTGCAGCCAAACTCCATGGTCAATGCTGAAGTCAGCTTTCATGCCCCTGTCTCAGCTGTCAATCTGTTCTGGTGAGTGCTTGCAGGAGATGTCTCTGCACTGTACTTGGCCATGGACTGGATGCACATACTAGTGCAGCTGCTGATGGGCGACCCGGACAGGAAAGCTTGCCTTGCTGACCATCTGGATTCTACGTGCCGCCTGCTCTCAAGCAAATCCTGTTCAGGCAGCAGGCCGTGCCTCATGCTCAGCATTGGGGCCTGCGTCTTTGCTTTGCGTCAGCTTGGCTGCAGTGATGCCATCTTCATTTGGGTGCAGGACCACGCCCAGGTAATCCGTGTGACATATACGCTGTCACGCATGCTGTCCTGCACAGTCAGGTAACGAAATTCCAATGTCTTGCTTGTGCTATTGCCTTTTGCTGCTTGGTCAATTTATATTCTACTTGTACCCTAAAGAGAAGTAGCCAATGCCATTTGTGTATGCTGCTGCTGACATGTTCAGCACATGTAAGGGATCACTTTGCATGCACTGGCTAGCTAGCACTGTGAAAACGCTTGGAGGCATTTGCACATGCGTTCTTGCATGAAGCTACAAATGAATCTGACCACCAGAAAGTAAAGCACTGGTTGAATGTCTCATTGTTGATTTTGAGACACGTGACTGGTGATGTGCCATATGCAGATGGCAGAGGCTTCAGAGCAAGCCTTCATGACCTTCTGGAACGGCAATACAGCAGCAAAGGAAGAGTCTTTGTCACGTGCAGATGCACTGCAGCAGCAGCACGCCCTGGTGACCTGCAGCAGCCGGGCAAATGCCAAGCGTGTGTTTCTCAGCCCTCCAGCCGGTCTTGCACCAGAGCACACAGGCATTCTTAACACAATACGCATTTGCCTTTCGGGTCTGGGACACTGTGCTGCAGCTGATTCAATCTTCGAAAGCATAGATGTGATTGAGGCTGAAGTTCTGCAGTGAGCCAGAAGCTGAAGATACAATAAGTTGGGTGGACAGTCTTGGACAGCAGCAGCGCCCGCAAGAAAGAATTTGGTTTGACTAGTGTTTCATGGTAGAAAGGCATAAGCTGCAACAATTGGGCGGCAACGCAGTCTCAGACAGCAGCAGTGCCCAGATAGCTAATTCACTTGACGTATCGTAGAGCAACAGCTGGACCTATCACAGGTGGGTGGCCGCATGGCTCAGGCGGCAGTAGTGCCCTCATTTTGACAACTCAAGCATAATGGCATGGTCTAGGCTGCATGTTCAAGGAGCCAACTTTTGAGCAGCAAGCAAAACAAGCTCGTGCTAATTTTGGTACACCTCCAGGTATACCTCAATATGGTAAGATCTCTGCTCATGGTCACTGACTATCTGGTTTCAATCGCATTGAGTAGAGTCAGGACGTAGGTTGTCTTGCTGATTGGCTTGATCGAAGCGTTGTTTGACAAGAACCAGAGCTACGTGCATGATGAGTTTGCATGCTTGCCTGGTTGTCGTATTTCTTGACAGATGTATGACAGTATGTAGTCAAAGATTGTAGTTGATACTTCTGTATGTTCCAATGTGCCTGTACAGTGGCCTGTGAAATTGAATGCAAAAGAAAACAGCCTATGTGTTGTACGCATCTATTTGTAAATCCGTGGTCTGTACTTGCAAGAATTCTCTGGGCCACAGGACTGCTCCTTGTTCAATTTGAAAATTCACATCATTCATTCACTAGATGATACAGGTCGTTGGGGCCATCCATGACCAGTAGACTGAAATGTCAAAGAAAGATACACAAATGTTCTAGAGCACCAATGAAATCACTAGTTTCCCCAGCTGGCGCACTGTAAAGTAATAAAGGCCATGTCCGCAGTGTTCTGCCACCAGGGTGTTCCAATATTTGAAGCATTCTCTCAAAACCCTGCTATGACTCTGGGATCATGTAAAGCCAAAGAAGACAGTGTGGGCTCCAGATTATGTCTGTGAAACTCTTCCTGACAGCGCATGCAGGCCCTAGGGCGATGAAACACAAAAAGACGTTCATTTTCTGCTGAACCAGAAGTGCAGAAAATGTAATGGTGTTGCTCCCTGTTGGCCACCTGCTGTGCTCAAGGCAAAAGGTACCAGCATCTACCTAAAGACCACGACATCCACATCTAAATCTGCTGATCAGTCAGTCAGTCAGTCAGGGATTTTACAGTCGTTGGGGGCCAGCTAGCCCATTTGACTAAATTGCGGTTTTTCATCAGCAAACAAAACAGACAAAACGGTAACATAGACAAACAAAATCATCATCAGAAAAGTGTTAGAAATTGTCACTTTGTTTAGTAAGTACATAAATTTGCAACAAATAAGAGTCTCTTAGCATGACAGCTACATTCATGCAGCTGCTGGGATTGTGTCTGCTTTTCCCTTCCCACAGGTGTG
>JAABUP010004749.1_pt1 | contig 21772 bp, 23 predicted proteins | sample 5559201 | NCBI WGS metagenome assembly JAABUP01 (sample SAMN10711887, study PRJNA513373) | rock metagenome | isolation source: Antarctica rocks | place: Antarctica | reverse complement strand
CTGATACTAAGATCATGCCGCATCGTCGCATTGGCTACGTTGGTTACAAAACACATGAGCATGCCGCAAGTGCTGTGAAGTACTTCAACAAGTCTTTCATACGGATGTCCAGAGTCGGGGTCGAGCTAGCACGCCCGGTATGTCCATGGGAAGTAATTTATTGGTTTCCCAGTGCGCTCGAGCTAACGTTAAAGAACCTGTAGATTGAGCAGGGCAGCCGGCCGCGAGCAGGAGGCAGTAGCAGTCAGGGTACCCAGGGTACCCAGGGTCGAGGCGAGGACAGTCCACTTGTGGATAATGGGATTCCTTTAGCACCTACCGATAACAAGCTGAAGCGAAAGCGTGAGGGCACGGACGAACCTCGAAAAGATGCCAAATTACAAGAGTATCTCGAAGTAATGCAACCACCGTCAAAATCCAAGACTTGGGCAAATGAGGACAACTCGGTGACTAGGACTAGTACCGCAGCGCACGTTGAAGTTTCAAATCTCGAAAATCAAGATGGTCAAAGCGATGAGGAATACAAGAAGGTGTCGACGCAGTTCAGGCAACGCAGAGCAGATCCCGAACCTCGAGAGCACTCAAAGCTCACAAAGCCTCTCGTAAGTACACCTAATGAATACCGGTCAGAGGCTCCGGCGTCGTCACACACATACAGCCTACCAGTCCAGCCTACGTCTTCCGCTGAGTTTGATCGAGAAGGATTGGAGGGACCGATAGCTGCTACAGATGCCGATTGGCTACGCACTCGAACGAGTAGGCTCCTTGGATTGGCTGACAACGATGAAGACCTCAATAGAAGCGCAGCAGAACATTCGGCTCTACCCAGTCCCGAAGAACAGTTTCCGGTAGACCAGTCCGAGGAAGCTCCAGCCCCTGACGCCGAGTCCAAGGGAAACCAGGAATACATGCCCGAAGTGTTCCCGCTTAGCTTGAATGATAGCAATGTGGCAGCTATTGAGGTTAGCGGGCGCCTTTTCGTACGGAATCTACCGTATAGTGCTGGGGAGGACGATCTGCGACACTTTTTCTCTTCGACAGGAGACCTAGAAGAGGTGAGACTACCTTCAATAACTTCTTCGGCCGTCTGCTTTTGTTCGCGTTCCGTGATGAACACCCTGATAGGGACAGCTTATGCTTTGCAAGTGATGCTACCCAAAAGAGTATTTTAGTAGATGTCTCTTAGTACTGAGGATCCTCCATTCCGCATCCCGATTTCGTGTCAACTTATCTAGATATCTGTGCTGATAGGGTTCACAGGTTCACCTTCCCATTGATCCACGTTCCAGTAAAGGTAGAGGTTACGCGTACTTACAGTACACCAGTAATGCGTCTGCCGTGGAGGCTTATCAAACGCTGGACGGTAGTGTTTTCCAAGGGAGACTTCTACATATACTACCGGCTACAGCGAAGAAGGAGGCAAAGCTTGACGATTTCGCAATCTCTAAGTTGCCGCTTAAGAAGCAAAAGCAGATTAAAAGAAAGGCTGGAGCCGCCTCGGGAACATTTAATTGGAACTCCATGTACATGAATGTAAGTTATGCAACCCCATCAAGCTCGGGTATCCTGATACTGACGGATTTGCAGAGTAACGCGATCATGTCGTCGATTTCTGACCGTCTTGGCATTGCGAAGTCGGACTTGCTGGACCCGACGTCCTCCGACGGCGCCGTTAAGCAGGCTCATGCCGAGACACATCTCATTCAGGAAACAAAAGCATATTTTGCTGCTAATGGAATAGACCTGGAAGCTTTCAAAAAGCGTGAGCGAGGCGACTCCGCGATTCTGGTCAAAAACTTCGTGTACGGAACGAAGATCGACGAGATCAAACAATTATTCGAAGAGTTTGGTAAAGTTTCAAGTATCCTGATGCCTCCCAGCGGCACGATCGCCATCGTCAAATTTGAACAATCGCAGCAAGCAAGAGCGGCGTTCAGTAGCTTAGCATACAGGAAGTTCAAAGACTCCATTCTCTTTCTTGAGAAGGCTCCCAGGGACCTGTTCATGAGCGAGCCTACCGCTAGTAATGTTAGCGGCCCTGGGCAAGGTGTACAGGCGCCGAAGCCGTCAGCCTCCGATCTCTTGCACGAGGCATCTGTCCCAGATAGCATTGACACCAGCACTCTCTTCGTTCGTAACCTGAACTTCTCAACAGCCACAGAACATCTCAATGAAGTATTCAAGCCTCTGGAGGGGTTTCTTTCCGCGCGCGTCAAGACGAAGCCAGATCCCAAAAAGGCTGGAGGTATACTTAGTATGGGTTTTGGATTTCTCGAGTTCCGGACCAACCGACAGGCTCAGGCCGCTCTTACGGCTATGAATGGCTACAAGCTTGATGGCCATGAGCTTCTGATAAGGGCTTCGCATAAAGCCTTAGACGCAGCGGAGGAGCGTAAGAGGGAAGACCGAGCCAGAAAGGCTGCAGGTAGAAGGACTAAGATTATCATCAAGAACCTTCCATTTGAGGCGTCTAAGAAGGACGTTCGATCTCTATTTGGCTCGTATGGTCAGCTTCGATCGGTGCGGGTACCGAAGAAGTTCGACAGCTCTACTCGCGGGTTCGCCTTTGCAGACTTTGTAACTGCAAGAGAGGCAGAGAATGCTAGGGACGCACTAAAAGACACACATCTACTAGGCAGGAAATTAGTACTCGACTTTGCTGCTGAGGACGCTGCTGATCCTGAGGAGGAGATAACGAAGATGCAGAAGAAGGTTGGTCGGCAGATCGATAAAGTCGCATTGCAGAAACTTGCCGGCTCGGGGCGGAGGAAATTCAATGTCGAGGGAAATGAGGAGATTGATGAAAGCTAAAACATATTGAGGGCGAACTAATCGTTCGCTTCAATCACCGTTGATGAGCCCCTTGCTTAGCAATCAGACATTCACGCCTGTGGGCGAGACATGGTGCTAATTGTTAAGAAATCTCGTGACGTGGGCAGGTTGTTACTTACGAGATAGTCTTTTGTTACGGATGAATAGATGTGGACGTGGACATGAGGTTTGTATGAGGAACATTTTGCCCAGACCCTGGAAGATTTCTTTGCTCCGGGAAAGATCTGGATTGTATAACAGCTGACTTCTTCAGATTCTACTGGCTTTACCTAATCAGGCAGATTGTTGCTGCGGTAGCATACATCATTCTCGTGCCTGTCTCTGATCCCGCACGAGTCCCGAAAATCTTCGAGGGATCTGTGCTGTCCGTTAAATCTTGACTTAATCCTGAATCCCAAGTTTGGAAGCCCCTTGCTTCGTGGCTTTTTCAAGCAAGGCTGTCGTCTCTCTTAGGCCTGGCCCCCCTGAGACATATCGCCATTGCTTTCTTACAGCCTCCGCCACATCTTGCCTGCAATCCCTTCTCATCACGACGTACATTTGAGTCGCGTTGACATGCCTCCTGCGTCGTCCATAGTATCATAATAGATCCGCTATAACAAAGACTTGCTCCCACATTTCTGAGTGCTTACCGACATTCTCTCAAGCACCCTCATTCCTTAAGCAATTCCCCTTTTTTACTGTCGAGCATTCAGGGCATTTTCCGCTTTGGTGGGTCCCATAACCTTTCTTACCCTGGGCTCATGGATTCTCGTCGAAATCTGTGCCTTCTCCCTTCGAACGCTCCAATCCAGGTTGAGCACAACTCCATTCCTAGAGGAATCCTTCAGAATACGTCTGGCAACGTGCAGTCCAACATCCTGGAGAACTCGGAGGTCGCACCGCATGCCCCATTGCCTGCACAGCCGAAAGATATACGTGCGGAGTATCCTCCACAATCGATCATATCCTCAAGCTGTGAGGCAGAGATTGGCTCAACATCGGAAAGTACATGTACACGGGCCCCACTCATTACTGCTTCCAGCTATGCGCAAACAAATCGTTCGCGCCTGGAGCAAAGACGAGGACTCAGAGATCGAATCGTAGACAACCGACTCCCCATCCTCACTCGGAGTGAGCTCCGGTCCCCAGCGTATTTGAAGTATCGGTCTCGCCAACGTCAGAACCTGGGAAAAGATGGAAAACCGGTATGGCCAGAATTCTTGGAGGAGGCGTTTCAGCGGGGTACGCAGCCCCATTTGTCGTCATTCCATGTACCTAGGTTGATGAAAGTACAGCATTGCGGGAATATAGACCCCTTGGACGCCGAAAGGGAATGATGAACGGGAACGGAAATAAGCAAGGCAGTAACCAATGGATCACTCATTATATCAGGATGATGACTAGGGAAACCCGCACTCGGAAACAGGTCTCGAGTCATATCCAGACATTGACGCGCTTCATGAGCGATAATGAAGAATGTAGGAGAATACTTGGAATGGTAAAGCTGTAGTTTCACTGATTTATCTGTAGGGATGTCTCTGGTAACCGCGAAAGAACCTGTCAACGGTTTCGAAGATCATACTTACTACGACGAGCGAGTGCGCCACATCGCAGCCGAACAGCACGAGATGCAGTATCAGCAGTTGTTCGATGCCCCTGGAACGTCGATACATTCTGACATCGGTACGCTACCATCAGCAGGCGATACGCTTGGCTCAAATGTCCCAATAGCCCCCCAGTGCAGCATCCTATCTATCGACTTTACGATGTGGGTAACTCCGCCAGCGCCTGACAACGAGAGACATGAAGCATTACATGTATATACCACACTGCAGCCTGAAGCACGGCGCGCCACACTGGCTCTGGAAGATGTTCCGAGCTGGCGCTCGATCTACCCTCATTTAGCATCTATATCTAAAGAGGGGGATATCGACAGTAGTATTGTTCTCTTCGAAACCAATTTCGATCTCATGACAGACAACCCGCCATGGGGCTCGAAATTAGGTATTGAATTCTTTCTTGATGTTGCCAATGGTTCAGCGTATAGAGACTGGGGGTATCTTACGAACTTTTATGAGAAGGGCAAACAACTAAGGACTTACTCGGGCTCGTTGCGGTATTATATCGACGGAAGAGAAGGCGAAGGCAATGCGAAGGTGGAGATGCCCCTTGAGAGCAGCTGGTGGGTGAAGCTTTTTTTCAAAATCTCGGAACGAAAACGAAGACGTGCAAAGGAAGCTGGTGGTGACCCAGCCGCGCAGCAGCAAGAGGACGAATGGGCCAGATGGATTCTCAAAGATATGTCGGTTGTGCAGGAGGTTTGGGCTTCCCCGCATGACGACAGGTCGTCACGAAGGAGGATCGCCATTTTGTTATGGAAATTTAGGCAGATTCGCCCAGGTCAAGCTGCGACGACCACGTGGAGAAATCTTGTACCACCGCCACCACGGATCACGACCAATTCGCCTACTCCTTCAGCGCAGCAGCCTCCAATGACTCTTAATACCACAATGGATGATCATATGCACCACGCTGTGGATATCTACACAGAGCCGTTCCATCAACAAGCTTTCGACAGTCTCGGCCACTCTCCAGATGCCGTCGCCGACTCACAAACATTTGTCGATTATCCGACCTCCACTGATGCGCTCTCTGGCTCTTTGGCGAACATCGCCTACCCTATCTCCACCATGGAATTTCGACAAGAGAACATTGGGGCGGTCGACTTCGCAGGGGGTCACATCAACCTTTATTGTGAGCCGTACACTCAGCCGGAGCCATACGATGAAATTGCGCCCTACGTAGCGCCAGACGAGAACATGCAACAGCACTATGATGATCATCACTGGGCGACAGTGTACCAACATCCGATGTTCACCGATGCCAGCTTCCATCATGCAAGTCTTCCGGAAGCGCCTGAAGAGTTAGAGCACGGGAGTGACCACGGGCATGATCAAGTTTACCCATTGGCCTTCCAGTGAGGCCGCACGCGGTTTTGCGGTCGACTACGGCACATCTCTTCGTCCAACATTCGAAATTATGGGATAATCGTGTCTGTATCTTTCATTAGAAGGGGGCGTTGTTCACCGCGGTGCCTTGATAGAGGGGACCTTGATGCTCCAAAGCGATTTGACAGCATTGTATTTCTATCAGTGTTACTGGTCTCTCCAATTCTTTCCATGTATTGTTACCTTTATTCACAATGATATCACTTACTCCGAGTTTATAAGGCTTCTATTGTCTCAAGCAAGCTACATTAGAGATGGTAACATTTGACCGTCCGGTCCTCGATGACTTAGTAAGAACGGAGCTACTGCGACTAGCATGCAGCTTCCGTGCTTAGGGCTGAATTATTTTGGATCCAAGCCTTATCACCATACCATGACGGACATCATCATACTATGACAGAACATGCGGTGAGTATGGCGGTGAGACTCAGAGGGTTGACATCAGGGTAGTAGGAAACTGGGAGTCCTCCGTTGCTATACGATTAGACTCTAGGACCTCCCACAAGCTCCCGACACTCCCGGCGCTGCTGTCACTGTTGCTGCCCACAATGCTCTCAGTAACAGTCCAGCCAACAACAAGGGCAAGGCCGAGACCGTGAAAGCCATGCGGCGGCGGCGGAGGAGGAGGAGGAGCTGGATCCACGGCTCGTCTCCGGACAGTCACCCACAGACAGTCAACACAGAGGTTTTCGGCAGCTAGTAGCAGGGTTCAAACCTCAAAATCTAATCATCTATAGCAGTCGAGTAGTACTTCATGTCCTCCACTTCTATTGCGAAACTACGGATAACTCATACAACTGCCTCGTCTTGTGTAGGTTGGGCATTAGGCTGGCTGTCAGTTCGGGTTGGATCAGGGTGAGGCACATAGGACCCAGACCATATGAGGTTTCAGGTTGGGGTGAGTTTTTCAAATGCGGTTAAATCCACTATCAATTTGATCTGGTTTCTGTGACATAATTCAACAGAGATCTTTGTCACAGTGATGCTCTGCATAATCAGCTGTATTAGAACTTTATACAGTAATATAACTCTTATGCATATGTATTAACTCATCATCTTCAATTAAGATCTAAGACTTAAAAATAGAAGTTTAAAATATGTGCTTTATTATGATCTTTACTAGCTAACAAACTCTATAAGCAATACTTCTAGCAATACATTATGACAGTAGATTTAGCCTTAACAGTTTAAAGATTCAATATTGTAGGTGTAGTTAGTAATTCATTCAGTAGAGCTTTTAGATATAGAGATGCTTACTGAGAACAATGAAGTCTCACTATGTAACAACTCACAGTAAGACTTCTTCTGTAAGATCAGGCTAACATGACAGAATGAACAGTAGCAGTCACAATAATAATAATAATATATGACAATTAGTTAGCATTCTATAGACATGTAGCAGTATAGTGATCTTCATCAATAAATTGATATTAAAGGCTGTAAATGTGTAATGCACATCTTCTATATATATATGTAAAAATGAGAGACTTAAGCAAATGACAGATAGCTGAAATAGAGCCTTATTGTATAAAGTTAATTCTTTAGTTTTAATCTCTGACATAATCTTCTTTTTTATACTCACAGTTCTTTACTAACATAGAGTCACACAGCATTCAGCTGTCATGTTAATGTTGTCTTGCAGTCTTATTAAAATCTGAAAAATCACTTTATAATGAAAAAACAGAAAAGAGTTCTGTGATCTCTGTCTGATTGAAAGCAGTAAGAATAGCTGTTTTCAGTGATAATTCTGCAATGTATCAATAGTTATCATTGCATTTATCAATAAAAACACTGTTTCAGTCACTTTATTGTTGCTGACTTTTTCTATTGTCAATTCTGAAATGCATGAACTGCATTTATATTGAGCTGTACAGAGTAGATATCACAGCATTTAATAGACATTTTGTAGCTAGTTATTGTACTGATTTGATTTATTGTCAAAAGATTTCTATTGTTCAGCAATTTAACAGCATCATTTTGTAATATATAAACCTCATCAGATTCTTTAAAACCTTTTCTTCTTTATATCACACTTAAACTACCACATTGTTTTTCTGCTGTGCAGAACTCTTTAAGCTCTATAATTTTTTCTTTCACTTTAACTTCAAGCTTTAATAACATGTCTTCTTATTTCTTTTTAAGTGTGTCTCACATCTCATCATCAGTCAGTCTGACTGTCACATCTGTGCTTCTGCATTTATGTTGTCTTTACTATGTTAAGCAGTATGTTAATCAGTTTGTCATGGGTTTGCAATGAGATTGATGCTTGATTGATAATTTCTAAATACAAGAAGAATACTATGAAGAGAAAAAGAAGAGCTTCATACAGAAGTGAATAGATAATGTGCTTTAGTCTTAAAGTCTTAATAAGCAACTAGATCATAAGATCTTAGTATGAGTTCAACTCATGACATCACCTCTTTTTTTTTCTTCAAGATTGTGCCTTAAGCTTCTGAAAAGGTTGTCATACAGTTGTTAATGTCTGTTGACATGTGTTTTCCCACTTCATACAAGTAAGGTTTGCAGATGAAAATTTTTTTCATCACTTGTGTGGTTTTCTTCAACAATTCACTCAAGTTTATCTGTCAGTGAAGTGAGTTATAAACCCCTCACCTCACATACAACTTTTCTTTTTCTTTCTTCTTCAACTTCTTCACCAACATCTTTTGTATGTGAAATCTTTCTTGATTGAATATGTCAGCACTGACTCTCATACAACAAGCTCAGCAGCAACAACAACAACAACAATCATCATGTAAGTGTCATACAAGTATGTGTCTCTGAGCTGACAACTTGTAGAGCTCTCATTTTGTATGACACTTATGTTGCTGTTCTTGTTTTTATGAATGCTGATGTCAATTCTGTTCTCTTCATTGATCAACAACAGCTTGCTTGTTATGCTCACTTCTCTCAGACAATGATCATTCTTGTGCTGTCTGATGTGAACATTCTGTTTGTACAACAATGTGTCACATTGAATCAGATGAGAATTCATTGATCATTGTACATCAATGCAATTCTGATTCAGAGTCAGAATGTGTTGATTTCTGTCAGTTGTATTAACTGTCAGACACATGATATGACACTTTTTTTGAAATGTTGTTGTACATCAGAACATTTCAATGAGTGTTGCAGTAACTGCAAGTGACATGATCATGCTGCTCACTGTTCTGTACACAACAATGACGTTCTCATTGTCATCTTGAACAATGAGAACAACAACAATGTCAATGAGGGTGAGCATGCTGCTCAGTTAAGGCAAATTACATCAGTGCTGTCAGCAGGGGCGGTCATCATCTATATTGTCCCTTAAATATGTACAACTCTTCTTTCTTCTTTGCACTGTGCTTGTTTAGTTGTATGAGCTGTGTGTGACACTTATAGAGCCTAGTCATACAGACTGTGTGTGACACTTATAGAGTCTAGTCATATGAGCTGTGTGTGACATCTGAGCAATGTGCCTTACCTCTTCACAGTGCTTAGAACAAGTAGCTTCAGTGAAATCAAGAAGGCATCATTAGTAATTAGCATAGAAATAAATCAAATAAATTCAACACTAAATTTTGAACTTCATATGATTCTTTAAACTCATGAAGCACCTCAATCTTCTTGTGTACAGTTAAGATCTAGTCACCTCAGGTTGCATTAACTTTCATTGATTTAACATCACTGTGTCTTTCAGAGTGAACGCTGATTCTCATGTGAGTTGAGTATAACTGACTCATTTCATCAAGTACTTCTTCTTGAATTCTCTTTTATGTCATACAAATCTCTTCTTCAGAATCTTCTTTATCTCAAACTCTTCTTCATTGCTTACAATTTGTGACAGAGATTGCAGGTCTGTCATATGCTGAGAAGAAAGAGTGTTCATAACTGCTGATCAAAGCATGATCAAATGAAACACATTATGAATATCTGACAATGTGTTCAGACAGAATGAATGTGAGCTGATCTTCTTAACAATGATGTACTTAACATTCTTTGCATCAAACTTCTTACACAGACAGTCTGTATGTATGTTCTTAAGATTTAGTCAGACTTTGTCTTCTTTCTTGAAGTCATAAGACTGCTGTCTCTTCTGATTCATAACTTCTTTCTGTATCTGCTGAGCAACAGTCATAGTTATCTGTACTTACTTTGTGACTTCTTTCATCTTTTGTATGATTTGATCAGCTTTCTGTACTGAACTTTTCACAGATTGTACAGACTTCAACTTCTCAAGTAGTTGTAGAAGCTTTATGTGATACTCATGAGACAAGAAAAAAGAGCTCACCTCTGTTGAGACAAAGTAATAATTGTTTATGACTAGCTCAGTCATAAGAAGCAGGCTTGCTCAGTTGTTCTGACTATAATTGAAGAACATACAAATGTACAGCTCAACATTCTGATTCATTTGCTCAGTTGCTCAGTTCATTTTCAGGTGGTATGCTGTGAACATTCTTCATACAATCTTCAAAAGTTGACAGACTCTCTTTCATAGACTGCTCACAAACTGAGTGTCTCAATTCAAGACTATTGCAGTGAGAAGCTCATGAGCCTGATAGAAACATTGTACAAATGTCTGAGCCACTCATTCTGCAGTCATATTCTTGCACAGTTTCAGTATTATTCTCTTGCTAAGACAATCTGTAATAATCAGAAGGTTCATACAACCCTCACTTGACAATAAATCTACTACAAAGTCAATGAATATCTTCTGTCAAATTCACTTCAGTACAGATAAAGGCTTCAAGAAGCCTTGTCAGCAGTCTTTTCAGCTGTTGTTCATACAGCATTTGTTGCAATTTCAGCAGAATGTACAGACATTCTGTAGCATCTCTGATCAAAAGAACTGTCATGATAAAAGAGCATTAGTTACATTTCTTTCTGAGTGTTCAGTCATTGTTGAGTCATGTGTATACTAAATCAGTTCTGTACAAAGAGATTCTGAGAATGACACTCAGTGTCTTTTGTGAAAGAGTAGCTTTTCTTCATCACTCAAGAAGCATTTTGTTATGAATATTCTCACTTTTAAAACAGTAGAAAATGATCTTTGTTTCTTGCAAATTGTCTGACAAAGCTCATCATACAACTCATCTTCTGCTTCAGCACTCACTCACATCTGTTTGAGGTTTGTGATCTCACTGAACAAGTTCTGATCTCATACAAGCACAAAGACTGATATGTCTGCTACTGTCATTGAGGCAGTCTGTATAGACTTGCTTATCATCTCAGAACATATCATCTGCATTGTACAATGTTGTACTCTGTCATTTGAGAGATTCATTGACACATTCTGCTTTTGTCTTGATAAAGCATCTGCTCTCTCATTCTGCTTGCTCAGCAAGTATAGTATGAAGAAGTTGTATTGTGACAGAATTAAAGACCATCTCATTTGTTGCTCTGTAAGCTTTCTGACTGTTATAAAGTATTTCAGATTTTTGTGATTTGTACAAATCTGAAAACTTGACACACTTCTCAATTCTGTGTCTCACTCTTTCAAGCATCATATGATGATCAGCATCTCTTTATCATAAATCTCATAATTGCACTCTGCAGATGTATTCTTCTTTGAATAGTAGGCACAGGGTCTTCACACATTGTTCACTAACTGCAACAGAATTTCACCTATGCATCAATCTGAGAAATCTGTTTTCATCACTGTCATATGTGTGTGGTCAAATGAAACTAGAATTGACACTGAAATGAACATGACCTTTAGCTTCATAAAACCCTGATTGGCTTTCTCTGTTCACTTAAAAAGTGTGTTCTTTTGTACAAGAGTCATCATTGACATAATCAGATTAAAAAAGTTCTTGATGAACTTTTGATAGAAGTTTGCAAAGTCTATGAAACTCTGTATACTCTTTACTGATTTAGAGGCTTGTCAGTTCATAATTGTCTTCATTTTTTGAGGATTCATTTGTATGCTCTTTTTCACTTTCAGAATAAACTTTAGGTACTTGGTTGACTTGACTTCAAACTCACATTTGTCAATGTCAATTTGTAGACTGACTTCTTAAAGCTGTAGTAGTATCTTTCATACATAATTTTGATGTTGATGCAGTGATTCATCAGTGAAAATAAGAATATCATTCACATAGACTGCACAGAACTTATTCAGAAAGTTCTGTAAGACTCAGTTAATATATCTTTGAAAGATGCTCAAGACATTGACTAGCTCAAAAGAAGTCATCATTCATTTATATACCCTGTACCTTGTACAAAATGCCGTCTTTCATTTGTCTTCTGTGACAATTCAAATCTTGTGAAATGTCACTATGACATTCAACTTGATGTATCATTGAGCTTGTTTGATGTTTCACAGAGTCTTATATATCAATGAAAGAAGATAATGATCCTTCTGAGTGATTCAGTTCAAGCCACAGTAGTTCACACAGAACTGAAGTTCATCTTCTGACTTTCATACAAATAAAACAGATGCTGCAGCAGATGAATTACTGACTTGTATGAACTGCTTATTCAAAAGTTCTGTTAATGTTTTGCACAACACTAGTAGCTTCTCTTTTATCATGTTGTATAGAGAATCTCAGAGTACTTTTGACTCTTTTTCATTCACCTTTTCTAGTTTAATCTGATGATCTGTGTCTTTTTCCCTTAAGAAAGGCAACTTCTCAGTCATTGTACAATCAAACACATTTAAAAACTTGTGATAATGATCAGAGAGTATAGTTCTCAGATCAGTCTTCTTCTGTGAGGTTAAGGCTTTTTTAATATCAGTCATGCTGATCAAGAACACCTCAATCTTCTTCTGTTTCTCTTCTTTCTTCTGTACAAGATTCATAAAGAACATAGCTGACATCATGACATAATTGAACTTGCTCTCAGCAGAAGCTTTTCTGTTTCATACAATAGTTTTTGTGAATTTAATCATAAGAAAGGCTCTGTCTGCATTTAATATGATCTTGTTCTGCTTCATTCATGATAAACCTAGTATAAGGTTGTAGGACACTAACTTAAAGACAATGTAAAAGTATGTTCTTGACTTCTGATAACTGTCAATATCAATTTGTATGACAGTCACCTCATTTACTACTGAGTTTGAAGACTTATCAAATCTTGTGATTGTATGAGGCTTAATCTTAATGCACTGTAGATTGTGATTTCTAGCAAAGCAAGAAGTGATTATTTTATAAAACAAACACTCTGTGTTGTACAAGGTATGTGCATATGACTTCTTATTGACTAATGTTGACATAGTAAAGAAAGCACTGTTCATCTGTTTCTCAAACTTCTTTCAGCTTTTATCACATTTTATATGCTCTCAGCTGTGACTTTTGCTAAGAGCTACTCTTTTTCTGAGTCTTTTTCTTTTTCTGTCACCTTCTTTACAGTCTCAGCAGCAGTAACATTGATGACACAAGATTGTACAGCAGACAGAAGTTTGCAGTTCTTAATGAAGTGGTCATTGTCTTCACAGTGCATGCATAGTTGTTTTGTACAACATTCTGTCACTTTCTTCTCTGACAATCATTGTGCTCTGCATCTCTCTTCAGTTTCTGAAGCTGTGACAATGATGTGCTCAGTGAGTTCTCAGTTTATGTTGTTTGTGTGAGACTGTTGTGTGATGATGATAGTTATCATACAACACTCTTGAGTAACAGCCTTCTGAATTGAGTTTAAGTTGTGACTGACTTGCTGCAGTAGAATAATGTACTCATCATACAACACAGGGATTGAGGTGACAATCAAAGCTCACATAAGCATTATATTTAGACTGTTACTGAGAAATGTCTTTTTAACAGCATCATCTCATTTTAAGCCTTTTACTTTCAGCAATGTCTGTTCAAAGATGATCAGGTGTCTTACAAATGACTTTTCTTTCTGTTTTAATGCTTTTAAGATATGAGTTGCTCTCTCTCTTGATTCTGAGTCATTGTACACATGTCAAAGCTGATTGATCAGCTTCTCAATGATTGTATGATCTAGAACTTTGTTTGGCTTGATACAAGCCACAATTTAAGGTGTGACTTGACTTAAAGCCAACTCTTTCAGCCAACTGTGTAAGTATCAGAACTGCACACTGACATTGTTGTTTGACATGTTCACATTCAATTTAACAACAATTTGTTGTAGTCAAGGTCTGAATTTCACTCTTTTTTCTTCAAATTTGAGTGAATCAGAAAGACATCATTTTGAGTGTCAATTCACACTCATTGCTGCAATAAGCTGCTTTAAGGTGAGATCATTCATACAATTGACTGATTCTTGAGAAAAAGATGATGTTGCAACAGCTGATGTTGAAATAGCTGTATCTACTGATGTAGTTGATGTGAGATTGTCTTGATTCATCACAAAGATGTAAAGAAGATTCATATGAGCCTTCATGTTTTGCATGTTCTCTTTCATATGACTCTTCATACTGTGTAGTTTTGTCATAAGTATTTGCGCTCAAGAAAGAATCTTCTCAGCAACAATCTTCACTTCATCTGTCATAGAGGTTTCTGTGCTCATTCTGCACTGATTTCAACAATTGTACAGCAAGATCTTTAGTGTAGGTCAGGTTTAAATGAGAATAGTATTTTAATGTCACAGGTTTGCAATGAGACTGACACTTGATTGATAATTTTTAAATACAAGAAGAATACTATGAAGAGAAAAAGAAGAGCTTCATACAGAAGCAAATAGATAATGTGCTTTAGTCTTAGAGTCTTAGTAAGCAACTAGATCATAAGACCTTAGTATGGGTTCAACTCATGACACAGTTAAACATCATTTATTTGCAAATAAACTGTCACATCAAGTGCACTAAATATGCACATAATGATAAGAAGTATGAGAAGAAAAGTACTTTTTGTTCTGTTTTAGCATTCTGTGTTTAACTTTCATCTAAATCTCATTATCATACTGCTGTAAGACTGCTGCATATCAGATTGCTGTCAATGTCTGTAAGACTGCTTCTGCTGACAATTTTGCTGTTAAGAAAAAGATGTTGATGTTAAAGATTCAGCACTTTACAAAGAGTGTAGAAGCATTTCTGCACAAACATGAATGTAACACTGAAAGAATGCTTAAGAAGTGTAAGATTGCTGCTTTTAAATGTAATACTGCAGTAAATGAGAGTCTTTTAAACATTGCTCTTTACAAGATATGCTTTAGCTTTTTTACAGCTGCTTTTCAGCTATTCTCAGTTATTCTTCAGCTAATATACATAGATAATAGGCTTTTTTAACTATTTTATAAACAAATTTAAAGTCACATGCAGTTAAGATGAAGAGTAGCTCATCTGATAATAAGAATGATGATGAGAAGAAGTAATAACAGTAATTTGATCTTGCTGTGAGCTTTTTTTGATGATGACACTGACATCTTATAGTTAGTGTCATAAGTTGAACTCATACTAAGATCTTATAATCTAGTTGCTTATTAAGACTTTAAGACTAAAGCACATTATCTTCTCACTTCTGTATAAAGCTCTTCTTTTTCTCTTCATAGTATTCTTCTTGTATTTAGAAATTAACAATTGAGTGTCAGTCTCATTGCAAACTCATGACATTAAAATACTATTCTCATTTAAATCTGACCTACACTAAAGATCTTGCTGTACAATTGTTAAAATCAGTGCAGAATGAGTGCAGAAACCTCTATGACAAATGAAGTAAAGACTGTTGCTGAGAAGATTTCTTCTTAAGCACAAATATTTATGACAAAACTATGCAGCATAAAGAGTCATACAAAAGAGAACATAAGAAACATGAAGGCTTGTACAGATCTTCTTTACATCTTTGTGACAGATTGAGATAATCTCACATTGACTACATCAGTAAATACAGCTATTTTAACATCAGCTGTTGCAACATCATCTTCTTCTCAAGAATTAGTCAATTGTACAAACAGTCTCACTTTAGAGCAGCTCACTGCAGCAATGAGAATGAATTGACACTTAAAGTGATGTCTCTTTGACTTACTCAGATTTGAAGAAAAAAGAGTGAAATTCAGACCTTAACTACAACAAATTGTTGCTAAATTGAATGTGAACATGTCAACAACAATGTCAGTGTGCAGTTCTGATACTTACACAGTTGACTGAAAGAGCTGACTTTAAGTCAAGTCACACCTTAAATTGTGACTCATATTAAGCTGAACAAAGTTTTAAATCATATGATCATTGAGAAGCTAATTAATCAGCTTTGATATGTGTACAATGACTCAGAATTAAAGAAGAGAGTGACTTGTATCTTAAAAGCTTTAAAACAAAAAGAAAAATCATTCACTAAACACCTGACCACCTTTAAATGAACACTGTTAAAAGCAGAAGACTTAAAATGAGATGATGCTGTTAAAAAAACATTTCTTAGTAACAGTCTTAATGCAACACTCATACAAGCTCTGATTGTTATCTCAATTTCTGTGTCATATAATGAGTATAGCAAGTCAGTCACAACTTAAACTCAATTCAGAAGACTGTTACTTAAGAGTGTTGTATGACAACTATCATCATCACACAACAGTCTCACATGAACAACATGAACTGAGAACTCACTGAACACATCATTGTCACAGCTACAGAAACTGAAAAGAGACACAGAGCACAAGAAGTGTCAGAGAAGAAAGTGACAGAACATTGTACAAAATAACTATGCATGCACTGCAGAGACAACAGCCACTTTATTAAGAACTGTAAACTTCTGCCTGCTGTATGATCTTACATCATCAATGTTACTGCTGCTGAAACTGTGAAGAAAACAACAGAAGAAGAGAAGAACTCAGAAAAAGAGTAGCTTTTAGCAAAAGTCACAGCTGAGAGTGTATGAGATGTGATAAAAGCTGAAAGAAATTTGAGAAACAGATGAACAGTGCTCTCTTCACTATGTCAACATTAGTCAATAAGAAGTCATATGCACATACCTTGTACAACACAGAGTGTTTGTTTTATAAAATGATCACTTCTTGCTTTGCTAAAAATCACAATCTACAGTGCATGAAGATAAAACCTCATATGATTACAGAATTTGATGAATCTTCAGATGCATCAGTAAATGAAGTAGCTGTCATACAAAATTGATATTGACAGACATCAAAAGTCAAGAACATTCTTTTATATTGTTTTTAAGTTAGCATTCTACAATCTTATACTAGGTCTATCATGAATGAAGCAAAATGAGATCATATTGAATGCAGACAGAGTCTTTCTTATGATTAAATTCACAGAAACTATTGTATGAAACAGAAAAGCTTCTGCTGAGAGTGAGTTCAATCATGTTATGATGTCAGCTATCTTCTTTACAAATCTCATACAGAAAAAAGAAGAGAAATAAAAGAAGATTGAGATGTTCTCAGTCAGCATGATCAATATTGAAAAAGCCTTAATCTCACAGAAGAAGACTGATCTGAGAACTATATTTTCTGATCATTATCATGAGTTTTTAAATGTGTTTGATCATACAATGACTGAGAAGTTGCCTCTCTTAAAAGAAGAAGGCATAAATCATTGAATTAAACTAGAAGAGATAGATGAAAAAGAGTCAAAAGTATTCTGAGGTTCTTTATACAACATGATGAGAGAGAAGCTACTAGTGTTGCACAAAACATTAACAGAACTTTTGAATAAGCAGTTCATACAAGTCAGTAACTTATTTGCTGCAGTGTCTGCTTTGTTTGTACAAAAGTCAGAAGATGAACTTCAATTCTGTGTGAACTATTGTGACTTGAACTGAATCACTCAGAAGAATCATTATCTTCTTTCATTGATATATGAGACTTTGTGAAACATTGAACAAGCTCAATGATACATCAAGTTGAATGTTATAGTGACATTTCACAAGATTTGAATTGCTGCAGAGAACAAATGAAAGACAGCATTCTGTACAAGGTATGAGTTGTATAAATGAATGATGACTTCTTTTGAGCTAGTCAATGTCTCAAGCACATTTCAGAGATATATTAACTGAGTCTTGCAGAACTTTCTAGATGAGTTTTGTTCAGCTTATGTGAATAATATTCTTATTTTCACTGATGAGTCTTTGCATCAGCACTGAAATCATGTACAAAGAATACTACTATGACTTTAAGAAGTTGACTTACAGATTGACATTGATAAATGTGAGTTTGAAGTCAAGTCAATCAAGTATCTAAAGTTCATTCTGAAAGTTGAAAAGAGTGTATGAATAAATTCTTAAAAGATGAAGGCAATCATGAACTGACAAACCTCTAAATCAGTAAAGAGTGTACAGAGTTTCATAAACTTTGCAAACTTCTATTAAAAGTTCATTAAGAACTTTTTTAATCTGATTATGTCAATGATGACTCTCATACAAAAGAACACATCTTTTAAGTGAACAGAGAAAGTCAATCAGGGTTTTACAAAGCTAAAGGCCATGTTCATTTCAGTGTCAATTCTAGTTTCATTTGACCACACATGTATGACAGTGATGAAAACAGATTTCTCAGATTGATGCATAAATGAAACTCTGTTACAGTTAGTGAATGATGCGTGAAGACTCTATGCCTACTATTCAAAGAAGAATGCATCTGCAGAGTGCAATTATAAGATTTATGATAAAGAGATGCTGATCATCATATAATGCTTAAAAGAGTGAGATGCAGAATTGAGAAGTGTGTCAAGTTTTCAGATTTGTACAGATCACAAAAATCTGAAATACTTTATAACAGTTAAAAAGCTTACAGAGCAACAAATGAGATGATCTTTAATACTGTTGTAATATAACTTCTTCATACTATACTTACTGAGCAAGCAGAATGAAAGGACAGATGCTTTATCAAAACAGAAGTAAAATGTGTCAATGAATCTCTCAGATGACAGAGTACAACATTGTATGACACAGATAATATATCTGAAGATGATAAGCAAGCCTATACAGACTGTCTCAATGACAGTAGCAGACATATCAGTCTCTGTGCTCATACAAGATCAGAATTTGTTCAGTGAGATCACAAACCTCAAACAGATGTGAGTGAGTGCTGAAGCGAAAGATGAGTTATACAATGAGCTTTGTCAGACAATTCATGAGAAACAAAGATCATTTTCTACTGTTTTAAAAGTGAGAGTATTCATAATGAAATGCTTCTTGAGCAATGAAGAAAAGCTACTCTTTTGCAGAAGACACTGAGTGCTGTTCTCAGAACCTCTTTATACAGAACTGATTCAGTATACACATGACTCAACAATGACTGAACACTTAAAAAGAGATGTAACTGATACTCTCTTATTATGACAGTTCTTTTGACTCAGAATGCTATAGAATGTCTGTACATTCTGCTAAAATTGCAACAAATGCTGTATGAACAACAGCTGAAAAGACCGCTGACAAGGCTTCTTAAAGCCTTTATCTGTATTGAAGCAGATTTGATGAAAGATATTCATTGACTTTGTAGTAGATCTATCATCAAGTGAGAGTTGTATGAACCTTCTGATAATTATAAATTGTCTTAACAAGAAGGTAATACTGAAACTGTGCAAGAATATGACTGCAGAATGAGTGACTCAGACATTTGTATGACACTTCTATCAGACTCATGAGCTTTTTACTGCAATAGTCTCAGATTGAGACACTCAGTTTGTGAGCAGTCTATGAAAGAGAGTCTGTTAACTTTTGAAGATTGTACAAAGAATGTTCACTGCATATCACTCAAAAACTGACAGAGTAACTGAGTGAATGAATCAGAATGTTGAGCTATACATTCATATGTTCTTTAATTATAGTCAAAACAACTGAGCAAGCCTGCTTCTCATGGCTGAGCTAATCATAAACAATCATGACTTCACCTCAACAAAGATGAGCTTCTTTTTCTTGTCTCATGAGTATTACATGAAGTCTTTACAACTACTTGAGAAGTTGAAGTTTGTACAATCTGCAAAAAGTTCAGTACAGAAAGCTGATCAGATTGTATAGAAGATGAAAGAAGTCACAGAGTGAGCACAGATAACTATGACTGTCACTCAGCAAATACAGAAGAAAATGATGAATTGAAAGAGACAGCAGTCTTATGACTTTAAGAAAGAAGACAAGATCTGACTAAATCTTAAAAACATTCATACAAATCATCTGTGCAAGAAGTTTGATGTGAAGAATGTCAAGTACATCATTGTTAAGAAGATCAACTCACATTTCTTCTGTTTAAACACACTGTTGAGTATTCATAATGTGTTTCACTCAGTCATGCTTTGATCAGCAGTCATGAACGCTCTCTTTTCTCAGTGTATGACAGACTCACAATTCTTGTCACAAATTGTAAATGATGAAGAAGAGTTTGAGATAAAGAAGATTCTGAAGAAAAGATTCATACAATGTAAAGAAGAATTCAAGAAGAAGTACTTGATAAAATAAGTCAATTATACTTGACTCACATGAGAATCAGTGTTCACTCTGAAAGACACAGTGATATTAAATCAATGAGAGTTAATGCAATCTGAGATGACTAGATCTTAATCATATGTGAGAAGGCTGAGATGCTTTATGAGTTTGAGAGATTGTACAAAGTTCAAAATTTAGTGTTGAATTTATTTGATTTATTTCTATGCTAATTACTAATGATGCCTTCTTAATTTTGTCAAAGCTACTTGTTCTGAGCATCACACAGAGGTGAGGCATACAGCTCAGATGTCATACACAGTCTGTACAACTAAACCTATACTAAAGACAATGTAAGAGAAGAAAGAAGAGTCATACATATCTAAGGGTTGATATAGATAATGACTGCTCTCATCAGCAGTGCTGATGTGATCTGTCTTGACTGAGCAGCATGCTCATCCTCATTGACACTGTTGTCATTCTCATCATTCAAGATGACAATGAGAACATCATTGTTGTGTACAGAACAGTGAACAGTGTGATCACATCACTTGCAGTTGTTGCAACACTCACTGAAATGTTTTGAGATATGATGACATTTTAAAAAGAGTGTCATATTGCATTTCTGACAGCTGATACAACTGTCAAAAATCAACACACTCTGACTCTGAATCAGAATGACATTGATGTATAATGATCAATGAGTTCTCACCTGATTCAATGTGATACATTGCTGTACAAACAGAATGTTTACACTGAACAGCATGAGAATGACCATTGTTTGAGAGAAGTGAGTGTACAAAGCAAGCTGTTGTTGATCAACAAAGAGAACAGAATTAACATCAGTGTCTGTAAGAATGAGAACAACAACATAAGCATCATACAAAATGAGAGCTCTACAAGTTGTCAGCTCAGAGACACATGCTCATACAACACTTATATGATGATTGTTGTTGTTGTTGTTGTTGCTGCTGAGCTTGTTGTATGAGAGTCAGTGCTGACATACTCAATTAAAAAAGATTTTACATACAAAAGATGTTGATGAAGAAGTTGAAGAAGAAAGAAAAAGAGAAGTTGTATGTGAGATGAGAAGGTTATAACTCACTTCACTGACAGATAAGCTCAAGTGAATTGTCAGAGAAAATCACACAAGCAATGAAAAAAATTTCATCTGTGAACCTTACTCATACAAAGTGAGCAAACATGTGTTAACAGACATTAACAACTGTATGACAATCTTTTCAGAAGCTTAAAGCATGACCTTGAAGAAAAAGAAAGAGATGATATCATGAGTTAAACTCATACTAAGGTCTTATGATCTAGTTGCTTACTAAGACTTTAAGACTAAAGCACATTATCTTTTCACTTCTGTATGAAGCTTTTCTTTTTCTCTTCATAGTATTCTTCTTGTATTTAGAAATTATCAATTGAGTATCAGTCTCATTGTGAACCTGTGACACCATCATTGACATAATCAGATTAAAAAAGTTCTTGATGAACTTTCAGTAGAATTTTGCAAAGTCTATGAAACTCTGTACTCTCTTTACTGATCTAGAGACTTATCAGTTCATGATTGTCTTCACTTTTTGAGGGTTCATTTGTATGCTCTTTTCAACTTTCAGAATGAACTTTAGATACTTGATTGACTTGACTTCAAACTCACATTTATCAATGTCAATCTGTAAGTCAACTTCTTAA
>JAABUP010004748.1_pt1 | contig 21778 bp, 19 predicted proteins | sample 5559201 | NCBI WGS metagenome assembly JAABUP01 (sample SAMN10711887, study PRJNA513373) | rock metagenome | isolation source: Antarctica rocks | place: Antarctica | reverse complement strand
ACTGTCATAAAGTATTTCAGATTTTTGTGATCTGTACAAATCTGAAAACTTGACACACTTCTCAATTCTGTGTCTCACTCTTTCAAGCATCATATGATGATCAGCATCTCTTTATCATAAATCTCATCATTGCACTCTGCAGATGCATTCTTCTTTGAATAATAGGCACAGGGCCTTCACACATTGTTCATTAACTGTAACAGAGTTTCATCTATGCATCAATCTGAGAAATCTGTTTTCATCACTGTCATACATGTGTGGTCAAATGAAACTAAAATTGACACTGAAATGAACATGGTCTTTAGCTTTGTAAAACCCTGATTGACTTTCTCTGTTCACTTAAAAAGTGTGTTCTTTTGTATGAGAGCCATCATTAACATAATCAGGTTAGAAAAGTTCTTAATGAACTTTTAATAGAAGTTTGCAAAGTCTATGAAACTCTGTACACTCTTTACTGATTTAAGGGCTTGTCAGTTCATGATTGTCTTCATCTTTTGAGAATTCATTTGTATGTTCTTTCTCACTTTCAGAATGAACTCTAGGTACTTGATTGACTTGACTTCAAACTCACATTTGTCAATGTCAATTTGTAGACTGACTTCTTGAAGTTGTAGTAGTATTTTTCATACATGATTTCAGTGTTGATGCAGCAATTCATCAGTGAAAATGAGAATATTGTTCACATAGACTGAACAGAACTTATTCAGAAAGTTCTGCAAGACTCAGTTGATATATCTTTGAAAGATGCTTGAGACATTGACTAGCTCAAAAGAAGTCATCATTTATTTATACAACCTGTATCTCATACAAAACACCATCTTTCATTTGTCTTCTGCAGCAATTCAAATCTTGTGAAATGTCACTATGACATTCAACTTGATGTATCATTGAGCTCATCTGATGTTCTACAGAGTCTTATATATCAATGAAAGAGAGTAACAATTCTTTTGAGTGATTCAGTTCAAGCCACAGTAGTTCACACAGAACTGAAGTTCATCTTCTGACTTCTGTATGAATAAAACAGACACTGCAGCAGATGAGTTACTGACTTGTATGAACTGCTTATTCAAAAGTTCTGTTAATGTCTTGTGCAACACTAGTAGCTTCTCTTTTATCATGTTGTATAGAGGACCTCAGAGTACTTTTGACTCTTTTTCATTCATCTCTTTTAGTTCAATTTGATAATCTGTGCCTTCTTCTCTTAAGAACGGCAACTTCTCAGTCATTATACAATCAAACACATTTAAAAACTCATGATAATGATCAGAGAGTATAGTTCTCAGGTTGGTCTTCTTCTGTGAGATTAAGGCTTTTTTGATATCAATTATGCTGACTGAGAACACCTCAATCTTCTTCTGTTTCTCTTCTTTCTTCTGTATGAGATTCATAAAGAATGTAGCTGACATCATAACATGATTGAACTCACTCTCAGCAGAAGCTTCTCTGTTCTGTATGATAGTTTTTGTGAATTCAATCATAAGAAAGACTCTGTCTGCATTCAATATGATCTTGTTCTGCTTCATTCATGATAGATTTAGTATAAGATTGTAGGATGCTAACTTAAAGACAATATAAAAGAATGCTCTTGACTTTTGATGTCTGTTAATATCAATTTGTACAACAGCTACTTTATTTACTGATGAATTTGAAGGTTCATCAAACTCTGTAATTATATGAGATCTTATTTTCATGCACTGTAGATTATAAGTTTTAGCAAAGCAAGAAGTGATCATTTCATAAAACAGACACTCTGTGTCATACAAGGTATGTGCATATGACTTCTTATTAATTAATGTTGACATAGTGAAGAGAACACTGTTCATCTGATTCTCAAACTTCTTTCAGCTTTTATCACATCTTGTACACTTTCAGCTGCAACTTCTGCTAAAAGCTACTCTTTTTCTGAGTTCTTCTCTTCTTCTGTTGCTTTCTTCACAGTCTCAGCAGTGACAACATTGATGATGTGAGATTATACAGCAGGCAAAAGTTTGCAGTTCATAATGAAGTGATCATTGTCTCTGCAGTGCATGCATAGTTGTTTTATACAATGTTTTGTCACTTTCTTCTCTGACACTCATTGTGCTCTGCATCTCTCTTCAGTTTCTGTAACTGCAACAATGATGTGCTCAGTGAGTTCTCAGTTCATGTTGTTCATGTGAGACTGTTGCATGATGATGATAGTTGTTGTATGACACTCTTGAGTAACAGCCTTCTAAATTGAGTTTAAGTTGTGACTGACTCACTGTAGCAAGATAATGTACTCATCATATGACACAGAGATTGAGATAACAATCAGAGCTCACATGAGTGTTGTGTCAAGACTGTTACTAAGAAATGTTTTCTTAACAGCATCATCTCATTTCAAGCCTTTTGCTTTCAACAGCATTTGTTTGAAGGTGGTCAGGTGTTTAGCAAATGATTTTCTCATCTGTTTTAGAGTTTTTAAGGTACAAGTCGCTTTTTTCTTTAATTCTGAGTTATCATACATGTGTCAAAGCTGATTGATCAGCTTCTCAATGATTGTATGATTTAAAACTTCATTTGACTTGATACAAGCCACAATTCAAGGTGTGACCTGACTTAAAGCCAATTCTTCAAGTCAACTGTGTAAGTATTAGAACTGCACACTGGCATTGTTGTTTGACATGTTCACATTCAATTTAACAACAATTTGTTGTAGTCAAGGTCTGAATTTCACTCTCTTTTCTTCAAATCTGAGTGAATCAGAAAGACATCATTTTGAGTGCTGATTCACACTCATTGCTGCAATGAGCTGCTTTAAAGTGAGACCATTTGTACAATTAACTGATTCTTAAGAAGAAGGTAATGTTGCAACAGCTGATGTTGAGATAGCTGTATTTACTGATGTAGCTGATGTGAGGTTGTCTCAATTCATCACAAAGATGTAAAGAAGATTTGTACAAGCCTTCATGTTCTGCATGTCCTCTTCTGTATAACTCTTCATGCTGTGTAGTTTTGTTATAAGTATTTGTGCTCAAGAAGAAATCTTCTCAGCAACAGTCTTCACTTCATCTGTCATAGAGGTTTCTGCACTCATTCTGCACTGATTTTAACAATTGTACAGCAAGGTCTTTAAAGTAGGTCAGGTTTAAATGAGAATAGTATTTTAATGTCACAGGTTTGCAATGAGTCTGACACTTGATTGATAATTTCTAATACAAGAAGAATACTATGAAGAGAAAAAAGAAAAGCTTCATACAGAAGCAAAAAGATAATGTGCTTTAGTCTTAGGGTCTTAGTAAGCAACTAGATCATAAGACCTTAGTATGGGTTCAACTTATGACAATCACACAACAAAATTGCTGATGAAAACTGATCTTCAGTGTCAGTGATTGACACTGATTTCAGAACAGATTGATTTATCAATTATAAGCATTTTGCCTCTATGTTCACCCACATGCTCTGTCATTAAAGCATTCAGATCTGCTTTGTCATTATAGTATAGCAGATGTTCATGTGTTTCTTTTCTTTTTGAAGATGTTTGATAAGAATAACCTTTTAAGACATAGATTGAGATACAGAGAATTTAACATATCAGCTTCTTGCATTGATGTTCTATTTGAGAACAAGATGAATTTACATAGTCATCATCTTTAATGTCTTCTCTCAAAGTCTCATTGACTAAATTTACAGCTTCAAGCTGATCATCTGCATCTTTGCATTAAGATCATGATCATGTAAAAGAATTGAGTTAATTCACCTACCTCATGTTGCTATCTGTTATATGAGATGTATCTGTCTTGTTCAAACATTGCAGTCATTATACCCTTTGATCAGCTTCTTCAAATAGGGTAATTGTGCAGCAATGCTTAACTCAGTTACAATCATGATAACACTTCTGTAATCTTCAAGATTCAGAGTATGACTGTGAGGGCTGCTGAATCAAGCAAGATGATAGTTCATTTCTGTTAAATCACTGGTGTGAGGCTGAGTGTATTGCAACAACTTTTTAATAAATTCAACTTTCATCTCTGTAAGAAGAAACAGGTCAAGTGCTTTTTCTTCAGAAATAAGTGACTTTGCAGAAATGACGGAAAACTGATGAATGATATGCAAAGATTGACATATTGACCCGCACATATATTTTAGGGACATGGTAAAGTCAGGCTGATCTTGATCATGTTATTGTTTTGAGTCACATCTGCTCAAACAAAGGTGTGATCAAGAATCAAGTTACAGCATACAACAAGCAGAACTTGTTATATTGTCACTTCAAAGAAGAGCTCAGTGACTATCACAATATATATCTGTGCAAAAAGCTTCTTGACTGAGAGATGACGTCACAAGACATACACTGCAGTTAAAGTCAACAGCTGATGTACTTTAAGAAATATTTCATAAAAGAGTCTTTAAAACAATGAAAAGGTCAGAAGAAGCAATAGTGTCAATGAGACATCTTTTTAAAGTGACATCAGTGTCTTTTCACATTCAGAAATAGGTAAGACATACAATGAAATCATAAAGCTGAAGGTCATTCTGAAAGAAAAGGCTCAAGTCAGTGATTACATTAACAAGAGCATGAAACAAGCTCAGCACAAAGATCAAAGTTTTAATTGAACTGTAAATTTGTTGATATGCAAGCAACAGCACTTCTATTAAGTCAGCAGTGAAATTAAGATGTTTCTTGAAGAATAGTGACATTAATTGAATAACATCAAGAGTGTCAGCCCTAGCACCTGCTTGAGTCAATGTTTTGATCTCAATGCTGATGCAACTCAGAGTGACTTCTCAATACACAAACTGTAAAAGCAGATATCAGCGTGTTCATGACCCTAAAAACTGTCTTTGATGAAGAACAATTGAATACATTAAATGTTTCAGAACAAAGTGAAGTGTATGAGTCTATACAGTGCAAAACAAGTTCAGAATTATGTGATATAGTAGAAGAAGAATGAATACACCATCAATGATGATAAAGTAAACACAAGTTAATTTCATAAAGGGCAAAAAGCAGTAGATGATTTATTCAGAGCAGATATATTGAAAAAGAGAAAAGGGTGAATCAAGACTTAAGGTTAAGTAGACATTAAGAAGCCATCTCTAAAGCCTGAGCAGCAACATTGATTAAGCAGTAGCATGACACTGAAAAGAGGGCTCTCTGCAAGTCAGTCACTATTTTTGAACATCAGTAACTTGTCATTACTTTGCGCAGTTAACTGTCTGATCTATATATGTTCAATTGAAAGAACCCTTTTCTGTCACAACAACATACCTGAGTATTTACAGTTTAAATAAACAAATTTCAGAATGACAAAGTTCAATTCAAAGAGAGTAGCAAGAGAGAGATTCTGAAAGAGAAAAGTTAAATGTCTCAAGAAAGCTTATAAACTTAGTTCTTTGTGTTAAGCAGAGGTTTACATTTTAATTTGTCACAACAACAAGTATTATATGTACAAATTGATCAAGAAACATCACTGACCATCATCAAAGTTCAAAATTGTAAAGTTAATCTTTAACTCTGAGAGACAACTCATGAGAGTTCACTGATTGTCAAACAGAATGATCACTACTCACTTTTGAAACACAAGTACTTTTCAGACTTTGAGACTCAGACTGACTGCAGTATTAATGACTCTGATATGTCAGATGAGAAGAATGTGATAAAGAATATAGTATCAAAGAGAAGCACACAGATTGAATTGATAAATGATTTTAAAAAGATTGACACACAGCAGAGAAGTCAGCAGTTAGCTCAGATGTTGATGTCTTCACTTTTGCAGATATTATCTGTTGAGAAGCAGTCAAATGCACAGAATACTGAATGAGTAGCAAAGTTGAAGATGTATACTAGCTATGTATTCTGAAACTTAAAACAGACATTCATTTAAAGAACAACAAAACAAGACCCAGCTTGCTTCTTTTGCATTTTATAGCTGTAAACTCATAAATCAAAAAACCAATCTCTACTCAATCTTTCATGTGTGCTTGTCTCTGCTACAAATACACAAAACTAAAACTCAGTCTTCACTCTTGAGAGAAAACAGTAGTGTTAAAGTTGTACAGAGAAGGCTTGTTTGTTGAATCATCATTGAATGTATTTGAATCATGATAAAAAGAAGACAAAAGTGACATGATTGAAGAAAGAGCTTCTCTGCAGACATTGACTGCATTGAGTTGAGAATGATTTTGATGAATTCAGCTTCAGAGCTTGATTTAAACTCAGCTGAAGAGGCCATTTGGCCTTTTGTAGTTCTTGAGTTGCAATACAGAATAAATGACAAGAACAAAGCACATGTTGCAGCTGTGACTGTCAGTCATTATTAAGAAAGTTCAGAACCTTGAGTGTCTCATCTTCTCACCTTGTATGAAGTAATGTATTGATTTAACTTATAGTGATATCAGAAGCAATGTTAAGAAGTAAATGTTAAAGAAACTGACACTAAAAGTGAAGAGATTGAAATGAGAAACAGAGAAAGAGAAAGAGAAAGAGAATTGTGAACCTACTCTATAAATATAACTAGAGCATTCAGTATTGCAGTTATAGATTCATATTCTTCTCACACATTCAATCTGCACATTCTTTTCATTCAGCTACTCTGTATTGCACTCAATAGCTGCTTCATTAAGTGTTGCTGTTTTTGATATTGAGTCACTAATGACTCATCAATGACAAAGCTCACAGATCAGCCTTGTCTTTCTAGCTGTGTCTTGACAAAAAAGCTTGATCAATCTTGATCAATCACTCTTATCAGTTTTCTTTTCACTCAAGAGCATAAAAAGAACAATCACTGAAAGAGTCATGTAGTAGTTATTTATCTTACACTGAAGCTGAGCTGTCATTTCTTCTCTCAGCCTTGTACTATGAAGGTTGCAAGCTAGGCTCATCATTATCTGCATACTTTTGACCTCTGTTTGATCATGAGTGTCATGATAAATTGACTGATCATTCTGTAATACTTAATCTTTGAGAACAGAAGAAAGTCAAATGTCTCTTGTTGTGACTGCAGTTGTGTATCTTTCTCAACTGCTATCAAGAACTTAAGTGCAATGCACATCTCTGCTTTGATCAAGACTGTTTTAAAAATTTTGATTTGTTTCTGCTTCTTCACTTGACTTAAGCCTGTCAACTGATGATGATCTGAATCTTGCTTTTAAAATGCTGAAGAAGAATTAATGAGATGTTAATCAGAAATTATCAGAAGAGATTAGTCTTAGTATATGTATGCTGAATGTTCAGCACCACCTCATTGTAAAAGACTATCAAAACACTGAACATGACTGAATTTAACTTTCTTGAACGTTCTGCATATACTAAGCTCACAATGTTTCTGAAAGAAGTTAAGACCTTTTACACATGGTTTACATTGTACTTCACAACAAAGCATTGAAAAGGAATTTGATCAACACTTATTTTCAGCCCTTCACAGTGAAGGTTGAGAGTTATAAAATGTTGATGCTTGATGAATTCTAGCAGATGTGAATAATCTGTTTGAAAGAGACTGAGGTCTTGTTTTAAAATCATGAATGCAAAGTCATTTGTCAGTTGAACACATCACTGTTTATCTTCATCAGAAATATTCTCTCAATTACATTTAATTCAGACTCTTTCTGCAAAAGCCATTCAGTTAATTTCTTGTACAGTGTTTAATATGTGTGAGTATAAAGTCAGAAAAGCATTGTAGATATCTTGATGACAATGTAAGTGTATCAAAATATGAGTACAAAAGTAGCCACCGTATTTAATTATAGAAAACATGACAGAACTATTGTTCACAGTCATACAGAGAACAGTACTTTGATTCACATCAAGTAACTTCACAACAGGCTCAGCACAGTATCATTGTCATTGTTGCTACTCAGTTACTGTAATGATACTCTCTTTAAACATACTACTTAATTCTGCATATCAATGAGCATGTACAGATGTGCAAGATCAGAATGTTTCATTATCTGAGATGTGAACATTTCACAGAAGACAAAACTCAGTGATGCAGAGCTGCAATGAACCGTCAAGCATTATGTCAGAACCCTTCACAAAAGTTTAATGACTGAGACACTGTGAACAGCAATTGTTCAGTGTGTCTTGAATTAACATCACCTGACTTTAATTAGCTCTTAATAATAAGAATCACTTTTCAAAAAGAATCTCAATCTCTGCTGACTGAAGAACAAAAAGTGTTTCTTGATTGAAGCAGATCTTTACAGCTGCTCAATGTTTATGATCAGGATTTAGAATTGAGAGAGGTTCATGACTTTGAATACAAGCTACATACATGAGTTTGCACAGACACAAAGCAAAAACTAAAATCATAAATGTCTATACCACAACAAGAATCATCTGCATCATTAAGACTGCATAAAAGTAAAAAAAGACGCTCAGAAAATGAGGTGCTCACAAGTTAGCTGTTGATGATGATATGATACTGTTTGATGTTGCTGTAGATATATGAGAAGTTATAGTGAATGATGCAGTTATTAACAAGATAGCTGTTGAAGAGAACTCATAAGACCCACTGTCAGCACTGAAAGTTTCAGCATAGTCAGTGTAAAAGACATCTAAAGGTACTGACTTTAGATCTGAAGACAATGCAGAAAACACAAGAGTGCTGTTGATTGAAAATGAGCTTGCAACACTGTTAGTGAGATAGAAGCTGACAGTGATACTCATTGTTGTAGATTTGATGTTGATGAGATACTGGTTCATGTTTTCTGTTGAGTTCAGTCTGAATATCATGCCTTTTCAGCAATGAGACATATCAATGATCTGATGACAAAAGAATCAAGCAGGATCTGTATTCAGAACAACAAAATTCAGAGTCTTATTGATCTGATTTAACAAGTTAAAGAACTGAAAGCTCATGTCAAAGTCATCATTTAAAGTGCATAAATTCTTAAGAGTCAATTGAGTTAAAGTATGATTCAGCTTCAAGAACTGAAAGTGAATTACATTCTCAACAGAGGCATTCAATTGATTGAGAACAAACAATGTGTCTTCTCTTACTTCAACATCAATTATGTAAGTAGTTTACCCTGTTGCAGTAGCAAATGCTATGATCATAGATTCAAAAGTTGTGTTTGCTGACTCACACAGCTCAGTTGTGGTTGTTGAAACTCTTGATTCTCATTTCAAGTTCAGATCAAGAAAAAGAGATTTAAAGTTCACATGAACTGCAGTGAAAATCTCACTATGATGTTGCTCAGTGCAACTTTCAATATCATCTTTGAGTGATTTATCACATATCTTCTCATTCATTTTTCATCAAGAACAGCAACACTGAAGCAGGTAAATAAGAGATATGTCAGCATTTTACTTCAACTTTGATTCATGAGACTTAAGATCTTATCTTCTGTCAATGAGTTTGTGTTGATGACAGAAAGGTTGAATTAAAAAACCAGAATTTATCATCAGCATTTGAGACAGCTATTGATGACTGATGAACACTTAACGTAACATTGTGAGTATCTCAAAACTTATGCTTCTTAAAAGTCACAATATGAGGTTGAGATACAGAAAATAAGAATATTAAGGTCAAGAAGCCTAAGAGCTAGCAGCAACAAGATCTGTCAACTAAGCAGACATCTTGAACATTCTTTGATGAGAGCTTAAAAGCTTTTTCTGATGTCATGATCATTCAATGAGATCACTGAATCTGTTAAAGAATGCAAGATATCAATCAAGTGTTCTATAAATCTGAGTTAATTCTCAATATAATATCTTCTTCTCAGAGACATCATTACACATTGAACACTCTTAAAGACAGTTGATCTGATCTTTAACTCATCAGTGTTAATTGCAAAATCTTCTTTTGTCTTGTATTGTGAAAGTGTCTCTTTCTTTAAAAGTCTCTTTTTTAAAATCTTTTTCTTGTCATATTCATAACATTCTTCTGTCAATAATCAGAAAGCTTTAAATGAGAAGCTGTCTTACAGATACTCACTCTCAAAGTCACTCAATCTATGTGCAAAACAGCTCTCATCAATGGCTTTCTTGAGCTTCAATGTTCAGCATGAATCTTTCAATCAGAAGTTCAATCACAAAATAAAGCAGAGAGAGACTGTGAACAGCATAATGAGAATTTTGAAGAATCATTATCAGAAAATTCTAGAAAATCTCTGACACAAATTAAACTTCTCAATCAAAGAATATTATCAGTGCTTACAGAAAGATAGTGTTATTAATTCATCTTAACAAATGCAAAGAGCCAAATGCTAAAGCAGCTTTTCAACATATGTTTAAAAGCTCTTTTCTTGATTTCTCTCTCACTCATCAGCTTATGTGCAATTGTGTCTTAAGTGTTGAAAGACCCTGTGCAATGTTGAAGAATGACTTTGACTTAAGTTTTTGATTTTATAAGAGTGCATATGTTGACAACAATGATGATTCTGATTCAAACTCACTTTGTTCTTAAGAGAAATCTTCTTCAGCTTCAGATGATGTTCATGAGAAAATCTTTGAGAAGACTACATCAACTATTCAAGCCTTTATGAAGAACTTTAAAAATGAGGCGGCAAAAAGTGAAATTGCTAAGTATAATGTGAGAATTGTGAAGCATAACAAAGAGCGCAAAAAACCACAAGATGAATGAAACAACAACATCATCAATCTCAGCAGTTTACTTTCTCACTATGATATAATTGCAGATCTATTCAAGAAAGCTGATATTCAAGATAATTAAGCTGCACTTCTGAAGATCAATCAAACTTTAAGTAAAATAAACACCTGCTTTGAGTATTCTTCAACATGAATCACTAAGATCTCACTTAAATGATCACAAGATACAGAGAACTCAAGTTAACCTCAAAAAGAGAAATTCATCACAGATTAAACATGAGGTCAAGATGCTGCAGCTAAGTCATATAATTCAGATCTGTCATTCAAAGAGATTTGAATCAGAGACAATAAACTGATCTTGAGATGAAGAAAAGTTAATAAAGACAGTAGACAGTATCTTGTTCAGACAAAAAGTCTTGAGCATCAAGCTTTTGAACTTTAATCACAAGCAGAAAATGATGACATTGACAGAAGAGTCAGAAGAGCATATAAAGTGTCAATAAATATGATGCAGCTTGAAAAGATGAATGAAAGATTCATAAAAGATGATGCTGACAGATATGTCAGCATCACAGATGTGGCTTATAAGTTACTTCAGACAGTGTCAGACAATTACAGAGACCAATACTCAGTCACTTTTGCTCAGGCAAAATTTAAGAATTCACTCAAAGAACACTAAGTGTGCAGAATCACTGTAAAAAGAGTGACAAAGAAGAGAGATGCAGATCTTAACATTCATGACTGATTTAAGAGCTGTGAATTTGTTTTAAATGATGAAGCTTCATCTAAAAAGATTCTCATTGAGAACAAAGCTTACATCAGTGTCTTCTCTGAGCACATCAAAGCAAGAATAAAAGTGAATGATGAGAATAAAGCTTTGTTAAAGAAAAAGATCAAAACTCTTACTGATGATTAAGAAGAACTTCACACACAACTGAATAAACTTGAGAAGAAGATCAAGAAGAAGCAGCAAAGTTTATCAGATCAGCTAGTGCAATTAATCATAAGTATGAATGAATAGTTTAAGATTATAATGAAGACAATAAATAAGTGACTTTTAAGTCAAGTTAAGATTGAGGAACACATATAACAATGGTGATTTGATTAATTCAATACTGCAATGCTGTCTTGCTTTTAATTTTGATTTGAGTTGTCTGTTTTATCTTCACATCTTTGCTTGAACCTTAGCTGCTCATTTGATTTATTATCTTTTGTTTTAAGCTTGATACTCTTGTCTATTACACCTACTTTTGTTTGCACTATGCTTGAGATAGTGTTTGATTGACTTAAATGAATAGCAGTAATATTAACTAGATCTGTGTTCTGTCATAACAGAACTAACTATACATTCTGTCTTTACTGACCTGATTGTAAAGAAGTAAAAGTCAGAGTCTAACTGAACGGCTGTGCATTACTGAAGTCATTAGTATATACACATACTTATGTGCCTTGAAGAGCATCATAAGCTGCATGATGAGCATTAAAGCATGTAACTAAAGTGATATGAAATTCTTATCATAGAGTGAGGGCGCTTTTGCAAAGCCTCAACTACAGCTCTCAAAGAATCTTACAGGTAATACTTGTACAGAGCTGCATGAACCTCATCATTAGCGTTAGTGCAGCTGCTTTCAAAGAGCCTTATCTTAACACAGAGTCACACAGAGCCTGATACCTTTTTGCACAATAATATAGACAGAATGAAACTCAATCAGCATCACTAGTACAGTAGGCAAGAATTGCTATCAAATGTATAACTTAAGGTATATGCAGCTGTTGAATAAAGTGTACATTTGAGCCCTCAAATAATAGACCTTGAGGCTCACTGAATATCATTCTCACATCATAACTCTGATAACTGCTACTGAAAGTGGCTTCTCAATGCTGATATAAATGTGAAATCTTTCTACCTCTCAGCATTTTCACATAATCAGATTCAATTCAATTTTCATCATTAAGAACTTACAAGATGCTGAATTCATTAACAACCTTTCTGATGCTCTTCATGATATTAAGTGATTTTATCTCAACTGCTCTCAGTCATACCTGAGTGAAGCAGATTTGTCTTCTCACGTCACATGGTTTCTTCTTGCATTTAATTGATTATTTAAGAGGCAATAATGAGCTTCTGACTGATTTCTTAATATCAATTGATGTTGAATTAATCTTTAGTTCTTTGCACATCTGCTGCATTTCTTGAACTTGAGAATCAAGTTATAATTCGTTTCATTCTGTCAAATGAACCTGAAGATATTGCTATATGCTCATCTGATCTGATTTGTATGATCAGTCAGCAGGTTCTTGATTAAACATTTGAAAGTCTTATATTATGTGCTTCTGCTGAAAGCCAAATTCTTCTTCAATATCAGAAGAATGAGCACATCACTTTATCAGATAACATTTTCAATAAAGTTATCTTTGAACAAGTTTTTATCTATAAAACCAGTCAGTCTCTTTTAAACAACACTTTGCAAAGTATTCATAAGATTTGAGACTCTACAGATACTGATGACAATAAATGAGACCGGCTTCTTGCACAGTGTAACTTTGATGATGACACATGTTATCAGCTCAATGATGGTCAGATCTCTCAACAACAGCAACAGAAATATACATTTGACTCATTTTAAGAACACAATCAATGATGTGAAAATCAGGTGCAGATTTCAGTTGATATTGTGAAAGGTCTATACACTATATACTGAGTATGAGATTGATCAACATCTCATTGAACTTCAAGAGCTTTAAAGAAAAAGAGTGAAGTTTACACAACTTGTATTGATATAGAGATAATACATCTTTAGTTAAAGACTAGTTCTATATTACTGTCACCTTTATGTCTTCATCATTGAGATCAATCTCTCAGTATTTCAACAAAGACTTTTTCAACAACATCATCTTCTCAGACAACTCTTGTAGATCTTCTCAAAGCAATTTATATGTCTTTGTAGTTTTAGCATATAAGCTCATCATGACATTGTGTGTTTTCTGATATAAAGCAAGCTTTTGACAAAGATATTCATTCTCACAAGTGAGCTCTTCAATTCTTTAATCATGATTTGACAAAGAATGATATTTGATGACCTGAATCTGACTTGACAGTTTTTCAATCTTCAATGTTGTACCCCTCTGTGATGCAATGCAGTGATTGAGAACAGTAACCTCTGCAGGTCAGCCTAGCAGTGCTGAAAGATGATGTGAAGTACAGTGGTTGTAAACATTCATAACTCTTTGTTGTAATTAAAAGAACAAGATGAGGTACAGGAAAAAGAAGACACATAAGACAGAAAGACATAGCTTGCAAAGCTCAAGAAGTCATATTGATGTCAAGAAGAAAATTGAGAGAAAAGAAGATCAGTGAAGTGAGAGAAGAATAAGAGATAAAAAGATAAGAAGTACATAAGTTAAACAGGTGCAATAAATGAATGCTTGTCTTCAAATAAAAGGTCATTATTGAAAGCAAAACTTCAATACAGCAGCTTTGGTTATCTATGACAGATATTCAAAGACATGTCACACAGCTTTCAATAAGCAGTGCAATACATGAGGTTGATGACAATGACATCAAGCCAACTGAACATATTGTGAAATCACCTCTCTCAAACTCAAGGTTTGCTCTGAATCATCTGCAAAAGCATAAGAATACTGATTATCAACATTAAAGACTATCTGTCAACTCAAATTGATTGTTCTTTGAATGACCTTTGATGCTGACATCTTCAGTAAAGCAGACAAAGATAACAGACATGTTATGTCCTGATCTGAGATGCCTCAGATATTAGGGCTAGAGGTTTGTGCTTGTTGATATAAGAATCTCAGTGCGCAGTGTAGGGTAAACCAGTAGTTGATAACTTGTATTGAGTTGAACACGATTGTTTCCATAAGAAAAACAACCCTTTTTATATAGGGAAATACACTTGATGTCTCACGCTCTCACGAGCAACCTGTTGTCTCTGAGTTGATGTCTTGCTGGCAACTCAGTGAGCAGTACTACGTGTACGCTGTGATTGTGAACTCTCAGGTCTCAATCCTGCTAGGTCTAACCTGTTCAGGTTTGGCCGTAACACCATCCTCTTCTCTTTAGGCACTAGTTCTTTAGGGTGTATATAAGTGAGGGTTTTCTTCACTCAGTTTCATATGTCAGCATGTCTGTTAAGAAATTCAATCATCTTTGAAATACTAAAGAGATCCAACTCTCAGGGTCTCTTTTCTTCTTTTCTTGTGAGTATTGCCACTCTCTGAGGCTGTCTTGTTTTATCATGAAATCTCACCCTAAATGCAATAAATGTACTCAACATGGTCATTCATGTGTAGCCATTTTGTGAGAGTCTCTCAACAGGACTTGCCTTCAGCTTTGAAAAGAAATAAGCACTGCAAACGCTGAACTTGGCGCACTTGCCTTCAAGATTGTATGCTTGCAGAAGACTCTTGATCAAGCAAACCGTTGTGCTTTGCAGAAGGCTGACTGTCTTGCTGTTGAACTTGATAGTGATAATGATGAAACAGAGAATGAAAATGATCCTCAGACATTGTCACACTTTGTCAACTCAATGTCTTCATTCTTCTGAGATTCTATCTTTCTTTCTCAAAATGTCAAAGTGCCCTCACACAGTTCTTGAGGTTTTGTTGTGGTTTTCATGTGTTCTCAGAGGTATCATATTCTTTTCACTTGATGAGGTAGTGGGTTTTTTCACTAATCATCCGTTTTCTTAAGATGTCCTCAACTTTGTATTCCTCATTGAGTTTGACAGATGTTTTGATGGTTTGAAGTGGTATGAATTGGTTGCAACACTGAAGCATGAATGCATGAAATACCGGGTGTATTCACATTTCCTTGAGTAAGTCTAGTTTGTAGCTTAACCCCTTGATGTTTCTTTTGATTTTGAACGGTTTTATGCTCTTGTTGTTCAATTTCTTGCTTCTTCACTTCACATGAATGTTGTTCATCCTTAGGTACACTCTTTCTTCAACCTTGAAAGGTTTTACCTCTGTTGTTTGTCTCAGTTGCTGTTGAATTCTGTTCATCAGATCCTTATGCAACTTCTTGATCTCTGCAATATTTAATATTGCTTTCTGACTTTGCAATCCGTGTTCTTGCAGTTCTTGTCATATCTTTGGGTTATATTCATAATTTGCTCAAAATGGTGTTTCTTCTGTGGTTTCATTTTGTGTGTTATTATATGCAAACTGTGCCGTTGACAACAGTTGTACTCAGTTGTTCTGGTTCTTATTGACATAGTGTCTTAAGTATGTTTCAACCGTCTGGTTCATTTGTTCGCTCTGCCCATCTGTTTGAGGATGGTATGTTGTTGACATTTTATGTTTTATCCTGAGTTCTGCTGTGAGCATTTCCCAAAACTTGCTTGTGAACAGCTTATCTCTGTTGATGATAAATTCTTTTGATAGCCCGTGATTGCTAACCAATTCTTGCAGTATGATGTACGTCAATACTGGTGCTGTTGCAGTTTTCTTGAATGGAATGAACATGGTGTACTTAGTCAACCTATCAACTATAGTCAATATACTGTTGAATTTCACTCCTCATGCCAAATTCTTTGATATTGGTAACTTTGTTATAAAGTTCATAGTAATTGACTCTCATGGCGCATTCAGTGTGTTTAGTTGTGTTACTTCATCATATCTTTTATCTCTTTGAATCTTGTTTCTGTGGCATGAATTGCATCTGACAATGTACTTGATGATTTGATCTCTGAGGTTGCTGATATTGTGTCTTCTTTGTACAAGATCCTCAGTTCTTTTGACTTCAAGGTGTTTATCAGCCCTGTCATCATGACATACTCATATTAATTCTTTGTCTGTTAAGGGAGTTTGCTTCACCTTGTACGTTGCTGCTAAGCCTTTTGTGAGAATTCCCTTGTTGTCTTCACTCAGAATTTCAGCGTGAATCTTTTTCACTTCTTCATGGTCAGGCTGTCTACTTAAAGCGTCTGCTTCACCATTCTCATTACTCTTTTTGTAATGGATTTGGAATTCGTAATCAGCTAACTGTTCAGCTCAGCGAACCTGTTGTTGATTCAACTGTTTCATTGTTGCAAAGTTCCTCAGATTCTTATGATCTGTGTAGATCTGAATAGGCTTCTCAGTATCTGCAAGATAAGACCTTTAATCTTGCAGTGCTTTCACTATCACAAGAAGTTCTTTGTTGTGAATCTTATATCTTTTCTCAAGTTCTGATAGTTTTCTAGATTGATAGGCTATGGGTCTCTGTTGCTCATCTTCAATCTGATACAAGCATGCACCTACTGTGAAATTTGATGCGTCAGTTTCCAGTATCTTTTTGCATGTTGAATTGGGTATTCTCAGGTGTGCCGTTCTGCTAAGGCTTTTCTTTAGTGCGTGAAATGCATTCTTCTGTTCTTTATCTCAATGTCATTTCTTGTCCTTGTGCATTAGTTGTGTGAGGGGTTCTGCAATCTTTGCATAATTAGGTACAAACTTCTGATAATAGTTCATCAACCCTAGAAAGGCTTGTACTTCCTTGACTCATTTTGGCGGAGGCCAGTTCCTGACTGCGTCTGTCTTCTTTGAGTTCTTCTTGATTTGCCCAGATTGAATAACATAATCAAGGAACTTAATTTCCTTTGTTTTAAACCTGCTCTTTGACTTTTTCACATACAAAGCCCTCTTGTTGAGCTTTTCTAGTACCTTGTGCATGTGGCTGCGGTGCATCTCAAGGTCATCTGAATATATCAGAATGTCATTGAGGTATGTGATTGCAAAATCATTGAGATATTCTCTCAATGTGTCATTGATTAATCTTTGAAAGATGACAGGGGCGTTCTTGAGTCCAAACAGCATAATGATGTACTCATAGTGTCTGTATCTTGTTTGAAATGCCGTTTTTCACTCTTCGCCTTCCTTCATTTGTACTCAGTAATAGGCTTCTTTCAAGTTCAGACTTGTGAACCACTTGACTCTGCCTAATCGGTCTTGCAACTCTTTGATCAATGGTAAGGAATAACTGTCTTGTTTAGTTATCTTGTTGAGTTGTCTGTAGTTAACACATAGTTGTTTTGTGTCATTCTTCTTTGATACAAACAGGATTGAGTATTCTGCTGATGACTTTGATGATCTGATGAATCCTCTTTTGAGATTCTTGTCAAGGTAAGTTTTAACTTTCTTGAGTTGGTTCTTGCTCATTGAGTACAGCGGCATTCACTTTGGCTGCTTGTCATTCAATAGCAGTATTTCATGATCCCATGACTTATGCTCTGATAAGCTCATTTCTGGTTGTTCAGGGATCTCATACACATCTACCATGGTGTATAATTCTTTGCTGATTCAATCAATTCTTGAGTTCTTTTCGCGTAATCAGGACATCTCTAGTATAGCATCATACTTGATTGAATTGAGAACATCAAATGTCAACTCTTGTGAATCTTCTAGTATTATGGCTTTGATGTGAACCTGGTCTGTTATCCACTTGAATTCTCCGTTGACTATATATATCTGCATAGGCTTCAACGCTCACTGCAGCGTTAATTCTAGCATTCTTATCGCTTGCTGCAAAATATAGTTGTTGATTGCTTCTGAGTCTACCATTGCTTGAAGAAGTCTACCTTGCTCAATCTGAATGTCAACTCATATCTTATGATCCTTGCCGTTCTTCTGAGACATTAGAAGCTTCTTGTTCTCTAGTCTCTTTGAGAAAGCTTGCAGTTTTTTGACTGTACTGCGTCACTTGCTCTTCTTCAGAGGTTCTGAAACCATTTAGGCTCTACCTCTTGTATGATCAGTTGCATGTATTTCTTGCTGTCTTTCTCAATATACTGTTCTGAGTGTAGGCGTGGTTTGTACTGATCATATTCTCACTGAATCTGGTTCTGAAGTGCTTTCACTTTACTCAGAAACTCAGGTAGCATGTAGCCTTCTGAAAAGGTTCATCAATCACCGCCTGATGTCAGGTACCCTGTGAGTAAATGGGTCTTGATTTTGTGGCTCTTAGTTTTTCACACAAGTTGTTTTGATACTAAGTTGATTGTCATTCATACATCTCTCATTAACTTGTTGAGTTCTAGACATGCTCTTGCCTTTTCTGTTTCTTGTTGCTTTTTAAGGTCATTGACTTTCTTCTTTAGCTCTTTCTGCTGTCTTTCTAGCAGTTGCTGACGCATCTCTTGACACTGATTCTCTGAGTGCTCATATCTTGTTTTGAGTCTCATGTCAACTTCTCAGTTGTTGACGTCCTCTGAGTTTGTGTTCAAATTCAGGGCTATTCAGGTGCTATCGCTGTAGTCTTCTTCTACCTGAGTTCCTTGAGTATCAGTTTCTTTGATCTTGGCTTTTTCTAGAATAGCTAATTTCTTCAGTCAACCTGTTGTGTCATAACTGTTTTGTTTCTTCTTGAGTTTCTGTGAGTATCATTTGACTTTGTCTTTGCTGCTCATATGTGTTCAGCACATGTTGTTGTAGCAGGCTGTTCAGCTCAGAGCGTCATGCACTACACGTGTATCTGTTGTTGCAACTTCTTTTCTCTCTTGTTGAGGTTTCTTGCAGGTCCTTGCAAGATGTTTGAGCTTTTCACAGTTATAACATTCATGAGTCTCTGCTCATCAGAGTTGAGGCTTATAGGGCTTGCTCATGCGCCGTCCTTGCTTCACTTGTGGTTGCTGCTCACAGTGCTTCTCAATTGCGTCAAGGTTTATAGGGTCACCTCTTCTGAGAATATACTGTCTTTCTCACATCTTTGATGTGTAGTGTTCTGTACGCTTCATCCGTCATTCTCATTGACAACTGTTGATGTTGATGAAGGTATTGATCATATTCTGAAGCTTCTCAGGTCAATTCATCCTGACTATCTCATCTTTGATAGTCTCATTGAGTCCTCAGTAGTATTGCAATACTAAAGTGTCATTGTCCCAATCCATTAGGGCCGCAATTCACTGAAACTCTGCCGCATACTTGACTGTCAACTTATTCATCTTCAGAATGTGAAGTCATCTTTCCGCTGCTTGTTTTTTGTTGACTATCCTGAAGGCTCTTCAAAGCTCATCCTTGAACTTTTTATAGTTGCTGAATATGAATTTCTTATTGTTCATTCATTTCTTTGATGTCTTGTCAAAGAACTCATGCAGTTTGGGGTCAACTCAATTGAATGCTGCATTCTTGAGGTACAATACGGTAAACAGGCCTTTGTTCATCTTGAACCTGAACTTCGCCTGGTTGAATTCAATATATAACTTGAGCTTGACCAAGAAGGCTTGCAGCTTCCCTCTCTCACCTGTGAACACATTGAGTGCTGATACCTTGAGTACATCGATCATTTGCTGAAGGTCTTAAAGGTTGACTTGACTTGTCAAAGCTGACTTCTGTGCACTGGTTGTCATTCTTATATTGTAAAAGTGTTCAAAGTGTTACGTCCTGATCTGAGATGCCTCAGATATTAGGGCTAGAGGTTTGTGCTTGTTGATATAAGAGTCTCAGTGTGCGGTGTAGGGTAAACCAGTAGTTGATAACTTGTATTGAGTTGAACATGATCATTTCCATAAGGAAAACAACCCTTTCTATATAGAGAAATACACTTGATGTCTCACGCTCTCACAAGCGACCTGTCATCCCTGAGTTGATGTCTCATTGACAACTCAGTGAGCAGTACTACGTGTACGCTGTGATTGTGAACTCTTGAGTCCTGATTCTGCTAGGTTTAACCTGTTCAGGTTTGGCTGTAACAAGACAAAAGCAGTTCTTAAGAGAGATATCATTAATTCATGAGGCTTGATCAAGAAGAACTCACTATAATTGCTTATAGTGCCTTTGCACTGATGATGATCAAGAAGAGAAAAGCTAAAGATGAAAATCAGGCTGATCATATCATCTTCATTCAATTCAGCTATGTTGTCAATCTCAAAAGAGCTTTTTTTGACAGTCACACTATCTACTTGATTTATAAGTACATGAATATCACTCTGAGAAACATTCACTTATGCTTTAAAGAAGATCTTACAGCTTGCAAAATTGCAGCTGTGTGCAAAGAGGTGAGCTTTCATTCATTAATCTTGATATTTCATCTCTGATTACTCTTAACTGTAAATTCTCAGCAGTATTGCTTATATTCATAAAAAGTTGCAACTATATCATGAAGACCTTCATTGCAGTAACATTTTTGTGTTCAAAGATGAAAGAATCAAGATTGATAATGATCAAACACTCAAGTGAGATTGACTACTACTAACAGAGAACAATGTAGAGAATGTAAAAGATAGTATGATTGAAGAATGGGTCATCTGTAAAGAAATGAGACACAAAGACTTAAAAGAACTAGGCCTGATCATGACCAAGCTTATGAAGCTGAAAACAAGCATGCTAAATTCAGATTTCATCATCTTACAGCAATCTGAAAAGTGACTCAAGAACATAAGCATTCTAGAATTTCTAGCAGCAACAGAGACTTTATTATTAAATGATTTTAGAACAGTGTGTCTGTGTTTCTTCACTTTTGTCTGTATATATTAATTTAAGAACAGAACATCTTTCTACCTACTGACCCTGTGTTACAATACCTTAACCTGTATGTTCTGATGACTCAGATTTCAGTGTGAGCAGCCTGAAAGATCTTTTCATAAGATTAAACTCATAAACTCTTGACTGAGGCCTCAAGAGTCTCTCTGAAAATGCCTCATTTACAAGTCACTCTTTTGTATATTATGTTGATTCTCAGTTGTACTCTTGTTTTACATATGTGAAGATTAGCTCAAGGTACAAAATTCATCATTTTAAATTTGCTCACTCAGCTGTTCATTGTGTGTGACAAAGTACTCATTGAGAAGTGTGTGGCTCATTGTTGTTGAATTGAGGCTTAAGCTCTGACTGAGCCTTCAAATATAATTTGTTAACATGCCTAGTACTGAGAATGAATCTCTCATTGAGTATTGAATTCAGCTCTTCATGAAGTTTTGTGTGTGTACTCTTCAGATGTTTTTGTAAATCAGAACTGATTACACTGTTGTTGCTGTGGTTCATTTTTTCAGAATTGAAGTATACAGACAGTCTAAATGAGTGAAATGAGATGGTGTACACACAAGACTTCATATACTCTACACTTTGCATGAGTTGATCATGGTGTATCTGCTAGACTGAATTAGTTTAGAATTTACACTCAATTGACTTCTTCACATAGTTACACCTGCACTTCAGCTTTTTTGTGTTCTCAATTGACCTTTAACTCTTTTTCACAGAATTTGATGTTGTGTACTATCTTGAGTCTTTTCTTGTTCTCAACTTTGAGTTGAGCCTTGATATGATATTTAA
>JAABUP010004747.1_pt1 | contig 21779 bp, 25 predicted proteins | sample 5559201 | NCBI WGS metagenome assembly JAABUP01 (sample SAMN10711887, study PRJNA513373) | rock metagenome | isolation source: Antarctica rocks | place: Antarctica | reverse complement strand
TTCCAGCCAGCTCTGATGGTCTGGGTTGGCGCTGCCATGCTCAGAGTGTTTGTCATTGCATGCATGTCTATCAGTGATCTGGCATCTTCTAGGTCTTTCATCTGACCCTGAAGCATCCGGGCTTGATTGGTGACAAGCTCACTTAGTTTGCTGACTTCGTTTCTCAGCTGTGACAGCTCATTGGTGTTGGTTTGAGTGCTGTTCTCTTGTGAGGGAGGAGTGGAGCCATTGCTATGAGGACTGGGCGGCGATGCACTCGATGTGGGGGTTGACGCTGAGCCTGCATTGGATGCCAGTGGCTGAGGTATGCTACTGCCTCCGCCAGCCAGATCATTGTCAGCATTCCTGCTGCTGAAGGAAGCTGCTGCTGTGGTGTGTTGTGTTTTGTCACGCTTTGACTGCGTGTGTAGGCAAAGTCTGACTGACTGCATAGTGAATCGCCTGGCATTCCTATGGAGATGCGCACACGCTCTCATGCTGCTTGAAGAGACTGATCCTGGGGCTGAGAGGTCTGTCAACGTAACGTGAAGGCTGCTCCGGGATGCATGGGCGTGCATGGCCTTGCAGGAGCCAGAGCTGCCAGAAGGGTCAGGTACTCAGTTGCCGCTGCAAGCGCTGTGAATGACGATTTCCAGCTTGCGAGGTCGAGTTCGCAGCAAGCAGCAGTTCTGCTTTCCGATCAAGGTCACAATCAGGACTGGCAGACAGCTTTTTTGCACGCCAGGAAAACTCAAAAGCGCAGAACAAGTCAGGAAGGCTGCGAAACCGGCGCTTCCAACGTGTATGCTTTTCACGACGATCTGAGACTCAGACTACTTGCCCGGCTGTACAGTGTCCGTGTAGTCCCGACGTGCGTGATTTGAATAGCGTTGCACGTTGTGCGTTGTGCTTGCATGCAGCGTCAAAGGGAGTGTCAAACAGTCAGGACCGTGCGTGATTTGTCCCCGTGTCTCAAACGGTGCGTGGCCTGAGATGCCCTTGCAGCTTTGGAGGTCAGGACTTCAGCTGTCCGTCTGCGTCCCAAGAGTATCTTCCAAGTTTCCGGCCAGGCATGTAAGAACAAGGCAATCTTTGATCACGTCCAGGCTCGACAGTTCTGCGACAACATCTCGGAAAGTAGGCCAGCCTTGCATATGTTCTCTGTTTGCTTTGGCATCGTCAAACTTCCACAGCAACGCACTGCCAGCTTCAGCCTCGATGTCGTTTGACCTAAACCTATCCACGTTGTGACAAGTCCATTGCATATAGCATGCGAGGCACCACATCTTGCAGGCATTGAAGCAGGCGACAGTTGCGACTCGGGGTAGCAACTTCAGAGCTGTGCGGACCTTCGCAAGCACCATGCAAATTGTTGGCAATGCCATGAATGTTAGTGCTCCTGGCCAGATTGCAAATTACAATGTAGAGCAGCTGCGCAGAGAAATGGCAGCAGCAGATGGTGGCAGGGGTGTCAGCGCGTACATCATTCCTACTGAAGATCCACACATGGTGCGCCTGTCAGACCTAAGTGCCTGTCACTACCTCCGAATCCCAATGTTTGCCACCTGAAGTTTTATCATCTCAATCCATGCACCCGACATAGGAAAATAGCAATGCATTGGCACAAGTCCTGGTGGTAACTTCAATGCACACATGCATGAGAACAGACGTACACTGATGTAACGATAACAGCACTATGTTGCCACGCCAGTACATGCACACGCTGGCAACGACATTGATCATGTGCATGCTATGCCATTCGACCGTGCCTGCAATGCCTGCTTGACCCCATTTTCAATTGAACACCAGCTTGTGACTTGTCATCTGCTGATGAGGTACCATCAACCCACTATTGCGTTGCTTTGCATCTTTGCACAAGACCAACCTGCATATGATTTGATATGCTGCTGTGCTGAGTGCAGAGCGAATATGCACCATCCTGTGATGAGCGGAGGCATTTTATCTCAGGCTTCACAGGGTCAGCTGGAACTGCTGTTGTCACCACTGACTCAGCTGCACTTTGGACAGATGGACGCTACTTCTTACAGGTAAGCAACAGCTTGCCACATTCATACACCCCCTCTCCATCCCCCTCTCCATCCCCCTCTCCATTTTCTTCTCCCCCGATTCAAGCAAAACCCATGTTTTTGCCCAGTGGTAGAATCTGACATGTGCTGAACAAAAGTGTAGCAGTGGCATCTATGTCATGTCATCAGCATGTCTTTTGCAACAACACCTTACCCTTTTTGCAATTGCTGTTGGCTTGAGCATACAGGCTGAGCCAAAGTTCAGACCGGAGTCAGTGCAAATGAACGAATCCATGTCAGATCTCAGCACCCGAGTCCCTCCAGTCTGCAGCATCATCTGCAGTCCGCATGCGCCCACCCAACCTGCTTGCGTGTAAGTGACGGGAGTCTTGCATTAGCTGAGCAAACTTTGCATTGAATTCAATACATATACATAGTCACACTCCCAAACCAACAGCACTAGGTCTTAAGCCTTGCACACTCAAGCTGACTGCATCAATGCCTTGGAGAGACTTTGTGTCACGCTGTGTAGGCTGAGCAACAGTTAGGTCCAGGCTGGACTCTGATGCGAGCAGGCACACCTAAGTGTCCTGAGATCCAGGACTGGTTGGCATCCAGTCTGCCTGATGGCAGCCGAGTTGGCATTGATCCCTTCCTTCACACGGTATGTGCTGCTGCCCTGCCCTGACATACCACACACTGCCTGCGGCCCTGCCCCTGCCCTTGGCCCTGCCCCTGGCCCTGCCCTTGGCCCTGCCTCTTCCTGTGCCCATCCCCCTGCGCTGTCTTGCCCTTCCCGGCTGGGAAAGTACAATGATCACTTTGGTGTCTGGCATGCATTCCTCCTTGCATTTGTCCTCCTTGCAGTTGTGTAGCTAGCTCAACTTCTGTAACAAGAAGCGCCTTTGCAGCGTTTGAGCTGTACACATGCAAGTGGGCAGTATGTCTTTGCAACATTCAAGCTTGCATGCATGCAAGTAGGTGAAATGCGGACTGGGCATCAGGCAGAGCTGCCAAATATACCCGCGCAAGCATCTGATAAGCCATTGAGTCTTGAGTCACGCATTACGTCTGTACATGACCATGCGCAGGTGACCAATGCCAAGCAGTTGACCGAGAAGCTGAGGGATTCAGGCAAGTCACTGGTCCCAATTCTGGAGGGAAACTTGGTAGACAAGGTGTGGGGCGCAGACAGACCCGCCCCCCCAAAAGCCCCCCTCAGGATCCACAAGATGGAGCATGCTGGACAGAGCGTGCAAGATAAGCTTATCAAGCTGCGCAAAGACATGCAAGGTAGGCTTGCCTTGTGGGTCAGCTTGTCATATTACGGACATGAACATTTGCACCATGGCATGCTGTGCATTGGTGTTGGTGCCAACTTTTGTACCCTCTGGGATGCGCAAAGCATGCTCTGCTAACCCCTATGACGGCCAGTATTGCCCTTGGTAAACTGGCTTGATTGCTGACATCACTGGTCAGCCTTCTAGCAGTCTTGCCTGTATGAAGACTCTTCTGACAGCCTGGGCTGTTGTTTGCAGAGGCTGGTGCAGGAGCTCTTCTGGTAACAGCCCTGGATGAGGTCGCCTGGCTGTTGAACCTACGTGGAGGCGATGTCACCTACAACCCTGTCTTTGTCTCTTACGTCGTTGTGGAGCAACACACAGCAACTCTCTATGTTGACCAGCAAAAGGTGAGTGTCAATTTCTGGTAAATTTTGTCCACAGCCAGTTGCACTCTGTCTTTGCATGCTTGAACAAGCTTTCTCCACGTTCTTGGCAGGGTTTCAGTTGTGATTGAACAGCAGCGCTTTGCAGCCTGCCCACCTTTTCTTTTCGGCATGGGCTGCTGATACGAAGCAACATGCCAGTATAGGAATGCATGGCAGGATCATAAGCATGCCACGTGTTTCCATACGTGTACTACCTAATCACCCCACCTCCAAGTAGGATGTAGACACGTTCACAATGTTCCATATCCAATGATACAATGTTTGCTCTGAACAAGCCTGTTTGGAGGGAGCTGACATGTGTCTCACGCACCTGATGCCTGTTGGCTAAACCTGCATTTCAAGAATTGTTGTTGATAATATTTGCAGGTTGGGGAAGAGGTAGCCACGCACCTGAAGGACTCTGGAGTGAATGTGAAGGATTACAATGCGCTGCTGGGGGACATCAAGACCCTGGCTCAAGCCCACACCAAGCTTTGGGCTGACCCCACAAAGGCAAGCTCATACATCCTGCTGTCGAATCACAGCAGAGCATGAATAGACTCGTGAGCAGACTTGCTCTTTTTGGTTTCGAGCAAGGTTTGACTGGTCTCATGAGTCTGCCTGGTTAGTCTTTGTCGCAGCCCTTTGTGATAGCAGCGCTTGTGTACAAAGCCATGAGCAGCAAGAGGTGATGACGCCCTGCTAGCTTACGTGATGGAGAGCCAAGCTTGCTTGACTGCCTTCTGTTGACACTGCGAGAGAGCTGCACGCCAAAATCTGTGTCCTGGCTGCAGACATCGGTTTTGATCATCTGTGGGAACAATGTGTCAGGCTATTGACCTTGTGAACAGTGATAGTATGCAAAAATGGATTCATATGCACCAGGTACAATTTGCTTTTACGGCTGACTGTGTCGTTGCAGTACTTGAATGTTGAAGGTGCTACACCTTGCAATCACTTCTCAGTGTAGCCACAGCATTTGTAATAAGTTAAATTCATGGTTTGCAGGTGAGTTATGCCATCACGGCATCTGCCAGGCAGGCAGCTGGGGAAGGGCCTCCAGGAAAGGCCTCGCCCCGCAAGAGGCCTCGCACTGACAACGGAGGGACTGAGAGCAATCAGATGGCAGCCCATGCTTCTGCCCTCTTTGTTGAGAAGGGCTCACCCATCGCTCTGGCCAAAGCCATCAAAAACAAGGTAGATGCCATTGATGTACTGTATATTCTCTCATTTACACTCATGCAAAGCTGCGTTCTGGAAAATGTTTGTTTGCTCAGTTTTGACAATGAGGGACAGCAACAGCAGGGTCTGAATGCTCACCTAAAAGCTGTGCAGGCAAGCGCCCTGCCCCTATGCAGGCAAGCGCCCTGCCCCTATGCAGACAAGCGTCTTGCCCCTGTGCAGCCAAAGGCCACACGTTGAAGATATTTTGATGCAGATTTAGAGGGTCAAACCCTGGAAGTCCGCCCCAGGGCATGCCCCTACTCCGGGTACCCATGTGTTTGCACATGCCCTGTCAATCTTGAGCAACAGTGACAGATCATGATCAAAGCAGTGTTCAGCTTTCCTTAGTCACCAACAAGGCCACCAAAATCCAAAGCTGCCTGGGCAATACGGCGGACTGCAATGCAGATCAGAACAAACCAACCTACCAATCCAGATCTGCACTCTGCAAGTGTTTCAAAAATGTGCACATACCCCTCAAGAGCTAAGGCATCCTCCTCCACCACATGGTTGCGCTGGGAGGACACCATAGCGCATGAGAAACACCACGAACCTCTGGAGTATGTGCACATTTCAGAAACGGTGCAGGTCTTCTTACCCAGTGATCAACTCAGCGGTCAAGCTTGCAATAATGCCCGCCGAAAACATAGGGCTAACAAAACCTGCTGCATACTGTGATGGAACTGTGACACCTCCCCAGAGCTGATGCCCACTGCTGTCGTGCTTATATTCACACATATTCAAGGGGTTTGTGTATTGCAGTGACAGTGGTGCCATGGTGTGCAGACCTACCTGAACAGCAAGCGGATCTCAGAACACAATGCAATATCGATCTCAGACAATCTGGCGAATTACCCATGAAAATGGGAAACTTGCTGCTACCATCAGAAAGGAGCTGGCCCGTGATGTTGACTACTGGATTTGTTCTTTCATGTCTTCGGCGACAGCCCCTGATACTGAGCAAAACCAGTGGCGTGCAGGTAGAGGTTGAGGAGTTTACCTTTTAGGGTTTCATTCTCTCATTCATGAAGTCCAGTGATAGCCCGCAATGTTGAGCAGTAGCAGTGGCTTGCAGGTGGAGGTTGAGGGGATGCGTGAGGCCCATCTCAGGGATGCAGTGGCTCTGTGCGGCCTGTTGGCCTTCCTGGAAAAGGAGGTACACCTGTTCACAGCCTGTACCCAGGCACCCCTGTTCATCATTGACCCCCTGCACCCCTGTTCATCATTGACCCCCCCCCACCCCTTTTCGATATACCCCCCCTGTACCCGTGTACCCCTGTACCCCTGCTCGCCACCTGCTCGCCACCTGCACCCCTGTACCCCTGTATTCATGTCCACCTGTACCCCTGTTCATCATTACCCCAGCACCCCTGTTCATCATTACCCCTGTACCCCTGTTACCCTATACCCCTGTACCCCTGCACCCTTCTTCATCGTCACCTCTGCACCCCTGTTCATCTTTACCCCATTTACCCTGGGTGCAAGCGGAATGACGAACAGGGGTGCAGGTGTACAGGGGTAGCCCCTGTTCACTGCCTGTACCCATCTGTTCTTGTTCACCACCTGTCCAGTACTCTCATACACTGTTCATGTTGCATGATGGTGTTTGGTGTGTGTTGCCTTCGCTATAAAAGGGTTTTGGCCCAGTAAGTTGTGTTCCAGGCCTAGGCGCTCAGCATTTTCCTGTTGTAATGCCTTGCTGGTGTAGGATGTGTATTTGAGCCACAAGGGTTTTGCCCATTGATGCAGCTGGTACATTGGCTTGATGCACTGCAGCACAAAGCATGATCTGCCTGTTTCTGTTGTCATAGAATTGGTAGGGTTACCCAAGGGTTAGCCTAAACCCCAGACCCTAAACACTAAACCTTCAAACCCTGGATATAGTTATGCAGACCTCATGAGCCACCTGTGCTGTATGCAATGTGTCCGCTGGGTGTGTCAACTCATTTGGTCCTTAGAGCAAACTGTTAATGATCTTCAGCGCTACAGAGAGGATGCAATCTGTGAGCCGGAAAGTCGCACAAAATGGAAATCTGTTTGTGTCTGTGACAGATTGTGCAATGGCTGCAGATTGGTGATGGGCGGGTGATGGATGAGGTGGAGGTGGATGCAGAGCTGACAGCCAGGCGCAAGGCCCAGCCGGGCTTTGTTGAAGCTAGCTTCCCTACCATTGCAGGTACGCAGCCTCATCTTTCATAACATGTCGACATTTCTTTTTTAGTCTTCAAAAAAAAAAAAAAAATGCTGTTTTAAATTTTCGATTTCAAAAAAGGATCGGCTTCCCTACAATTACAGGTATGCACTGTCATCTTTCAAAGAAATGTTGACATCTCCATGTCCATTTTCCCCCTCCAAAAATGGGAAAGGACTAGCTTCCCCATTGCAGGTATGCGTCCTGGGTCTCCATATCAAAATGCACAAGACTAGCTCAAGCACCCTTGCAGGTATGCTTTGTCCGTCTTTGGACCCAAAATGAAACAGACTAGCTTCCCTATCAACTGCAAGTACACGTGCTCAGTCCTCATGAGGACAGAAAATGAAAGTGACAGCATGCAACAGCCTGTCAAAGGCACCTGGGCTGTCTCTTCATCAAATTAAGATATTCACCGTGTATCTGCAGCGTGGCTGACAACATTAACCTTCGCCACAGATAACCATGTTTTGCATGCTAGCGGCTACAGCAATCTGAGATGCCGTCTGCCAGATGAACATCTAGAACAGGTCAAGCTGTTGTGTGTTGAAAAAGCTGTTCCTATGCTGCAGTAGATACCTGTTGTCAAAGGAGCAGTCAGCATCTGTAGCGGTTCTGACTCAGCATTGGCTGTGTAGATGCTCAAGGTGCATGATTTGTGAGACTTGCACTGCAAGGCGATCATGCCCGCTGCTGCTTGAGCTACATGACCCCCTTGTAGTGCAGTCTTACAGATGGTGTGACATGTGCATGTGTGCAGCGCAACATGTCCAGCCTGGACAGTGGCAGTGGCAGGTTGTTCATTTGCTCAGGAGTGGCTGCGCAACACAAGCAGAAAGCCTTACATACAATAGTTATCCAATGTAGAACGGGTAGTTAGCAAGATATGTCAACAGGCCACCGCTTCTGCTATTCAGAACCACAGCCACACCACATCAAAAGTACACATGGCGACATGTGCTCCTAACAAAATCATCTACAGGCGATAGTCAAAAGCGCAGAGTGTGGATCTTGCACAAGCAGCGCTAGCAGGCATGCTGCAGCTGTGAAGCAAATCGATACCAAGCAACCAGCAATAGAGATTTCATTTCACTGTAGCTGAGCTGCAGCTGTTTGCGCCCGCAACACAGTGTCGTTGAGAGGGGGTTCTCAATTGTAATGCAATTTGCACGAGATCATGTAGCTGCACTGCAGTCAAAGCCAACATCAATGTCAGCAACCTAAAGCATGCAACGTGCATGCCTAACAGATATCAGAATGGTCATTGCCCCAAGCTGGATGCACTGCAGTCGCAGCTGACATCAGTCTTGTGACTGCTGTATAAAGTGTGCATAGCCAGCACACGTCAGGTATGTGCTGAAGAACGCGTTGCTGAAGCTACACTGAGATGGGCTGTCACGACTCAGATCTCACGACTGCATACGTATGCACTATTGACACAGCTCTCACCACAGTGATTTCCCACTGGCACCTGCATATATTGTTCTGCATGTTGACTGCATCAACCATGTACTGCCAGTGGAAGCTTGTGAGCTACGCTTTTGTTGTGAAGAGTTTCAGTCCAGGCCAGTGGCCAGAGCAGAAGCCAAAGTCAACCTCGTCAACAATGTTAGCTGACGTCATTGAATCGGCATTGCCCTCCAAGCATCATGCAGGTCTCAGTCATTGACATCATCATGAACCAGCCATGTGAGATCATGAACTGACGTTTTGACGGTGTGTTTGTGTCAGCGCCATTGGGTGTGTTACATGTGCAAGCACCATTGTAGATTACAGCCAGTCTTAGTAAACTGCAGTGGCATCCTACAGCAGCAATACAACAATCTTTGCAGATCGCTTGTTAATGTGCTGCATGCAGCAGCAGCATGTGATGTATATCTGGGAGCGCCTGCCCAGCTGTTTGCTTTGTTGGGTGTGGTGAGACTGACTGGCAGATGTTTGCAGTCTCTAGTGTCCATGACATTTGGGATGGCACCTTAGTCATGGTGAAGATTTGGGATCAGCCTCACTGTCATCAAATCCCATCAGCTGTATGTAGTTGCTGTCCTTAGGTTTTCACATTGCCTTGGAAGGTCAGGATAATCATTGATCAGAGTCGTGCAGACAGAGCATTGTATGGATGTGGTGCAGGAACTGAAAGGCACTACATGTCTCCTTCTGTAATTTCACCCCATTCATGTCCTACTCTATTTGCATGACATTGATCAACATCTAAGTCCATGCACGTTGTGCGTCGCATAAATGCTGCACAGCTGGGCTGCAACCTGTTTGGCATCATGCAACCTCCACACTGCACATCTCCACCAATCACAGCATACATCTTCAGCAAAGGCATTGTGCAGCGAATGTCAACACCCAGGTTACGTGTTCTCGCTTTGACATACTGCGTGAGTGTCAACATGACCGCCTGTGCGACACTCACAGATGCCATGGGCAGCTTTCAGTCTTGTCAACACTGATTAGAAACCCACATGCACACATGCACACACGCACACACGCCAGGTGGTGGCTTCAGAAAGGCTTGAGCCAGTGCCAGTGCAGAATACCCCCATCTGTGGTTTGGGTCAGGCTTTCAGTCAATGCCAGTGCACAAGCAGAGACATAAACGCGGTCTGCTTGTGTAGTTGGCATTGACTCAAGCCAGTTGAGAGTGGAAGTAGTTCACAGGTTCATGTGTGCATGCCAGCTCATGCACTGCCATTGGCTGATGCAAGTTCAAAAGCAAGGGAAGTGTTGAGCGTCATGAGCACTGGCACCAGAGTCTTTACAATAATGTATAGAGCAGAAAGGCATCAGGTGTTCACCTTTGCGCATCACTTTCAAACAGTTGCGGCCGCAGGAACCTGTAAGGAAGCCGATGTCTAGCAATGCCAAATTCAGCATGGTCTGCATGCGTTGACCTATAGAGCTGCACATGCTCTCCTCATGCCGACTCCACTCACGGCCATACATCCTAGACTGACACGCGCCTACCTCGTACACCGAGCATCCCTTTACTAAGTGGTTGCTTGCCATGTTGCAGGAGCAGGTGGGAATGGAGCTATCATCCATTACAGAGCTGAGAAGGGCAGCTGCAAGAAGGTGGACAAGGACACACTGCTGCTGCTGGACAGTGGTGGACAATTTGACTGCGGCACCACAGATGTTACGCGCACCATGCATTTTGGCACACCCACTGACCACCAGAAGATGTGCTTCACAAGAGTGCTTCAGGTACCACTTTCCTTCTTCTTTGCTTCTCACTATCACACTCTTGATGATATCGCTCAGGTCAAAGTGAATTGTGCACATTGGATTGTGCAAATTGGGCTGCAGAAACTGGACTGTGCAATTTTGATTGTGCAAATTACACCAGGCAGATTGGACTACAATGCGTGCAAATTGGCATAGCTTCTGATCAACAGAGAGCAACTCTATTAGAGTGTTTGAAGTATGCTTAGCAACAGCCTGTGATGTTGCCATTCTGATGTCGTCTGTGCTCTGTTGTTGTTTGTACTGTGATGTCTTGTGTTCAGTGCCAAAGTGCACAATTCTGAGACCACAACTGCCTATAGGAACAAGCCAGCTTTTTGTCCTGAATTTCTGTGCCTGTTTGTGACTTGACTTGGTCTGCATCTTCTGTTCTTTATTTCATCTTTAGCAGTCTGAGCGGCAATATATCTGTCTGGTTGCTACAGGGGCACATAGGCCTGGACCAGGCCATTTTCCCTGAGGGCACTCCTGGGCTTGCCCTGGACACCCTAGCCAGGGCCCCCCTCTGGAGCCTGGGGTTGAACTACAGGCATGGCACAGGGCATGGTGTGGGGGCCGCCCTGAATGTGCATGAGGGTCCTCACAGCATCAGCACCAGGTATGGGTGCAACTCTTCTTGCAAATGTGGTTTGATGATTTAACAGCAGTGCATCATCCCAGTAGGGCAAGCAGCACAATGAGCTGATACATGTGACTTGTGATGCGAAACAGTCCTTGTACATAGCGCAGTGTTGGCCGGGGGAAAATGTAATGTTACTGTAACTGTAATTTGTATGTACATAGAGCCGTCGGTCAGGAAGAAATTCTTGATGAATGTTACACAGATGGAGAAATGTATGGATGTCATCAAAGAACAGAGGGAGATACCACATCCACTTCCGGAGATAATTTTTCTATTTGCTTCATTACCACATCCATATGATTCTCCATCTGCATGACATGAAGCAAGAATATTTCTTGACTCTCAAATGTATATTGTACATTGCATATTGCATGGCTGCTTCAAACACACTAGAATTCAATTTTGCTGCTTATAAGCTGAAACTTGTACCTAGTCACGCATGGTCATCGTCACTTACCATACAGCTGCACACATTGATCAGTTTGACAAAAAGTATGCATGTGCACAACTGCATGCAGGGGCATGCACATGCACATGCACATGCACACGCACACACACGCACGCACGCACGCACATGCACATGCACATGCATGCAATGATGGTATGCCATGTTCCCAGGCTTGCTGGGGGAAATAATTGCAGGTTATGGGTCACCCAGCCTCTCATGGCCGGCATGATTGTCAGCAATGAGCCAGGCTACTATGAGGATAATGCATTTGGGATTCGCATAGAGAATCTGCTGCACATCAGGGAGGCTGACACACCCTTCAAGTTTGGGGACCAGTCGTACTTTGGGTTTGAGCGCTTGACCATGATCCCGCTTCAGAGGAAGATGATCTTGACTGATGTGAGTCCTGCTAAAGGCTTTGTCTATGCCAGAAACATGTTCAAGGCGGCAGCTGCGGTTCAGTCAGCCCTTGCACATTGTGTGACCTTTTGTTCTGCCTTTTGTTTTGCTCATTTGCAAGCTTGTGTCTTGCTGAGCTCTCACGTATCATTTTCATTGAGTAGAATGATTGCGCTCGTGGGGATTTGCGTTCCACGCAAGACGACTGGGACTGTGCCTGTTGTAGGTGCTGTCAAAGAAGGAGATTGAGTGGGTGAACTCCTATCATAAGGAGGTCTGGGAGAAGGCGTCACCACGCATGCAGGACGACAAAGACTTGCTGGCATGGGTTAAGAAGAACACCCAACCATTGTAGACAACAAGCATGGCCCTATGGTGTTTACGCGAGGGAGCGATGAGCTGTATGATGTTTCTGACTGGTTTTACACACCGCTTATGTCTACAATATGATTCGGCTGTATTTTGCGGGTGCGTCACACCCACAGACGTGTTCTGTGCGTGTGCTTAACCCTCAAGGGCTTCGTATGTATCTGCAGCCCCCAGTTGCTGCTCCAGCAGCCTGCAAAAGAGCTGAGTCTTGTGAAGCATTGTGCTTCTTTTGCCTGAACACCGACAAGCATGGTCTGCTGCTTTGCTCCAGAATTTGATTATGACAATACACAGGCACGTTCGCGTGCCCGGTCAGTAAATATTCCGCGAACTTTGCTTGCTCAAGACTCCTTTGAAATTGTCAACAAGCATTCAACTCCTGCTGAACTGGAGTCAAGCATGCATTATCGTCAATAACTTTTTGATAGCCGTTACGTGTATCTATGCCGATATCAATAGGTGCCAAATTTGCTTTCGGAGCTGTTGATTCACCTCCATACTTGCAAGCTGAAAGTTGAGCAAGCTGTCGTGTGTGTGTTGTGCATCTGTTCAGCGTTGACCTAACAGCGAAGTCTTGATTTGACTGGCAAGCTTCGCGAATTGACGCACTGGCCGTATCAACTTTGCAGCATAGAGATGTGCGCATCCCTTATTTGGCTGCCGTCGGCCGCTCCGAGACACGCATCCTTCAGGTTTCGCTGATCTGGCTGCAAAGCGAATTCTTTTATGTCTGACACAGACTCCGCGCACAATGCTGCGCTCAAGATCCAGTCGCGGTACAGAGCGTTCAGAACCAGACGCGCTATGGCGGGTTTTGCGCTGTCCAAAGGCGACTGGCGTACTCTCTTGCAGCAGGTCAACATCCTGTTGAGAAGCTCACAGTTCGAGGAAGCCCAGCCAAAAGAGCTATCAGTGCGAGGGAAATGGCTCAGATGTCTCGGCAGTGCAGGAGCCATTGGCAGAGTATGTGTAAAAACTTATGCTACATGTGTCCTTGCCAATTCCTAAATACTGAGTCTGGACTGAACTGCTGTTAGGGGAGTGCAGAAGGTGATGGAGGGTTGCTGCTTCAGAAAGAACACTGGTGCGCAGTTGCTTGACTTGCAAGCTATGCTGCTGGACTGTCTTGTTGGCATCAGTACAGATTTACAGATTGCCAGTGCATTCTTATTCAGGCTTGTAGCAAGCACAACACATGCATTGACAGAAGCTTACAGCATTTGCTGTGCTGATGCTGTAGGCTGGAGGTGGTTGACATCAAGCACAGATACGGCAGCAATCTTACGCCTTACCATGAGCATTGGATGCAGTCATCCACAGCCCAACCATTTTTCTTCTGGCTGGATCATGGCGAAGGCAAAGATGTAGATCTGCCAGATGTCAGTCGAGAGGAGCTAGATGGGCAAAGACTGCATTACTGCACAAAACAGGAACGCAAACAGTACGCTACAGAGATTGGTGGTGACAAACTGTTGCACTTTCAGCACAATGGTGCGCTAGTGCATACATTGAGTGCAGAAGAGCAGCAGGAGATTGACACCAACTTTGGGAAATGGAAGCGCGAAGAAATTAAGGCTGTTGCTTTGGCTCATGCCCCAAAACCAGACAAAAGCAGCATGTCGGACACTGAGGTTCAAGAGCGCAAAGAGGCCAAAAAGAGAAGAAATGCAAACAAATGGATCTATGTGACAAGCACGGACAAGAAGCAGCTCTACATTGCTCCAAAAGTCAAGGGGGAATTTCAGCACAGCTCGTTTCTTTCAGGAGGTTCGGTAGGGTCTGCAGGCGCAGTCATGGTCAATGAGGGCAGGATCATCAAGCTTGCTCCAATGTCTGGTCATTATCGACCAAACATACAGCAGTTTGTGGCTTTGTTGGATCAGTTGACAGCACAAGGGATTGATCTTACCAGTGCTCTGTTGCTGAATCCATTTCCTATAGAGATTGAGTGCAAACACCATCTCGTCCAAGTGGATCTCGAAAGTCTTGATGATCATAAGTAAGTGCTGTAAGATCAGATCATGAAGTATGCGTTGTACTGCATAGCCCATTGAGAAACATGCCTCAACATTGTGCCTGTGATGGTGGGCAGCTTCCCAGCTTGACAAAATCTGTGCGGTCTTGTACAACATGTTATCTCAAGCTGATGGCTGTGACAGGGCAGATACTATTGGCCCTGCCACGATGTTATTGGACTATTAGCCTCCAAGAGACACCAAATTTACCATAGCTGCATTCCAAAAGCCAGACGTGGCACATTCAATGATTGGAGAAGTATGCCTTTTACTGCATAGTCCACTGACAAACAAAGCGGCTTGCTTGCCAGTGCTGAGGTACTCCATGGCAAATTGGGCTGTTCGTCTTGCCCACTTGCTGCATATGGGTTTTGCGCAAATCATACAAAACGATGTGCAAGCCAACACAGCTGCCTTTACGTACACTGCACTGCAGAATCCTTCCAACACGAAGTGACCAAGATTCTGATTTGGTCTTGCACTTGTGCAGAAGCTACAAAATGAAAGCTAGTCACTGGACGCTCCCCAGCCCAGGTAGACCCTGTGAGCATAGGACCTCGAAAGAAGTTCAGCATGAATTGAGCTGTATTGCAATTTCAAAGCTTTCTACACCAGAACCCCTAGACAGCAAGTTTGAATCCGGGTGCCAGCTCGTCTCCCATAGAAGTCAAGCACACGGGCTGGCGAGAGAAGCTCCCACTCTCTTGCCATCTGATATGCCATGCAAACTTTGTCTTCGGCTGAAGGGCCAAACGATGTCAAAGTGCTTGTTCTTTGAGCAACATCATGCCATTGTTTGTCTGCAGTGCTTAAGTAGCAGTGTGCAGTCTATGAAGGGGCAACACTAATACGATACAGGGCTCATCATGATTAGACTGGAGCTGACCAGACTGAGCTGACCTATATCACGTGACCTGGCCTTGACGTCAATGGCATGCTGCAGAACTGTAACACCAGCCGCCGCCAAGTCCTCTATGTCAGTATTTGCTAGCTGCTCATGTCACCTGGCTCTGCCATAGTGGAGCAGCATATTTGCTACACATTTTAGGATGGTAAAGAAGGCCTTCAGTTCTTGCTCATTTGCACAAAACCCCCATGTGGCCTGCAGTGCCTGGCATATGGATTGTGACAAGCTTCCACAGGTTGGCACCTAGATGTTTGTGTATCTTATGCCCTTTGTGAGCATTTGTTGTGGTACCGCAGCAGGTGCAGGCTATGCTGAGCAGTGTTGGACGCGCCTAAGTTTGGCAGCAAAACAATGAAGAATCCAAGAAGAGAGCGAGGCTGTTGGACATAAAACGGCGGGCTGCATAACAAGAACGTACCTTGCAAGACGGTGTATGCCGGTACGGTGTCTGCAGCGCTTTGTTTCTGGGGTTCCGTATACAGTCACTCCGTCACCAAGGAGCCTAGCGCACAGTCGACAAGCTGCGTGCTGCACAAACACTTGCTACAGTACTCAACTAGCGTGCCCGTTGTCACTGTGCTTCACAAGCGAAAATGCCACAAGGTGACAAGAGCAAATACAGTGACAAGCAAGTCCGAGAAGCTGAGCACATTGCTGAGGGCTACAAGAAGCGCGGCAAAGATGAAGGCTGGTCAAAGAAGGTAGCTTGGGCGACCGTCAACAAGGTGCGAAACTGACTCTTGAGAAACTGTCCAGGACCAAGTCATGTTGTCACCCTGCAAAGTAAGGGTACCCAGACAGAAATGAGAACAAAACTCAAGAAATATATATTGTTGAGCTGTTTTCTGACAGTTAGCACAGCTGGCCCTTGACCAGACCCAACATCTTGTATGTGGCAGCAGATGCATGGAGGCGGGGCCAAGAAGGGCGGCAGTGGAACTGACAAGGTCATCAATGATGAGCCCTCAAAGAGGGGGGGCGCTATTGGGGGCAAGAGGGGGGGCAAAGCCTCTGGTACAGCAATCACTGTCATAACTGTCAAGTGTGATATGGCCCTTGAGCACCTGCAATTGCCTACTACTTTGCAGGCACCAGCAGCAAGCACGCAGTCTCCATGTCATGCAATTGCTTTGCAGGCATTGAGCAATTCCTGTCTGCGCATGGATTGGCAGGCATGTTGTATCTGGCTTGCTTGCTCCTCTTTCAGCCTGTGTTGTTGCTGCTGCGCAAGCATGCTACAGCTTTTGTGCTGTACAGTGAAGCGAACTCATTCCTGTTGCTGCAAACCAATGCCCTGTGTGCTGTGATATTGTAGCTGCACGCCCAGCAGCTTCTCGCAAGGCTGCTGGCCAGAAGGCCGCACAGACTCGAAAGGCAAATGCTGCTGCCAAAAGGCCCAAGACAGAGGGGACAAAGGGCAGCAAGGCAGATCAAAAGGCAGCTCTCAAGGCAGACAAGAAGCCTGCGGCAAAGGCTGAAGCTAAGGAGAGCCCAAAGACAAAGACTAAAGCAGCAGCAAAAGCTGCAGCCAGCAAGGCCAAGACAACTCAGAAGAAGAGGACAGCAGCCAAGAGCAAGACAGGTGTCAAGGGTGGTGTCAACAAGAAGACTGGAAGTACAAACACCAGGCCTAAGGAGTGAACTAACAGTTGCAGCTGCAGAGCTGGGTTGGAGGTGTTGAGGACAGCCGTGCAACACCCCTGTGTAGATGGTACTAATGTGTATAGTTGTGGTCACATGGTAAACTCTGCTTATGACGCTGCACTTGTGTCAGCTGCACATAGCTAATTTATTACCCCATGGCCAATGCCTCACAGACCACTTGTGACAATAGTGTACAAGACATGTACAACACTCATGCTTATTGTATTAGGTTGAAAGGAACACATTGGTGGTATTTGAAATACAGGCTGGCTAGCTGACACTGCATAACATGTTATGACTCAACATTCATCAGATGATTCAAGATTCATGGGCAAAATTGATGCACTTCACCTGACATGTTTCTGCTAGTGCTGTTTCAGTACTTTGTGTGACATGTTTCTGCTACTGCTACAATGTGAGACTGCACAAGTTCAGCAGAAACTGCAGTACTGATGCAGAGTGTGTCGTTTGGCTTTGATGAGTGGCCTTAGCCTACCAATTTGCAAAGTGTCTTGTATCGAGGTGACCTGGCATGTAACACTGTACAAGTTGTCATGATTCAAGATTCATGGAGAAACCCTTTATTGTATTGAGGGGACCTGGCATGTTTGGTACACAAAGTACTGAAACAGCATTATGCTTTCAACATGTTTGTTGCCAACACGTTAAACGTGTCGTGGGCAATGCACTAAACATTGATGCGGCGTTGGCGCAAGTAGCCATTGACACGCGCATCAATTCCACTCAAAATGACCTGCATCAAAGTCGCTCCATTCATGCGCTGCTGCTGCATGTACCCCACCGGTGTAACCCCCACAACATCACGGTTAAGCGACATGTGATGCCGGCTAACCTCCTCTTCTATTTCATACAAGTGTGCAGTTGCCCACTGACAATTCCCAACTTGCAGGAATTCAATCCCCATTTGGTGAGCAGGATGGCCCCTCTGTACTATGCGAGTCACATGCTCCTCAAGTGACGCAAACAAAATCCTCTCGTCCCCTGCTTTCCCATCAGTTATGACAACCAGGTTTAGTGGCTTCAGATCACGCTCATAGCGCAGACTGGACATGTATCCATCAAGAATCGTGTTGATCCGAAGACCCAGGGGAGTACCCCCTCGGGGTCTGACCCTAGAGAAGATCTCGTGTACTTCTTGAGCAGATTGCAGCCCCTGCTGAGCATTCTGGTGGTTGAGGAAGTGCAGGTCAATGCCTTGAGGATCATAGTGTGTGATGGTGGGTGCCAGGTCACTCAGCAACTCACGGACTTGATCCCACCGAGTGGCCCCAGACTGCCAACCGCCGCCCCATCCATCACTCCCTTGCTCCAGCATGGATCCACTGTCATCAATGAGCAGCACTGTGTGAACCTGTCACAGACAGCTGCATGTTGACAGTTGTGCATAGGCAAAACAGAGGAGACAGGGCAAAAGCTGAAATGTGGGCTTCGAAAATGACGGTGAAGGGAGAGCATGAGGGGTGGGGGAGGGAAGAAGCAGGCAGGGCAGAGGTTTGCTGCAACACCCTCTCTGTGGTTTCAACATCCGACAGAATGCTTTGCATTGAATCATGGTCGAGCTTGAGCTGAGTTTTGCCAAAGGTGGTAGAGGGATGGGAGTTGGGCTGGGGGGGAGGTTGTGAGCGGGGGAAGGGTGGCGGCCTTTGAAGGACAAGAACTAAAGCCTGCATGAAAGCAAAGCACGCGTTTGGTCTGCAAGCGCCGGGAACAGGGAAGTCAGGAAGGCAAGCATGCCTGTGATAGCAGAGGTCTGGACCGGTCAAGCCTGCTGCCTGAGATTGGAGCACTGCTGAACAAGCTATTGTTCTTCCAGACTCCCAATGTCCAGTTGTCCATCCTGGGAAGCTCCAGTCTGCCTCCAGGCAGTCCGCCAGCAAAAGCTTGCACACAGTGGTTGCTCATGTACAAAACATTGAAGAGCTGCCGTCTGAATGGGTTGACAGCCTGAACCCATGTGCGTCTGAGGCCTGGCCTGCTGGCGATGACTGATGCCGACAGGCTCTCCAGCTTGTGCATGACATGGTTGAACAAACGGATGTCTGGTCTGCTGAAAGCATACTCACCAATGGCGCGCCTGCTGACCCTGATCACTGCGTTTTGATGTTTGCTTTGCAAGTATGTGCCTATGATAGACTGGAGGGTTCCAAGGTCAGGATCGCTCTGCAGCACAGCGCTGAGAGCTTGCCGGTGTGTTGTCAATGGCTGAGAGAAGGAAACAAAGCTGACAGGACCGGCTAGGGCATGTGGGGCAGTTGGCTGGGGCCGTGTGGCGCTGCCCCTGGCAGACTCTTGACTCTGTGCTAGCTTTCTGGTTTCCTGCTGATGTGCTAGTGGGGGGTGGAGGTGGGGCTGGTGTGGGCAACCTTGCTGCTGCTTCTGGCCCAAGCTTGCGCACTTCTGCTTTGAAGGCCTCGATCTCGCTCTTTATGGGGTTGCATGGGATCAGAGTAAGCGCTGTCAGATGTGCATTAGTCAGCGGATCTGCAAGTGTGCACAACAGATGCATCAAACTTGTAGCGTTCTGCAAGCATGTAGCACCAAAAATGTAGATCTAGGTCCTCAGCAATGCACATTTTGCCAAGGTGCATGTGCTGCATCCAGCTGTGCATGGTGTCAAATACCCAACTCTGTCTGCATGCACCATGACAAGTCATGCAAATGCATAAACTTGTGGGCCGCTATTGAAAGACCTGCTGACCTGTGGTGTGAGTCTGGAGCCACTCTGTGATGGCAGCACGCTCATACACATTGCCTTGCACTGTCAGCACTGGGTCATGCATGAGGGTCTGGGTGATGGGGCAAATGAGTTCAATTGGAAAGTCATCATTCTCAACAAAGTCTGCAGCAGCTTGTTTGTAGCGAGAATCCTCTGTATCTGCTTCTGCTTCCTTGTTGATCATAGTGCTGCAATCACAGAAGGCACATAACCCTAGACGACTGAAAAGCATTGACTGTCATTTGTAGCTGGTCAAAGTAGCTCGTGACAATACACAGACGCGAAGCGAGTGGAGGTGTTGCAAACAGGACATGTACTCTCACCTGTGTTCTGTGCCACGACTACTGCAACTTTGCTGCAGCTGTGCTGTGGATGACGTCAACAGCGCATATAGTCGACTAATCGGATTGGATCGCCATTTGCAGCGTTTTGCGATGGCGATGCAAGCCCTAGTTGGCTTCGGTCATCTGGACATGCCTTCACGTAGCTACAGGCTATTAGTAACTGAGTGACAGGCTGGAGCCTGCTCAGCAGATGGACAAGTCTCGCATTTCCCATGGCGCTCTGCATGGGCGGCTTAGCAAAAGGCTTGCAAGCTGAGGAGTAACTTCAGAGTGAAGCTCGATGCTGTTGATCCCAGAGGCAATGTCAACTTTCGATGTCAAGTTTTGATGTCAATCAGCTCATTTGCTCACTCACAGGTAGCGTGCTACGGTCAACCAGCATCAATTGCAAATGCCGCCTGTGCCCAAAAGTCTCTTCTACACTGATCCTCACGGCTGCCTTATCAAACACAGTATAGCTTCTACGCCCATCCTTTGACACAACCATCTGCTTGTCCTCATCCAGCACAAATTCATCCTGACTTGAGCTTGCAGACTGGCTGTCTGCTGTGGTCCCGTTAGAAGCTGTTGTGCTGGCTTGCACATGACTGCTAGACCTGCTGTCTTGGTTCTTGCTGGCAACCTTTTTGGTGAGGTACACTGGTCCCTCAATGCCATATTTTGGCACAAATATAATCAGACCATTAGCTCGCACCTGCAGCATTGGGCGCAGTTGAGCATATGACCGCATGCCTTGGGATGTTTATAAGACCAGAAGGTTGCATGCAGCCCAGCCTGTCGCAAATAGGCCTGCGATGTAGCGTGCAACAAATGCATTCCATCTGCCGATGCAGTCATTTTGCAGCAGGTGGCTCACTACAAGTGCCTGCATGTATTAAAAGTGTCCAGAGTATTATGCATCACATGCTACACTCATGAACCAGCATATCTACTCATTGATTTAGTAACAAACGAGGCAGCTTGGTGATGCATGCGTTTGGAATCATAGACGGAAAACAGAACAGGTGCTTTGAATCACATGTTGCAACCAGTCACCATTTTAGATCTTGTTTGCTGAGCTTTTCAGTAGCAAGAGACCAGCTTATTTATAAATAAAGATCAAGGTGTTGTGGGCCACATAATGCAGTAACAGCATTGGTGGCTACTTCATTTGATCAATGCTCAGGGACAGATGACTCACCCTTGTGATGCGCGCATCTGCAATGATGGTACGGTCTTTGAAGAAGATCAAGGTGTGCAGCTCCACAGATGCCCTGCCTGCCATCTGGGCATTGCGATGCCTGGTGTTCAGGTTGTCTGTGAGTGCGTGCACCCCCGCACGGGCCCTGGCAGATTCTGGCAAGGGTGCTAGGCCCAGGGAGGCTGCTAGCAAGCGGTGCACCAACACATCAGCATACCTGCAACATGACAGAGAGTCAGGCCATGTGGTACAAGTACGCAATAATAGAAAATAAGGATAATAATAGTGATGATGGTAGTAATAATGATGATGATGATGATGATGATGATGATGATGATGATGATGATGATGATGATGATGATGATGATGATGATGATGATGATGATAACAACAATGATGATAGCAGTGGTAGTGGTAGTAGTAGCAATAATAGTAACAACCTTCACGCTTTCTAGCTCATGATGAGCTAGGTATGTGCAGGGCATGTCTGCTGTCTATGTGCAGTACAGGTGCATCGGCAGACAGGCAGACATGCAAGGCAGCCACCAGAGATTGGGCTGCATGATGTCTGAAGCTGAAAGGCAGACCTAGACCTAGACATGCTGGTGAAGCAGAAACACCTGCAACTCAGCAAGCATTGGATGATCACAGGGGTTACCTTCTGATAGGCAATGCAGGGGGGTAGAGGGGTAAAGGGTGGGGGGGGGGGTCCAAGCCAGGCCATCATGCAAAA
>JAABUP010004746.1_pt1 | contig 21783 bp, 17 predicted proteins | sample 5559201 | NCBI WGS metagenome assembly JAABUP01 (sample SAMN10711887, study PRJNA513373) | rock metagenome | isolation source: Antarctica rocks | place: Antarctica | reverse complement strand
CGCCGCCTGCTCATCCGCTGGGACAAACGGGCGACCCACTACCTCGCCTTCGTCCACCTCGCCGCCTGCCTGATCATCTATCGCAAGGTCCGTCATGCACGTACATCTCTCGGATAGGCTGTTAGCCGGGGCAGGAATACGCGCCGCGCCGATCGCACGGCTGGCCCTGGCAAGAATGAGCCGGAGCACGATTAGCGCGGAAACACCAATCAGGGGTGCGGTGTGGTTGAACTGTACCGCACCCCTATATTTCCAGCGCCTCTATGGATATAGATCGGCCAAAGATCGCCCGTAACCACGCGCACCACGCGATAATGTTGATCGATGTAGTCGAACAGCGCCGACAGTGTTGCATCGTCGGCAAGTGCGGGATGCCGTGTCAACCACATACGCCGCAACGATGGATCGAGCGGAGGGATACTGTCATCGACAGTATTCGCCGAAGCATCGACTATCGTAGCCGGGGGATTCGCCATGATGTCCCGCAGGAAAGCGGCGCGCATCGCTTGGGATTGATTATTCGCCGTATACAACGGTAATTGATAGACGAATTTCGTGGGCGCGTCACGCCGTATAACGAAGTTGACTGTCGTTTCCGCGCCCCACATCAGGACGGTTCTGCCGGACGGTGTCAGCATCGTGATCGTATCGATGACCACCTGTTGCCCCACCGTCCTTTGCCCCACCTGGTTTTCTTGATAGGCGGCCACGCCGAGCGGGGTGAGGCAAAGAAAAAGGAGCAGGAGGACAACGAATCGCTCGCCGCGCTGTCCCCCCTGTCGCGTAGCTACCGCATATCGCGCTATACGATCGACATATAGCTTGATTACATGAGCAACAAGAATAGCGCACACCGGTAACCAGGGAAGGAAATAGTGCGCGTATGCTCGACCCGAGAGGCTCGCGAGTCCCCACTCAATCGGGAAGGCGACAAGAGCAATTCGCGTGAGCACCCACGTTGCTGTACCGTCCACAGGGGCTTGCGCCTGACGTGACAGGACCAGGATCGCCCCCCACCCCATGAGAGCGAACACGACAAGCCCAGACAGTGCGGTGATCTGCAATCCGAGTATGATCGTTTGCAGGCGCTCACCTGTAGATACCGCTACATACGCTGCGTTGTAACGAAAGACAGCCTCGATGGCGCTCCCTAACGCCCCGTGAGCGGCAAAAAAAAGGGCGAGCAACCCACCACCGATGGTGGCACCCGTGGTTACGCCAGTGACGAGCACCACGAGCGCCAGGTAACGACCATGCCGCAGGCAGCGCGCACCGAACACGATGATGAAGGCGATCCATAGGCCGAGCAGCGTCGGCTTAAGCGTGAAAGCGGCCAACGCAAGTCCACCGATGATCACGCCACTGCGGAAAAGCGTCGCAGAACTGCTCTGCTCGTTGAGCATAACCATCATCATGAGGGCCGCAAACTGTATGGGGAGGGCAAATTCTTCCGGTGTATTACCGCCACCGAGCAATAGTGGCGCGGTGACCAGCCATTGTATGGTAGCAAAAATCGCCGCGAGGGGGCCGAAACTGCGACTGAGTAACCGCAAGCTTAGCCACGCGGCGAGCACGAGGGTAAGTACTTCCAGCAACCATACGCCCCATACCGATCCTTGCCCCAGCCATAACCCTAAAGCGTTGAGATAGTGGATACCGGGTGGTTTATGGTCCCAAATATCGCGGTAGGGTATGGTGCCACGAATGATATGCTCACCGATGTAGAGATACACACCAGCATCACGCGACGGTAGCGGATTCCATACCGTGCTGACACAGGCAGCATTGAAAAGCACCGCGCTCGCCAGCAATATATAGTGCCAATACGATCGCACAAGTATGCGCCAGCCCATCGCCTCTCTCCATCAATCAACGGCACATTCTCGCCCCCTTCATACATACATGGCTGTGGGCCTACAGGCGATAGGGTAATAGTACCGACTCCCATTGAAACGCCGGGACACATCTTCGCAGCGTAGTTGCAAGGCACGGATGGGGATTCCCCACCGGCCCGCTCACCAGCGCTCAGGGCAGGGCGTGCAGCAGGAACCACGCCCCGATCCCGAAGACGCTGCCGAAGAGGAAAAGAAAGCCGCCGATGCCGATGAAGCCGAGTGGCAGGGCGTATTGCAGGCACCCGGACCGGATCTGCGCCCGCCGGGGATCGGCGGGGTCGTAGAGGACCGTCACCGCCTGCCCCTCCCGGTGGACGCGCGGGCGGCTGCCGACCGGGGACTCGACCTCGATCTCCGGCCCGCCGAGCGGCGCGTAGCGCACGACCGGGAAGTCGAGCGGGCCGCTGGAGGCACCATCGCTGGCAGAGCGCCCGACCACCCGCGTGTTGAAGCCGACCACCGTGCCCGGTGCCTGCGCGGCCCGCGCGGCGAAGGCGCGCTCGCGCACCAGTCGCCGCGCCCCCATGAAGACGAAGAACAAGCCAAAGAGCGCCAGCCCGAGCGGCATCAGCGTGAACATCAGGCGCGTTCGCTCGTCCATCGATCCTCCCGCGATCAGGTCGTTGAAACTATCGCGCTGCCAACCCTCGCACGACCGTTGCCACGCAGCGCACCTGTCGCTGCTATCATCCCCCCACACCCATACGGATGCACAGTTGCGCAGGAGGACCGATGCCGACGACGATCAGCCTGGACCGCTCGCGCCTTCATCATGTCGCCGCGCTCGCCGAGGCGATCGTCGCCTCCGGCGACCATGCCAGCGCCGTCATCGCGGTCGCCGATCGCCACGAACTCCTCTGGCAGCACGTGGTCAGCGGGCGGACGACGGTGACGGCGGCCAGCATCTTCCCGATCGCCTCGATCACCAAGCCGATCATCGCCACGGCCATCATGCAGCTGGTGGAGCGGGGACTCCTCTTCATTGGCGACCCGGTCGTCACCTACCTCCCGGAGTTCGGGCGCAACGGCAAGGACGGCGTGACCGTCCGCCACCTCCTCACCCATACCAGCGGCCTCGCCGAGGATCCGGCGATGGCCCGGCTCGTCCCTATGCACGAGCGCCGCGCCCCGCGCGCCGACTACCTCGCCCTCGCCTGCGACTGCGGGCTGGAGCGCCCACCGGGGGAGCGCTCGGTCTATCGCCAGTTGCCTTTCACCGTCCTGGCGGAGCTAATCGCCCGGCTCGGCGGTCGGGACTACCCGATCTGGCTACGGGAGGAGATTTTCGCGCCCCTCGGGATGGTCGACACGACGTTCTGGCCCACCGACCGCACGCGCCTCGCCCAGATCCCCTTCTACCCCGACGAGCCGGAGAACGCCGAGGAGTGGGCCTATGTCTACGACATCGCGTTCCCGGCGCACGGCCTCTACAGTACCGCCGCCGATCGCGTCGCCTTCGGGCAGGCGCTGCTCGGCGGCGGGCGGCGCGGGATGGCGCGCATCCTCAGCAGCGGGGCGGTCGCGGCGATGACGACGCCGCAGCCGGGCCTCGTCGCCGACACCGACACTGGGACGCGCCCGGTCTACTCCGGGTTGACCTGGGGATGCAGAGTCCCTACGGCAACCTGCTCGGCTCGGCGCGCGGCTTCGGCCACGCCGGCGGCACCGGCTGCTGGTTCTGGGTTGATCCCGACTGAAATCTCGTCTTCGTGCTGCTCTCGAATAGCGACGGCCCGCCGCAGAGCCTGGCGATGCGCCTGCTGAACGCGACGTATGGCGCGCTCAGCCGCACGGAAACGGGTGCGTAGCGTTTTGTTCCGGCCCCGGGCGTCGCACCGTCGCGCGGTAGTATCCCACCGCTCTGTGCGAAACCAGGTCGATCGGCGTGCTACGGCCACATTCTGGTAGCATGATAGCAATGAGGAGGAATACGCATGGCCCAGGTTATCGTGCGAAATCTCGACGAGGATGTGAAAACACGACCGCAAGCGCGTGCCGTGCAGCACGGGCAAGGCCCGGACGCCCCGATCCCGGAGCAGTGTGGTACTTCCAACAACCGCAAACGGGCATAGTGCGGCGCACGTCGCGACGACGGAACGGGCATGGCGTGGTAGCATGCTGACCCGCGCCCGATTACACTCTGCAAACGGATAGTCCGCGCGGGCCTGGCGCGCGTCGGACGAATCCTCGCGCCAGGGTATGCCGTTATCCTTGTACAGGGTCGGCAGGCGCGGTGTGCGCGGCCAGGGAACGGCCCTCGTCGCAGAAGGAGCAACCCGCCGATGGCGAAGCAACGACAAGGCGAACCCTGCGTGGTGACGCGCGGCCTCACCAAGCGTTACGGCAGCCGGGTCGCCGTGGAGGACGTGGATCTGACGATCCGGCGCGGCGAGGTCTATGGCTTCCTCGGCCCCAACGGCGCGGGCAAGACGACCACGCTGCGGATGATCGTCGGCCTGATCCGCCCGACCAGCGGCGAGGTCACCGTCCTCGGCTCCTCCCCCGGCGACCCGACCAATCTCGCGCGGGTCGGCGCGCTGATCGAAGGCCCGGCCTTCTACCCCTACCTCTCCGGGCTCCAGAATCTGCGGGTGTTGGCGCGCTATAGCGGTGTCGGCGACGAGCGGATCGAGGAAGTCCTGGAGATCGTCGACCTCGAAGGGCGCGCGGACGACAAGTTCTCCACCTACTCCCTCGGCATGAAGCAGCGCCTCGGCGTGGCCGGCGCGCTCCTCAACGACCCGGAGCTGCTGATCCTCGATGAGCCGACGAACGGCCTCGACCCGCGCGGCATGTCCGACATGCGCGAACTCGTCCGCCGCCTCGGCAAGGAGAAGCGCGCGATCGTCATCTCCAGCCACCTCCTCGGCGAGGTGGAGCAGATCTGCGACCGGGTCGGCGTTATCCAGGATGGGCGGCTGATCGCGGAGAACAGCGTCGCGGCGCTGCGCGGACCCGGCTCCTTGCTGGTGCGCGCGACCCCGCTGGCGGACGCCCTGCGCCTGATCGGGGGACTTCCCGGCGTCACCGACGTGCGCGAGGAGGACGGGGCGCTGCGCGTGTCCGTCCCGCCCGAGAGCGCCGCCGCGATCAACGCCGCGCTCGTCGGCGGCGGCATCGCCGTCAGCGAATTACGCCCGGTGCAGGAATCGCTGGAGGCGGTCTTCCTGAACCTGACCGACGAATCGATCACCCCGGAGCCGGTCACCGCACCGCCAGGGCCAAGGAGTTAGCATGAATCCGCTTCCCCTCGTCCTCGGCAGCTACCGCGCCGAGTGGTTGAAACTGAGTCGCCGCCCCGCGATCTGGATCCTGGTGGTGATCTTCTGGCTCGGCGTGCTGATCGCCGGGTACTTCTTCTGGTTCCTCTACATCCAGCTGATCCAGCGGTCCAATCCCGGCACCCCGCCACCCGACCTGGGGAACAGCTTCCTCGTGCCGAGCGCGCTGCTGAGCAACGTGATCCCCAACATCCGCACCTTCGGCGCGCCGATCGGGATCATCCTCGGCACCCTGCTCGTCGGCGGCGAATACAGCTGGGGGACGCTGAAGACGATCCTGACCCAGCGTCCCGGTCGGCTCGCGCTGCTCGGCGGGAAGTTTTTGGGGCTGGCCGTATTCGTGCTGATCCTCAGCGTCGGCGCGCTCCTCCTCTCCTACATCGTCAGCCTGATCACCGCGCTCATCATCGGGGCATCCGGCGCACCGCCGAGCGCGCTCGAACTCCTGAAAGGGCTCGGGGCCGCGTGGCTGATCATCGCGGTGTGGGCCACCTTCGGCGCGGTCCTCGCCACCCTCTTCCGCAGCTCCGCGCTGGCGATCGGCATCGGCCTGGTCTACACGCTGGTGATCGAGACGGCGGTCAGCGGCGTTGCGGCCTTCCTGACCCAATTCTCGGCGCTGGAACGTGCCCTCCCCGGTGCCAACGCCGGGTTCATCACCGACGCGCTCAGCGGCAATGCCGCCGCCACCGGCGACACCGGCAGCGCCGGGCGGGCGGTCGCGATCCTCGTCGCCTACGTGGTCGCGTTCGTCGCGATCAGCGCCCTCGTCACCCGCCAGCGCGACGTCATCTGACGCCACGCCCGGCAGTTCGCCCGGGTCGCCACGCCGCCCGCACCGATCGGGAATGTCGAGCGGGCGGCGACCGTTTCCCCCTCCCCGGACAACCCATTCCCGCAGGAGGGGTAGGGGTAGGGGCAGGGGCGACGATTGGTATTGCCGAGTGAGGGGGCGTTGATACGACCCTCACCCCCGGCGCTCACGCGCCGCCCCCTCTCCCCATCCGAGGAGAGGGGGAGGGAAGCTACAAACGTTGCTATGTGACGGAAGGGTTTTCATCGTTCCAGTCCGCGCAGGCGGACTTCGTGGCGGCGTGAGCCGCCCCTAGCCGGGACTTCAGTCCCGGAACTCTCCGCGCTAAGAAGATACCTCCCGCGCCGCAATGTCCCGCCGCATGTGCGACCCGGTGAATGCGATCTTGTCGGCGGCGGCGTAGGCAGCATCGCGCGCGGCGGCGAGGTTGGGGCTGCGCCCGACGACCGTCAGCACCCGCCCGCCCGCCGTCACCGCGCCGCCGTTCGGCCCGGCCTTGGTCCCCGCATGGAAGACCAGCGCGTCGTCGCCGACCGCGTCGAGGCCGCCGATCGGCAGCCCCGTCTCGTAGCGACCCGGATAGCCGCCCGACGCCAGCACCACCCCGACCGCCGCGCCATCCTCCCATTCGAGGGTCTGTTCGCGCAGCCGCCGCTCGTGCAGCGCGACGAAGAGTTCGAGGAGATCGGTGCGGAGGAGCGGCAGGATCACCTGCGTCTCCGGGTCGCCGAAGCGCGCGTTGAACTCGATCACCTTCGGGCCATGCTCGGTCAGGATCAGCCCGGCGTAGAGGATGCCGCTGAACGCCGCCTCCTTCTTCGCCATCCGGTGCATCACCGGCACCAGGATCCGCTTCGTGAGGTCACGGATCGCGGCGGCGTCGAGCAGATTGGTCGGCGCATACGCGCCCATCCCGCCCGTATTCGGCCCGGTGTCGTCGTCGCCGACGCGCTTGTGGTCGCACGCGGGCAGCAACGGCAGCACCGTCTCGCCGTCCACCAGCGCCAGCAGCGACACCTCGCGCCCGGACAAAAACTCCTCCACCAGCACCCGCTCAACCCGCGCGCCGAGCGTATCCCGCTCCATGAAGTCCTCGATGGTGTCCATCGCCTCATCGGGCGTCTGCGCGATGGTCACCCCCTTGCCCGCCGCCAGCCCATCGGCCTTGATCACGGTCGGATAGCCGATCTGCGCCAGGTATTCCATCGCCGCATCGGGGTCCATGAAACGGGCCGCGCGCCCGGTCGGGACGCCCGTCTCGCGCATGATCTCCTTCGCCCACCACTTGCTGCTCTCGATCTTCGTCGCCGCCTGCGTCGGCCCGATGATCGCCAGCCCCGCCGCGCGGAAGCGATCGACGATCCCGAGCGACAGCGGCTCCTCCGGCCCGACGATCGTCAGGTCGATCCGCTGCCGCCGCGCCGCATCGAGCAACCCTTCGAGATCGTTGACCGGGATCGGCAGATTCTTCGCGAGCTGCCCCGTCCCCCAATTACCGGGCGCGCACCAGAGCCCCGCGCACCGTGGGCTCCGCGTCAGCGACCAGCACAGCGTATGCTCCCGCGCCCCGCCCCCGATGACCAGCACGCGAAGGCGCTGCGGCAGCGCCTTCGCCGTCGGATCGACCGGCTTCGGTAACTTGGGTTTCCGCACGTAGGGTCGCTTTGGCATGGTTGTTCCTTTCCCGCGAGCACCCTCACCCCCCGGCCCCCTCTCCCCATCCGAGGAGCGGGGGTGACTCGTTGGGACGCAGTGACCTTCTACTATCCTTATTACGTCGTTGCATCGACCGGCAGATGCACCCAGTGTATACACAGGGCGCAGTTCGTTGTAGTTCAGTAATCTTCTACCGCTTTGGCGATACGCGCTAGCACAGCAGGCAGATTGGTGAGTATCTGCTCATTTCGGAAGCGGATTAGATGATAGCCGTATCCTTCCAGAATCGCGGTGCGCGCCGCATCCTGCTCAAGTTGCTGGTCGTGTATCCCGCCATCCACCTCGACCACCAGACGATAATCCGCACAGTAGAAGTCGAGCACGAACGGTCCCGCCAGGCGCTGTCGCCGAAACTTCAACCCCGCCACCTGCCGCCCACGCAGTGCCGCCCACAAGATCGCCTCGGCTTCCGTCTCTCGCCGCCGCAAATCCCGCGCCGAGTCCGTCAGTCGCCTCGCCTTGCGCTGCATCGCACATCCCAACATCAGCTAGACCACCACACCCCTTGCAAGCACCTCCCCCTCTCCTCGGATGGGGAGAGGGGTGCCGCCCGCAGGCGGCGGGGTGAGGGTTTATCAACACCACCCACACCACCCAACAATCCCCTCTCCCAGATTGGCGGGTATCCTCCGGGCGGCGGGTGGCGCGCGAATGCGCGCGGGGGTGAGGGCTTCCCCTCACCCCCGCGCCCGCTCCAGACCCCCCTCCCACGCCGCGCGCAACGCCGCGACCGGGGTCGCCGCGAGATCGCCGATCTGCAACGTGTCGCCGCCGGTGCGCCCGAGCGGGAAGAGGGTCATACCGTGCTGCGCCGCGATCCGGTCGGCGTTGAGCAGGGAGTCGCCATCATCGATCGTCACGATGACGCGCGAGCCCGCCTCGCCGAAGAGCGCGCGGTCGAGGCGACCGTCGTTGGCGGCGCGCAGGGCGTCGAGCGCCTCCTGATCGATCGTCGCGCCGAGGTCGGCGGCGATCGCGCACTCGGCCAGCGCTACGGCCAGCCCACCTTCGCTGGTGTCGTGCGCGGAGTAGAGGAACGCCCCCTGATCGTGCAGCGCCAGGACACACTTCTGCACGCGCGCTTCCAGATCAAGGTCAAGTGCCGGGGGTGCCCCCGCGACCGTGCCATGCCGCGTCGCCAGGTATTCACTGCCGCCCAGGGTTGCTTCGAGCGGACCGAGGAGATAGATCAGGCTCGCCTCACTCCAGGCCATCGTCAGCGCGCGGCTGGCGTCGGCCATCAGCCCCACCGCGCCGACCGTCGGGGTCGGGGGGATCGCCACGCCGTTGCTCTCGTTGTAGAGGCTGACGTTGCCGCTGACGACCGGCGTGTCGAGCGCGCGGCAGGCGTCGGCCATCCCGCGCACCGCCCGGTCGAGCTGGTAGAAGTTCTCCGGCTTCTCCGGCGAGCCGAAGTTGAGGCAGTCGGTGATCGCCAGGGGCAGCGCCCCGGTGCAGACAACGTTGCGCGTCGCCTCGGCCACCGCATGCCGCCCGCCAAGCTCGGGATCGAGGTAGCAGTAGCGCGGGTTGCAGTCGGTCTTGAAGGCCAGCCCCTTCCGCGTCCCCTTCACGCGCACCACCGCCGCGTCGGCCACGCCGGGCGGCACGACGGTGTTGGTGAGGATCGTGGAGTCGTAGCGCCGGAAGACCGGGCGACGGCTGGCGATGTTCGGCGCGGCCAGCAGATCCAGCAGCGCGTCGCCCGCCTCGGCCCTCGGCAGATCGGGGAGGGCGGCGAGATCGTAGTCGCGCAGCGCCGCGATCGCCGCCGACTCGACCCCCACGCGGTAATAGGTGGGACATTCGTCGGTGAAGAGGCGCGCGGGCACCTCGCAGACGACCTCATCACCATCGGTGATCCGCACGATGCCATCATCGGTGACGCGCCCGATGATGTCGGTGTGCAACTCCCAATGGTCGAAGACGGCGCGGACCTCCTCCTCGCGCCCCCGCTCCACCACGACCAGCATCCGCTCCTGGCTCTCGGAGAGCATGATCTCGTAGGCGCTCATGCCCGTCTCGCGGCGCGTGACCTTCGCCACGTCGATCGCCACGCCCACGCCGCCCCGGTCGGCGACTTCCACCGTGGAGCTGGTCAGCCCCGCCGCGCCGAGATCCTGCATCCCGATGACCGCGCCGGTCTCCAGCACTTCGAGACAGGCTTCGAGCAGCAGCTTCTCCAGGAAGGGGTTGCCGACCTGCACCGCCGGGCGCAGCTCCGCGAAGCGCGCGGTCGGGTCGGCCAGCGAGGCGAGCCCCGACGCGCCGTGGATGCCGTCGCGCCCGGTCGCCGCGCCGACGAGGACGATCGCGTTGCCGACGCCGGACGCCTTGGCGCGCATCAGCTTCGACGCCTCGATCGTGCCGACGCACATCGCGTTGACGAGCGGGTTCCCGGCGTAGCCGGGGTCGAAGAAGAGGTCGCCGCCGACCGTGGGGATGCCGAGGCTGTTGCCGTAGCCCGCGATGCCGCCGACGACGTTGCCGAAGAGGTAGCGCGCGCGCGGCTCGGAGAGCGGCCCGAAGCGCAGGGAATCGAGGATCGCGATCGGGCGCGCGCCCATCGTGAAGATGTCGCGCACGATGCCGCCGACACCGGTCGCCGCGCCCTGATAGGGCTCCACCGCGCTCGGGTGGTTGTGCGACTCGATCTTAAAGACGACCGCCTGCCCGTCGCCGATGTCCACCGCCCCGGCATTCTCGCCCGGCCCCTGGAGGACGCGCGATCCGCTGGTGGGGAAGCGTTTGAGGACCGGGCGCGAGTTCTTATACCCGCAGTGCTCGCTCCACATCGAGCCGAACATCCCTAGCTCGACCGCGCTCGGCTCGCGCCCCAGCAATTCGACGATCTGGTCGTACTCCACGCGCGTCAGCGCCACATCCCGCAACTGGGCCTCGGTCGCCATCTCTCCCCCTCGCTCGCCGCGAAATGAGCGGGGCAGCGACACCGCCGCTGCCCGCACAGACATGCCTATTCTCGGGTAGCACCGGTCGTTCAGGCCAGATCGACCCACGCGAATCGGACCAGTGGGCGCGCAAAACCGCACGACACGGTCGGCGAGAGTATAGCAGGGCGGGCCGGGGGCAGTGTGGCGGATAGATAGATGGATGGGGAAAACAACATCACAGGATCAAGGGCGAGGGCGCGTCAATCTGACCATCCAGGGCGGAAACGCCGAGAGTAGGGGCACGCCGATCGTGAGACCCCAGAACAGCACCGCCGAGCGCTGCACAACGAGCCGCATAGGCGAGTATCCACACGCCCATTAACATAAAGCTGAACCCGACAGCGCGATTCATGCGTTGGCGATAGCGCAGGAAGGCGAGTGTATCTGGCGGACGCTGGCCGGTAAGCATCGCGGCGAGCTTATCAAGGGAACGTATGGCGCGGGCGTTCGGGAACTGGGCAGCAACGCAGCAGAGTATCCCTCCGATCACCGCATAGGCGCCGAGGATAACCAGCCCAAGCATACTTACTACCTTACAGGATCAGTCATCTATCGAGTCAGTATAGCGCTCAGACACGCCCGGCGTGTTGCACTCCCGTATCCACCGCCACCGTCTGCCGACAGCGCGGATAGTTGACACAGCCCCAGAACTGCTCGCCCGTCTGTGGTCCTCGCGCCGCCGTCCGCAGGCGCATCTCGCCGCCACAGCGCGCGCAACGCGGGGCGGCGATCTCGGCCTCGGCGGCGGGCGGCGGCGCGGGATTCGCGCTCCCCGCCAGCGCCGCGTCGATCAGCGCGGCGACCGTCCGCGTATCGTAGCTGCGGCGCGCGGGGACATGGACGAGCGGCAACCCCGCATCGGCGAAGACGCGGTCCACGAAAGCATCGCGTTCGAGGCGGTCGGGGCGGCGATGCGAGCGATCGTCGAGTTCGAGCGCGACGAGCGGGCGCAGGGTGCGCGGCTCGCAGAGGACAAAATCGACGTGCTTGCGGTTGATCCGCTGCCACGCGCCGAACTGCCCCTCCTGGCGCGGCGGGAAGACGAGATCGGCCAGCCGCACCTTCGGGAAGATCAGGGAGTCCGCCGCAGCCGCCGCACGCAACACATGGAAGAAGCTCGCCTCCGCGCGTGAGAGGAAATCATCGCGCAGGGCGTAGGTGTATTCGGCAGGCGCGGCGAGCATGGGCGACACAGGTGCGGACGAGAGAGGAAGTGAGGGCGGATCGCTCGTCCAGATCGGCTGGTGTTGTACGACTGGCGCGGCGGGTGGCGGGATGAACGGAAGGGGCGGGGGCGCACTCATTCGCGAGGTTGTCTCCGGCACGGCGGGCGTGGTGAGATACGCTGTGAGCGAGCGATGGCGCGGCTCATCCGGCGATGCGGGCCGCCCTTGCGCCCCGGACTTCCCGAACAGGCGTGCCAACAAGCGGTCCCACCATCCCATCTCAGCCACCTCTTTCATCACCAGAGCGTCCACCGTAATCCCGGTCAACAATGCCCTACCACTATAGGTGGTGATGGGGCGGGGCGGACATCGCCCAGAATACCTGTCGGATCGGGGTATTCGGGCCAGGACCAGGGCGGGCATACTTGCGCTGCTGTGGATGCGCCCGCATGATACGCCGACAAACGGCGAGCGCGTAACCGGGGAAGGAACGCCGATGATCAATGCAGACAATCCGTTGGCCTATCGTGACGAGGAGTTCTGCTATCTGACGACAAGCGGGCGGCGCAGCGGGCGCGCGCACGAGATCGAGATCTGGTTCGCCTTCCCGCCCACCGGCGGCGGCGGGGTTCTCTACATGATGGCCGGTGGCCGCGAGCGCGCGGACTGGGTCCGCAATCTCCTACACGATCCCACCGCCATGATCCGCATCGCTGGGCGGGGTTGGCCCGCCACCGCGCGCACCGTCGCCCCCGACGCGGCGGAGGACACCCTGGCGCGCGAACTCCTCTGCGCCAAATATCAGGGGTGGCACGCGGGCCAGCCGCTCGGCGAGTGGGGGCGCACGGCGCTGCCGGTGGCGTTCCGCCTGTAAGCGAGGCGACGCCATGCTCATCGCCGGTATGACGCGGACGAGCATCGCCGTGGTGCTCGCCTGCGACGCTGCTCACGCTCAGGCTCCTCGCCGTCCCCAACCGCAGACCCCGCCCGGCATGGTACGGTACGCCGTACGGGGGTTGCTCGGCGCGCGGGTGCGCGGGCTTGACTCTGACCCAAGGGCAAGCCGTACCCTGCCGGTAGTCGGGCGGTGGTCGCCCGATGTGGCGGGGAGGGAACGCGGGCATGGTAGGGGCGGACAATCCGAACGCGGGCCACGTAGCGACCGAGGCACTGCTGAGTATCGGCGTCTTCGCGCGGCGTTCGCGACTGTCGCCGAAGGCGCTGCGGCTGTACGAGCGGTTGGGGTTGCTGCCGCCCGCCTACGTCGCGCCCGACAGCGGCTATCGCTGGTATCGCACGGACCAACTGGCCGCAGCCAGGCTGGTGGCGCTGTTGCGCCGGCTCGATATGCCGCTGGCGCAGATAAGCGCGACCATCACCGCGCCGGGGCCGCGCGGCGCGGAACTCGTCGCCGCCCACTGGGCGGCGCGGGAGGAGCGCATCGCCGCGCAACGCACCCTGGCGCGCTACCTCCACGCCAAACTGTCCGGTCAAGAAAGGAACGCTGCGATGTTCGATGTACAGGAGCGCGCGATGCCCGAGCAGTTCGTCCTCACCGAGCAGCGGCATGTCGCGGTGGAGGAACTGCCGGAGTGGATCGAGATGGCGATGAACCGCCTGGAGCGCGTCGCCGCCGCCCACGGCGGGGTAGCCGCGCCGCCCTTTGTCATCTACCACGGGGAGGTCAACGAGGACAGCGACGGTCCGGTGGAGGTCTGCGTCCCTGTCGGACAGGAAGGGGTGGCGGCGGACCTGCCGACCCGGCGCGAGCCAGCCCACCGCGAGGCATACACCCGGATCACGAAGGCACAGGTCGTCTATCCGCAGATCCTCGCCGCCTACGACGCAGTCTCCGCGTGGGTCGCGGCGCAGGGCCGAACATGCGACGGCTCCCCGCGCGAGGTCTACTTCACCGACTCCAGCGCGGCCACGCCGACCGACGAGGTCTGCGACATCGCCTTCCCGCTGCGCTGAGCGGACCGCTACCGCCCAGCACCGGCCGCCGCACGGCGGGAGCGCCCCGGGACAGTGTCCCGGGGCGCTCCGGGCGGGATCCGGGCTGTGGCTGCGGCGCGATCAGCGCAGGCGGTTGGTGAGCGCACGCTGGAACTCGGCCATCGCCAGGTCGAACTGCCCCTGCTTCATGTAGGCGTCGCCGAGGACACGGTGTGTGCGCGGCGGGGCACCGCCATCGGCGATCATCTCCTTCAAGCGCTCGATCACCTCCGGCAGCACCTCTTCCGAGTCCTTGATCAGGCGACGATACTCATTCAGCGCCCGCTCCGGCTGCCCATCGCTATAGGCCACGGCCAGCGTCAGGCGGGCGAAGTGATTACCCGGTTCGGCGGCGACCAGCGACTCCAGAATCGCGACCTGGTCGCTGCGGTCCTGCGACGCGACGCGCGCCGGGACCACTTCCTCGCGCCGCGCGGGGATGGGGACGGGTGCGGGCGCGGGGGGAGACACGGGCGGCGGCGCGCTCGGGCTGTGCCCGTTCGTGTAGGTCTGTGTCCCACCGCGCGCGCCCTGGAGGCCATTGGCGCTCGCCACCAGCGGGAGTTCGTCGTTCCACGGGGCGGACGCCGGTTCCGTCGGCTGCTCGCGGCGCGGGAGCGGTGTTGGCTGCGAGGTCGACCACTGCGGCACAGGTTCCGCCCATACCGGCGGCGCACCGGTCGGCGGGCTGGCGTGGGCGGGCGGCGGTGCATCGAGCAGGGTGGCGAACGACTCGCCGCGCGCCGCTGCGGGCGGCTCCACCGGCGGGCCGGGCGACTCCGCGATGCCGGAGAGCCAGTCGCCGCCGAGCAGCGTGTCGTCCTCATCATCCACGGGTGGCGGCACCTGTCCGCCCAGATCGTCGTCCGAGAAGGACATCAGCCAATCGTCCAGATTCGCCGCATCGGTCGCGAGCGGGCTGAGATCGTCGGATATCGAACCGCTCGCCGGGTCGAGCGACGTGGTATCGCCGCGCACCCAGGCATCGAGCATCGCGCCATCGGCGGCGGTGTCGCCGAGCGCCTCATCGGCGGACGTGGCGGCCAGCGGCTCCCCGACCGACTCGAACGCCTGCGCCCCCTGCCGCGCCAGCTGCTCGGTCGTCAGCGGACCCTGATCGCGCTGCCGCAACCGCGTGAAGAGGTCGCTGCTACCGCCGCCCGCATCGCCCGCGTTGGACTGCTGCTGCGCCAGGGGCATCCCCGGTGCGTAGGGTAGCCCTTCGTTGAGGAGCGGTCGTGTCATCCCCGGATCGAAGGAGGCTGCGGGCAGTTCCGCCTGCGGTCGCTCGCGCCCGAAGAGGGTCTCGAAGGTACGCGCGGTCGCCTCGGTCATCTCGGCGGGGGGCATGAACGCGCCACCGAGGGCGTCGTCCGCCGACTCTCCCGGCTCCGCCGTCAGGGGCTCCGCTTCCGCTGGCGCGGCGGTCGCCCCTTCGACCGCCGCTTGCATATCGATCAGCCAATCCTCGTTCGAGACACTGGAGAGATCGCGCGTGGCGAAGATCGAGGTGATATCGGCGTGGGCGGACTCCGGGTCGTCGGCGGCATCGGGGGCGGCGGGGGCCTGCCGCCCTTGCCGGACGAGTTCGGCGAAGGTCAGGCCGCCGTTCTTGATGCGCGGGCTGGCCGCGTCCAGATCGAACGGCGCGATCTCCAACCCGAGCGCCCCGGTGTTGAAGGCCGGGTCGATCTCCTCCTCGTCCTCGCCATCGAGCGGGGGCAGGGAGAACTTACTCGGATCGAAGGAGATGACCTGCTCGTCATCGGGCTCGGTGTCATTGTCCACATCGAATGGCGTGAACTCCTCCTCCAGCGCGCCGAGCATCCCCGTCATCCCGGTGGGGAGATCGTCGCTGGGGCGTGCCGCCGCCAATTCGTTGTCGATATTGTCCCAATTCGCCGTCAGCCGCTCCACCGCCGTCGGCTCGTCCGGCGTCGGTTCCATCCCGTCTTCCGGGGCGTCGTCCCAGGCGACGAGCGGCGCGGTCAGCGCGGGCGAGTGATCGAGGTCGGCGACAACCGCCGGGTCGAGCGCGTCGGGGGTGCCGCCCGTGGCGAGTTGCCGATCGATGGCGGCGAAGAGGGCGTCCACCTCGTCGTCGGCCTGGAGGCCGCCGGCGCCGGGCTTCGCCGCGTTCTTGCTGAGGATTCCTTCCCCGGCCAGCCCCCCGGCCACGTCTTCCCAGCGGAACGAATCGGTCCCGAGGGTGCTCGTCCGCTCCCCCAGGAGTTCGTCGGTGCCCGCCACGGTCAGCGTGGCCGGATCGAAGGGGGTCATCGCCACCGGCGCGTCCACGAAGCGTTGCAGCGTGTGGGAGCGCCGCAGCGCGGCCAGTTCGGCGGCGAGGGTGGCGTCGGGGTCGAGCGCACGGGCGCGCGGCAGGAACGCGTCGGCCTCGGCGGCGGCATCGCCGGATTGCGGCTGATCGCCCAGGCTTGCGGCCAGGATCAGCAGCGGGCATGCCAGCAGCGGGCGTGTCGCCAGCAGCGTGCGGCAGAGCGCCTGCGCCTCGGCGTCGTCGCCATGCCGCCAGAGCACTTCCGCCAGCCCGATCGCGATATCGAGCCGCGCCGGTTCCTCGCGATGCAGGATCTGGAATTGCCGGATCGCGCGCGGCAGATCCTCGTTGCGCGCGTGCAGGTTCGCCAGCGACACGCGCGTCATCCGCAGCCGCCCGCCCACGCCGTAGCGCTTGCGGTAGAGGCGGACCAGTTCGCTGCGGAGTTGCGGGAGCGCCGGGCCGGCCTCCCAGGCGAGGCGGAACTGCGCGATCGCGCGCTCGTCATCGCCGCGATCCTCGGCCAACACGCCGAGACCCACCCGCGCCAGCACATTGAACGGGTCGCTGGCGAGGACGCGCTCGAAGGCGCGGGTCGCCTCGTCCGGGCGCCCGGCTTCGAGGTACGATTCGCCGAGGAGGCGCATCGCCGTGATCGCGTCGGGATAATCGCGCAGGACATGACGGCAGGCGACCGTGGCCTCCTGATGTCGGCCTGCCTCCAGCGCGGTCTGCGCGATCTCGAGTAATTCGCGCAAACCAGGCTGTCGCTCGTCGGCCATGCGATCCCTCCGGTTCTGGTCAATGTTGGGGCGAGCTGGGCGCGCGACCGTTGTACCGCTGTACCGCGCGCGGGCTGTTCGTGTTACACACGTCCATAGCGAGGCATGACGCATCGCTCAGAAGGCACGCACTCAGTATATCGGCGGCTCTGGGGGTGAACAAGTATCGCCGGTAGCCCAACGGTCCTGAATCGTACCGGCCATTGGTGAGACGAAATGCGCGTTTTGGCGAGAGAACACGCGGGATCAGGCGTCCGCCCGCGCGGTGGTGGCGGCCTCGTCCGCGCGCAGCAGCTCGGTGGCGTAGCGCAGCAGGGTCGCCCGGCGCGCGGCGGACAACTCCTGTAATTCGAGCCAGCGGTCGAGCATCCGGGCCGGATCGAGCGCCTCATCGTCGCGCAGCGTCAGCCGCACGCGGGCCTGTCGCTCGGTCTCCACCTCGATCTGCCCGACGAACGCCGCGCCCAGTTCGCCCAACAGGCGGCGCACCTCGCCGAGGCGGACCTGCCCCGCCACCTCCGGGGCCAGCGCCAGCTTCGCGCGCACCACCGCCCCGGCCAGATCGGTCCGGTGCGCGAGCGCGGCGCGGATGTCGGCGAGCGGGTCCGCGCCGCCCGGCGTGAGGCGCACGGTGATGAAGGGGCGCGCGGCGACGGGGCGGAAGGCCCAGGTCGTGCGGCGCGCGCCGCGCGGGCCGGGCGCGATCTCGACGATCACGAAGCCCTTGTCCTCGCGCTCCTCGCCGAAATCGACCCGCTCCAGGCTGCCGCTGTAGACGACCGGCGGCGTCCCCGGCCCGACCTGCTGGTGCTTGTGGATGTGGCCGAGGGCGATGTAGTCGAAGGCGGCGGGCTGCAAATCGCCGCGATTGAGGATCAGATCCTGGCCGAGCATGATCGAGTGCTCGGAGCCGGTCGTCGCGCCACCGAGGCTGAGATGACCCAGCAGCACCGCCGGGAGGTCGGGATCGAGCCCGGCGGCCTCCCCCTCCAGCGCGGCGACGATCCGCTCGCGCAGCCGCGCCTCCAACGCCTCCACGCTGTCGGCGCGATACTCCTCGCGCGTCAGCATCGCGCTCCGTGTCAGCCAGGGGAGGGCGACGACCTGGAGCGGGCCGGAGGCGGTGTCCAGCGTCAGCGTCTCGATGCGGCGGCAGACATGGACGTAGTCCACACCGAGCGCGTCGTAGATATCCACGCTCGTCGCCCGGCTGACCACGCCGGGGAGGTCGTGATTGCCGATCAGCAGGGTCGTCGGGATGGCGGCGCGCGAGAGGCGGCGGATCCGCTCGGCGAAGGCGCGTTGCACGGTCGGGTTCGGGTCGCGCGTCTTGAAGGCGTCCCCCGCGAAGAGGACCGCGTCCACCCGCTCGGCGAGCGCCGCGTCCACCACCTCATCGAGGCGTTTGAGGAAATCGCCCAGACGGCTCGACAGGCCGGTCGCCGGATCGGGTCGCCCGTAATTCTCCACGCCGAGGTGGAGGTCCGCGAAATGGAGGAGTTTCATTCGTGCCCGCCCGTCCTAGCGCCACTCGCCACACCGCCCGCTCGTACACTATAGTGTAACAAAGGGACGCGCCGATCGCGGGTGAGAATCGTCGACGCGGATAGCGCGGTCGCGTCGTCTACACATGCGGGCAAACAGTGGCGCCTCTCGGGGCATCGACCTCCGCCCGACCATACCGTCCCGGTATCCCGGTGCGCTGTGCTATCATTGGCATCCTCACGTTCGGTATACCTCATGCAGCGTGGTTCACGCGAGTGCCAGGCAGGATTGCATGGCCAAGACACCACCGACCGCGACACCTGGCGGTACTATGGTCATCGCGGGCCACGTGGCTGGGGCATCCACGACCCCTCCGGCGCTCCAGATCGCGTTGCTCGGCGGCTTCCGCGTCGTCGTCGCCGGGCGCGCGATCGCGCCGGGGGTGTGGCGCCTGGACAAGGCGCGTAGCCTTGTCAAGCTGCTGGCGCTCGCGCCAGGGCAGCACCTCAGCCGTGACCAGATTATGGACCTCCTCTGGCCGACCCTCGGGCCAGCGGCGGCGGCGAACAATTTCTACCAGGCACTCCACGCCGCCAGACAGGCCCTCGCGGCGGGCGGTGCTCCACCCAGCCGCACCGCACCGCTGTTGCGTCTCCAGCGACAAATGCTCTGGCTGCACGCCGATGGCGCGCTCGAGGTCGATGTCGCGGGATTCGAGGCGGGGGCAACGCTGGCCCATCGGACGCGCGATCTTGCGGACTATGAGGCCGCGCTCGAACGCTACGGCGGCGAACTGCTGCCCGAGGATCGCTATGAGGACTGGGCGACCAGTCGCCGCGAGGCTTTGCGGGAGTCCTTCATTGCGCTGCTCATTGAAATGGCGGCGCGCTACGAGGAGTGCGGGGCATCCGCCAAGGCCAGCGCGACACTCGCGCGCGTGGTGGCCGAGGATCCGGCGCATGAGGCGGCGCACGCGGGCCTCATGCGGCTATTCGCGCGCGGTGGACAGCGCCAGCAGGCGCTCCAACAGTACGCCCGGTTGCGGGCAGCACTGCGGCACCTGCTCGACGCCGATCCAGACCCGCTCACCCAGCAACTCCATCGGCAGATACTGACGCGGCAGTTCCCCCGGGCCACACTGCCCCCCGCCCCGACGCTGGTGCTCGCCCCTGATCGGCACAATCTGCCCTTGCCGCTCACGAGCTTCGTCGGGCGGACGAACGACCTTGCCACCGCCAACCGCCTGCTGAACACCACCCGCCTATTGACCCTGACCGGTGCCGGAGGGTGCGGCAAGACGCGGCTGGCGTTGGCCCTCGCCACCACGCTCGTCCCCGCCTACGCCGACGGCGTCTGGTTGGTCGCGCTGGCCGCGCTGGCCGATCCGGCGCTGCTGCCCGCTACAGTCGCAGCGGCGCTGGGGGTACGCGAGGAGCCGGGGCATCCGCTCACCACGACCCTCGTTGCCGCGCTGCGAACGAGAACGCTCTTCTTGATCTTGGACAACTGCGAGCACCTGACCGACGCCTGCGCCGCGTTGGTGGCACCGCTGCTTGCGGCCTGCCCGCACTTGCGTATCCTGGCGACGAGCCGAGAGACGTTACGCACCCCCGGCGAACTGACCTGGCGTGTGCCCGCCCTGCGCGTCCCGGAGCGTACCACCGGCACACTGTCCGGCCTGCACACCACACGCGCGGTTGCCGAGCTGGCGAGGTGCGAGGCCGTGGCCCTCTTCGTGGAACGTGCCTGCTGGCGGCAGCCGACCTTCGCCCTGACCCCCGCGAATGCCGGGGCGGTGATCGCGATTTGCCGGCGGCTCGATGGACTGCCACTACCACTCGAACTGGCGGCGGCGCAGCTACCGAGCCTGACCGTCGCGCAGATCGCGGCGCGACTCGATGATGCCAGCCGCCTGCTGGCGCGCGGCGATCGGACCGGCCCCTCGCATCAACAGACCCTCAAACTGACGCTGGAATGGAGTTACGCACTCTTGCCAGCGGGCGAGCAACACCTCTTACGCCACCTGGCCGTCTTTGCGGGAGGCTTCGACCTGGCGGCGGTCGAGGCGGTCATGCCGAGCACAGTCGCGGCGCTGCTTACCCTGGCCGCACTGGTAGACAAATCGCTCGTAGAGGTCCAGGACGAGGGCACAGAGACGCGCTACCGCCTCCTGGAAACGGTGCGCCAGGATGCCCACGCGCGGCTCGTCGCCGCTGGGGAGGCCAGGCAGGTCCAGGAGCGCCACGCGATCCACTATCTGGCACTGGCCGAGGCCGCTGCGGCGGCGTTGGCAGGACCGACGGAAGCGCGGTGGCTTGCCCGGCTGGCACAGGAACACGACAACCTGCGGGCCGCGCTGCGCCACCTGGCAGCGAACGCACAGGCGGAGCCGGGACTACGGCTCGGGAGCGCGCTGTGGCGCTTCTGGGCGGCGCGTGGTCATCAGACCGAGGGCCGGGCCTGGTTAGGAACGTTCCTGGCCCTCGGGGGCACCGCCCGGCCACCGGGCGACCAGCGCGTGTGCATGGAAGCCCTCTTCGGCGCGGCCCGGCTGGCGTATAACCAGGGGGATTATCCCGCCGCGCAAGCGTTCTTCACCGCAGTGTCGGCGCAGGCGGCGGCCCTTGGGGATGAGGAGTACATTGCGGGGGCACTGACCCACCTCGGGCACATCGCGCGCGATCGGGGTGACTATCCAGCGGCGCACGCCCGTTATGAAGAGGGGCTGCGCTTGCGGCGCGCGCTGGGCGACCCGCTGATGCTCTCGATCTCGCTCAGCAGCCTGAGTCGGGTCGCCGTCATCCAGGGCGACTACGCGGCGGCCCGCAGCCTCGCCGAGGAAGGGCTGGCGATCCAGCGCCGTGTGGGGGCCACCGAGCAAGTCACCCGCTCGCTCTTCGCCCTGGGCGAGGTGACCCTCGCGCAAGCGGACGACGCGACGGCGACCGCACTCTACGCAGAGGGCCTCGCGCGGGCGCGCGAAGTAGATGACCACGAGGCAGTCGCCCGCGCGCTCGCCGAACTGGGGCACCTCGCCGGTGCACAGGGCGAACTCGAGCGCGCCACCGCATTGCTATCCGAGAGCCTGGCGCTGTGCCGTGACCAGGGCGTGCGCCTACTGATCGCGCACTGTCTGATGGGGATGGCGGGGATCGCTGCCGCGCAAGACCAGGCGCTTTCCGCGCTCCGTCAGGCAGGCGCCGCAGCAGCCTTGCGCTCGACGCTCGGGGTCACGCCCGCGCCCGCCTGGCAGGCCCGCTACGAGCGATCGCTGGCCCCGGCCTGGCGCGCACTAGTGGGTCAGGCAGCGAATAATTGACGATGGGAGGGAGCGTGTGGGAGACTGGTGCCACGGGAGGAGGTGGCGATGGCACCGCGGCAGGTGGCCGGTCTCCGCGTGCTGACGGAAGCGGAGCG
>JAABUP010004745.1_pt1 | contig 21785 bp, 19 predicted proteins | sample 5559201 | NCBI WGS metagenome assembly JAABUP01 (sample SAMN10711887, study PRJNA513373) | rock metagenome | isolation source: Antarctica rocks | place: Antarctica | reverse complement strand
GGCGGCGTCGGGGTCGGGCATCTTGCCGACCGGGCAGATCCGGGTCACGCCGACCGCGCCGAGGGCGGCGGCCAGGGCGTCGCGTCGCGCGGGTTCCAGCGCCAACGCGGCGGTCTGCAGGAATGCGCGCACTGGCGCGAGGAGCGGCCCGAGCGCCTCGGCGCTCGGGAGCGGCTTGACCAGCAGCGTGCGGTTGAGGCAGGTCGCGGCGAACGTCGGGTCGGCGTCGTAGACGACCGTCGCGCCCCCCGCGTCGTCCCCGCCATGGAGGGTGACAGCGTTCGGGTCGAGGCTGGCGCGGAAGTCGGCGTCGCGCCGGAAGGCCGCGACCGCCGCGCTCTCGGCGGCGGTGAGCCTGCCGCGCGGCAGATTGCCGCCGAGCCGGGCCAGTTCGGCGGCCAGGGTGGCGGCCCACTCGCGCGGCGTCACCGCGCCCCCCTCCTCCACGTAGAAGAGGTGCGGCGAGACGCAGCCCTGCTGGTCGAACTTGGCGCAGTCGTAGGCGGCCCGCGCCGCCAGTTGCCGCGCGAGGCGCTCATCGACCAGCGCCTCGCGCCCGATCACGCCGAAACTGATCTTGTGGCCATACCCGACGAAACGCGCGCCCGGGGCCACGCGCCGCCCCACCGCGCGCACCGCCTCCTCGCCGCCGTAGGCGATCACCGCCTCGGCCCGACCGAGGGCGACCGCCTCGAGGTCGGGGGCCGCGCCGCCCGGCCACCAGGTGACGGCGAAGCAGCCTTCCAGTCGCGGCTCCAGCGCGATCAGGGAGCGCGCGAAGAGGCCGGCGAAGAGCGGCTCGCCCGAGGCGAGCTTGCCGAAGGAGGCGGACTTCAGGAGGGTCGCCATGATCAGGCTCTGCGCGGCCAATCCCGGCACATTCCCCGAGAAGATGTGCGTCGTCAGCGCGGGGCCGAACGCACGACTCCGACCCGGCACGATCCGGCGCTCGCGGAAGCCGTCGAGGATGTCGAGGTCGCCCAGCTCGGCACGCACCAGCGCCTTGAGCGTGTCCCGCGTGAAGAGGCCGAGGTAATCGTCCAGGCCGCGCCGCACCATCGCGTCGGTGTAGCCGGTCACCGGGGGCAGGGCGCGCTCCGCTTCGACACGCGGTGGGTAGTCGCGCGCGAGCCAGCGGTCGCGCGCGGCGTCGAGGAGGGCGATCAGGTCGCGCGTGGTCGCCCCGACGAGCCAGCGTGCCCGCGCCGCCGCCAGTCGGTCGAACACCGCGTCGAGCTGCGCCGGGGTGGGCTGTGGGAAGCGCAGCGGCTGCCCGTCGAGCGCCACCTCGGGCAGGGTGTACCACGCGGCGACCGCGCCCGCGTCGAGGCCGGGCAGGAGCCAGTGCGCCGCGTCGCCGCTCGTCGCGATCATGGCCGTCCCCCCGCGCGGTCCGCCTGGCCCACGGCGGCGAGCAACTCGTCCAGCGCCACCGAGCAGCCGCGCGCCTCGGCCCCTTGCGCCCGCCCCAGCAGCTCGAAGCCCCCGCCGAGCGCGTAGCCGACATCCTCGCTCAGCACGGCCAGGGCCGAATTCCGATTGCCGAGGTCGTAGTGCAGCAATAGGCCGCTCTCCCCCTCCGGCAATTCCTCCAGCGTCTCGGGATCGACCACCAGCGTGTGCGCCCACGGGGGCACGAGCTTGTGGCGCGGCCCCGTCGTCCCCACGACCCGATCGCGGATGGTGCTGTCGATGAACTGCGTGCTGTGCTCGGTCATCCCGTACATGTTGACGCTGTACTCGCGCGGCACGCCGAGGCGCTCCCGCAGCAGCGTCGCGAGTTCGCCGCGCCCGATCTCGCGGCTCTGCCCCTTGAAGCCCCCCGTGTCCATCACGCGGCTGCCGAGGGGCAGGGCGAAGCGCAGATCGTCCTGGACCAGCGCGTCGAAGAGGTGGACGAAGGAGAAGGAGGCCCCGAGCAGGCAGAGGGGTCGCCCGTCGCGCTCCGCCTCGCGCAGCGCGGCGAGGACGCGGGGCAGATCGAGGCCGTGCTCGTCGATCGCGAAGCCGCTGCCGGGTGCGCCGAACTCCCGCATGACCAGAGCGAGCCAGTGCGCCAGCGAAGAGTTCGGCAGCGTCTCCGGCGGGGGGAAGAGGGCGAGCATCGGCAGCGCGCCCGGGGCCACGTCCGGCACGACGGTACCCGCGAAGGTCGCCCGTACGGACGCATCGTAGAGGCGGAGGTGCGGGTGGTAGTGGCGACTGCGGCGCTCCGCCCCCCCGGTGGTGCCGCTGCTCATGAAGACCGCCGCGGCCTCCTCGATCGGCTCGCAGGCGAGCGTCGCCGCCTTGAACGCGGCGATCGGGACTGCGGGGATGTCGCGCCACGCGCGTACCGACTCCGGCGTGCGGCCCTTGCGCAGGGCGTACTTGCGGTACGGCTCGTTGTGCGCGAACTGGTAGGCGAAGAGGCGCAGCGCCAGTTCCCCGAACCGGACGTCGTCGTGCGGCCCCGCGAACCCCTCCGCGATCACGGCGAGGATATCGGCATCGAGTCGCGCCGCTTCGCTCTCCGGCTGCGCGACGACGCGCTCGGCGGACGCGACGGTGCCGGGGCGGATGATGACGCGCCCGGTGACCCGCCCCGCCGCCAAGTCGTCGAGCGCCGCCGGGACGTCGTCGAGGCCGATCGTGCGGTCGATCGTCGCCCGCAGGCGGCCCGTAGCGGCGAGGCGGAGCACATCGGCCAGTTCGCCGTAGGTGTTGCCGACGGCGGCGCGGAGCTGCAATTCCTTGACGACGAATTCGAGGGGGTTGAGGAGGAGGCGATCCTGCGAGTAGCCGATGAAGACCAGTCGCCCGCGACGGCGCAGCATCGCGACGCTCCGCTCCATCGTCTCGGTGCTGCCCACGAGCTCGAAGACCACATCGGCCCCTTCGTCGTCGGTCAGGCGGCGCACCTCCACCGCCGGGTTGAGCTGGTCGGCGTTGATCGTCTCGTCGGCACCGAGTTCGGCGGCGAGCGCGAGCTTGGTCGGCGTCCGCCCGACCGCGATGACCCGCGCCCCGGCCAGTCGGCAGAGCTGGATCAGCGCGTACCCGACCGCGCCGACGCCATAGACCACGACCGTCTCCCCCAGGCGCACGTCCGCGACGGCGCGGACGGCGTGGAGGGCGGTGGTGGCGCTGCACGCGAGGGCCGCGGCCTCCTCCAGCGAGAGATCGGGCGGGAGCGCGACGAGGTTGCGGGCGGGCACGACGACGTATTCGGCGTAGCCGCCATCGGCGGTGAAGCCGAACTGGTCGACGACGTCGCGGCAGAGATTCTCCTGCCCCTGACGGCACCAGACGCAGCGACCGCAGCCGACATAGTAGTAGACCACGACCGGGTCGCCCGGCCGGACCGTCGCGACCCCCGCGCCGACCGCCTCGACCACGCCCGCGATCTCGTGGCCGGGGATGAGCGGCGCGACCCCGAGGTTCAACGTGCCCTGCCGGAGGTGGAGCTCGGTGTGGCAGATCCCCGCCGCGCCGACGCGCACCAGGGCCTCACCGGCACCCGGGCGCGGGATGGGCACCGCATCGGCATGGAAGGGCTCGCCGGGGCCGTGATAGCGCACGGCGCGCATCGTCGCGGTGGCGGTCATGACGCTCATCCTCCCCACGCAACCCCGACCGTCTCGGGCGCGACCGTCCCGGCGATCGGGCAAGAAAAAACCGCGCTGCCGATCCTGCGATCAGGGCGCGGAAATGTGATGCCTGACTCGACCGGTCTGCGGCTCCATATGAGCACGGAACGCGACGGAATATCTATCCTACCGGTCGTTCACCACATTCCCTACGCCGGTACTAACCGGATCAGGTTCGAGGGGTTAGCGGTCGCGGGACCGCCTCTCAGCTCGTCGCTCCCCCTGCGGTGGACGGACTATTCGCTTGTCTAGCGGCATGGGCCGGGCCGGGCCGCGTGCTGGGCATGAGTATAGAGGACAGCGCCGTGCCGCACAAGCTACCGGTCGTGGCCCGGAGTCGCCCGTCGGGCGCGACGACGGTGCTCAGCGCCCGCGCCGCGTGGCCGCGCCGTCGACGAGGAAGCGCTGGCCGGCGAGGAAGACCAGCAGCACCGGCAGGCTGACGATCACCGCCACGGCCATCACGAGCGCCCACTGCGTCCGCTCGCCCTGGAAGAATTGGGCGAGGCCGAGTTGCACCGTGTACTTGTGCTCGTCCGTCAGGATGAGGAAGGGCCAGAAGAAATCGTTCCAGCGCGCGACGAATTCGAGGATCGCGACCGTGGCCAGCGCCGGGCGCGCGAGCGGCAGGGCGATGGCGCGATAGATGGTGAGGTGGGACGCACCATCGAGGCGGGCCGCTTCGATGAGCGTGCGCGGGATGCGCAGGAAGAACTGGCGGAAGAGGAAGATGTAGAAGGTGTTGGCGATGAAAGGGACGATCAGCCCCTGGTAGCTGTTGAGCCAGCCGAGCGTGTTCACGGTGAGGAACAGGGGGACGACGATCGCCTCGAAGGGGACGATCAGGAGGGCGACGGTGGCGGCGAAGAGGAGATCGCGCCCCGGGAAACGGAGCACGGCGAAGGCATACGCCGCCAACGAATTGACGACGATCGAGCACCCGAGCGTGATCGCGGTGACCAGCGCGCTGTTGAGCAGGTACCGCCCGAGCGGGACGCTGGCGAAGGCGAGGGCGTAGTTCTGGGGCCGGAAGGGGACGGGCCAGAACGCCCGCCAGCTGCCGAGATCGGCCAGCATCCTGCCGCTCGGTTTGAGGGACGAGACGAGCATGAAACCCACGGGGGCGAGCCACAGCACGGCGAGGCCCCCGAGCAGCAGGGCGATGCCGATGCGCCGGGCGCGTGACAACCGCCACGGGGTCGGTCTGTCGCGCCCCGTCTCCCACATCTCAGCGCCCCGCGCCCGCTTCAACCAGGCGGCGCTGGATGAACGTGATCGCGAGGACCAGCAGGAAGAACAGGACCGCCGCCGCCGCCGCATACGCGGTGTGGCGGAAGCGGAGTCCCTCCTCCCAGATGAAGTAGATCAGCGTGCGTGTCGCGCCGAACGGCCCGCCGCGCGTCAGTACGTAGACCTCCGTGAAGAGGCGCAGCGCGTAGATCGTGCCGACGACGGCGACGAAGGCGCTGATGGGGCGCAGCAGCGGCAGGGTGATGAAGCGGAATTGCTGCCAGCCGGTCGCCCCATCGAGCGCGGCGGCCTCGTAGCACTGGGGCGGGATCTGCCGCAAGCCCGCCAGGAAGATCACCATGTAGAAGCCGACGTTCTGCCACGCCGCGAGCGCCCCGATCGCCGGGAGCGCCTGGTCGCGGCCGCTGAGGAAGGGTTGCCGGGGGAGGCCGAGCCCGGTGAGGAGCTGGTTGAACAGCCCCTGCGTTGGGTGATAGAGGTACGACCAGACGACCCCGGCGACGACGACGGAGAGGATCGTGGGGTAGAAGAAGGCGGCGCGCAGCATCCCGCCACCGGGGAGCCGCAGGTTGAGCACCAGGGCGAGCGCGAGTGCCAGGGACGCCTGGAGCGGCACGGCGCCGAGGGCGAAGGTGAGCGTGACGCGCACCGCCCCCCGGAAGTCCGCGTCGTGCAGGAGCTGGCGATAGTTGTCGAGGCCGACAACGTGGGTCGCGTTCGGGGCGAGGAGCTGGTAATCGGTGACGCTCAGCCCGAGCACCTGGAGGGTCGGCCAGACGAGGAAGCTGGCGAGGAGGAGACCGGCCGGGAGCAGGAACAGGTAGCCGGCGAGCGCCTCCGCGCGCCGCGCCGCGCCGCCGCCCCGGCCCGGGCGGCGCGGCTGCCGCGCACTCCTCACGAGTGGTACCCGTTGTTCCGCGTGATATCGTCGTCGACCGCCCGGGCCACCGCGTCGAGCCGCCCCTGGACCGGGCTCCCCAGGGCGATGTCGTTGATCGCCTCCGCGAACTTCGCGGTGAGCACGGGGTAGGCCGGGGTGACGGGCCGGGCCTTCGCCGTCTGCTGGAGTTGCTCGCCGTAGAGCGCGTAGGGTGCCGTCGCGTAGAAGGGGAGCTTGGCGTAGGCGGAGCGGCGGGCGGGCGGCAGCTTATTCGTCTCCACGATCGGCACGATGCCCGAGTCGGTCGCCACGAGCCAGCGTAGGAGCTCGGCGGCGGCGGCGGGATTCTTGGTCGTACTGCCGATCCCCCAGGCATAGGAGCCGCTGGGGGAGACCTTGGTGGTGAAGTAGGGGAGGGGCATGATCGTCCAGTGCAGGTCCGGGAAGTCCTTGAACCCCTCGATGACCCAGGTGCCGATGATCTGCATCGCCACCCGCCCCTTCTCGAAAGCCTTCGGGTCGGGCGTGGCGCTGATACTGTCGTCCTTGAAGAGGCGCTGGAACTCGGTGAGGACGTTGACCGCCGCCGGCCCGTTGACGAACCCCGTCGCCCGAATCTGGTCGGGCGCGAGGAGGTCGCCGCCCGCCGACCAGATGAACGGCGAGACCGCGTAGGTGAACCAGTCGCTGACGCCGTAATCCAGGTGCATGTCGAGGCCGCGCACGCCGTTGCTGGTGAGGCGGCGCGCGGCCTCGGCGAATCGCGACCACGCCCAGGCCGATGGTATGTCGGTCGGCGCGGTGATCCCGGCCTGCGCGAAGAGCGTCTGGTTGACCATGACACCCATGCTGGAGCTGAACGCGCCGAGCGACCAGAGCTTCCCGCGCCAGGTGCCCTGCTCGATGATCGAAGGGACGAAGTCGCCCAGGTCGTCGGGGGTGAAGTAATCGCCGATCGGCCCCAAAATCTTCCGATAGGCGTAGTCGGCGACGAATGGCCCATCCAGTTGGAGGATATCGGGGAGCTGCTTCGCGGCCGCCGCGCTCTGTACCTTGTCCTGATAGTCCGTGTCCGGGTTGGCGATCGGAGTGATGTCGACCGCGATGCGTCCCTGATACCGTTGGCCGAACGCCTCGACGATCCGGCGCGTCGTCTGCGCCTCGAGGTTCACGTCACCGCCGGTATCGCCGAAGATCCAGGCCCGGATGTTGGCATTATTGAATGCGGTATCAGAGGCGGGCGGGCCCGTGCTGCTCGCACTGCTCGCGGTTACGCGCGGGGTGGCACCGGCGGCGCTGGTGCTGCTCGGCGCGGTCGGCGGCGCGACGGGGGGGGCGGTGACCGGTGTTTGGGTGGCCGGGCCGCCGCACGCGGCCAGGAGCCCTGCGCCTGCCGTACCGGCAGCGATCGTGAGGAATGCCCGACGCGTCAGGCGCTGGGATCGGTGGGCCATCGGGGGGTTCCTCCGGTGTCTCTCGGTCGTTGCCTGATGCTGCCGACCGGTTCTTGCGCGTCTGCGCACGTTGATGGGGGCTATCGTAGCCCAACCGACGCAACGACGAATAGTACCAGAGCGCCGTGGTGCGGTGGTACCCCCGCCAACGCGACTCCCGCTCCGTGGCACCGGACGTGATGCACCGCAGTCGTATCCGCTACGCTGCCCACCAGTGCCGGTGTTTGCGGCGCCGACCCACAATCGACCGATACCGTTCCGAGCGCCACGATCCTTCGCGGTTGGCCCGCCGGGCGGAAAGGGCCTATACTCCCGGTAAGAGCATCTTCGGGGCGTGGTGAGGCGCGGCCAGCGGCGGCGTCAATTCCACACCGGCGGTTAGAGCCCGCGACCCGCCTGAGGCGGTTGATCCGGTGGAACTCCGGGGCCGACGGTACAGTCCGGATGGGAGAAGGTGTGTCGATGCTTCGTGCTGCCCGCTGACTGTGCGCTTGCGCACGTTGCGGTGGTTCGGCGTACGCGCATTTCCCACAGTCACCAGAGCCCCGAAGGCGATGCCTTCGGGGCTTATTGTCGTCGTGCGACAGGGGGGCAACATGGAGCGATCGGAAAGCGGAACGCGGGACGACCGCACCGTACATGCCGCGATTGATCAGTCGGTCGAAGAACGCGACCAATCGTTCATGGGGGTGGCCCTGGCCGAGGGTCGACGGGGGCTGGCGCGCACCTCGCCGAACCCGGCGGTCGGGGCGGTGCTCGTGCGCGACGGCCGGATCGTCGGGCGGGGCCAGACGCAGCCGCCGGGCGGACCGCACGCCGAGATCGTCGCCCTGCGCGAGGCCGGGGAAGCCGCCAGGGGCGCCACCCTCTACGTCACGCTGGAGCCCTGTGCGCATCACGGGCGTACCCCCCCCTGTGTCGACGCGCTGGTCGCCGCCGGGGTGGCGGAGGTCCGGGTCGCGCTCGTCGATCCGTTCCCCCAGGTGGCCGGGCGGGGCATCGCCCGGCTGCGCGCGGCGGGGATCCTCGTCGCGGTCGGCCTCGGTGCGACGGAGGCGAGCGAGCTGCACGAGGGCTTCTTCACCCGCCTGGCGACGGGGCGACCCCACGTCACGGCCAAATGGGCGATGACACTCGACGGGCGGATCGCGACGCGGACCGGGCATGCGCGCTGGGTCACCGGTCCGTCCGCCCGGCGCGAGGTCCACCGCCTGCGGGACCGGGTCGATGGCATCGTGGTCGGCGTCGGCACGGTCCTCGCCGACGATCCGTTGCTGACGACGCGCCTGCCGGACGAGGACGTCGGCGTCGGCGGTCCGCACCACCCCCTGCGGATCGTCCTCGACAGCGCCGGGCGGACCCCACCCGAGGCCCGCCTCCTCCGCCCGGACATCCCCGGACGGACGGTGATCGCCTGTACGGCGGCGATCCCGGAGGCGCGGCGCGCGGCTTGGCGCGCGCGCGGTGCGGAAGTGCTGGTCGTGGCGGGGGACGGGCCACGGGTCGATCCGCGCCGCCTGTTCGCCGAACTGGGCGCTCGTGGCCTCAATACGCTGCTGGTTGAGGGGGGCGGCGAGACCCTCGCGTCCTGCTTCGCGGCGGGGCTGGTCGATCGCGTCCTGGCCTTCGTCGCGCCGCAGCTGGTCGGGGGCCGGGGCGCGCCGGGTCCGCTCGGGGGCCTGGGCGCGGCCACGATGGACGGGGCCTATCGGCTGCGCGACGTCGTCGTCCGGCACTTCGACGACGATCTGCTGATTCAAGGCGAGATCGACCGGGGCGGGGCGGCGGCCGACGAAGCGGACGGGCCGGTCGCCGCAGCCCCGGCGACGGGCGAAATCTTCCACCAGCGGACGAAATCTACTATCGGCAGGGAAGAATCTCTCGGCGACGGGCGAATTCTCCCATCGACACAAGGAGGCGACCATGTTCACCGGGATTGTTGAGGAGGTCGGGCGGATCATCGAGACGCGCTTCGAGCAGGAACACCCACGACTGCTGATCGGCTGCCGCACGGTGTTGGCGGGCGCACGACCGGGCGACAGCATCGCCGTCGAAGGGGTCTGCCTGACCGTCGAGCGGCTGACCGAGGGGGGGTTCGTCACCGGGCTGATGCCTGAGACGCTCCGCCGCACCGCGCTCGGCGCGCTGGTGCCGGGCCGCGCGGTCAACCTCGAACGCTCGCTGGCCGCAGACGGGCGGATCGGCGGCCACTTCGTCCAGGGCCACATCGACGGGACCGGCACGGTCGTCGAGCGGCGCGAGGAAGGGGCGGCGGTGCTCGTCGCGATCGCGGTCGCGCCCGCGCTGGCGCGCTATATCGTCGAGAAGGGCTACATCGCCGTGGACGGTGCCAGCCTGACCGTCGTGTCGGCGTTGCCCGATCGCTTCACCGTCTCGCTGGTCCGCCATACCCAGGAGCACAGCACGCTGGCCGGCAAGGCGCGCGGCGCGGCGGTCAATCTGGAGGTCGACATCCTCGGGAAGTATGTCGAGCGCTTCGTCGGCCAGGTCGGCACCATCCCGACGCGCCTGTCGGACACGTCGCTCGCCGGGCGCTAGGGGGCAGCATGCTACGGACAACGATCGACGACGCGCTGCGGGCGCTACAAGCGGGGCGGTTCGTCATCGTCGTGGACGACGAGGACCGCGAGAACGAGGGCGACCTGGTCATCGCCGCCGACTTCGCCACGCCCGAGGCGATCAACTTCATGGCCCGCGAGGGGCGTGGGCTGATCTGCGTCGCGCTGACCGGCGCACGCCTCGACCAGCTCGGCCTGCCGCTGATGGTGCCGCACGCGCGCAACCGCTCCGGTTTCGGCACCGCCTTCACCCTCTCGGTGGAGGCACGATGGGGGGTGACGACCGGCATCTCCGCGCACGACCGCGCCCGCACGATCGCCGCGCTGATCGACCCGGCCGACGGCCCCGCCGACCTGGTCTCGCCCGGCCACATCTTCCCCTTGCGCGCCCGCGACGGCGGGGTGCTGGAGCGCGGGGGGCAGACTGAGGCGGCGGTCGATCTGGCGCGACTGGCCGGGCTGACCCCCGCCGGGGCGATCTGCGAGATCATGGCCGAGGACGGCACGATGGCCCGCCGACCCGCGCTCGAGGCGTTCGCCGAGCGCCACGACATACCGCTCGTCAGCGTCGCCGAGTTGCGCGACTACCGGCGCGCCCACGAGGAGGGCCGCCCCCTCGGCGAACGAGCCTCGTCGCCCGTGCTCCGCGTCGCCGAGACCATGCTGCCGACCACGCATGGCTCATTCCGACTCTATGCCTACACCCCGATCGCGCAACCCGACCGCGAGCCGGATCTCGCGCTGGTGCGCGGCAACCTCGCGCCGGACGCTGACGCCGGACGAGCGCCGCTGGTGCGCCTCCACTCCGAATGCCTCACCGGCGACGTCTTCGGCTCGCGGCGCTGCGACTGTGGCCCGCAACTCGACGCCGCCCTGGCGGCGGTCGCGGCGGAGGAACGGGGCGTCATCCTCTACCTGCGCCAGGAGGGGCGGGGGATCGGGCTACTCGCCAAGCTGCACGCCTACGCCTTGCAGGAGCAAGGGCTCGATACGGTCGAGGCCAACGAGCAACTCGGCTTGCCGATCGACGCGCGGGAGTACGCGACGGCGGCGGCGATCCTGCGCGACCTCGGGGTGACCCGACTGCGCCTGCTGACCAATAACCCACGCAAGGTCGCGGGCTTGAGCGCAGCGGGGCTGACCGTCGCCGCGCGGGTGCCGTCGCTGATCGCCCCGTCGCCCGAGAACGCGCGCTACCTGGCGACGAAGCGCGATCGTCTCGGCCACCTGCTCGATGTGCGAGCCGCCGGGGACTGCTGAAGGTGCCGGTCGGGACGATCGCCGACCGGCGGTGCAAGTGAGAGGAGTGCTGGCGATGCGGACATTCGAGGGGGATCTGCTCGGGCGAGGGTGGCGGTTCGCCATCGTCATCGCCCGTTTCAACGAGACGATCGGGCGGCGACTGCTGGACGGCGCGCTCGATGGCCTGCGCCGACACGGCGTCGCCGATGAGGCTATCGCGGTCGCCTGGGTGCCGGGCGCGTTCGAGATCCCGCTGGTGGCGCGACGACTCGCCGCCACCAGCGAGTACGACGCGGTGATCTGCCTGGGCGCGGTGATCCGTGGGGGGACGCCGCACTTCGACTACGTCGCGGGGAACGCCGCCGCCGGGGTCGCCGCCGCCGGGCGGGAGACCGGGGTGCCGGTGATCTTCGGGGTGCTGACGACCGACACGATCGAGCAGGCGGTGGAGCGCTCGGGGACCAAGGCCGGCAACAACGGCTTCGGTGCCGCCGTGGCCGCGATCGAGATGGCGAACGTGCTGGCCGCGATCGCCGGGAACGGCCACGACGGCGCGTGAGGATGCCCGCCGGTGCGGCATGGGGTAGTATTCTTGACGCCGGGATCACCCGGACGAAAGACGTTCACGCGTTGGCAGAGGAGACGAGAGAAGACATGGATCATGACAATCGCGCCGCCGTTCCTCCCGCCCCGGGGGAACTGGCCGCTCAGCGAGCGCGGCAACCCCAACGGCTGGCCACGCCGCGCGAACGGAAGCCCGCGTGGCTCCAGGTCGTGCGCGTGCACCACGGCGCGGGCTACCGCGAACTGAAGGAGATCGTGCGCGACCACGCGCTGCACACCGTCTGCGAGGAGGCGCGCTGCCCCAACATCTACGAATGCTGGAATGCGCGCACCGCCACCTTCATGATCCTCGGCGACACCTGCACGCGCGCCTGCCGCTTCTGCGCGATCAAGACCGGGCGCCCCACGCATCTCGATCATGAGGAGCCGAAGCGTGTCGCCGCCGCGGTGCAGACGATGGGGCTGCACTATGCGGTCATCACCTCGGTCAACCGGGACGAACTGGCCGACGGCGGGGCGAGCATTTTCGCCGCGACGATTCAGGAGATCCGCGCGCTCCTGCCCGACTGCGGGATCGAGGTGCTGATCCCCGACTTCCGTGGCGACCTGGACGCGCTTCAGACGGTGCTCACAGCGCGTCCGGATATCCTCAACCACAATGTCGAGACGGTACCGCGCCTCTATCGCAGCATCCAGCCCTGGGACTCGCACGCGGTCAGCCTCGAATTGCTGCGCCGCACGAAGGAGCTCGATCCCAACGTCCTGACGAAGTCCGGGTTGATGGTCGGGCTGGGGGAGCGCCACGATGAGTTGGTGGAGGTGATGCGAGAGTTAGCCGAGGTCGGCCTCGATATTCTCACCATCGGCCAGTATCTCCCGCCGACGCAGCGGCACGCCCCGCTCGATCGCTACTACACGCCGGAAGAATTCGTGGAACTCAAACACGTCGGTGAGGCGCTCGGCATCCGGCACGTCGAATCGGGTCCGCTGGTGCGGTCCTCCTATCATGCCAAGGACCAGCATGAGCAGCTGCGCCGGAAGGACCGGCTCGCGGCTGTGGAGCGGTGACACCGTGGTTACACCAGCGTTAACGCCGCCCGCCTCCCCGATAGTGCCCCCCTCGCCCGAAGAAGGGGTGCTCACGGCCTGCCACTTGCCACAGCCGCAGCCCTATCTGCCGTTGTGGGCGTGGCAACAGCAACTGGCTGCCGCTCGCGCCACTGGAGACCTCGGCGACCTCCTCCTGCTCCTGGAGCACGAGCACGTCTATACACTCGGTCGCCGGGGGGATGCAGCACACCTGCTCGCCGATGTGGCCACCCTGACTCGGCTGGGTGCCACCTGCCACCGCGTCGATCGCGGCGGCGATATCACCTACCACGGACCGGGCCAGCTTGTCGGCTACCCGATCGTCCGCTTGCGCGGGGCCGGGCGCGGGGTCCGCGCCTACGTCAATGCATTGGAAACGGCGCTGATCGAGGTCGCCGCCGCGTTCGGGATCGCGGCGACGGCGCTACCCGGTCGGCCTGGGGTCTGGGTCGGTCGGCAGAAGCTGGCCGCGCTCGGCATCACGGTCAGTCGCGGCGTCGCCTATCACGGTTTCGCGCTCAACGTCGCCCCCGACCTCGCCTACTTCGCCCGGATCGTCCCCTGTGGGATCGCCGACGCGGGCGTTACGTCGCTCGCGGCCTTGCTCGGGCGGACAGTCGCCATCGAAGAGGTCGCCCCGATCTGCGCGCGCGCGGTCGCCGCAGCGTGCGGCCTACCGCTGCGGTGGATGGAGGCGGACGTTCTGGCTCGTTCGCCCGGCGACTGTCGGGGCGCATAGGGTGGCGGGTCGATGACGCCGACCACGCGCCTGCATGACCACGGCAGATGGCGGCTCCTTTCGCCGGTGGCGCTCGACGCGGCGCCGCTGCTGGGGCGGCTCCAGGCCGTGCTGGAGTCGGTGGGCGCGGGAGTGGCCCCGCCCACGGTTTGCTTCGAACGCTGGCAGTCGCCCGCGCTCATCCTCGGGGCAGGCCAGCCAGCGGCTGATGTTGACCTCGCGGCCTGTCAGGCCCGGGGTATCCCGGTCGTACGCCGCCTCGCGGGGGGCACCGCCGTCTATGCGACGCCCAACTACGTGAGCTTTGCTATCGTGGGCCCCACCGCGCACCCCCTCGTCGGCGGCGCGCTCATGGCGACCTATCGACGCCTGGGCGAGGCGGTCGTCGCGGCCTGCGCGGCGCTCGGCGTATCCACCCGCCTGATCTGCCCCGACGAAGCACGCGCACGCCCGACCCCGGCGGCCTTACGCCCGTGCTGCTACGGGGGCTTCTCCCCCTACGAGGTGCTGGTTGGCACCCGCAAACTGATCGGCGTGGCGCAGGTACGGCGTTACGGCGCGGTGGCCTATGTCGGTGGGCTGTACCGCACCCTTATCCCGGCTGAGCAGAGTGTCTGCCTCGCCGGGGCTACCGCGCTGCGGGCGGAGCGTGCCGCGCAACTCGCGGCGTGCACGATCGATCTGGCAACGCTTGGTCATCCGCAAGTGTTCGAGCAGTTCCCTGCGGCGCTGGTCGCTGCACTCGCCGCGCGGTGGGCCATCGCCCTGGTGCCCGGTGAGTTGACCGATAACGAACGCGATCGTGCCGCCCAACTCACTGCCGGACGGTACGCCCAGGAGGAGTGGACGTTCCGCACCTGAGGTAGTCATACGGTGAGCGAGTCAGGACCGGACTCACCGCGCATTTGTTGCTGCCGCCGTTGGCCGTGGTCTGGCACTGGTGGCAACGATTCTCCGCGTTCGCGCCGGTTGCCCTGGGGTTGTCCGTATGCTACACTGCGGCCGCTGCCTCAGGGTGGCACAAATGAATAGGCGACTGGTCTGCTGGGGGAGCGAGCAGCTGAGAGGTGGGGTCAAGCCCACCAACCCTTCGAACCTGATCTCGGGAAGCCGTACGGCATGTCAGCGACATGGGCGGGGCGGAAGACGAGCGTAGGGAACGCGGCCGAATGCGGTGACCATGGTGGTCGTCCTTTGGGTGCCCTGTGGTCTTTTTTGCGTACGGCAAGACCACGGGGCGCTCAAAGGCTGCCCCAGCATCGCCCTCCTTGCCCGCATTCCCGGTGGGGTCCCGCCCCGCGTCAGGCTGCGTGTTCCCCCGCGCGCCGGTGGCCCCAGTCACCGCGCCGAGCGTCGGCGCGGCTCGCGCATGGAGGTGCCCCATGGCCGACACCGCGACCATGACCCCCATCCGACCCTTCCCCGCCAGCCAGAAGGCCTATCTCCCCGGCTCGCGCCCCGACCTGCGCGTGCCCGTCCGGGAGATCGCCCTCAGCCCGACCTCCGGGCGTTTCGGCGACGAGGAAAACCCGCCGGTCCGGGTCTACGACACCAGTGGCCCCCACGGTGATCCCGCCGCCGACACCGACATCCGGGCGGGGCTGGCGCCGCTGCGCCGCCATTGGATCCTCGAGCGCGACGACGTCGAGGCGTGCCAAGGGCGGGTAATCCAACCGCAGGACAATGGTTTCCGCGCGGGCGACCCGCGCGCGAACCTGGCGGTCTTCCCGGGGTTGGGGCGCGATCCGTTGCGCGCCAAGTCCGGTCAGGCCGTGACGCAACTGCACTACGCCCGGCGCGGCGTTGTCACCCCCGAGATGGAGTTCATCGCCCTGCGCGAGGGGCTCGACCCGGAGTTCGTGCGCGCCGAGGTCGCCCGCGGCCGCGCGGTCATCCCCGCCAATATCAATCACCCCGAGAGCGAGCCGATGATCATCGGGCGCAACTTCCTGGTCAAGATCAACGCCAACATCGGCAACTCGGCCGTCTCCTCCTCGATCGAGGAGGAGGTGGAGAAGATGACCTGGGCCACCCAATGGGGCGCCGATACGGTGATGGACCTCTCGACCGGCAAGAACATCCATACCACGCGCGAGTGGATCCTCCGCAACGCGCCTGATAGATCGGCACGGTGCCGATCTATCAGGCGCGTTGCGGAGGTCAACGAGAAGGCCGAGGATCTGACCTGGGAGATCTACCGCGACACGCTGATCGAGCAGGCGGAGCAGGGCGTGGACTACTTCACCATCCACGCCGGGGTGCTGCTGCGCTACATTCCCATGACCGCGCAGCGTCTCACCGGCATCGTCTCGCGCGGCGGGTCGATCCTGGCGGCCTGGTGCCTGGCGCACCACGAGGAGAATTTCCTCTACACCCACTTCGCCGAGATCTGCGCGATCATGCGCGCCTACGATGTCACCTTCTCGCTCGGCGACGGCCTGCGACCGGGCTCGATCGCCGACGCCAACGACGAGGCGCAGTTCGCCGAGCTGGAGACGCTGGGCGAACTGACGCGGATCGCCTGGGAGCACGACGTGCAGGTGATGATCGAAGGTCCGGGACATGTCCCCATGCACCTGATCAAGGAGAACATGGACCGCCAGCTGGCGGTCTGCCACGAGGCCCCCTTCTACACGCTGGGGCCGCTGACCACCGACATCGCGCCCGGCTACGACCACATCACCTCGGCGATCGGCGCGGCCATGATCGGCTGGCAGGGCACGGCGATGCTCTGCTACGTCACGCCCAAGGAGCACCTGGGCCTGCCGAACAAGCAGGATGTCAAGGACGGCGTGATCGCCTACAAGATCGCCGCCCACGCCGCCGATCTCGCCAAGGGGCATCCTGGCGCGCAGCAACGCGACGACGCCCTCTCCAAGGCGCGCTTCGAGTTCCGCTGGCGCGACCAGTTCAACCTGGCGCTCGACCCGGAGACCGCGATCGCCTACCACGACGCGACGCTGCCCGCCGAGCCGGCCAAGATGGCGCACTTCTGCTCGATGTGCGGCCCGCACTTCTGCGCGATGCGGATCACGCAGGACGTGCGCGAGTATGCCAGGAAGCAGGGGCTGCCGGTGCACGACGCGCTCGCGACCGGCATGGAGGAGAAGGCCCGCGAGTTCCGCGCTGCGGGGGACACGATCTACCGGCAGTCCTAACGATCAGCGGGCGTCGTGAGGCGGGGCTAGTACAGCGTGGCGTGAGTAGTTCGGTAGTATACTCGGCGGCGTAGGCCGTCGGGGACAATCGGGGGAAGTGGGGAGGGGACGATGCGCGGGCCGAAGCCGCAAGCGATCACGCTGACCGCCGAGGAACGAGACGAGCTGACGGCGCTGGTGCGGCGGCGCGGCGCGGCGCAGCAGCTCGTGCTGCGGGCGCGCATCATCCTCGCCGCTGCGGCGGGCCAGAACAATTCGCAACTTGCCCGGCAACTCGGCGTAGATGTGGCGACCGCCCGCCTGTGGCGCGGGCGCTGGCTCGGCTTGGGCATGGTGCCGCTGGCGGCGTTGAGTGCCGCCGAGCGGCTGGCGGACGCCCCGCGACCGGGTGGCCCGTGTCGCATCACCGCCGAGCAGGTCTGTCGGCTCACCGCGCTGGCCTGTGAGGCTCCGGCCGCCTCGGCGCGCCCGATCAGCCAGTGGACCGGGCGCGAGGTCGCGGACGAGGCCATCGCGCGCGGCATCGTGGCGGCGATCTCGCCGCGCCACGCCGCGCGGCTGCTCAAAAGGGGGCGCTCCACCCGCAGCGCATCCGCTACTGGCTGACGCCCGCCCCGGACCCGGACCTGTCGGCCAAGGTCGCGGACGTCTGCGCGCTCTATCGGGCGGCCCCGACGCTGGCGGCGGCGGGCGAGCGCGTCATGAGCACCGACGAACTGACGGGTGTGCAGGCGCTGGAGCGCCTCCACCCCGGCCTGCCGCTGGCACCGGGCAAGGTCGAGCGGCGCGAGTTCGAGTACCGCCGCCACGGCACGCTGACCTTCATCCTCAATCGCGACGTCGCCACCGGGCAGATCGTCGCCCCGTCGTGCGGCCCGACCCGCACCGAGGAGGATTTCGTGGCCCACCTCCGCCAGACCGTCGCCAGCGATCCCGCCGCTCGCCGCTGGCACTTCGTGGTCGACAACCTCAACATCCACCAGTCGGCGTCCCTGGTGCGCTTCGTCGCCGAGCGTGCGGGCCTCACGGACGCTCTGGGCGTCAAGGGCCAATCCGGCATCCTGGCGACCCAGCAGAGCCGCGCCGCGTTCCTCCGCGACCCCGCCCACGCGAGTGTCTTCCACTACACGCCCACGCACGCCTCCTGGCTCAACCAGATCGAGCTCTGGCTCAGCATCCTCGCTCGCAAGCTACTCCGACGAGGCAGCTTCGCCTCGCTGACCGACCTCCACCAGCAAGTGCTGGCCTTCATCGCCTACTATAACCGGACGATGGCCAAGCCCTTCAAATGGACTCACCAGGGCAACTCCCCCCTCGCGTAAACTACGAGGCCATTCCTGCCACGCTGTACTAGCCTCTGCCCCCGCCTCGCCGCGACGCCGAGAGTGGCTATCCACATGCGGTGTGATAGGAGGGGGCGATGGAGTTCCAGTCCGTCCACACAAGCGCGAGTGAATTGCAGCGACAGGAACGCGAGGATCGCCTGAGATGCCGTTGCGACGAGGTCTGGCAGGAGCACCCCGGTCAGGGCGTCAGGGGGGGCATCGCGGCTCGGCTCGATTCCGGGATCGCGGCGGACACATCAGCTACCCCAGGCACAGCGTTCGCCGATCAACTCGTGCTCGACGAACGCCACGAGCGTCTATACCGAAGCGCGAGTGAAACCCGCAAAGGGGATAAGGTAAGCTAGCCGGTGGGGGTTGTCGTGCGGCAGGGGGGGTGATGAGCGACATCCAGGCGGGGCTGACGCGGCGGGGGCTGGATCTGGGGCAAGTGCGCGACTGGGTGTATCGGGCACCGACGCCGCGCGAGCGGGAGCGTTGGCATGCCCTGTGGCTGCTAGCACAAGGCTGGTCGGCGAACAAGGTGGCGGACGTGCTCGACCGTGACGCGCATACCATCGGGGGGTGGCTCACGGCGTTCTGCGAAGATGGCCCCGCCGCGCTGACCTTCGAGCAAACAGGTGGCTCCCCCCCGCCCTCGACGCGGCTGTTCAGGCCGGCCTGAAAGTGGCGGTGCAGGCCACCCCAGCCGAGGTCGGCATCGCCCTGGCGAACTGGAACTGGAAGGTCGTGCGCCAGTTCATCGCGGCGCGCTGCGGCCTCCGCCTCAGCCGCGCGACGTGCGTGCGCTACTTGCATCGGTTGGGCTTCGCCCATAAGCGCCCGAAGAAGCGGCTGCTGAAGGCCGACGAGGCGAAACGCGCCGCCTTTGTCGAGCAGTACGCGACGTTGCTGGTGGAGGCGCAGGCGGCCGGGGCGAAGCTCTTCTTCGCGGACGAGGCCCACTTCCGCGCCGACGCGGACCTCCACGGGAAGTGGGTGCTCAGGGGGCAGCCCGCCCTGGTCGACTCGACCTGCCCCCGCTGGGGCGAGCAGGCCAGCTACTATTCGGCGGTCTGCCTGGAGACGGGGGAGGTGGAACACATGGGGCTGTCGGGCACCAGCTCGTCCGCGACCAGCGCCGCGTTCCTGACGCAACTGCGCGCCAAGCATGCCGCGCCGCTCATCGTCGTCTGGGACAACGGCCCCGCGCACGGCGGCGAGGCGGTGCGGGACTACCTGGCGACGCCCGACGTGAACATGCGGGTCTGCCGCTTGCCGGCCTACAGCCCCGACTTCAACGCGGATGAGGCCATCTGGGCCTGGGTCCGCGAGGAGGTGACCGCGAACACCTGCCTGCGGACCACGGCGGCCGTGCAGGAGCAAGTCGGCCACTTCTTCGCCGGCCTCACGTCCCGCACCGAGGAGGTCAAGACGCGCTGCCGCACCAAGCTGCAGAAGCTCGCTGAGCGCCCCGTCGAGGCCGACCATGTAGTTCTCACCTGCGCTTCGGTATAGGCAGTTAGCGTACCGCCGTTCCCTAGTTTCTCCTATCGGGAGCGCGCCGTAGTAGATGGCGCGCTCCCAGCGTGCTCTGTCCAGCGGTGGGAAAGCGAGGCCGCCGCGGTGTCCGGCGGTCTAGCCCATGCGGTGTCCTCGCGCGCTGTCGATAGGCTGCGGACAGCAGGAAGCTTAAGTAGTGAGAGCGGTCGCGGCGGTCGCCGTCTCGTCCTCCCGCGTGACGACCCCGGCCTCGGCGAACGTGACCATCTCGGCGAGGAGCCGCGCGGCGGCCGTGATGAGCGGCAGGGCGAGCGCCGCCCCGCTCCCCTCGCCGAGCCGCAGGCCGAGGTCGAGCAGCGGGCGAAGGTCGAGGCGCTCCAGGATCGCCCGGTGGCCGACCTCCGCCGAAACATGCGCCGCGATGAGGTAAGCGCGCGCCCGGGGGCACAGTTCGACCGCGACCAGCGCGGCGACCCCGGCAATGAAGCCGTCCACGACCACGGGGATACGGCGCGCTGCGGCGCCCAACACTACCCCGACCAGTCCGGCGATCTCCAGTCCCCCCACCTTCGTGAGCACATCAAGTGGGTCACTCGGGTCGGGCGCATTGATCGTCAGCGCTCGCTCCACCACGGCGATATTGTGGGCCAGGCCGACTGTGTCAATGCCGGTGCCCCGCCCCGTCACCGTCGCCACCGGCAAGCCGGTCAGTGCGGCGGTGATCGCGCTGGCGGCAGTGGTATTGCCGATCCCCATCTCGCCAAGGGCGACCACGTCGAGGCCGATGGCGAACTGCTCATCGAGGACGTCGAGCCCCACTTCGATCGCCTGTAGCACCTCCGCGCGCGTCAGTGCCGCCCCCTCGGCCATATTACGTGTACCGGCGGCGACCTTGCGCGTGACCAATCCCGCGCCCGCGACGGGGGTCGCGACACCGACGTCAACCACCACCACGCGCGCGCCAATAGCCCGTGCCAGTACGTTGATCGCCGCCCCGCCCTGCAAGAAGTTCGCGACTATCTGGGATGTCACGGCGGCAGGATAGGCGCTGACGCCCTCAGTCACCACGCCGTGATCCCCGGCCATCACGATGATCGCCTGTCGGGCGAGGCTGGGTCGCTCCTGGCTGGTGATTCCGGCCAGCTGGAGGGCCACCGCCTCCAGCTGCCCCAGGCTACCGGGTGGCTTCGTCAGCGTGTCCTGGCGCGCGCGGGCCGCCGCCATCGCCGCCTCATCCGGCGTGGCGATGGCGGCGATCGTGTCCAGCACGCGCCCCAACCCACGCCGAATCGGTGCCACACCCCCAGCGGGGGTCGTGAGCGCCTGACTGAGTCCCTGCCAATGCGGATCGTCACGCCGCCCCCACGACTCGTAGGCCACCACCTCGTGGAGCGCGAGGCGCTGGCGCCAGCCCGCTGTGGCCAGGGTGGGACGCGCGGGGAAAGCGTCGACGTAGCCGAGGCAGAGATAAGCAACCGGGATGATATGGGGCGGAATGCCGAGGATTGCGCGGAGTCGTGCTGTTTTGAGGATGCTGACCCAGCCGACGCCAACTCCCTCGGCCCGCGCGGCCAGCCAGAGATTCTGCACGGCGCAGCAGGTACTGTAGACGTCGGTCTCGGGGATGCTGTTGCGACCGAGGACTTCGCCACCGCGCGTCGGATCGCAGGTGATACAAAGTAGGACTTACGCAGTTGAACGTGGTTCCGGCCCGAATTCACGCCTGATTCGTGCTCAACTGCGTAAGTCCTAACAAAGATTGAGCGGAGCCTCGACGATGCCCTCCAGCTTCAGCGCGAGGTATTCCGAGCGACGCGGCTCGTCGTAGAAACACGCGGCAGCCTGTCGTTCGCGCTCGAACAGCGCCTGGACCGCCGTGCGGGTCTCGAGCGCTTTGATGGCGAGGAAATCCCAGGGCTGCATAAAACCGACCGATCCGGCATGATGCGCCGCATCGAGGATCCGCGCGAGGACATCGTCCGGGATCGGGTCGGGACGGAAGGAGCGGATGTCGCGTCGCCCGAAGATCGCTTCATAGACGCCCCGACGTCGCCCCAGGGATAATGCGTTGGTGCTACTCACGTCGCTGGTCTGTGCGCTCATCACCGTCGGCCTCCTACCTTGCCCGCGCTCGCTCGCTATCGAGGCAGGATGGCGTGGCCCACGAGGCGGGTCAAGAGGGCGCGGCACGCGCGCGAGCGCGCACACCAACACGGGCCGTCCCACACCGCGGGGACGTACCATCCTACGCCGGGCAGGTCTCCTGGCTCACGGCTCAACGCGCGCCCGCGCCTTCCCGCCTCGCGGCAGTGGCGTCGTGCGAAGGCGCTCGCCGCTCACAGTGGCGGGCCCGCGCCGGTCTCGCACCGGCTTCC
>JAABUP010004744.1_pt1 | contig 21786 bp, 35 predicted proteins | sample 5559201 | NCBI WGS metagenome assembly JAABUP01 (sample SAMN10711887, study PRJNA513373) | rock metagenome | isolation source: Antarctica rocks | place: Antarctica | reverse complement strand
CGTCACAAGCGAAATGCAGTCTTGTGACGGGCTGTTTGAGTTTTTAGTCATGCCATTTGGGCGTGCCTCAGCGCCAGCCACCTTTCAGCGTCTGATGGACTTGGTACTGCATGATCTTCTGTGAAAGACTGTCTATGGTCTACTTTGACGACATAGCTATATTCATCTTCACCAGGACATGGGAGGAGCACCTAGCAGTGCTAGATGATGTACTGCAGAGGCTGCGTGCCGCGGGACTGACGGCTTCACCCAGCAAGTGTGCATTTGACCAAGAGGAGCTGTTGTACCTGGGACAACTGGTCACCAGAGAGGGCATTCTGCTGGGTGCAAAGAAAAGGGCCATGGCATCCAATTGCCAGATGTGTGCAGTTTTTTAAGGGATTGTTGGCTGAAATGGTTGCAAAGTTCCATAGATCACCTTGGGCATATCGTGTTACTTAGGAAGCCCTGTTTGTAGCTCTGGCTGCCTTCAGTATCTCAGTGGTATTAGTTGTACCATTTGTTGTTGATGATGCCAGTAAGAGCAGTTCTGTAGTTTACCGGTATGTTGGACATCAGCGATCTGAATGCTTCCACCTTATGGGAAAAAAGCAAAGAAACTGCTTAGCAAAGAAAATTTCATCAGCGAGGCTGTAGCTTGCGGCCACAACAAGCTTGCATAGTTTGTGCAGCTCCACGGTCCCAAGCATATGGGGGGACCAACGTGTGTTTCAGATGTTGAGCGTCAAAACAAATTCTGTTACAAAAATGGGGGGTGATACACTGAGAGATGCCTGTCAAGCAACACTGACGGATCCGGAACGCTCTTGCTTGAAAGAAATACAGAGCAAAACGACACTTTGAAATCTAGCAACATTTTACACAATAGCAGCCAGGCTTGCAGCAGCACCTTTCATTAGCTACCTATATTTACACAGAAACTGCACCACTTCATCCCATACCCTGCTCAGTACGCAACACAAATACGGGGTCTGCTGACTGCTGTGTTGCAGAGCAAGCAACATTGCAGACAATGAAGCAAGGCACATATGACACACATGTTACAGCAAGCTCACTACATCTCTGCATGGCTAATCAGTCTGCAGGCAGCTCTGACACATGCTGTATGTACAGTCCCAGATTGACCAGGCAACTGTCCCGAACTGCATCCCCAAGATGTCTGCCTGTCACTGGCAGCACAACTTTCCTGGTGTGTGCTTCGACTGCCATGCTCATGAGGGGCTTCACAAAAGGAGCCTTGTGATGCAACAAATACAAGCCAGCGCGCTGGATATTGTTACCAATCTTGGCATCTTGTAGCGTCAAGGTGCAAGGCTGGTCGCTATCTGCAAAAGCAACACAATGCTAACTGCTGTTCAGCTACAAAACACACAACGAGGTTGCGATGAGCAGTGTAAGCCCTCTCACACTATGTACAGCTCAGCACAGCTTAGCAAAGGGTGCTGCCATGCAGTTTACTGTAACACACACTGAGGCATTTTCAAAAGCCAGCCATGAAGTTTGCCCATGCATGCATATTGGGCAATTGACCAGGCAGAGACAGAGGCAGCTCTTGTGCATGACTACACAGTTGAATCTGCATGCACAGCTCCACAGAGCACAGGTCAGCTGTGCTTGAACTTGCTTGAAAGCAGAAATTGCTGTCGCCAACAGACCGCAAGCACAGCAAGCTCCAGCTAGCTCAAGGCTCCACATCACATTCAAGCTTGCAGCCATTATTGCATCTCCATGTGGAGAGTTTACATGAGTCAGGGCAGCCCGGGATAATACTTGGCTTCTCATTAAATTGACGCTGAAACGCATAGTATTTTCTTTACTTTTCTCTACATGAGTCTGAAGCTGCTCACCTCTGGAGGGTATGGTGAGCTCAAACACAGTGTGGCAGCCATCCAACATGTGAAACCTTCTCACAACTTGCTCCTTCCTAGTGGAGGAGCTGGAGATGAGACTGGTGCATCTACTGGTGGCTCGCTCCTTGGTGATCCTGTCGCGCCTGAGCCATGCTCTGCCATCTCTGTGCATGACACACGCCTCCAGAAGCTCCCGGGAAGCTGCCTTCACGTTTGCCTGCACCATGGAGCTCAAGCAGCGCATCTCGCAGCTCTCAAAGGTGGTGAACTGGAGCAGCTCTGGCAGCAAGCTGTCTGAGGGGGACAGGCCGCAGGCTGTCAGCAAGTCACACACCTGCATGCAGCACAACCCTTTAGTACTGCTTGCACGTGATCCGCGTTCACCCGCACGAGCAATCACCCTAAGTTTGTGATATGGCACAAGTGAGCAGCAAAAGCCTTGTGGGAGTAGCTTGATGTGATGACTTGGCAGACAGGTCAAGCTTGTGAAAGGATTGTCAGAACAGGCAAATCGAAGAGGCGTGGGGTGGGGAGCAGAGACGGACATGAGCCTATGCATCATCTAACAAAACCAAGTTGAGAAGCAAGGGCAATGGTCAAGCAATGTCGGCCTATGTTGTCTCAGCATCCGCCATAAGCAGCACAGCCAGCCAACCATTCAGACAGACAGACAGACAGACAGACAGACAGACAGACAGACAGACAGACGGACGGACAGACAGACAGACAGACAGACAGACAGACAGACCGACCGACCATGTCTCACCTGCATTCCACACATGTTGCCACAGGCTTCACTCAGCAGCAGCTCTTTGCACAGCTCCGGCTGCTGAACCAATTCTATGAAGACCTCGCACAGTGCAGCGTAAACGTCATCTGTCCAGGGCATGTTGACCAGCAGCTGCAAGGCCTGCTTCTGAGTCTCAGGCGTGGTCAGGTAGCAGGTTTGATACAGCTCCACAAGCTGCTGGGCTGAGAGCTGCTCCGGCTGCAGGAAAAATTGGATGCAGGCATCTGCAACTGCCTCAATCTGCAGCAGCAGGAAGCACTTTTGATTGGGCTAGCTGAGACAGAGAGTTGCTGTCACTTCAAGCTACAGCTGAGCTGTTGAGCAAACAATCCTCTATTGCAGTGGAGATCTGTAGAGGGAGCACTCATCCAGGAAGTGTCTCAACATGAGCGCAGCACAGCACAGCACAGCACAGCACAGCACAGCACAGCACAGCACAGCACAGCACAGCACAGCACAGCACAGCACAGCACAGCACAGCACAGCACAGCACAGCACAGGCCCCATGTTGAATTACCTGCATGGCACTTGCCAGCAGCAAGATCTCTTCTGCATCATCCCCCAAATCAATCTTGCCACTGTAAAGCGCCTGAACCACCTTCCTGACGGCTGCCGGTGAAGTAGTCACAGGCACCACAACATGCACAGCACCCCTAGCGGTCCAGTCACATGTCTGCATGTCATCCTTGTGATCATAGCTGATCTTGGCCCATAAGGAGTGACTCAGCAGATCAGCCAGCCCAATGCCCACATGCTGATCTGGATGATCTGCATCCCCAACCAGCCGGACACTGAACAAGCATGTGTCTTGCTCACGCTGGAGCCAAATGTGCAGCAGGTTGGAAGGCGAGTGCTCTGCAAGATGTACTGTATACTCGTCTGTGTTGAACAGGTTGAGCACTTTCACAGCTTCGGTCTGGCGCTGCTTGTGTCTGGGCGTGCATGCGAGTGCCTGGGAGGGGGGACGGGGGGGTGGAGGGGGCATCAGTCGGGGTCTGGCCTGTGGCAGCTCATGTTCTGTGTCACTGCTGGAGGGACGTGCACGCTTTGCAGCTGCCTGCAATCAAAAGCAACATGCAATTATGTCTCCATCAAGTGACTATCCAACACTAGAAGTTTGCCCACATTGCAGCCTTCGTCCTGTTGTCATCCCATACTGTTACCAAGCTTTGACAGCAAGCGAGGGATGTGCAGGGCCAACAGCAGCATAAGCATGTAAAACCTAGGGCAATGTGCATAGGCATGCACACCAGGCAGCAGCAACAGTGTTGGTGAGGCAGTCAGATATGGCAAAGGCAATTGATGATTGAATGTGCTGAAGTTAGTTGTGTCTTCCCACCTGAGAAGAGGAAGCCTGATGGTCATGTCTGTGAGGTTCCTCAGGCCTCTGAGCTTTGTCAGGCCTTTGAGACCGCTCAGGTGTCTCATCATGCTTGCCTGGCTCATCTGTAGCACCAGCCAACACAGCATAAGACTGACACAACAAACCACTGGAACGTATGCAATACCATATGCTGTCGAAGTGTGTTGAGTGTGCAGCAATGCTGAGCTCTAAAATGGAAAAAGGGTTTGCAGCAGAGCAAGAAACTACCCAGTGTTCATAACACCACAATTTGTCATGAAACGAAATCTGCAGCCTGACATGCTTCTCAATGGGCTGCAAAAGCATTGGCTGTATGTGATGTTTGGGTCAGCTTGCATAGCCTGTTTCTGCTTAGCATCAAGGCGGTACATGGGGGTAGTGAGGGTGAATGACTCACCGCTGCCTACCAGAGCAGCAACCTTGAGCCGCTTTCCCTGAAACTCCTGGCCGTTGATCCGCTTTATGGCAGCATGAGCTGACGCCTTGTGGTAGTACTCACAGAATCCAAACCCCCTGTGCCTGCCTGTCTGTTTGTCTGTCACCAGTCTGCAGCAGAGTCAGGGGGGACTAGCTGACCACTTTCGCAAGCCTATGCTTGGCTGCTGATGAATGGCACTGTCAGGACACTGGCAGGAAGTTTGGCTTGCTATGGCAGCTGTTACAGCAGCACTGCTGTCATGGGGGGTTGACACTGTGACATGAGACATTGCATGCCAGGCACTGAAGCAGCAGAAGTCAAATCGTAGTGGGTGTTGGGCAACACAAACTGCTGTCAGGGGGGATTGACACTGTGACATGAGACATTGCATGCCAGGCACAGAAGCAGCAGAAGTCAAATCGTAGTGGGTGTTGGGCAACACAGACTGCTGTCATGGGGGATTGACACTGTGACGTGAGACATCGCATGCCAAGCACAGAAGCAGCAGAAGTCAACTTGTAGTGGGTGTTGGGTAACACAAGCTAAGGGATGAAGCTGTACCTGAAGTGTCGCACTTGACCAGCCTGGCTCAGCATGGATTCCACTGCGTCTTGAGTGGTTGCAACAGGCAAGTTTCCAACTGCATCAGCACATGTCTTCTGACTTTACCAGTTGACAAAGAATGAAAGCGCGTACATGATAGTCATTCCTGATCGTACCGTACACTGTGTGGCCAGAGTCTTGATCACCTCTGAACTTCATGTTGATGATGTCGATGGTGCAAAGAGAATGTGGAACAGTCTTGTTAGCTGGCCACCTTGTTTACAGTGGCAGTTTGGGCTGTAATGCTGTGCAGGGGACACGAAGGATGAGACTGAGAGCTTGCAAACTTCTGCAACACCGTCACCAATTGAAGAGCTTCAGTCCATAAGTACTACATCACAGGACAACAAATAACAAAGAGTTGCACACACTGCACTAGCTCGGAGGGTGCTCTGCTGAATCGGCCACCGAATGCGCTTGCAGACTACCGCAAATTTATGTACACAAGACAGGCCGCACCGTGCTTAGGCGTCGCAGCAGTCACCGACTCTGCGCCAGGCCACTGCACACCTTCCGACACCAACCATGTGCCTGACCGGTCTGCAGAGCCAGAAACTGTACTGAAACCAAAGCGATCTTTTGATGCAAACGGGCGTCAAGTATGCTGTCACGCATGGCAAGACTGACCAGCGTCTTTGCAAGGCCCTCACCATGCAATCGACTTCAAGGATGGGCGATATTTTGCCGACAGAAATAGCAGGTCTCCGCGGCGGCGCTGAATGTGATAGGAGACTGGAGAATCAACACTGCCTGCAAGCTCTTCAGGATCTGCGCGTCGAGTCCGTGCGCTTTGCATGCACAACAGTGCGCTGAGGACATGCGACGCGCTGCGCCTTTAAACGGACTCCGTCTCATGCTCAAGGATAATGCGGACTCTCAACAGTGCGGGCTGCATCAGGTGCAACATTTCAAGTCCAGGGTGGGCAGCTTGTCAGCTTACTTGGGTCAACCTGGTCGACAGCTGAAGGTGGGTGTGCTGAGTCATATACCATCGTGCTGAGTGTGCTGTGCTGATGCGTTCAGTGTCCTTGACCATCAGGCCTGGATCAATGGTACCAAGCTGAAGCTACATTGCATGGCTGGGCACATGTCTCATGTTGCAGCAGAAACCAGGCAGACATCTCTTTTGATGACCAGTCAGCAAACAAGTACTCATTTCCTTCATGCAGTTAACATGCAGGCCGTAATGATAGCACTATTACATTTATTTCAGAGTGACCATCATAGTGTCACTCATGATTTTATTTGCAGTATCTGAAAAGGATGAAGACTTTCCAAAGAAATTTTGAAATAAAACCCAGTTCACTCTGTACACACACACACAGGCATGACTGTTGACATGATCACAGTCATTCTGTACATCACCTCAACAGACACGACAGACAACGCTCTGAGTGCATGGCAATGCTTCTTCGTACATGGCATTGCTCATTGTCTACGAAAAAATATAGCAATTGCTACCTAAAAATCACAGCCCACACAATAGGCAATAAAAAAGCCAAATGCAAATCAGTAACAGTCTTACACACAGCCACCAAGCATGCTTTGGATGCAAGCTCGTGCTTGATTAGCCCAAAATTGCTGACACCCACACCCCATGAATACATCATCGCTCAGACAGCAGTCTGATATGGATTGTGCGTGACTGGCATTCCAGCCTCAACAGAGGGCCCATGTGCAGGGCCGGATGACCGTGCGTGTGTGACTGGCTTGCCAGCCTCCGTGGCATTGTTCAAACGAGCCGCCTCCAAATCATGCCCTGCAGCAGAGTCCTCGGGCAGCTTGCCACTCTTTGTTCGGTGGCCAAAGTGCCCAATCCTCATGTCATCATCCTGCAAAAGCAAAATCGAGCAGTCAGAGACGTCAACATTTCAACAAGTGTGGCATACTTTCATGGCCTTCTATATGCTGCCGTCGACATGCTCTGCTGTGACATGTACTGCTTCAACATATTTTGATGGTTTTCAAGTGTCCAAGGCCACTGCCAGAGCTGCAACAGATCACAATTGAAGAGAGTTGCAGCCTGCGGCCCCAGATTTGCAGCAGGCATACTGGACCAGCTCTTGACTGAACATGTCTGGCCCACATGGATGAGAGTGCTTGCTCAAGGCAAACATGAATCATGTTGCAGGGCACCACTGCCCTCCAGAAAGACCCGACGAAATAAGTTGCAATGACTGGCATCCAGTCCAAAATATCTTGCCCTGGCTTTGAAGCTTTGGTAGATGACAGCAGCGCAAGCGGCTCCGGTCAAGGGACCCACCCAGAAGATCCAGTACTCATGGAAGGTGCGACTGACCACCGCAGGCCCAAAGGATCTTGCAGGGTTCACACTGCAGAGCAGGCAAACTCTCAGCAACACTAAAGGCCAACACGTAAGTGCTGAAACAACACGACACAACATGCCAGATTGCAGCCAGCATGACTGTTACGTGCCAGGCTGTCTTGTGCATGATGGGACTAGATTGCTGCATGACTAAATTCAGAGCAAGGGCAACCACAGTGGAGGAGCTGAAATGTAAGTGTGAAGCACGCAGACAACGATTGCAGAAACACAGCCTTGCATTGCTGTCAAGTCATGCAGATTGCCTGCAGCTGGGGATCAAGTTGGGGTTTTGATGCAAGGGTGTAAGGGTCTTACGAGCATCCATCGACAGGGATTGCAATCAGATGGCACACGAACAGCGTCATACCAATGGCTAAGGGAGCCAGGACCTGCAAGGACATCAACAAGCATCAGATCATCAAACTCTGCACCACTAGATCATCAAACTCTGCACCACTAAGCGCACAATTTTTGGCCAAGACAGATTATAGAAACAATGTACCAGGTGCAGCATGTCAGTTGCACATACATCGTTGCCTGGCATGTGACTGGGAATTTTGCCAGGCAGGCAAATACAGATGGTAAGCTACACTGAATCCAACGCATAGGCTGACCAACGGTGAGAGCTTTAGTAAAAAAAAGCACAGATTGGGGACCATACCTGCAGTGAGATGGTCTTGGTTGTTTGCACTGAGTCCGTTGCCGCCATGATGACAAACACAAAGGCAAACCTGCACAAGGGAAGAAAACAATAGGTGAGCTCCAGACGAGTGCGCTTGTTGAGCAGCATGGCTTCACTTTACAGGGCTGCACAAATACTCTGACATTGGTCTGTACATGGAGTATCTGGCAACTTACAGACAGCTTGACAGGGCCTTGGCCTTCCAATAAATGATCTAGGTGGGAATCAAATGCATTCAGTGATGTTGCAGCACCATACTATGCAGGGTTGATCACATCCAAAGACATGCTCACTCCAGTGATCCAGACACAACATGTGCACAGCTAGAAGATACGTACGTCAGAACTATCTCAAAGCCAAGAGCCCTGCCGATGGTGGCCCCGGCATCTTTGTTGATCTGGTTGGAGGCTCCAGCAGCAGCCTTGTAGCCTGTTGAGTCTAGACCCTTGAGGAGGATGGATGCTATGGCTGCTCCAGCACACTGCACAAGTGTAACATTGCAAAGTGTTGGCAGCATGTTGCTTCAAGTAACAGATGCCATGGAGCTACCAGAAGAAGAAATGTACTGACTGCAGTAAGATGTCAGGACCTGTTGAGCGGTGTAAAATGTTGAGATGCAAAGCTGGAACGGTGGCAGAGATGGTGCGGCAGCCTGACAAGATGCAGGGCCAGCAGGTAGAAACATGCATTACATGATACTGCATGCAAAACTGAAGCCCTGCAGGAGCGCTGTGCCAGTGCCAAGGTCTGAAAGTGAAATGAAGTAAACGGGCTCACCTGAACAATGATGTAGCATATTCCTCTGACCAAAGAGATCTTCTGTGCAAGGAAGAAGGCAAATGACACAGCAGGATTGATATGGCCACCTGCAGGCACCCTGGTGTCAAGATCTGGTGCATTTGCAATTTTGAGTTCACGTCAACCTTGCAACTCACCTGAAAAGGGTGCTGTGACAAAGATCACCACGAAGATTGTAAAGCCAAACGCCAAAGCGATGTTGAGAAGTGCTGTAGTACTGCTCAGAAAGCATGAGCCTGAGGCGACTGCAGGACAAGAGTGTATAGAAAGTGAGACCACTTAGAACCAGAAAAGGCGGTGCAAAGCTGAGGCAATTGCCGAGCATACCATTAGTCAAAGTAGTACTGTCGCCGGAGTCTGCTGCTACGTCTGATGTGTGACACCCGGACGTCACAGTGGCTGCAACAAGCACGGTTTAAGCTCAGCTTAAACAGTAGAAGACGGACGTGAGTGGAGACCAAGGATGCAAGCCAGCGCGATGCGTTACCTGTCGAAAAGAAAACGAAGATTGCAGTACCGAGCAACTCTGCCACGATCGCCTGCGCAGCAAGAACAACGCGTTAGGTAGTGTGTCTTGCTCAACTTGTCCCCCGACACAGTTTTAGCGGCATCGGATCCAACAAGCAATACGCTCGTGTGCGCGTACTCTAATAAATGGCACAATGCCACGGCGATCTCCCCGGGGACGCATACAAGGCTCCAGAATAGTCCACATCCTTTTAAGATCTGGTGTACCACGCCGTGTAGGTTGAACGAGCAGCAAATGGAGCAAGGCCTCCTCCCGGGTAAGGCGAGAGTGTTCACAGTTTTGAGCGGACAGCTGTGTGATAAGCGCTGGCCTGTCTCCATACTCGCAATTGAACAACCGTGCTTAAACGAAGCTGACAAGCAGTTTAAGGCAGTGATTACTACCGCGCGCGCGAGTGTTCTCAAGTACTTCTGACATCGCAATCCGTGCCCATGTGGAATCCATGCCGCGAAACCAACCTTACGTGAACTACTGCTAATACACGCTCGGCACCGGACCACGTCACAGTCGTGTAATCGGCCGTCGAACGTTGTCGGCGCGTTCTGACGTCAGCGTTTGCATGTGAGCATATGCGGGACAGATTGCAGATGCAGCCAAGGCACTGTTTGAAGCCCCTGTGGCTTACTATGCTACAAGCCACAGACAGACTTGCTCTGCATTCAACTGTAACCACTGGATATTGGCTTGTATGCTGTCAATGCTGTTGTCAAAATAGCTGCGCTCTGAGAGGTACTGCTCGTGAGCAGTATACAAAGCATTCACCTGAGCACACACACACATCACACATTAGCACGATTGCGGCCAATGTTTGTCTGCAAGCTTTGCTAGTAGCAAGCAGGGATTGCCAGGTGCCAGCCCTGGCATTCAGGTCTGTTCAGTCCTGTGCAGTTCTCAGGCACAAAGCTGCTATAATTCAACAGCCACAAGCACCTCAGGCACTTTGCAGTGCTGCCTGGGCTCCTCATCACAAACACTGCAATATATGCCAAGGTGGATGATTCACAAGGGGCCACTCACCGCATCTATTTGTGACTGAGCTGCAAAGTGGGAGGCAATGCTCTGAGTGGCTTTGCCCATCATCCTGCTAGCTTCATTGTCTCCTCCCAACTTCTGAAACAGCGCTGTCCAGTTCCTGCATATCACTCAGAACACAATCAGGACACAACTTCGTATTGAAACTAGTCATAAGCAAATGTTGACTGAATTTTGCAACTAGAGCTGCATTAGCAACCAGACTTCAATCAACATCCATACTGCATGCACTGTGGTTGATGCACCACACACTGCTGCGCCAGAGCAACGTCACAATGCAACATGGATGAGCTCAATGCCATCAGGAAGATCTGTGCAACAAGTTCTGCTGTATTGCCAGACATGCTGCTGCCTGGGAACACAAAAGTTGCTGTTGATCTCTGATCAGCAGCTGCATCACTCAAAAGCACGCTTTCGAGTTGCATTTGTCAGGCCTATCTGTAGCATTCATGTTGCGCCAGCTTACTCTGTCAAGAAGCTCCACGCTGCATGCGCTGCATCATTAGATCGCACCGCCACCCCAGCCAGCAAACTCAAGGCATCTTGGGAACGCACAGAATCATCCAACACCATCTCCAACGTTTGCTGGCTCAGGTCAGAATCTCTGGCATAGGCCAGGGCTGCCAAGTTGCGCTCCTTCTCTGATGGATCACTTGCCTGCAAACCAGTGCTGTTTACACCACCACCACAGCCGACCCACACCACTCAACACTGAGGCTGTATCCAAGCAATGTGTGCGGCTATTGCATTTAGGATGAATAGCCACTGTTGGGGACACAGATACACATCAGTTGTGTCATCAACATCTGTTTCATAGCGGCAGGCATAACTTGCAGGCTGGGAGGGGGGGGTTGGCAGCAGGAGTGTCTCATCTACATCACACGTTGCAGCAGCACAAACAGACGCCCAGTGACACTCAATGGCAACTTACGCTCAGGTATAGGCCTTGCATGATGTTATAGCTAGCTGCACCACCGTTGGCCACTGCTTGTGTGTAGACAAGCTGCCGCACATCCGGGTCAATCCCAAGCACATCATTGGCATTGTCCTGCATGTCAAGCAGGACCCAATCCACATGCTGTGGTTGCAAACATCTGACCAGCATGCTTTGCCTGATGTGTCCGGTCAACATTGAAATCATTGGAGCTCAAAGCTGCTGCTGACTCTGCAAGCTATGCAGTGTTTCTGGTATATGTGCATGACATCTGCTGTTTTGCATGTAATGTTTTGCAGCAGAAGTTGCAGCGTTTGTGTGTGTCTGCAGATGGTGCTACTGTGCACAAGGATCCTACTCTTCTGGCAGCACTCAGCTGTGAAGAGGAAACGTAACACAGCTGGGCAGAACAAAGTGCCCTCCCACAAGCATTTGTGAACAGCAGCAAAAGCTCTTGTGCTGAGTGTACAATCAGGTCTAATAAAGGAGTGCTTCGCTGTTTGCTGGGTGTATAAGAACATGCGAGTAAGCACTCTGATGATCATGTGATATATACTGATCCTCAAGCATGGTCATCATATGTGCAGCAGCATAGATGCACTGCAGAATTCAGAGCACTGCAACACAGCCGAGTGTCTGGATTTGGGGTTTGCAGCTGTCGTTACATGCTTACCTGAAGTAACTGTACAGCTTCCTGTGACACAGCAGTCATATTGAAGTAGCCAGCCAGTGATAGCAGAGTAGGCCTCAGCAACCTCAAAGACTCTGAGTCAGCCTCTGTCCCAGAGATGGTGCCGGTGATTGACACCCCCTTGGTCGTGCCTTCAGAGCAGACAGGGAATGATCATTCATCTGTCCAATGTGTTGACACGACCAGAGCAAAACGGAGCATGACTATATGACAGCTTTAGAGAAGCTGTGTATTGCAGACAAGAGTCAACCTGGCATTTTGTTAACTGGCACAGGGCAAGCATAGAAAGCTGAGCACACATCAAGCCCAACAGGAGAGGCATGCACACGCTCAGCAAAACAGAACTTGGCATAATGATTGCCCTGCTTGCATGCTGTGCAATCATTCAACAAAAAGAATACTAACAATCAACACACAGGCTTTTAGCAAACAGGCATCAGGTGCATGCGATGCAAGTCAGCAGGCTTGTTTTGAGCATCAGCAATGTGTATTTTGACTTCAGCTTGTGAACACCAGACAATACAACATTGCGTTCCAAACAGTTGAAGATCACCACGACTGCTCTGGCCTACTACCTGTCCATGCAGCAGCATTTCAGCCATTGATGTTTGACACACATTGACATTCATTGCCAAAGTTGAAGGGACAGTCTTCAAACAGCATGACTGCAGAATTTGTCAAGTCACAGACAGGCAGTCACGATCTGCAATAATATTGGCGACTGTACACAGTCAATACCTGCAGTAACATTGGCAACAACAGGATTGGAGATGTTCTGCTGCACAAAGGTCGCCCACTCTGCTGCACAGGAGGCCTCGCCCTCTGCCATGGACAGACTCTGGTAGATCTGGACCAGGGGGGAGGCCCCCACCAGCCATGCAGACACCAAGGGCTCTGGCCTCTGTGCTAGGGACCTGCATGTTGTGCCCACTCATGGTCACATCATGGGACAGCATGGTTTGTGATAACAAAGTGTGTCACAACATGTGCTCTTGTTGATAGGGACCTGCATGTGGTGTGCCCGCTCATGGTCACACCATGGACCAGCATGATTCTGTGACGACAAGCTTACATCATGGAACAGCATGATTTGTGATGACAAATCTTACATCACGGGACAGCATGGTTCTGTGATGACAACGCTTACATCACAGGACAGCATGATTTGTGATGACAAGGCTTACATCACAGGACAGCATGATTCATGATGACAAGTCACAGTGTGTCACAACATGTGCTCACTTTGATTGCTGACCCTAGCAACCTGCAACAAGGGCTGCTGTGATGCTGATTGAGGTTGCATCCACCTAGTATGCCCCACATGTGACTATACATGTGAAGTGTGACAGTTACAATTGTCACAGAATTGCTAGACTGTTTGGCTCTCATCTTGGTATGCATTCCTTTGCAGTGAGCAAACTACAATCAGCTGAGCAGTGAGCAGTGAGCAAACTACAATCATGGTGTCTATTGTGATCGCTGCCATCACAAGCTACAGGGAGACCAGTTGCCCTGGCATGTGCCTCAGGGAACTGCAGCATGCATGCCACCTTGGTTGTTGCAACAGTCGCCTCTGCATCTGTTGGTATAGCATGTGTATGGACAAACACAACAGTAATTCCATGAAGAAACAGCCAGATGAGGATGCACAGCGAGTGCTCACTCATGTAGAGTTACCTGATGAGGTCAAGATAGACAGTGATAGAGAGTTGACCAGCCCTGGACAGCTGGTAGGCATCGTCCAATAGCCCTGCCAGATCCTCGCTGCCCAACACTGTTCCTGCCCCACCTTCAGAAACTGCCGCAGCAGCTGCCAGAGATGCCCACATGGGCTGTGTGTAGTTCACACGGTAGAAGCCATACTGCCCAGCATTCAGCTTCACCCACTGTGTGCCTGGGTCAACATTGATGAGGGCTGCGTGACCCCCAACGCATGTGTCCAACTGTATGCTCCAGTTGAGTTGGTCTTCGGAGTTCGTTGTGAAAGGCAGCGGGATCCACCAAGGGGGGGTGCCAGTGGTGTTGGTGGGGTCACATGTGCCGGGGCCCTGGCTGGTGAAGGGCACCTGCAGCAAAAAGCCCCTCAGACACACATGATGATGCATGATACTGCATGACATAAAGCAAGCGAGCCTGCTGTAGGGCAATCAAACAGCACTGACAAAATAGCAGAATGGGGCCAGGGGAGGGGGGGTGCTGGCACAAAGGGGACCAAGAAGTGGTCTCAGTGGGTCACAGACGCCAGGGCCAGGGCCCATGAACCCAATTCAAAATGCTCCTCAGCACTGGTGAATGGTTTTCAGGACAGCTTGTGCTTACACAATATACAGCAAGGGACAAAGACACAATGCATATGCACAAGAAAGGGAAAGATACACAGAGGGTTGGGTGGGTGGGAGAGGGCTGGGTGCGCAATAAATTGGCTGGCGCCAGGAGCTAGGCGCCATGATATGTCTGCCATTTCAATTTCTGTACAAGTCTCTATATAAGTTTATAGACAACGATCAACAATACCAAACAGGCCAAGAAACAGCTGCTGACTTGCTACTGTGACAGTGACTGCGACAGCAAGTGTCACTGTGACCAGTAGCATACAGTAACTACCATGTAGGCATGAATCAGGCTAACTGACCTGTGACACTGTGACCTGGCTGCCTTGTAGTGCAGCAGACACTAGAGGGAAGCCGCCATGGTAGGTCCACTGCTCCATCCACCTGGCGATGGGCAGCCCAGTCACTTGTGCGACTGTCTCCCACAGCTTGTGGCTGCTGCCAGTGCTGAACTCATTGGCGCGCAGGTACTGTTGCAGGCTGCGTATGAACACATCATCTCCATCGCTCTGCATCCAGCAAGACACTGATCTCTAGCTCTTGTCAATCCCAAAATGTACTCAACACCTTAATTCAGGAGTGTAGATGTTACTTTGGAAATCTAAGCTCAGAAACGCCTGGGACAGTAAAAACATGTGTCTGCATTGTGGGGGTGTTCTAGTACGAGAGTGTGAAAGGTGTGCTGTCAGCATAGGTAGGCAGCTCAGCTGTGGAAGCAGATCCCACAGAGTGTGGCTGCTGTCAGTAATGAGCTCATTGGTACGCAGATACTGCTGCAGACTGCGTTTGACCACACCATCTGCATTGCGCTGCAGCCAAGTGGAGACATGCTGACACTGACAACATTACATAGCGTGTGTACTATATGAGTAGTCAGGCAAAACTTGTATGCAGCTAATTTGTGCCACGCTGTCCCTAATGGCATCATTCAAAACATGTGTTATGACGATAATTAGGCAACATCATTTGCACCATTGGTTGTCACAGTTGATATATGCTGCCTATGCACAGCTGGCTGGCAAACACACTGTGCTAAAAACATCACCAAAAGCACATGTGATTCAGCAGCAGATCAGAGCTGCTACCTGCAACAGACTACGGCGCAAACCGTATGGCTCATCACCAATGCGGCGGTTGTTCAAGAAGGCCCTCATCATTCGCAGAATGGACCCTCCTTTGTTGTAGCTGATGGAGTCAAAGAACGACTCAACCCTTCCTGTTGAATCAACACCTGCATATGGACCATGTAGATAGTAAGCCCTGGTGCTGATGCCATTAAGAGTTTTGCATTTAGGGTTTAGGGTAAAACCATTCAGAGAGGATTCATGCAGCTATGCCACACACCTTCCTGCTATCATGTACAATGTGTTGGCGAGGCTTTGCATCAAATTCTTCAACACTGTAAACTTTTCAGTGTACTGGCAAAGCTGTGTATCACGGTGCGCCAGATCAATGCAGAGTGTGTAAACAAACTGTGTGGTGCTGCCTACCATGGCACAGCGCTATGAGATCACGTCAAGCTTTCTGCCAAGTCTGCATGTATCCGGTATCCTGACTGCCACACACAAAACTGTGTACAAAAAGCTACTCACAAATGTACATACCTGAGCCTCGGGAAGACATGTATTGAATGAAAGGATGAATCAGCCGACCAAACAATGTATGGGTGAATGGAAGGTGTAGATGGACAGACGCAGAGACAGACAGATGCATGCATGCATGCATGGAAAACGAGTTGATGCATGAAAGAAGGAAGGAATGAATGGATTCAATCAATGGAACATCAGCCAAGCAAATGCACGCATGATACTACACATAATGGATGCATTAATCCCTGGGCAGCCCGGTATGATTGGCTTGGCTTCTCATGAAATTGACGCCAAAAGGCGTAGTCTCTTGTTTTCTTTTCACGTGGATGCACGCAATGTCCTGCGGCTGCACAGTGTTTCAGTTACACACACCTGTGATGGTGGCCAGGGGATGAGTGGAGACATTCTTGGCATCCACAATCTGGCCCAAGCTGGCTTGCGTGGCATAGAAGGTGTCAAAGAAGCGGTACTCTGGCCGCGCAGCTGTTGCCCCATAGTTCTCAAAGTAGGTGGCAAAGCCCTCATTGAGCCACAGCTCCCCCCAGTAGTCACAGGTCACCAGGTCCCCAAACCACTGCACACATGCTCCCCAGACATCAGCCCAGGGATCCAAAGGAGAGCTGACGTACATCAGCAGAAGACTTGTCCAGCCAACCCGAGAGGTTTGGGGTGGAAGGTGTATGGGGGTGGGGGGTGGGGGGGGGGGGCATGTCCAATAGTAATAGTAATAGTAAGAACAATAGTGATAACAGTGATAATAATAATCGTAATAAAAATAATGATGACAATAATAACAACAACAACAATAATAACAGTAATGATTATGACATTAATGATTACGCTTTCCAGCTCATGATGAGCTAGGTATGTGCAGGAGCATGTCTAATGTGGTCAAAATACACAGCTTCATGTGACCTTGCATCACAAGGGCCAAGTGTAGGCTGCAGGTCTTGGGAATGCTTCAGCCCAACAGTGAGTTGTCTGGAACCAATCTGTGCACTCCCAATTTGGGCTGTTGGGCATTCATGCAGCACCACTGCATGTGTCATGCGGTGCCGTGAGACAAAGACTCACCTGGTGAGTCATCTCATGTGCAATGATGTAAGCCACGCTCCTGAGGTCTGGCAAGCTGGCATGCTGGGGGTCTATCAGCAGGGCTGTTTCTCGGTAGGTGATGAGTCCCCAGTTCTCCATAGCCCCAGCAGCAAAATCAGGGATGCCAATCAGGTCCAGCTTTGGCAGCGTGAATGGGATTCCAAACAGGGACTCAAAAGCTGGTAGCACCTTCACAGTGATGTCAAGGGCTGTTTCCAGATTGCCAGCCCTGCGTCAGCAACATACAGCATTTTCAGAGCCCTAGTCTGTTGCACCAGCAACATAAGGCACTTATAAAAGGGAACACAAATGTAGCAGCACCGGCAACCTACAGCACAGTCAGAACACAGCCCTAGTCTGTTGCACCATCAGCATGAAGCACTGATGCAACAGAGCACAGATCTAGCAGCACCGGCAAGATAAAGCACGTTTTGACCACAGCTCTAGTCTGTCGCACCAGCAACATGAAGAACTTGTGCAGGAGAGCACAAAGCTAGCAGCAGCGGCAACACAAAGCATATCCAGAACACGGCTCTAGTTTGTCGCACCGTCAACATGAAGCACTTGTGGACGGGAACACAAATCTACTAGTGTCAGCAATACACAGCACATTTGCAAGAGAGCACAAGTCTACTGGCACCAGCAAGATGAAGCCCTGTATTGTCGCGCTGTTATGGACTGAACCGGCTGTGCAAACAGCAGCAAAGACGACCAATCATCATGCAACGCTCCAAGATTAAAAAATCGCTCCAAGATGAGAAAAGACAACAAAAGACTACACCTGTTGGAGTCGATTCTGTGAGAAGCCAAGTATAAGGCCAGGCTGCCCAGATGCAATACTCTGTCGTCATAACCCAGCGCGCTACATACAGCTTTGCCAGAGAGACCCAAGTAAGAAAAACCAGCATGCCTCACCTGTCTGGTGTGCCATAAATGCTGACATTGCGGTCTGGTTGACCTGGCTCTGGGTGAGGCACCATGGTAGACACGCTGGTCAGATTGCCCATGATCAAGGCTACCAGATATGTGGACATGCGTGGGGATGTGGCGAAATGAGTGGTCGTGTCCCCAGTTGAGAGGTCCTGAGTGGCAATGACTGGCATGTTTGACAGGGCTGTCAAGCCAGTGGTAGTTGTCAGGCTGATGTCGAAGGTGGCCTGCAGAAAGTGACAAGGGTGTACCCGCATGAGAGGTCCTGAGTGGCGATGACTGGCATGTTTGACAGAGCTGTCAAGCCTGTGGTAGTTGTCAAGCTGATGTCAAAGGTGGCCTGCAGAGAGTGTCAAGTACTGAGAGCTGACACAAAATGATTCAACAGTCAAAAGCTGCCTGCTGAGACGGATGTCTGTGCTGGGTAAGCTTGCCACCTCAAATGGTTCTGTGGTTCTGCACACTGGCACAGTGTCTACTTCATGAGATGTGTACAATGTCCACCTAACAAGCACTGTCAAACCTATTGTACTAGTAGGCCTGTTTGGGATGCACAAGACAGGCTGCTCTGGAGAGACAAGAACTGTCCTGCATGTACCTAGCTCATCATAACCTGGAATCGACATTAAATTAAATTGATAATTATCATAATATTTTAACGCTTTCCAGCTCATGATGAGCTATGTACGTGCATGACAAGTGTTGTCTCTTCATAGCAGCCTGTCTTGTGCATCCCTGTGAGGCCTACTGATACGACAGTTCTGACACTCACGTAATGCAACATCATTGAAACTAGACCTAGGGCAGCCAGGTGAGCGAAGCCCCTTAACTTCAGCAAACAAAAGCTGTTTAGGCAATATATTGTTAGGCATTTTGAAAACGTGACCTAGCCACCTGAGTCTTTTGCCTTGCAGCTGAGACTCCACAGAGAAGGCGTTGCACCTATTTAACATGGCAACATTTGGGACATGATTGCGCAAGGATATGCCACAGACACTTTGCAGACAGTTCATCTGGAAAATGGCCATTACATTAGTATTATCATTGTTATAACAACTGCGATTTTACTGAGGTGGTGAACCAATCTGGGTAGGATCTAGGGTCTGACACGACCAAAGGCATATGACTTCGCGCTGTGTTCGTCTGTCACCACACCAACTAGAAGTGTTCCTTGAGTGGAGCACACACCATGCAGTGTGAGAGACCATTCTGGGACTCACACAGGAACACTCACACACAGTACCATCAACCAAAGACGTACACAACACAGAGAAACCGCCTCAAGGCCAGTGGTCAAGTATGTAAATACGTATGATTGAAAATTCAGAAGTAAAGTGTATCCATTGGAAATTAAATGAATACAAATCATTGCATTTGCTACGATAACAAATCACGTCCAGTTTAATTACAAAAGGTGTAAAAAGCTGGTGAGGATAAATACCTTGAGGTGGGGCTCATCCAGACAGGGGAAGACCTTTCTGGCATTGACAGGAAACAGGAAGGTGGTGGCCACTGTCTGCCTGTGCCCCCCCGCAGCTGCAGCCACCAGACATCATGCTGAGCACGCTGAGCATGCTGAGGGACACAGGCACAGCACGTGCACGCCACCTACTGCTGCACTTTCCCATTCAAATTCATGACAAGTTGGTTTGGGTAGGACAACAACACAATGTCAAGATAACTCCTTATGCTTTGTGGACATCTACTTTGCAGCAGCAGAAGTCTGGCAGGGGCAGTGCCATTTGGTCCTAGCACGACAGCCCATGCTTACGTCCTGGTGGATTGGGATGTGGGCAGTGGAGCAAGCTGACTAACCTTCAAAGCAGGCTCATCAAAGCAAGGGAAAGCCAGACGTGCTCCCGATGTCTCAAACTGGGTAGTCCCCAAGGTGTTGTTCATGCCATCAGCAGCTGCAAAGCACCATGCTGCGACTTCAGGCAAGACTTTGCACCCACGCTGTAGTCGCAGTGGTAAGCAAGCACCGTACAGCAAGAATGAGTATAGACTCCAAAAAAGAACGTGCTGTACCTGTGAACTGACTTCTGTACAGCCCTTCCAGACCAGGGCGTAAGCTGTAGTCAAAATCCATGGACAGCGTGGCATGTGGCCGAGGCAGGATGGTGTCAAAGCTCAAGACCATCTGCTCGCTGGTGTCGTTGTGGCCGTATATTTGTCCTGTAGCAGAGGATAGAATGGCATGCAGTCAGTTGCAAAGGTGCTCCACAGCTGCCAAATGGAACTCAGAATGACACTGTGGAAACATGCAGGCGTCTTATTGCCTGATCTGCAGCATGATGCTCAGTGTGCTGATGCATAAAGCATGCAGTGGCACTATGTGACATGATTGCAGTGCATGACAGCAAGGATTCAATGTCTTGCTGGCTTGTCTCATGCTTTGATATTGTCTGTTTGTCTTGAAGGATCTTCCCTTCTGTGCATTTGTGTGCATCAAAACGGTCAGGAGCACATATCATGCAAGCATGCTGCAAGAGAAAGATGTAAAGATGTGAGAAAGCGGCCTGTCTACAGCAAGCAACTGAGCTGCGTGAAGTTACCTGGTCCTGATAGGCCCAGTACTGATACTGCTGAAATGTTCATCCTAGATGTGTGCAGGACAACACAAGGTGTGTCCTCCATCACATCAAGCTGTATTTGCACCGTGCCAGTGACTGTATAAGGTTCATCAAGCTGGACATTGAGACTCAGATTGTAAGCAGCCGGCCGGATGACATCATTCGGGAGTCGCCATTCATTCCATGAACAGCTTGAATACTGACTGAGAAATGCCGTGTTTGTTGTGTTTGAGACTGCGTCTGATGCATCTGCTGCTGCATCTGACGCTGCATCTGCTGCTGCCGCCTGGCTGCTTGCTGGCAAGGCAACGATGATCAGAATGATGGCTAGGGCTGCCAGCATGCTGCCAGAAATCCACCAAAAAAGTCTTTTCTGCTTCCTGGTTATCTGATACCACCAACTAGGTGGGAGGTACCGTGCGCACGGAAGCCTGGTGACAAGCCCGGTACAGTCTAGTCCGCAGCACCGGACTCGTTTCATGCCTGCGTATTGCTCCCAGTCCAGCAGCACCTGATCATCATCGTCGTAGTCCATAGAAAGGTCAAACACCGTCTGATCGTGTCTGTCGAAACTGGACTCACGCTGCTGCCCATTTGACAAGATTGGGTCTTCAGCGCTATCATCAAGGGAGTAGTTCTGCATGTTATTGCGCCTGTGAGGAGATCCGGAGCTGCTCCTGGGTGAGTCCATGTCGACTGCTCGCAGCGGCGTCAATCTGCGCACGATTGTGCTTGCAGCTTTCGCCGACGATCAGAGACCAGGATGAAGTAGGAGCTCGTGAGACAAGGCTCAAATCGTGGTCACAACAGTTAAGAGCAGTACTGCCTCGCTGTCGTACGTGCTTCTGTCGCACTGATGCACATCCAAAGCCTTGCCAGCCAAGCCCGATGCTAAATGGTGCAATCAAATGAGCTGAACTGTGAACTGCCCAAGTCAAGGTCTTGCGCGAGCAAGCTACCTCTGATCTGCTCGTTGCATTTACAAGTCAGCTGCCACTCGGGTTTCGCATGTGCAAGCAACGCATTGTCAAACGTCAGCCAACTCGAGCAATATTCAACGAACAGTATGCAAATATGTTTCTGTCCAAGCGCGAAAAGTCTGTCACAAATCATCTACTTTTGCTGCAGAGAGAGAGAGAGAGAGAGATTACAATGCTTTAGCCAGCCAGCAAGTCTGATCACATATAGAAGAAGACGAAGGTCAAATGTGGAAAACATCAAGACAGTCTAGAACGAACTTGAAAACCTGCATA
>JAABUP010004743.1_pt1 | contig 21786 bp, 17 predicted proteins | sample 5559201 | NCBI WGS metagenome assembly JAABUP01 (sample SAMN10711887, study PRJNA513373) | rock metagenome | isolation source: Antarctica rocks | place: Antarctica | reverse complement strand
CCTTCCCTCCCCTCCCCAAACCCATCCCCCCACGTCACCTCCCCCTCCACACAAACCCCCCCCAAAACCCCTTAAAAACAATAGTACAATAGATACAATCACCCACCCAACATACAAGAGCGTAGAATTAGAGTCCACCAAAACGTACAACGTTATTACTAGCGGAGGAGTATATACATATCTAACTTATAACTTATACCTAATAAGCTTTGCAGTAACTACTACCATCACGCATCTAGGACGAATTCGTTCCTAGGATTTCTATGTCTCAAGATCTGAATCCGGCTTACTACCAGGCCAAACCAAACCCGACCTGACCTGACCCCCATAGCCTTCATTGAAAGCCTACGATTCCCCTGCGTCTCCGATACTGAAATCCGTCTCCCGCTCTACCCCTCAGCTCCTTTCCTAATACTCAACTTCCTCTTTCAAATTTCCCCTCCCGATCTCCCCTCCCGATAACTTCCATTTCCTCCTCTTTCTCCTCTTCACCCTCTTCTCCTCTTCCCCTCTTCAAATTCTTCCCCTCTTTCCCTTTCTCCCTTTTTCCCTCTTTCCCCCTTCCCTCGTCCCCCATCCCGCTCAACCCAGGGCCTCGACTTGACATCGGAAGCCGTCGCCGTAACTCTAACCTATATCACAAAACGCTTGGCTGAAGCTCGAGTCTGGTTTTTCATGAAGATGAAAACGAAGACAAAAACGAAAACGAAAACGAACACCCGTCCCTGGACATATCGAAAGTAGTAGCATGTAGAAGGTATATCCTTGAACTGACATCAACGGATACTAGTCGCGAACAAGGTATTGATCTATCGCGTAGTGATAGGGAGAAGAATTCTATTAAAAAAGTCCTAGTCCACAGCGTGTCGTCTATAGAATGCGTACATTGGTGAAGGATAGAAGCCGTCCTTAGCGAAGTGAAGTTCTAACCCAAAGTTTCCGGTCCTTCTACAGCTTTACCGGCCTGCCACTCCTACCTGCATACTCCCCTCCTGCCCGTCTATCCTACCAAATCCATTGCACCGTTTTCCCCTTTCACTTCGAACGCCGAAGTCCCCGCGATTCACTTCGTGATCGGTCATCATCCTGCATGTGAAGCATGATGTCGTCGACATCGATACCCATCTTTAAGCGCGAAAACCTTCTCTTCACGTGGCCGACGATGGAGGGGGGCTTCGCGGAGCCTGTCGCAGTCGTGACTGTGCTGAAGGATGGGTTGTAGCTCTTGTTGGCGAAGGGCAACGGTAACGGTCCGACTGGTATCTGTTGGGTATTCCGTGGATTGAAGCTATGTGTGAAGTGAGAAGAGTCGCATTGCGAAAACTCAGGGTAAACTAGACCTTTAGAACCCAGCGCAGTCCTGGAATGGGAGCCACCAACCGCTTCGATGTCTGAGGAATCTGGAGAAGGTTGAGCTACAAGGCGATCGGTGGCTCCATTTTGATGCCAAGGTGAGTGGGTCGTAGCGCCGGAGTCAAAGTCGCTAGCGACTTCCAAGGCACGAAACGCATTCATACTCTGAGTCGGACGGGTATGCATCTGGACAGGATCGATCGTATCGCTCTTGCTGATATCGTACGGGGAAATGCGTGCTTGATAACATGAGGAAGAAATGTCCGTATCGTGTGTAATGAAAGATGGATATGATGAAAGGACAGGGTCGCTTATATACTGTTGTCGTCCGGCTGACATGATTGCACCACTGTTCGTCTGTTGATTCGAAACACTTCCGATGGGTAAAGGATATCTCTCGCTACTTTGACAGAGCGCATCATTTGCAAGCTGATGGGCGGGCTCCTCGCTCAATTCGAGTCTCTGTTGAAGGGCGGCAATCGCATGGGAATCCCATATGAGATCTGCGTTTCGAGGGTCAGGGTTCCATGGACATACTTGTCGCCAGAAGTCGAGGACGCTGGGTTGTAGCAGAAGACCCCGGATGACTTTATTGGGGTCCCACTCGTTGATGGTCTTGAAGTATCTGTAGTGCTGGCTGTCGATATGATTGAGCCGGTCTGCATTCGTGGTAAAGACTGAGGTGCAGAACCCACACCCGTAATACCTTTTCTTGAGGCAGACTCTCCATTTGTCAGCGAGGGCAGAAACCTCGTACATACCATGAGTCTTTAGATGATTGGCAAGCCCTAACTTCCTTGTGTACCTTCGATCCTTGTCCGGTTTGTCGGCACATAGCTTTGCATCGTGTGTTTCGAGATGTTCGGAAGTTGGGTTGAGAAAGCCGCAGAAAGCGCAACACGAGACCGAGTCAACGGTCTCCACCGGGCCTTTCGGCATACACATGTAGCCTCTTTCATGCTGCTCCTTCTCGTGCCGCTTCCAGCCATCGCAGGTGGAGATTGGCGAGGGGTTTTGGCAGACAGTACACCAATGTTGATGACCTGTTACTGAGGGTGGGCGTGAATTCTCTCTCGATAGGTCAACGAATGAGTTGGCGCGGCTTAACGAGCTTCGCAGAGTGTTTTCACTAGCATTGCCGCCGACGTAAAAGGGAAGCCGACCAGGAATGCTACCAGAAACTTCGATCACTGGAGCTGGAGTGTCTAGCCAGGGCTCTGGGGTTATGATTGCCGTGTGTTGGTGGAAATTATTGTCGGCGTTCCTGGGAAAAATTGGAGAGCTGTCCAGACTCCCTGGAGGCTTTGTCAATTTTCAATGTCCACTACAAGTAAGACTTTGAGTCTGTACCTCGGCGACAAGATTCCAGGCAGGCGAGGATGTCTGCATCGCGGCAGTCCTTCAAAGTCGACAGCGCAGTCAGTTGTTGTATAGAGAGTTCTTTCGAGTGGGACGATTGTTCATAGTTAGGATCTAGAAAGCGGAGGACTGATAGAAAATTGATAATCTTTGCATTGTCGAAGTCTTGGAGGATCGTAGCGGCCGCTTGTTGAGACGATGAGGGAAAGATCTGACAGTTCGATTCATCTGAGGAGACACTGGCTTTGCGCAATTCGGCGCCTGGCTCTAAAAGCTTTAGAGAATGGACCGAGCCGCTACCCTGGAGATCAACTAGGGTGCCGTTGTCTTGTAAAGATCGTGAGGTCGAAGACACGAGTTCCAAGTTGTCGGAGCCCATAGGCGCCGACTAGATACTTCAAGAAGCTGTCGAAGAAGACGCAGCATGTCCTGACGATATATACTATCCTGGCGTCCATTTGGGACGCGTAGATACATTCTGAATGGACGTCAGATCACCTCTTTGTTAAAAATGTGCGCCAAGTGGGAGATGAGCATCTTGCGGTGGGGTTTTAGTCTTCCTTGATTGGCCATGTCATGAGCATGGCAGGCACTAATGCATCCGACGTTTTAGGTCAGCCCCAATACCCAGCCCTGACAGGTTCTGCGGACCATTGACACTACCTTGGTGGTCAATGGGGGCTAGAAAATAAGGCTGTAGAATCATACTTGTATGGTAAATTAGCCTTTCATACCAATTCCATGTCAATTGATCAAATCGCACTCACAGAATGCGTCATCAGCTGGCTATCGCGAAGCTTTGAGTGCACTAGTATGTCATGCGGTCAGATGTTGATTGCTTGGGTAAAGGACAATGAATATTGTTCGGCAGCCTCAATCTCTGATAGCGGCGGCCAGAGACTAGTTACCGGTCTGATCGACAATCCATGCCCCTGCATTTCTTACCCCTGTATGCCACGTTGTTTGGCGCACCCTACTCATGGCCCTGTATTCCGCTGTGTCGATAAGGTGAAGGCGTTTAGAATCCGCACTAGCCTCCAAGTAAGCAATGGCCACGTGGAAAAAGGCTTTCTTCCGATCGCAGTAGTAACGCATTTGGTGTGGTGGAAGTGCTCCGTACGGATTAGAACATTCTCCCATGCCCGAGACTTATTGGCCAACAGATCTGCATTCAGTGACGCCATCAGCGAAAGCTTTCCTGGTGCGGGGACAGCCCGGTCTCTCGCTTCCAACTCAGTCATTTTACATCAAGCGACCAATCCTGCCAGATGATCTGAATGATCTAGGGCGAAAGCAGTAAGTGAGCGACAGCTGTGGGTACTCCATCGTCGAGTGTTGCCCGCTCCCTCCGCGAAGTCCGAGAATAACGTGGAATGTGGCGCCGATGTTGGCTGTTTGATATCTATGCATCAACCTCATGCAGGTTCATCCCACGTCGATGATGCATGATGATATTACCGAGACAAGACGGCAAACGTAAGATAGGAACGAGACCGTTGTCAACTGTCCTTGTGATCAAGTCAAGATCCTGACCAGGTCAAGCTACCGGTCCATGGTGCAATGAGATCAATCTCCAATGACGAAGAGTGACTAAACATGACTGTCGAGTCAGCGTTCGCGTTATCAGCCCAGCCTGTGCAAGTCCTCTCGCACTATACTTTGATATTGGGACGATCCAACTGCTCCAATGGAATACAGAACCATCAGATCCTTACTGCGCATACTGTATACCACTAACGGTCAACCACCTGCCAACTCTTTCTCTGGTCTCGCTCGTAATTTGACTGGTCAAGGAAGCCTCGCTTCCACTCATGTCGAGAGTGCCGTATGAATTTTCGGTAAGGCGAGGGGAGCCGGTGGGACGGCATTTGTCTCTTTGCGCCTATCACCCTTCTTCCATCCCACGCACCCTTGATAGGAGAGCGGTGTCACAGAGACTTTGCATCAACAGCGACTATCCACTTTATAACTCTTTCCCTGGTCTCGCTCACAATCTCTCCAGTCCAGGAAGCCTCATTTCCCATTTATACCAAGGGTACCGTATAGGTTCTCGCTAGAGCGAGAGGAGGCGGTGGGACGAAATTTGTCTGATTCTCCCCAACGTGCTTCTTCCATCCTTCGCACCCTTGATATGAGAGCGGTATCACGCAGACTTTGCACTAACAGTAACCATTCACTTCCAATTCTTCCTCTAGTCTCGCCGGCAATCCAACCGGTCAAGCATGCCTAGCCTCCCACCCACGTCAAGGGTGCCGTATGGATTCTCGGTAAGGGGAGGGGAGGCGGCAGGGCAGGCGGTGGACCAGGCGGTAGGGCAGGCGTGAGCGCAGGCGGTTGATGAGACAGTGGACCAGGCGGAGGGCCAGGCGATAGTGGAGGCATTAGACAGGCCGCTTTCGTCTCGGATCGGATCAAGCATGCTTCATTTGGTGAATCGAAGACACGCGGGCTCGCCGCGCGGGCTGATCGCGCGGGCTGACCGCGTGGGATTTAGCTGACCACATAACCAACCACCTACACAAATCAGTCCATGCTCCAACCATTCCCCCCTCCACACTCCAACTCATTCACATCACATACCATAGTCACACCAATCCACAAAGATCCACAAAGATCCACACACCAACCCTTCCATCACAGCCAGATCCTCATCCCTACATCCCTACCTCACACCAGCATCCACCGCCCCTATCAAAAGACTATCACATTGCCGCCAACACTGGTATGATTCCAAGGAACGTGCGCTTTCCAGCCATGCAAGTAGATCCATATCGTCGCGTTCCTCCTGGAAGCGACTAGGTAATACCTAGAGAGTTGGGAGTTGGAATGCTGGAAAGAAGGGTAGAATAGAGCGATATCAGTAAGTGGGCAGGATAAGGATGATATTTCAGACATCGAAAGTGGCAGATACGGTACGCCGTCTGGAGAGACAACTGAAAGCTGAAGCAGACGTGAGTTGGGATGGGAGGATGGGTAGAACATATTGACTGCCGCTAGATAGAATCAAGCTAGCTTGTCTTGGCACTACATCTATCAATAGGTAAGGTACTTAGAAGGAGACCGAGATGGGGTTGATAAATGTGTGAGAGAGATGGTGGATGGTAGACTCATTCTTGGCTCCGCGAAGTGGGTGAGGGGATGGATACTAGATACTAAGTAGTTATGGGTCTATGAAGACAGACCACGTGGTATACAGCAACACTGCATAAAACCAAACAAGCAAAAACCCATCTCAAACAATTCCGACTCTGCCTCCTTCACTCCCAACTAGTAACAACCCTCAACTCCGGCATCCCCAACCCCACCGCCTCTCTGATCACAGCCTGCGGACAAACCTCCTCCGGCGCACTCCCACCGCCAATTTGACCCCTATACCTTTCATGCATCAACCCACTCACATCCCTCTTCCGCTCCCTCACCAACCACTCCATCGCCGCCGCAAAATCAATGCTGTTCCCCGTATCCGTCTCCGCGAGCGCCTTGGCCGCCTTTCCCCCGTCGAAACCCATCCCGACAAATCTTTCGACAGCCAAATCGACCGGGTCGCGAACTTGTGGCCCACTAGGCACCACGGGCGTTGAGGCAGAGGAGGTTGCAGTTGCAGCGTTGACGTTGGAGGTGGAATGAATGTGGAGGGGTGCGATGGTGGATACAGGCGGCATGGGTGGGGCGTGGGCAGGAGTGGTCGAAAGGGCTTCGAGGACGGCGGGAAATTCGGACATGGGGCGGTCTTCTGATGCCGGCAGGAGATTGAAGGATGGATCGTTGCGTTTTGCGCGGATCTCAGCGGCGTGGCGCGCGCAGCGCCAGCGGGCGGCGATGGTGTCAGTTTCGCTCGGGACTTTGGTTGGGGTTGAGGTGGGGATGGTGGGAAATCCCAAATTGGGGTTTGGTGAGGAAGAGAGAGGGCTGTGTTGGAGAGAGATCTTCTCTTGGTAGACGCGCGAAACAGCTTCTTTGAGGAAAGTGGCGCGCGAGACGGACGGTGGTGTCCAATCTGTGTAGCCGCGAGTGCAGGCGTGGGCGAATGTGGCGGCGGTGGGCGAGGTAGGCGAGGTGACGTCAAGGACGGTTGGGGGAGCGAGGGTCAAGAGGTAGTATGTCCATTCCTCTGTCACGGTTTAGTAAGCTAATACGGCGGAGAACGTGTGAAGAAGTGTTTACCGAGAACAGAGTCTTCCTTGTCAATATCGCCCGCTGTGATTTTCGCGTTCTGGAAGATACCAGAATCGCTCGCCTCTTGACGCTTCCCGTGGAAACCACGGACGAGGACACCTAGGCAGGTCCAAATTTCGGTCATATCGTAAAGCTCCTCAGCGGAAAGTCCACCCAGATTACCATGACCGAACGACTTTGGTGAGCTGCAAATACTTACTTTGTTGATCCCACCTTCAATATTGCTAAGATCGGGATTCAATCGTTGCTGAGAAGTCAGAGGGCCACCCCGCAGCCAGTCCATCTGACCTACAATATCTTCCTCGCGGTTTGATCCGCAGCCGAAGACTTGGCAGAATGTCCACACGCGCCAGAAGGCATCATCGATCTTGGAAGCACGCTCAGTCTCACCACCAGCTAGGGCGGTGATAGTGTCGGCTCGGAGGAACGATTCACAGTGAATCAGAATCATCGACTTGAGAGCAATCATGGTGTACATGTCCCTCATGTAATGTTGAAGATAGAGTGACGGAGTGTATCCAAGCATCTGAGAAGTAGCGTCCAGACCAGGGTAAGGCGGGCTCATTTCACGAAGTTCCCACGCGGCCGGTGACATACCATAGAGTGCGCTCTTCATCAGAGGAAGTTCATGTCGCTTAAAGGTACGGTAAAACCCTCGGCTGACTGTAGCAGTAGCAAAGAGGTCCTGGAGGTTGTCTAGATTTTGCAGAATGCGAAGAAGAACCAGTTCAGCAGCGTTCGCGGAGATGGTGCGGTCGATTTCCTCCGCACACATTGATTGTCTTACGGTATCGGTACCGGAACCGTGCGGTGGCAGGGCAGCATACATATCGGGAATCTCAGACATAGCAATAGAAGCCAACGATCGAGGTCGAAGCTCTTCCGATCCTGTACGGAGCCTGAGAGATGGATGAATGTTGCTCTCATCGTGTAAATGATCGATGTCTAAGGCGATCTCCACCTGGGCCTCTGTCGGCTCACCAGTAGGGGTCACGTGGATTTCTGGTGCGATCGAGTCCTTGCGAGCCTCACTATCTACATTCGGCCCGTCCTCCGTATTAGACTTGCCAATGCGCTGCAGCGGCATCTTGAACGTGGAGTTTGATGTAGGTGTGGCTTGACCATAATGAGGATTGAAGGAGTTGTAAGCTACGAATTGATGTGAAGCCTTCTTGGGGCTCAACAATTCCAGCCTCGCGCGGACTTCCTCGAAAGCATGATCAGTCTCGGGGATAGAGGAAACATCGGTCTCGGGGGTGGATGAATCTTCCCTCGACATGGTCTGGCTAGATGAATCGTCATAGTCTGGGGATCGGCTGGAGCTAGAATCAAGACTTGTCTCCCTTTCCATCAGGACAGAGACATGCCCCTCTTTACCAAGGATTTTGTTCGCTTTCACCATGCTAGCTGTGCGTACGGGCGCGGAAGTAGGCTTTGGTCGTCGTCTGTTGCCAGAGCCGCTTTCGAGTGAGTATCTAACCGAGTCGGCACGCATTTGTAATGCGACGTGGACTGGGGATTTTTTGTGAAGTTTGTTTCGTCCAGCAACGCTTCCTTCGCTCAATTTCAATGTTGATGGTGGCGGTGGTGCATGTCGAGATGGAACCATAGTATTGGGTCCGCGGCTTATCTGCAGCGGATCCTTTACTGCAGGTGCTATATTCGGATTATACAGTGGCTCTTCGTTGATGGTACCAAGATGTGCCTCAAGCTCCATTTGTGCTTGCGATAACGATGATTCAATATGGTCGTAGAAGGCTGCTTGCACGCTTGGGCTTGGGACGGTCTTTGCAAATGCCGCATCGAGGATGTCGAGATCCGCAGGTGTATACTTGGACCTTATCGACGAATTCCGAGATGGCAAGTATGATGTGTCCATCGGCGAATTACCTAAGATGGTCAGGGATGAAGGAGCGTTGCACTTGTACATGCTTCCTGGCCTCGCATTGCTAGGTACATTCAATGGTGCCACCGGATCTATTCCTGGCTCTGGCGGTAGCGGCTTGTTCATATTAGCGCCGAGGAAATTAGTGCTCTGAGAAGCCTTCAGCTTGTTAGGAATCTGGGGGTTGAGAGGCACACCATCGAAGACACCAGCCGTGATAGGTGACAATATTGAGAAGGCGATGCTGTGAGTCCGGGCATTGGGCTTGCCCCGTGCCTGGTCGTCGGATAAGCTTGACCTCGAGGAGCGGCCACTATATATGGATGATCTGTCATCATGATCGCCAGCCTCGTCTGAGGAGTCTGAGCTGCTAGATTTTTCCAGCACTTGAGCCTGAGGTATATCGGGGTTCTCGTTTGTCATCTCCTCAAGGGAGAAGGCTGAGAATGGTCGTCGCGGCCGAGGCATCTGCACTGAGGACAGTGGTGAGACTATCGACATCCTCGCTGGAGCTTCGTTGACTTGACCTACGGTCGAAGATGGAGGGGATACACCTGACTGTGGCTCCTGGAATTTTAAGCGTCGTGACCTCCTCTTCGTCGTCTGCCGATTCATCTGGTGTACCAAGTGTGCGGTAGAGCGAGGCCGTTTGGTGGGCATGGGACTTTCAGGGATAGTGACTTGGATCTTCGGCCGTCGATCCTTGGCTGAGGGTGCGAGGGTGGAAGCAGGTGCACCAGGTAGGTCGCTTGGGCTGAAGTGGAAGAGCACCTCCATTGAGTCAGTACTTTTTGCACTCATGTCGGAGTCGGGTCTCAGCTCTGCAGCCTGGGTTGGGTTGAGCCTCTGTACTGCAGCAGGCTTTGGTCTCTGCTGTCCTTGAAGGCCGAATGCTTCTGACAGGTATTGATCGTATGCAATCTTGCGAGAGTCCTGCTCCATCTTGCTGATTGCTGGTCGTGACAGCTTGCAGTCGGGCATCCCATTCTCCTTCCCAGTTCCGATATCCTTTTGTCCTCCATCGTATTGTCTCGGACGCTCTTGCTGTGTCACCGCTTCCATCAAATCCATATGTTTTGGGGGCCTCTTCACAGATGGCGCAGCCATGACAGGTTGCTGTATCTTCGACGAGGCATTGCTCTCGTTGGAGTTCTTCTTCCGATGTAAGCTTCTCATCTTGTCAGACAGAGTTCGTGTGTGTGTGAGCGAGACGCCAGTATTAGCGCTCTGAATGGTAGTCACGGGGGGTCTGTTTCCAATATGGTTTTTGGGTTTCGAGTTCAGGCTACATGTACGTCGCAGGTCCCTGATGCTGCGGTCAGGTCTTTGAGAAGGAGCAAAGATGATACCACATCCTGGTGCGGCCATTGTTGGGGGCGCGGTGGGTGGAAGTAATCGCGGAGATTGGAGGTGTTTCTGAGTGACGGCACAGCCCACCATCAGCATCATGACAATTTACCAACATCAGGCCCCCAGAGCTGACCGTCTTGGCTGGACGAACAATATTGAGACTCACATATAACCAGACGTCACCGTCAGCAGGTAAATTGTTGTGGTCTGCCTGAGTTGTGGCCTGCCTCAATGCGCTGCTGAGTAGCAGTGCACGTCGACTTATCGCTCCGAATCCCCGATATAGGAATTAAGCGACGACGAGCGTCAGTGTCCCCGAGCGCCAACGACACCGCAAGCACAGGGAGATGAACGAGCACTTCGCAAATCGGCGAGGAAGAAGAGAAGAGCGAGAAGAGGAAGAGAGAGAAGCAGGTCGGGATGAAGTGTACCTTTGCGCATTTTGCCCTGTTGTCGCGACATGGCATACATGGAGCGGCAGCTGGGACGGACTGGGGAAAGCAGCCCAGCAAAGCTCGCCCTTCTCACCCGTCATGGTCGCATAGGTAGATCTGAGCTACCCTTGGCCACTTGGCCAGGGTACCTGCGCGATGTGAGGAGCGGATTCCGCATGGATTGGGCGCATCACAGTGTGAAACGAGCCTATCTTCCTGGAGGCTCCAGGAGGCTCCTTGCCTTGGCATTGGGGTCAGTATTTGAGGACACACGAAACTAAGGTAGCATACTCCGTAGTGAGCAGAGGACACGGGGCACAGAGGACAGAGTTTCAGAGGGGTGGTTGGGTGTGTGCTGCGGCAAAGGAATTGGAAAGGATGTCGTTGGTTGGTGAGAGGAAAAGAGAAAGTAAATTTGGCTGACTGTCGTTTCATCTGCGCGGCACGTCACACGCTAGTCCAGTCATAGCTTAGCGTTTGGGGCTGTTGTACCTTTCTGCGGCAAGCTCAGGCGAGCTGGTACTTCCCATGGTGGGCTTCACTGCCACAGCGGGGATTACTTGATATCGATCCAACAAACAGTCATATGTCACCTTGGTCCCTGGCGACCAAATCCAAAAGCTTTCCTAATGATTCTCTCTGTCAAGTGACCATGGTATCACAAACCATAAGCCATAAACACTTCATGCAAGTGTGCTTGAAAAAGCGGCTCAATTGATCTGTCGGCTCATATCCGAGACGCTCGTGCTTGCGCCATCTGCAAGCGTGGAAAGATATACCAACCGTCTGAAGCACGACGATCACCTAATCCATTAGCTCTCGAGCTGTGCACCATGATTCGTGCCGTCACGTCTGTGCTTCTTGGTCGAGAAATCGACGGTGTAAACCATCCTTTCTCTTCCCTTTGGACCATGGACTCGACTTTCACATGGCCAGCCTCGACTGGCTCTTCTTGCCCATCGCCTGCTCTGATACCCCCACGACAATGTTCCAGGATCGCATGGACGTCGACGTGGGGTCGCTAATCAACTCTTCACAGGCGCGCTTCATCTCTAAAGTATGGTAACATCCATCCTCATTGGCGTCGATTGGCGACAGCAGCCTGCAAATACACTGGATCTCTTCTCCAGATCTTGCTGCCTTGTAAACCAATCCTCAGGCTTCTGATCATCTGGACCGGTGAAGTCATCCAGATATCTCAGCTGTTCCGTCGTGATCTCTGTCTTGGTCAAGGGCCCCGTGGAGTGCATCTGACAGCCAATCAGCATTTCCACCTCTATCATCTGAAGCATATTGTTAGTATTTGTTCCGAGCCGTGTGGCGATCCTGGACAATTGTATTCTCCACTCTATCGTAATCAGATCAACTACTATTAACTCAGGTTTCGTATTGCGACAGGGTCAGCAAACTATGATCTTACGAGAACCAGATAAATACTGGCATATGGCTCCAACGGCGGAATTGAGTTCCATAATACTTGCTATCTCGATTTGTTGCCACGTCGAACATTCGAATTGCGTGGGACACCATAGTAAATGCTGCTTTTGAAGGGCATCTCGTACGTGAAGGTAATGTTTGCGACTAGGCTATTATAATAGGCCTGAAGTGGCATGCCAATCAGTCGAAGATTCTGGCAGATGAATCAGACGGTAGTTGGTACAGGTAAATTTTCCCTACTCCATGCTCGTCCTGCAAGATACCATACACCATCGCTCCTACGCCAGCCGCCGAAAAGTCCATCACACCCCTTCTTCTGACAGCGAGAAATCTATACAGTCGTGCGCGAGGATGACAGACTACCTAAGCTCTAGCACCGTCGATGAGAATAAGTAAATGTTTTCTTCCGTGGTACAGCCGAGTTTGCCGTCAATAGGCCCCCAAATCTGAGGCATGATCACGGCTGACAATCATCCGTTTCAGCCAGCAGCTGTTCCCTAATCCACACTCACATATTCGTAATTCCCAATTGCTAGGGTAGCTACCGGGAGAAAGTCACGTTTCGAAGTTTACGAATTGTACCAGAAATTCCTTTCGGCATGCTAATCACTAATCCTCCGACACATCAGCCAATGCTGGGGCTGTACCACTTCGAAATATGCCATCTTATCGGCCACCTTGCCCTCGTTATGGCAAGTTTGCGAAGTGTATCAGAGTTCCTTTCGGCATGATAATCACTAATCCTCCGACACATCAGCCAATGCTGGGGCTGTACCACTTCCAAATATGCCATCTTATCGGCCACGATGCCCTTATTGCGACAATTTTCTCCGCATGCTAGAGTCTAATCGCCGTCACTCTGCGCGTCCTTCAGTGGACCCAGACGACTGTGCACCCCATGCCTTCGTCGCCGCTACCCCCGCCCTCTCCGGAGACGTTATCCCACCCACTGCAGGGTCTGTTGTTTGAAGCCCAGATACAGGCTCTGGTGCCGTGGCCAAAGTCCAGTAGCGAAATGTCTCCGCGTTCGACATGAACCAAACGTTCCCGTTCTCATATTCCTGCCGTTTCTGCCAAATTCGCTTATGGAGATTGGTCACGTATTGAGCGCAATACCCAGCCTGGGCCCATAGCATGAGGGCCTGATGGAACTCCGTGAATTGTACAGTGTCTTTTTCACGTCGGAGATCTAATGCCTTTACTAAGATTTGTGAGAATGGTAAATCCTGGTTTTTTGAGTTATCGTGTCCCACGGAGCGATTACTGGGTATTGAGGACTTTTTACCCCCAAGCGGTTGAGATTTCTGGTTCAGCTTGGGAATACCGCTGATGCCTTGCTTGACATCTGCGGTGTCCCCCTTGCGTTGGGAGTTGGTCCCAGGCTCCGATTGAGATCTAGGCTTAGCGGATGGTTGAGATTTCGAGGCCGGAGGTGGATCTTGTAGGTTGTATCTCATCTCCCACACCTCAAGATGCATACCAGTGATGAGATATCCGTAGTATCGTGTGTGTGTCAGTATCTCCCATTTGTCTTCATTTGCATCTGCTCGACGGATAGAGAGTTGCTTGGTCAATGCCTTCTTTGCTCGATCGCCCCACATCTTCCGGAGCGACTCCGATTTGTAAGACGCCTCGCTCGATCCGATGACAGCATGAAAGTCTGAGCATGTGGATTCGGGTGTCCAAAGACCAGCTCCTTGCAGCAGTGATGGGTATTCAAGCGGAAATTTATTGTTCCATGTGTCATCCGCCGCTAACACAAATAGAATACCAGCGATCCGGGGATTATCGTCGGAAAAGCATTGGAAATCAAGGACTATTTGTTCGACTGACGGGGCGTTCATTCCATTGAAAAGGTCGTGGGTGATCTTCTCTGGCATTTCGGGTGGTTGAAAGAAGGTGAGATTGAGCGCCACCATGTACGCCGATGCATTTGCGCCAGTCTTGATCTGCTTGGCTAGCTTTCTGGATACTGATGGTGCTTCAATCAAAGACACCAAAGTACAAAGCTGAGGATGGAGCTCGTGTTCCAGCTCGACCTTGAAGCTCTCAAGAGTACTCTCGAGCTGGCTATTACTATCCGACACCTGAGTCCCCGTGACCGACGGCACTTGAGACGTGGCAGTAGGATCGCTCATGGTCGATACGTGAGCGTGGACCTCACTCCAAAGGGTTGCAATGTCGGAATCGGGTGGTGCGGCTCTTGGATTGGGCAAAACCTTAGGGACTACTCGAGTCCGAGTTTGATTCGATGCCGAGGATGGTGATGGATCAGACTTGCATCGAAGAGACCACGGTATAGGGAGCGGATCCGATGGAGTCGAGGTATGGTGAGGAATGTGGGACTTGGGAGCAAACTTCGAAAGTGAGTAGGGCTTGTTGAAACGTGTCTGCGAAGTTGAAGCATCAAGAGTCTTTTTATGTGGAGGTTGTCGAGAGTGTTGTTGTGTTGACGACACAGCTTTGTTGTTGCGGCCGTTGTTGCTCTGTTTTGGCATTTGGATACCAACACTTCGTGAATAGTGTTGATCTCGAGGCGCCACTTTTGTTCGAGCGGTCTCTCTGCTGGCTGTTGTTGCGACATTGTTGATCTCCCTGAGTGGTGGGCGAGAGGAGCGGAGGGCTGTAGATGTGGTGATTGAGGTCTCATTGTTACAAGGAAGATTCTGCTTCAGCAAGATATGCTCCATTTTCAACGAGTATAGATCAAAGATTTCGTATTATTGATGCAATGTATCAACCTTGCGTATGTTGTTTGACTAAGGAAGGAACCTCTTTGAGGGCAACTGCGACGGGGGTATACTTCAACGCTAGTGTTAAATCCGAGTGCCTGCCAAGCCTTCCGCTCCCAAAACCCTTTCGATTACGACGTTGACCTCGACCTCGTCTACGCTTAAGCATGATGGCTTACACATGGTTGCCCACTTCTAGCAACTTCCATCTTGCTGAGTCCCGGTGCATGACGTGAGCCTGCAATCACCCGTGCCAGCAATGCAGTGAAGTATGGAAGAACACCTGCTGGGAGAATGCGGCAAGTGCGTACTACCAAGTCATGCAACTTTGCGTGTCACGGAAGATGGAGGGTTTTATCGTCGACGTATGCCTGAGTGCTCAAGCCTTCCTTGCGCGAGTCTCTTGTTTCGAGCACATAACTAGTCCTCCACGATGCCCTCACCCACGTTGTTATGGAGGAGAATAGGCCGAGAAAGCAAGTGGTTAGGAAGGTGAACATTCTCGAGAATACCACGAGCTTGCCCAAAGCTCCTTCTTTTGGCCTGACGGATATCTTGTATTTCCTGGTGAGGGCAAAGGGGCATAACTCCATGGTGGATTCAGCATTCACTTGTTACCAGTGACCAGCTGTGCACGATTCGTCCATACAGCGATCTGTATACCAATTTCTTTGCGTCTACAAATCATCTTCGGTATTAGTATCTGGATTCGTTCTGAAGAGCATGTCGGCATCCATGTATTTCAGCGCTAAAGCTTGGAACGCCAATCCCACGAGGCTGGAAAGTGGGGAATCGTTACCTCGAATGAAGACGAAAATAGCCGTTGGGCTCAGCTGCCTGCAGCTAGACAACAACGAAAGTGCCTTGATCCATCGATCATATCCGTGTTTACAAATGGCTGTCGACTTTCTTCATTACAAGAAACGCCAAAACATCTAAGAGTAATTTTGATCAACAACGGCCAAACTGCTATTCTGCGACCATTGTCCTTTGCAGCTCTGCTTGTTTTTAGAGAATTAAGTCGAGCTCGCCAAACTTTACAAGAATTCCTTTATCTGACATCGTGCTGATCGTTCGTAAGTCAGCGCTTTTAGACATCTGTATCTTGGGATCAAAAATTCTCGCTCAATTCTTCGAAACTTTGGCCGACTTAGGCGACTGGCATTTGTTTAATGACTATTTGCGGAAGGAAGTACGGCCTTCTAGCCCCAAATCCAACATCATACCACTATCGGCAGTCAGGTCGTAACAGTATCACGGGATTACATCTCAGACCAGGCAGGCACCCCTCCAGTCTACGTTGTCGTCGGCTGGGATGATGATAATTGGGACGATCGTATGACCTTGGATGATATGACGGATGCGAAATTGGGCTGGTGTCTTGACGAAGCGCCGCCTTTCCGATTCTCCATATCAGTCGACGTTCCAAGCAATACTACAATACTAGAGAAGAAAACTTCGTACAGGCGCTCACGTGCTTATGTGAATATCCGTGTTCAGCTACTCAAACACATTGATTGTGCGACTATCATGGCTACGGATCTCCCAATACTGCTATGATGCCTCTAATACATACTGACACTCGCGAAGACGACAGCACTCAGACGTCCATTTTGAATATATTCCATTCTATGGTATCAGAATTGGCTAAATATGATTTGGTGGAGAAAGATCGCTACTGGCTGCGCCATCATATCGAGGACGCCGAAGCTACTAGGAAAAAGTTCTTGACATATCGCTCAGACCGAAATCAACAGTCCTCAACTTAGCCTGTGTCTTTCTTCAAGGTCTACCACACGGAGAAAGCACACCTCAGGCTTACAGATTCATCGGGCCAACACACCCTGATGTTCCATGTTCAAGGAAATGAACACTCTCTCGTCAGTCGCGTATTCTTTATTACCCTCCATTCCGTCGGGCTCTCGGTTCATGAGGTCACTCCCATCTCCGGTCTACCTTCCGTCTGGGGGCTTCTGAAGTTCTTGCAACGGCTTCTCAACCAGAATCCAACCCAACGAATGAGATTGATCCCCGGAGATAGGACCGCTGGGCCAATGATCTATTGGCCCCCATACCAATATTCCGCGATCTCTGACAGACGCTGAAACAAGGGAACGGGCCGTGATCATATCTGGGGTACATCTCCGCAACAAGCGCATATCATGGGATGCGACGAATCAAAACCTAGGTGTTCCAGGTATGACTTTAGGCGCCAAGAAACAATCCACTTTTCATATGCAGAATACACATTCCCCAACATTCCCGTTGCTAAATACAGGGATTCATGATAAGATATCCACGATGCCATCCCCCAACATGCATCATCTCCTTCTCCTCCTCTTCACCCACCTCACGCCCATTCCCACATACGCACTCACCCTCCCCATCACCCTCCCCATTTCCGTTTCGCTCCCCAACACCAACACCACCTTCACGACCTCCATCGACCAAACCATCAACCAAGACCAACCCCAAAACCTCACCACACCAACAATCCTCCAAAACTCCCCCACCTACCGCGGCCACTGCGTAGACCCCTCCCTCTTTCCCGGCTGGGACGGCGTCATCACAGCCGCCGACTGCGTCATTGCTGAAAAACAGCTCGAAATCCACTTTCGCTACAGGGCCAGGAAAACCTATACGTTCTGGTCGAGTTTGTATACCAAGACGCCTCCGCGCGATGGATGGGAATTGCCGGTGGCGGCGCGATACAGTCTGTCCATCTCCCCACCCCCTCCCCAATAGTCACCTTCAAATATCCGTCCCTCAGCCTCACTAAACCCCGTACCTCTAAAACAGAAACATGCATCCTCCTCCTCCAAATCACCAAGACTTTCGGCGACGGCGTCCTACCCTTTTACCAAGGCGGCTATCTGCCTACGGCGCGGTTGCCAGAGAGTGTGAGGGGGACTTGGGCGGGTGTACTGGGAGCTAGCGAGGCGGTAAGGGGGCAGTGTTTGGCGGGGAGGGGGAGGGTGGGGTGGGCGGATGTGGAGGGGGGAGGGGGGCAGAAGGGTGGGGTGGTGGTTGTGTTGCCGGGGGGGAGTGCGATGGCGAGGAAGTGGGCGGAGATGGGGTGGGGGGTTGTGGGAGTTGATGGGGAGGGGGTAGGGTGGGAGGGTGGAGGTGGAGGTGGAGGTGGAGGTGGATCAGTATGGGGGAAGGTGGGTTATGGAAGATTTCGTCGTGGAAGCATATATTGAGATACGCAGCTTGTAAATATAACTTATGTTTTCCGAGTCATGCAGGGCCGAGATAACCTGTGGTCGGGGATCCATGCACCCCTACTCGGCTACCGGAGCTCCTCGTGTTCCTAGTTCATCCCTTTCATACCATGTAGGTATTTAGTAAAGTTTCTCCCAATCTCCAAGAAAGCTGAGTGAAGATCGCAGACTCTAATTACCTCCTGACCCTAGTACTACCGCGATTATCTATCTTTCCAATTTTATAGAACGTTGCTGTAGCGCTAGATGCCCGCTTTGCGAAAGTGCTATGAATTGGATGAGTTGTCAAGGTTATACTCTGTGGAGACGCTGCGCCGCACGCTAGAATAAAGTACTTGAGGAGGGCAGCATAAACGCTAAACTCCTTTGGGGACGCTAGCTGCTTAGCTACCGCCTTGGCAGTGCCTGAGTTTGAGAAAGTCGGCAGAGACTTTTATCACCGACCCTCGATCCTCATATCCTCGTGCCAAGCAGCTCAAAGATGAAGATCCCGACAGCTGAGACTATAATGCCGTCGATTATAGGGCTACTTCACCGGAATTGAGAACCCTTTGCAGCAGGAGGGGTTTTCAAGCATCTACGATAGCTCGAGATAGCTTCGATAAAGATAGAGAACGGCAGCAAGAGGGCTGCTGTGACTTATGTCGAAATTGCTAATACTAAAAATGGTTCTGAGCATGTCGAATCAGGGCGTTCCACGTGCGAGGAGGGTTTTGTTCCAGCATTATATTGTCGAATGCTCGACTCATGGAACAGCCGGGAATATCTGAGAAGTCGATAATTAACTCGCGTATTGATGGTAGCAACGATCAATGCACCAAGCATAGCTGGATGAAGATAATCACGCACACAGTACGCACGGATTGATCTGTTCCTACACGCTGGCTGTGACAGGCAAGAGGTTTGAGCGCAGGTATGAGAACATGAAAATCATGAGAAACTCGAAAAAGGAATCATCTTCAATATTGAGGAGATCGGCAACCAGTCTGCCTGGATGAAGGCCATTGTTGATATGCAGCCATCGGAGGGAACAGTCATGATTGTCAACGCGGCATACTTGCATGAAATCCTTGGAACAGGGTGTCAAGTACTATACCCAGTGCAGAGGCTGTCCGTATAAAGATACAAGGATCCTTACTATTGACGAATCAATTATGATACTGACGGGGGAAACGATAAAGACAATTGCGAAACTATGAGAGACTCGATTCGAGCCTGTTGTGAATAGCATTAAGGAGCATGTAGAGAATATCAGATGGCTAGCAGATGTTGGCCACAACAGAAACTCAAGAAGTCACTAGAGTTCTTGGACACGGCCAGACTGTCATCTATCAGACTCAACAATGTATGGGTGAGAGCCAATGAAAAATCTCCGAAAAGCAGTAAGATACTTCTGAATAATTCCCTCGCACATTCCACAGCTTTCCAAAGGTATGAACTTCGGAGGCGTTTTCTATTGCATGCCAGCTACGGCAATTGGTTTTGCACTCGTACAATACACAAGTGGGCCTTTCCTCGATGGCCGTTACTGTTAGTTGGCTTCACTAAGCAGGAACTGTTTCTCCTTCAAGCGTACTTTCTACAATTGCGATTTTTGTGACTCCGTCGACTACCTGATAGCATGCTGACCCCGAACTATGTGTAGCAGAAAGCACTCTAATCAGCTACGTGCTCTTGGCGAGCGCCTTGAAACGTTGGTAGAAACGTATAAACCCCCTCGAACGGATACCTTGCCAGGATATGGAATACAGACACCATAACAGTCGTCGAACGTGGCCAGATCTTGTTTAGAGCGCCATAGTATGTGGTCATTAGGGCCATGCTAGGGTAGCTTTCGAGGGTTTTGGACAAATACCACCTGGGGTTCGTTCGAGACCGTTAATAAGGACCCCACGGCGGCTATGCGCAACGACATCCGAGTCCTGCCCCGTCCTCCTCGCAATATGCGATCAATGTCACTATTCATGCCGCTCTTCAGGTATCTCAAACCAAGGAACCTGGGACGCTAGTGATCTAAGCCAATCAGACCACTTCGCATACTCTAGGCGCGAAACATTATACGCGCTCACTAGCGCCAGACCTTTTCCGTTCCCGGTTTCGTTTCAGCCAATGCTCTCTACACTTGCAAGTCTCTCTTGAAGAATAATTGACATGGGCGATACCCATACTAGTTTTCTAGGTCACCCTTGACCGTCTCTCATGGTTGAGTTAGGGCTGGATATAGGCATCAATGGGCTGTCAGACCAATGTCACACTGTCTCGAAAACCCTGTAATTGGCATTAGGAGCCTTGCAATCACAGTGGTTCAGACGACACGAAGCGACAACACGGCTCGATCAGATCGCTAACTATCATGATCTCGCACAAGGTCATGGTACTCTTCGGTATGACCATGTTTCACGAAGAAGGGCCCTCTTGGCAAAGCCGTCTCTACTTACTATAAAGGTCAAGTCATCTCATGTCTGCAACCCTTTCGTTCCCTTCCCATCAAACTCCTACCTTCTTCCAAGTCTCTTCATCATACCTCCACCAAAATCATCAATCTACGCAACCCCAACCCCCAACGAACCCAACAATGCCCTCCCTACCCTCCCTCCTAGCAACCACCCTCACCCTCGCCACCCTCCTCCTCCCCGCAACAACCACGCCCCTCCAACCCCGCCAAGTGAAATACGTGCGTCCACCTCCCCAATCTCCCTTACCCACCCCATCTAACCCCCCCACAGTCCGTCTCCTGCACCGGCGATGCCTCCTACCTCGACTCCGTCCACACCAGCGAACACACCCTCCAAGGCTGGTGCACCAGCCTAGCCGTCTCCCTAGCCTGCTCCCCCGACGGCAAAACCTACCACACAGTCAACGGGGCGCTCCAAGATCCCCACTGCGACGTCTGCGTTTGCAATGCCGAAGCGCCTCCGGCTCCGGCTCCGGCTCCACCTCCACCTCCACCTCCACCTCCACCTCCACCTCAATTTCCACGGCCACCTCCACCTCCACCTCCGCCTCCGCCTGGGTCTCTGGGCCCGCTCTCGCCAGCGCCGGGAGGGAAATCTGGAATCGATCCGGTCTGTCAAGGGTGGTTGGCGTCGGAACCCGGCAAAGGACTGGACACGCCGCCGCCGACGCTGCAGGACTGGTGCACGAGGCCGACGGTGGCGACTGTTTGTATAGTAGGGGGTGGGGCGAAGGTTCAGGGGACTGATTCGGTGGGGGTTTGTGAGGGAGGTTGTACGTGTGGGTGAATTGGGGGGTGAGTTGAAGGGGGGGAAATGAATGAGAAGTGGGGGAGGTTGTATGGTGGGGTTGTGTGTGATGTATGAATTAAGAAGGTGTGGGCAATTATGTATAGGTACTGGATGCTGCAGTCCTTGTGTTTTATACAGGATGCGTGGGAGACGAAGCAATTTGCAGCGGTCGGAAGTACCATATCTTTCTTTCCACGCCAAAGATCCCTACCTACCTACCTACCTACCCACCTACATACCTACCCACCTACCTACCTACCTATCTACCTACCAATCCCATAGAACCCCTTATCAAACCCCAAATCCCAAACCCCAAACCCCAAACCCCTAACACCCATATCTCCGCGCGGCCTACCCAACAACTAAGACATAACATCAACGCATACCTTACCACTCCCACTAACCACTCCAAATCCCGCAAAACCCCTAATCATACAACTAACTACATGCCTGCGGGTTTCAAAACTTTACCTTCCATAAATGAGTTGAATAGGTGATGGATGCGGTAGATTTATGGGAATGTGGGAATGTGGGTGGGAGGAGTGGGAGTTGGAGTGGATTTGTTGGTGGTGGATTTGTTGGGGGGGATGG
>JAABUP010004742.1_pt1 | contig 21787 bp, 11 predicted proteins | sample 5559201 | NCBI WGS metagenome assembly JAABUP01 (sample SAMN10711887, study PRJNA513373) | rock metagenome | isolation source: Antarctica rocks | place: Antarctica | reverse complement strand
TCGACGAGTGGGTCCCCAAAGTTGTCACACCTGCCTGTGTGTGTAAACGGAACAGCTAGGACTCAGCTGGCCGTTCAACGGCCTGGGCATCTGAGTGCATATGCATCCACGACAGACGGAGATAGCTTCGAGGTAGATATGTATGCTAGGACTTCCGTGGTCCTTGTTGAGAGACTCATTGGGGGAGGAATGCTCTCGTCGAATGCGCGATTGGTATGATCCCTCAATCTCGATGCTCGAAGATCCATAAGTGCCGACACGTAGGATCAAAGCTCGATCGCCACGGTGACCACTTCAAGTAAACTAGACTTCAAGGAAACTAGAATCAGGATATTGACTTTGTTAAAATCATTATATCTGAAGCTATGTACAAAGCAATCTTTTCCATTCGGATCTCAGTCATGGTATAAAGTACAAGTGTGAATCGGCCTGCACGCCAACCACCTTGACCCCAACCTCAGGCCTCAAATGCAAACCTCGCAAGAATCTAATGTCATGGCCACGAACCTTTGCTATGTCCCTGACCGTCGCTTGCATCCCTCGCTAAAGTGCTACACAGCATCCCATCCAGCGCCCTGCAAATGCATACTAGGGGTCAAGTTTCATGAAGAATGTGAATCATGCGAATCCAAAATACTCGCTGCCGGCCGTCATGGCTGTGTACACCTGCTGTCTCAGAGTCTCGTAGCTATCGTATTCTGGTAGGTCAAGTTCTAGAACGGTGTGTTAGTCATGTGCAAATGACATTGAGAGGGCCAGAGATGTGGAGCTTACGGTTGAAGCAAGTGTGTGAGCTCGGCAATCTGTCTTTATTGCCGTAATCCCTATGAATGTTGAACCTGCTGAATCCATTCATGCCCTCGAGCTGACCGAAGCCGTTGAGAGGTACTTTGCTAGTACCAGTGACGAATTGAAGAAGCTTGGCTCGCTCTTCTTTGTCGAAGGAGCGGACCGCACGCCAGAACCAGTGGATTTGAGTTGAAGACGCCTGGTAGTTGTGGTACTCTGTATGATTTTTCCAGTCGTCCACGTCGATGTCAGGTAGGCCCGAGATGAGTAGCTCAAGCTCCTGCTCGTTGAATATGGCTATTAATTCAGGAGGAACAATGTCATGGAATCCTGCCAATGGTTAGCTTCAAACTTGACGCAGTCCGTTTCAAGTTATATACCTTTCAAGAATTGCTCCAATTGCGCCTGCACTGAGCCTGTGAGGCGATACTCGACCATGAGCTGAACGTATTCCTGTTTGTTCTCCTCTGTCACCGGAACGTTACGTCCATTCTCGCAAAGGTCGACAATCTCGGTAACTCCAAAGTCGTCTGTCTCGACAGAAAATGTCTCAGTGATAATATCTGAGATATCATTATCCAGCATCCAAAGCAGCGATTTGTAATATTCGAGATCCAACGTTTCCATGTCTTTGATTGAGACAGTTTCGCCCAGAATACGCTTGTAGACCGCTCTGCTGAAATGGCAGTCGAGAGCCCGGCCTTCGTAGAGCGCCTTGCCTATAATACGACCGATGAATTTGAAGAACATCAAGTGCTCATCGTTGACTTTGCTAAGCTTGTTAGGATGGAATGTAGTCCGATCGGAGGCCACCGGAATAAAAAGAGCATAGTCAGGGTTGAACATCTGCCTCGAAAGTACCTGGAACCATTCGCGAGTCACGCCGCCTGCATCAACCCCTTCTTCGCCGTGGAATCGAATGCTGAGCTTGCCGTATTTGATCTCATCACCACTCTTGAATGACAAGAATTTGAAGGAATCGAGGAAGACCTGATCACGACGAACAGCCAACTGCAGTGGCGGTTGGGGGTGTCTGGCTTCTGTACCACGCGAATGAAGCCGTCGAGTAAAGTAGTTGCGCTTGTTATCAAACTCCAAGACCTTGGGATTTTTGACCAGCAGAGAGAAAGTGCCACTCATAAGCTTAGGATTGTGTCGAACCAAGTCATTGAGAATCTTGCGATGGTCCTCGGTAAACTTGAAAAAGAGATTCTCCATGTATGACTCTGGTGGAGGGCTTGTGATCGCAAATTCTTTAGCAGCTTTAATCAGAGGAACCTCTTTGAGGGTTGTATTCTTGCAAACGACCATCAAAGCCTCAACCAGTGGGAGTAGAATGGTGGCAACGTTGAGCATACCCTCCCCTTGGCGGATGCTGCTGAGGCACTCGCTAAGCTTGTTCCAAAGGGATCCGAAAGTCGAGTTCTCGTAGAGGGTAGTGAGGATGTCGTCCTTGACTTCCTTTGTCGTTGAGCTCTGGGCAGGTTCTGGCCCACCGTCTGCGACAGGCTTGGTTTTGCCGCCATTGCGCTTAGGATCGAACAGATAGTCCAAGGCAGTAAGGACTCGGAGGAGCTTAGCCTGATCTGATGATGCCGGAGAGAATTTGGCAAGGGCCATGCCTTGTATTTCAGTACCCGTCTTGGCTTTCTTGATTTGCGGTACCAGCTCATCAAGATCTTGAAGAATGGATTGACCCAGGTCACGAGCTTGCTCGATCAAGCCCTTGCCAAAGACTTCCTTCGCTCCTGGAATACCGGAAAGGTTATTGATCGTAGAAAGAGTGTCCCGGAAGGTCTTCGCACTGCACTCACGGGCCGCTAGAATGTTGACCACAAGTCGAAGGTTCTCCTCGGGCACAACAGGCGGCGTTAAAGTCCGTGGTTTTTTCACCTTTTCTTCCTCGGGAGGCTTCTTCTTCCCGTCCTCTGTTACTTCATTTGTAGAGGTAGCTGCTAGGGCTTCTTGCTGCTCTGCTGCGTTGTCGGACTCAGCTTGGACGTCAACCATTGGAGATGTGGCCTCAGCCGTAGAATACTCGTTCGGATGCTCGGGTTCTGGAGGGAGCTGCTCGGAGACTGCCGCGGTAGGAGTGACTGTGGTCTCCGGCCCAGCAACAGGATTCTCTGTAGGCTTCGATTCTTCGGGTTTCTCTTCAGCGTTGTCCTTGTCTTTGCGTAGCAACATTGTCAGCGGATGAGTAACACTCTGCAAAAGGCTAGCCAGTTGCTCCATACAGCTAGAGCTCTCCATGATAATTTTGCGGTCCAGGAGACTTAGCAAGGCATTGAGGGCGAACTTGGTCGCTTTGGTCTCCTTGGCCTTTCCCTTTCGGTTCGCCTTTGTCTTCATCCCAGAGGATACTTCGTGCTCAGTCAGGAAGAAAGAGGGGACGTGAGCATTATATTGCGTAAGAGAGACGAGTGCGCTAAGACACTGCTGAATGACCATCAGAGGCGTTGCTTCCATACTGTTGGCCGCTGAAGCAAGTGGTCCTGTGAGGGCGCGTTTGAGGGGTTGAGGAGTCTTTTGGCCTGCTGGCTGTTTGGCTCTGAGAGATAGCTGGTTGAAGCTTCGCTCAATGGCATTGACATCGGCGCTTCCATCCTGAAGAATTGACAACAGAAGGCTGATGACCTCGGCGCGATTTTGACGATTCTGTGAAGCATCGTGCAAGATACCGTTTAGTGACGTGCGTGAACTTCCTTGTTGTGGGATGAACATTAAGCGAAGTAGTGTTGCCACTCCCGCTTTGTCGAGCATTTGCACGATTTGCCTTCTGGGAGGCTTTTTCGTTGCAGGTGGTGGCGGCCGTGACCCATTGAGGAGATTTCGCATAAGTCTGTCACCCTGGCCAGTTCGTGGAATACCTTGAAACCGGTGCATAGGTCGATCACCGGCCAATGCACGGGCTTCGGCAGCGATCTCCTCGGGCAGGTTTGCCAACATCTCCTCGTCTTGTTCCATGAGAACGTGTTGTCTGAGAGTGGGGTCCAAGGAAGCAAGGAAGCTCGCAGGATCCATGTCTTCAGCACGAGCAGTAGCAGGTCCACCAACCGCTTGTTGTCTTCTTTGAGCTTCTACTCGTTCCCGACGCCTCCGGTCCTGGGCTTCTTGTTGCAGAAGCTCTTCTCGAATGTCTGCGGGGAGAGCTTCTAAGAATTCCCGGCTGATATCAGTGGCTTCTTCGCCAGAGGCGGCTGCTTGTGATCGTTGTATGGCTAGCTGAGACATGAGTACCTCTTCTCGGATATCTTCCGGCAAAGCATCGAGATAGGCTAGGTCAATACCCAGACCAGTAATGTCTAACTCACGGCCACGGATTGTCGTTCGAACTCTCTCTGTGGGTTCGGAAGGCCCTGCAGTGGCACCCTCCGCGCTGGGCTCCGCACTGGGATTTTCCGCTGATGGGGGTGCTTCTTGACCTTCGCCAGCAACCACAGAAGGGATGGATCCTTCCAATTGCGTGCTTTCAACGCCTTCCATAGCGCCATCGTCGGGCTGAACAGCCTCTCCCTCAACTTGCTCATCCGCGTTCTGGGTACGAGCCTCCGCTTCGGCTGCTTCGCGGGCGGTAGCAGCCTCATGTTCTTCCTGCTCTCGCTTTTCTCGCTCTTCTTTCTCGGCCTTCTCTTTGGCCTCTTGCTCCTCCTTCCTTAATTTCTCAGCCTGCTCTTTCATCCGTTTGAGCTCTTCTTCTTCACGCTTCTTCTTCTCCATGGCAGGTGGCACTAGGTGATAAAGTATAGAGTTGACTATTTTCAAGGCTTTCTCAAGATATCCGCTACCGTACAGTATTCGAGCCTCTTCCTGCCACCGTTGACTCGTAGTTGCGGGTTGAAAGGTGGCCGGGTGTTGGTGCTCCTCGCGTTGAAGTCGGGTTTCCTGGTGAGACGGTCTAGGAACACCGAGGGCGAGCTGAAGCTCACGTGGCAAAGGGACTCCTCCAGCAGAGCTACCGGCGATGTGTAAGTGGACGGCGCCGTTCGCGCCGCCTATAGCAGAAAACCCTAGGCCGTTCCTTCCTTCAATAGAAGACAAGAGGTTATTGAGGAAGGTTAGTGGACTCTCCCCCGGAACCACACTACGACGTTCCATGCCATGAAGGAATTGATCGTCGATCTGAGCAGGGGTACGAATACCTCTAGCAATCCGAGATGCACTGTTATCGTCATTGCGCTGCAAGAGGGGATTGATCCCGTCATCTGCAGACCGAGGGGCTCCTGCGGGACGATGCGAGCGGTATAATGGCATGTGGCGGTCTAAGACACCGCCGGGGAAACCACCGGCCCATGGATCTCCAGTACGACGTGGGAGGTGATGGTGATGGTGATGATGGTGTCCTCTAGGAGGCGCAAATCCGTCATCTTCAGGGTCCCATCCGAATGGAGGCTCAGCCATGGCGGAGTCGTCGTCCTCATAACCAGGCTGGTAGATGAGATCCTCCTCGTCGCCGTCTTCTTCAGCACCGTCCTCATCATCGTCATCGTCTATTCCTCGTTAGTGTCGACTGTAACGGCAACAACTTTAGCTCGAAACTTACCATCATCCTCGTCGCGATGCACGACATCATCCATGTATCTACCTGATTCAAGATCCATCTGCAGATGGTCCATGCCTTCTTGTCGCGCATCGTCCAATCCTTCAAGACGTTGGAGAGCGGCATCTGGGCCTCCAAAATCTCGCACAATATCCCGGACGGCACTCTCAGCGTCTTGATCTTGACTGTAATCGTTGTCATCCAGCACATCTTGTTCATTGTAACGCCCGTTCTCTTCACCACCCTCATCTTGCCATCCGTCGTCGTCGCCTTCGGCAAGACTGGCATTTTCGCTATCTCCAGTGATCTCATCGATGACCTCGATCTCGTTATCATCATCGATGTCTTCGGATTCATCTTGGTCTTCGTCTTCGTCATCGCCACTTGGATCATCATCATCATCGTCAATGACGACTTCAACGTCCATGCCTGTGTCCCCAGGAAGACCCTCCATGTGACCAGCTTCCCCAAGGTCTTCGTCCTCATCGCTGATCACGTCATCCTCGTCCCGATCCATGCCCTCTTCGTAGCCCATTCCTTCGTCATATTCGTCGTCCTCGTACATTTCTTCGTCTCCATCGGATGACTCTGAAGTTGATTCTTGTACTCGCCCGGGCTCAAACATACCCAATGTTGAGTTTCTGAACAGATCTGGGGTCTCTTCTCGCTCATCACCAGCGTCAGAAACGGATGTAGCAGTCGATATCTCATCATCGTCGGTTGTTTGGCCAGGTGTGGTGGAGATATCAGAAGTCTGGCTAAGAACAACTGCTGTCGAGGTGAGTTGTTTGAGCGGACGGAGGATGTACTTGATGGCACGCTTAGAACCTGGGAAATTTAAATCTATGTCCGCGATCGATCCTGTCAAGGCGCCGATAAAGTTCTTCTCGAACATCAGCTTTGCGATTGATTTTTGAAATCCACCATCGAGGCTGGGTGAAGGAGAGCTGTTGAACGGAAGAAGTCTCCCATGTAAAAGGCGGTTGAAAAGGTCAGAAAGATCAAGTAGACGGGCATACTTGACGTCGGGGTGCTCGTCTGATGTATTGGCGTCTTTGAAAGCTTTCAAGGCGTGCTCCAGTACAAATTTGCGCACAAAAAGGAGATCCGTTTCGTCGTCCTCCTCTATGGAACCTTGCTTATTATGATAACCGTTTTCATTTGTCCGTAGACAGAGAGACACAATGGCAGACATTGCCCAATTTGATGTACTATTTTTTTTACGATATGCAATCGTCTCCTCATGTCCGAGAGTGCCGACAGGAATCACATCGTTCAGGAGATAGTTCAAAACCCCTGATCGAGGCTTCGAGGGTGTCATTGCCTTGGGATCAGCCTTCCTGGAGAAGTTGATGAACTCAATCTTTGTACGATTATAAGAATGCAACAGCTCTGCCAAACATTGAAGAATAAAGTTCCTATACACATGGATTGGATGCTCAGAAGGCTTGTATTCAGGTTTCTCGGCTTTTTTAGTGTCTGGGAGAGCTGGGGCGCTATTATTTCTTGAAGTGTTCTGGCCTCCTACGACCGAGCTATTTGCCATGTCCATGGTTGCTAGAGATTCATTTGATGTTTCCGCAGTGAGTTCTTTGACGGCCGAGACAGGATCTTTGTCCTCGACGTCCTTGTAAGTCAGTAGCTCCTGGAGAAGGTAATGTATGACACCACTAGGATGCTCTACCACTGGTGCCTTAGTCTCTGGCAACTTAGTCTTCAGCGAGTCATATACAATTAGCGGTTTTGAGCTCTCTGTAGCTGGATTTTCCGGTATTGAGCCCTCTGTTGTTGTGGTTTGATCTACGTTGGTAGTAGCAGGGTCTTCCGTGGGCTTCTCTTCTTTCGGCTCAGCTTTGAGTTGTAAAATCTGCGGTCTTGCACTACCGCCGCCACCACTGCCATCATATCGCGGGATCTCAAGCTTTTCATTGGTGATTTCGACAAAAATTTGCGGAGACCTGATAACAAGCTCGTACATTTGCTTCACGTAGCCCGTCGTGTCCGTAGCCTGTGGACGTCCTGGTCTAGCCTCGAATTTCAACAGAATCTCACTTCGCATGATTTGTCTAATAGTATCGTCATCCTCAACGAGGTGTCGGAGAAGAAGCATGAACGCGTTAGGAAGCTTGTCATTGACGATGCCGCCTAATTGCTTGATCATCACGAAAAGCCGTTGAATGTTTCTTTTCTCGCTTAGCCTCGAGGCGATTTCTTGGTTTCGCGTCAAAATAACCAAGGTACGCACAGTCGAGAGTGCTAGAGATTCATCTTTCCCAATCTTAAGCAGAATGTCTGAGATTGCTTCAAAAAGCCGAATTTTGTATTCCTGGGACACAAGTGACGGTCCTATGTCTACTAATGGCCCTGGCGGCTTCCCATCGGTTGGTATATCCCACTGGATCTGTGACGGTTGGACATCTTCGGCCAACATCTTTTCGATGACCAATAAGATTTGACCAATCCAAGGGGACGGTTCTTCTGCTGGTTGGTCTGGATGTATTTTAATGAATCCCAGAAACTGCTCGAAGAAGTCCGTCAGCTGATCCAGCGTTGCTTCGTAAAAATCGCGATCTTGGAGAACCAATGCCAGAAGATTGGCGTAGGACGCAATCTTTTTGCCGGCTGGCCGGAAGTCATCGTCTTGAAGGGATATTAACGATTGTACCAGGGTTTCGCCTATTTCCTTGCGCATGGTTTTGGCCTCATTAGCCTTCATAGCAGCAGCGTTGATCAAATCTGCAAGCTTGAAGGTAAGGACGTCATGGACGTTGAGCACATCAAGCGCTCTGTCAATAAGGTTCTCTCTGACCGCGTTGCGTTCCACGTCGAGGTCATCCAGCGTTACAGGGGGAGTCTGCGGCATCGAATCTTTGTAATGGTTGGGAGCATCTGATGCTTGGCGTGATGGGAATGTTTGTTCTTGTGCGCCGGATCTGCCCATGCCACGAATGATGTCCTGGAGGTTGTCAATACTCATGGCCATCGGATCTCCGGCACCGCCATCAGTATCAGGTGGAATCCCTGGGGCGGGTGGAGGTGGGAGTCTCATGAAAGTAGCAGGCTCATCTAGCGCATTCTCACCAGCGCCTGCCTCCTCGACTTCAATATTGGCTTCGCCTTGTGCGTTAATGCCTAGCATTGTAGCATCTGGAGGCCCACTGAGAGTATCTGGACGAGTAGCATTGCCTGACTGGGCGAGGATGGCGTTTACCATGTCTCTATCAATATCGCCCAGTGTGTTTGGTGTAGCATTATTGTCAGGTAAAGCAGCAGGGTCTGTATCAGGTTGAGTAGCTCCGGAATCGGAGCTTCCAGGGGTTGGAGCGACTGATCGAGTCACCGTCTCCTGGTCATAATCTGGTATCGGGTTCCTTGAAAGCCCAGGGAAAGTCTTCAGAGCGTGACAATACTCAAGAGCCATGGGTTGGGCATTCAAACATCGATACAACGCCTCCCGAGCCGTGTCATTTTCAATGCCTTCTCGGACCAGATTGTTGACCTTGTCATTGTGGATGCTGTAGGTTCTGAAAGGAGCCTTCCTAGGGGCAGGCTGTTCATCTTCGCGTCTGAAAGCCCCCTGTTCTTCCCCACCTTCCAGAATAGTCCGCAAGATGTCAATTAGACATCCCACAAGGGTATGTGTCGCATTGTCCACAAATTCGGAATCCCAAATAGTTTTGATGACAGGTAGAACAGCCATACGGAGTTCCACAAGGAATTGTGGTGGGGAGAAGAAATTTAATTGCCCTCGATCACGCTCATTTGATGTGATGGCGTGTGTCTGAGGTGATTCAATGATGGCTTTTGACTGAACAATCTGTGTTAGGAAGGCCAATATTATCTTGATCCCTCCAGTTGCAGACACCCTCCTAGCCATTGCATCGCTTTGATCCGATGTCTCCGGGGGACCAATGGGAGAATTGACTTCTTTGTAAAAGATTTCAAGGACTTTCTGCACAGCATCCAGGCCCCCATCATTCTTGAAAGCTTGAAGCAGTAGCGTAAGGACTTGGGTGGCGGGCCGATCCATGTGACTCCCTTCGATCATGAGTGATGAAATGGACGTTAGAGCCACAATCCAATAAGCATATCGGTCCTTTATAGACACGGTTTCCTTCGGCGTCTCAAACTGTAGTTGCTCGAGAGACGCATCAGAAATTGCTTCTGCGACCATGTACGCATTTTGCCGTGCATAAGCCTCCGGTCGCCGCTTGGGTACTAATGCTTTGCCAAGGTTCTGATAGAACATAACCACTAACGAAGGTACTTGGCTTAGCAAGTGGCGCAGGACCTTAGTATTCCTGAAGGTAGCAGTCTTTTCATCTTTTGCAATCGAATTCGGACTCGGTGGGCCACCAGGATCTTGAAGGGAGGACTCGGGGTTCCTACTGGTGGCGCTATGGGCTGGCAGATCGGCAGGATTAGACATGTCGGCATCGCCACCGGCATTTCCAAGGATTTCATCAGCTTCATCGCTACCCATGGTCAGACCAACTTTGACTCTTGTAGGCTCCTTCCAAGTCTCGGGAAGGTTCTTCTGTAGAAGTATTTCCTCCCACACGCAGATGCGGTGCAACAGACCAAGGCTCTTGATTAGGTCCCGATACTTGTCCGCCAAATTAACCTGGCTGTATGGCGTATGACCTGACCGTGAGCTGAAAATCGGAGTAGAGAAGACCTCTTGGAGTATATTACAGAGCGTTTGTATATCAACCAAGGACTTGACGGTTGACGTGCCGATTGAAGCATGAGAGACGGCATCAGGACCCTCAGAAGAGGTTCTCGGCTGCGATGTAAACTCGGAAAAGAAAGCCCGCTCGCCATGGTAGTCATACAGCGGTTGTAGGCTGTCAGCAACTTTCTGTGTTCGCTGCAGCAAGGAAGGAAGCACAAGGTGCGGCTTCTGTTCCACCATTATGTGAATGACTCTAGCGATCTGGAAATTGGAATTATGATTGTTGAAGTCATACGGTAGACTGGGTAAAGTGGCAAGGTCAAGGACATAATTGGCACCACTTGCTTCAACAAAAAACGCGCACAGAGATGGATTTTCGAAGAATCCTGCAAGAAAGTTCATGGTCACATCGATGCGAGTGGCCGTGCTAGCGGCATTCTTGTCTTCGCCCTTCTCCGTCGATTTATCGGTCGATAGGGATGTTTCAGCCTCTGTGGATGCTGAAGCCTGGTCTCCTTCTATGACAGAGGACGCTTCACCCATAATCACGTCATTTTGGTTGTCCTTTTGAGCAACGTCTAGCTCAGAAGGGGGTGCCTTCCCGGCAGGGACAAGCTCGCCATCATTGCCTTGAATCCATAATATTGCTCCACAACCCTCAGCACTGGCTCGAGATCTGCACAATTGACCAACACGTTCAACCATGGTCATAATGGCTATCATGACTGGCATCTTTAAATTGGGGTGGTGACGAACCAGCTCGTCGAAGGAGCTGCCCAGAAGTCTTGGCAAATCTTCCCTGTCCGGCGTATTTGGTGACAACGCTTTGATGTGCTCGTCGCTCTCAAATATCTTGAAAAAACTGTCAAGAGCTCCGGATTCAAGGAAGTTCTTCATGCCAGAATGATTAAGACAGATCGCACCAAAGGCCTGAGGGACCCCAAGAATGGCGTCACTGTTCGGGAGTATACCTTGGACTGGAGCAAACTTGGCCTGTCGCATGGTACGGCTATGCTCGTCGTGCATGAATCTTGCAATGCTCCCAGAGTCCGCATTTGTGAGTCCTGGCCCGGAGGCGTCATTTTCACCAATGAACCCGAGATAGACCTTCATGGGATGCTCAGGGCCTGATGGCAATGTGACCGCTTCGAGTAACCCTTTGCTAAGCCCTGCCTCTGAGATAACAGCATAACTTGTAGGCTCATTGTGTATGAAGACACTCATGATGTTGATTGCCCCACTCCAGACTGCAGAGCCAAAGATTTTGGCATTAGTGATGACGATGCGCAAACCGTTCAGGAGCTGAGGAGAGTCAATGAGGTTGCGTAGAAGTCTGTCTAAATTACCGCTTCCATGTGTCATCATGTGCGCAATGAGCTTGAATACCACCCGCAGGGACTGTTGCTGAAAATAGGGAATCTTGTAGTCTATAGACCGAGTCTTGAAACCCTCAGGCAGTCCTTCTCCTGCTGCGGCTCGCTCCAGAGATGTGTGGACTTCATAGTTCAGGAGATCCGAAATAGCATCGAGCCCCTTGGAGTTCGCGAGAGATTGCATCGCATCTCGCACTGTATAAAGGAAGGTGCTCAGAAAAGTCAAGACCTTCGGATGAGCACGCTCAGCCTTTTTGGTACGCAAATTGAGGACTTCAATCAGGATTTCCAGGAGACCTGCACCAACAAGAGTCTCCCCGGTCCTAGGCGTTGACGAGGGCAAAGCTTCGAGGAGTGAGAAAAGAGCCTCCTGTCGTTCGTCGATCTCGGACTCCTCATCATCACTAGTAGTCTCAATCGCCATCTCGGCTACTGCCTTATGAAGAACGTAGAACAAGACACCATGATTCACATTGACATTTAAGGCAGCACAGACGTCAGGCGCCTTGGCCTTTTGCTTGGCAAAAGCTTCAAGAGTTCCGAGTGCTAACGTCTGCAATTTAGGCGGTATACCAGAAGATCCGTTCCGTGGAGGATGTACCAAGTCCGCGAGCTGATAGACGAGTTGTAGTCGCCGGGGTTCTTCTGAATCTTGCTGCAAGATCTTTTGCTGAAAGACAGTCTCCGGGTAAATGTATGCTAGATTAGTGATAGCCAGCAGACGTATACCAGCAAGCTCCTGGCGCGTGGAGAGTGATGTGGTAATAGCATGAGCGTTTCTCAACTTCGCAAGGAGATCATACTGCGAATCCTTGGGCAAATTTTCCAGCGAATCTTGTATAATCTCTTCCATGGCTGACGACGCAATCTTCGAGTAAGGTATCTCAAGCCTTTTGATCCCTCCCACAGCCGAGTCCTCTAGCTTCGTATTGGACGCAGTTGACGTTACTGGAGGTATTTCCGGTGATCCTTCGGAACTTGAAAGACGGCTCGGCCGCGATAGCGCTGATGGTCTTCTCGTAGGAGTAGGAGTGGTGGGTGGTTTTGCGTCCTCTTTGGGCCCCGCTGGTGATTGGTAGTATGTCAGGAGGATTGAGCCCCATTCCTTCCAATCTGGCTTGTGCCGATCCTTTCGCTCTGAGGTTGAGACATGCTTAGCTGACCCGTTGGCAGAGGTCTTTACATCCTGGGTCAAAGCGAGGAGATCGTTGGCATTAATACCGGCAGCGGGTTTTGTTTGCTGAACTTGAGCCTTCTCCTTGCCTTTTGGAGTCGGAGTCGATATCGCGTTGGAGGCATTGCTTAGTATTGGAGACTTTGTGAAAGGATTTGCCAGCTTTTGTACCTTTTCCAAATCGATGCTATAATGGCTTGCTAGCAAGGCGCTGTTCAAGTGTTGGCTGGCGTTGGCACCTCGTTGTCGAGACGCATGGTATCGTTGAGCCAGACGCACCGCAAGCTTCAAAGTGGTAGTCAGGAGAGACAGGCTTGTAGTGTTCAACAGGTCACCAAGACGCTCGCTGCTGTTATACAGACTCCGATTGCCACAATTTTCCAGTAACCAGCGTGAGAAATCCAAGACAACTTCGATCAACTGTCGATCGCCATCCGGTCCATATGCTAGTTTGTCCAGCTCTTGATCATCTGTAGCCACGGTGGTCTCCGCTTTACTCTCCTCGGCAACACCCTTGAGCAACAGTGCTCTTCCGAATGGCCGCACCTGCGGTCCATCATGAAGGCCGTATTCAGAGCTGAACCGGTCAAGTATCCTATCGAATCGATTGAAAAGAGGTATCCAGTGGTAGAGATCTCCTTTGGGAAAAGGCCATCGTTGCGGAAACGATTTCAGATGTGCAGGCAAGCGTGGTATTGGGAGAGTGCTTGCTTTGGTCACAAATTCTGCTATAGCAGGAGACTGAGAAGTGAACGTCAGTACATTGCGTCCGTCAGAATAGAGAAACAGCATGATGGAAAAACTCTTACCACCGTCGCCTCGTGCTTGGCCCCCGCCGCCTTCTTGATTCGCCCCATCCTAACGGCCCAGCGACCGTAGGACGCTCATGTGTATTTCAAAGACCCAAGCCAAGGTCTAGACCTTATACTATTCTAATTTGTATCTTGTATTGAAGGGTATGGAGTAAGGTCGATGAAGGCTGAGATAATTATCCGAAGGTGGTGGAAATTTCCTGCTCGGTCAAAGTTGTTAAATGAGGGGATCTTTACCTGTACTGAATGTTTCAAGTGTGACGCAAATCAGAGTGTTGCAAGACGTATTGACACCAGATGCCGTGTGAAGGATTAAAAAATGAAGTCGTGTTGAAGTTTAGGCGAGTACCCCAGGGCGTGCAGCCTCTTGAGGAGAGAATTCTAAGGAGCGTCAAGGGAAGCTCAGCGGTGCAGGACGCTGGGCTGGACCTTGTAGCTTAAGAGGATGACGGTAAAGAAGTTCCGTCGAGATCAGAGGTCTTTGAGGTGTGTGATGGGGGAATGGAGATGCGCGTGTAGGAAAGAGCTTGCTGCTGGTGAGTAAGGTAGAGCGGCTTCGGCAAATCGTGGCTCCGGATTAACCAATAGGAGCTCTGTGTCCCTTCATCAAATGACGTCCGTACTACATCGTAGGATCACCATCGCCTTGGGACAAAATGCTTATTAGTGCTCTAGCATTGTTATCAGACTAGAGCATACAGAAAGTATCACGCTCCGAGCCTCTCACTACATACGCAATAGACGGATCAGATGAGCTTGCAATGATAGTGAACAAAGTTCTTGTTTTGTACCGCGCAAGCTATAATACAATCCCTCGGCTCAGAAGGTTCGCTCATCGTGTAGCGAATTAGCAGAAACCGACATTTAACAGTTCTTGCAAGCTAAGCCCAATGATCCCACCCAACCAATATAATCCCGTCATTGTTGAGACGCCGCTGCCGGTAGCTCGCCATCCCAGCGAACCTTCATCGTCGTTGGGAATGGGAAAAGGCTGGAGTGATCAACGGTCATGTACAGCGTAATCCCTCCTGGTCCTGCAATCTTCTTGATATGACCTTGGTCACCGGGTGCTCTCCTTAGATTGTCCAATTTCCCAACAGTCTTCAACATCGTGGTCAGAGCGAGCTTGGTCATGTCAAGACCTAGACACGTGTGACGGCCCCAGCCAAAATGTATGTATGAGTCCATTGGTCTGTCAAGCTTGACTTGGTAAGGGTCTGGAAATGTGGCGGGGTCTTCAGACGCTGTAACCAGATCACATAGGACGACCTCTCCTGCCTTGATGTTCACTACCTTCTCACCATCCTTAATGGTGGTATCCTCAGTTGCGAGACGATACAGCCCAACCGTGGACCGGATCCTGGCACCTTCCATAAAGTATCGAAGGAGCAAGTCGTCAGCCTCTGGAGTATCTAATTTCGCCAACCTGTTGATTTCCTTCAGATGCGGTGCTGCTTCTTCCGAAAGATAGAAGTCAAGACATTGGGCGAACAACTGGGCCTGATTGGCAATCATACCGCCGGCGGTTGGAAGAATGTTAGACCATATGATATCCTTGGCGCCCAGCCCACTCTTGAGCAACTGCTGGATCATATGTTGACCATATATACTAATCTTGCTATGTGGTTTGTGGAAAAGGTCGATGACTCTATCAAATGGACCATGCTCCTTGAATTTTATGCCGGCCACCAAAGTCTCCATCAGCTCTCCCAGCTGCTGTACGAGTATGCGCGCAGCCTGTCGGAGGGCAAAACTATTCGCAGGGTCTGCATCGTAGAAAATCACCGTGAACACTAGATGACGAGTGAGCCAATATACCATGGGCATGAATGGCGAGCAGTACCTAGTGCCATCACACTATAGAGCTCCCTCTCGGTGTATATGCCAAGCGGGTTCTCCTTCGTCTTCAGTGGAAGAGAGAAAACCTGGAATTCGGTGTCAGTACAATCTGGCAGTGCTCGATTTTCCATTCATACCTCTGCCGAAAAGTGAGCTTGGGCCAAATTAGCGACGTCCCTAACGATGTCGACTTGACTTTTGCCTGAGATTTTGTAGGAGTGTTCGCGCAAGAGCTGCAAGGTAATGTTCTCGTAGAAGCGTTTGACTTCTGTCTCCCAAGCAGATTTGTAGAGCGCAGGATACATCACATCGCGGGAATTTGCATTCGGTGGTGAGTCTCCAGAGAGCATGAAGTCTGCACCATACTCTTTTCCACTATTATGCATCAAAAGCTCGATGGCCTTTCCCCAGGTGACTTTGAAGTCCTTGGGATTTTCAAGGATTGATTTGCAGGCAGCGTAAGACTTGATGAAGGTAGGCCGAGGGATATATCCAGGCTTCTCCCAGCTGTACTTATCGACCTGGCCAAGCTCAGTGAGAATAGCATGGTTCTCGTCTGGCACCACCATTGGAAAATGAGCATAGACAGAATTCGGTTGAAAGTGATTTGGGAATGCTCTCAAAAATAGTTTGGAAAAGACATGACCTTGGTCCACAGTCACGTCGGATTTCACCTCGTTGAAGCCCCAGTTGGTCAAGCTATGCGGAGTGTAATCGACCATATAAAAGCGATCTCCACGTACCAGTGCCACAGCATCAGAAAGTATGGCACGTGATATGGTGAAATTAGTACAAAGACCGCTCCCAGGCGCCATTGACGGCTTGGCCTCTTCGATGGCCAATCCGGGGTACAATTCGACGAAGTCTGGGTGATCGTACAGGTGCTTCAAGGAATCTGCCACCTGAGGATCGCTGTTAATACTCTCAAAGGTTTCGTGCTTCTCGAGGCCGAAAAAGAGGCGGAACTCATTGAGAGTGGCAAGGTTCCAGCTCCGAGCCTGTTTGATACCAAGAATTTCAACAGCCCGCAGAATCTGCGGTACCTGTCTGGCTCCAAACGCTCCCGCTTCATCTTCAATGCTGGCTGTCAAGATACTCACCAAGTCATCGTCGTTCAAACTCCCATCTTGAGATCGTTGGAGACTAGCAAAAGGTCTTTGTTGCGGATCGTCCGAAAAGCCTTTCTCCCAGCGCCTGAGACCTTGGAGAAGCTCAGGAAAACTGACTTCGCTTGGTTCTCTACCTGGGAAGATTTCTTTGAACTGGTCTTGGGTCCATGCGTCGTCTCGCTTAGACAAGGCTGAATGCCAACGGTAGACGAGGTTAAACTCTGCAGACACTTGGTTACCTGGGGTTCCGTTGGCCGTGGGCCCTGTGAGTTTAACATCGCGAGGGTCGAGATCCCAGGCACTCTCGGTCCTATTCAGTTCCAATATGGTCCTTACGTAATCCTTGAGGATACAGTTAATGTACAGACCGCAGGTAATAAGCCGACCAGTCTGAAAGAGATCATTGTCGTACTTGGTCCAGGCAGCCTTTGTTGCGTCGTCTCTCGGCTTAGTGAATCGTCCACTGTCGTTGATGGCCGCAAGTTGTTGGACAACGTAGTTGTGGAACCGGTTGAACATGATGAGCATGACGCCTGTTGCTTGTAAGCCACTGCAACTCGAGAAGCAGCCAAGGAGGCAAATCTTACCGACTCCGGGTGGGAATCCAAGCACACGCAAGTTGCTGAAGCAATCAGCTTTGAGTTTTCCGTCCTGAAAGGTTCGGACACGATTCTGTTCGTCCTGATTATTGCCATATAAAGGTGACAGGTCCAGGTAAGAGGACGTCTGATTAATGCTACTGTCACTACGATCTGTCATGAAGAGATCTGAGATTGCGGGTCAGCTACCGTGTACTTAATCTCTAAGGTAGCGTACCATGGATGATGATGGAAGCAAGGTAGAAGAGCACGCTGGACAGCCTGGCTGGATGAGGCGTGAAGGTGTTTCGAGCCATGAGATTGTCAAATAAATCTCCCGGGTCTGGAAGATCTACGGGTCGAAGAGTCTGAGGTCGGACAGACCGAGCGTATGGTGTGTTTGCAGCTCCAATTGCTGGGGCCATGACATTCTATCAATGATCAGCACAATGCAAAGAGTTTGCAACGAGTAGTCAGATAAGCACGAAAGCAAAATCATGGCAAACAAAGGTCAGCACCGAAGCTAATGAAATAAGAACTTCAGGAGAGGGTGGTTTTAGGGTTATGGACATCGACAAGTGCTGGACTCGACGGGGACGTACATTGAATGAGCCATCGGCTGCTCGAAACTTGTGGGTATCACCCAGGAACGAAACGGGAGGATGCTGAAGATCATCGTAGAGCTGCTGGATGAATTTATCGTTGAGGATGCTCCCATTTTTCGACTTTAGCGGCAGCTCGCTTGCCAGCTTAATAAGCCTCTCCATGAGGAATGTCTTATCATCAACTGGGTCACTAGTGGCAGCGTCTTTGGCCAACTCCGCCAAAGTGATGATGTCGCTAGGGTGCATGTGGGAAATGTCCTGCAGGAGACCGGAGGCCTTGGTGGCCTGAATAGCGGATCCATCGCCAGTCTGGGTGGGTAAAGGTGCAACAGCCGCCTTGATCACCCCAGTCACCGAGTCGAAAGCTGCAACGACCTCCTTTCGAAGGCCAAGATGCTGCTCAGGAGGCGAATTGGGTATTGGCGGTTGATCTGCAGCCATGTTGCAGTGTGATAGAGGCTCGACAAGGAGTGTATTGACGTCCAGTCAAGTTAGCTGCCTTTGGGAGAAAGAGTCTCCCTTGAGCGGTGGGTCTCGTAGGATGTGGGCAGTACGTCCGTAGGTGACGAGGTCGAAGGCGGCAAGGGACTACCGATTGAGAAGAGAGTCACCTTAAAAAATGCTAACAATAATGTACAGTAATGAGACGAGGGTGGGGGTAAGGAAGATGATGAAGTTTCATCGAGGAGAGAGGATCAGAAAAGCAAGAATTGCAAGAGAAGGAGCATATCTGTAAGGTAGTTGTACGACTTCACGGATTCGACTAGCTTGGGGAAAGCCAAGTGAAGGGTGTATATAGCAGCATAAAGGAGCTGTGGCATTCGGAAGGACCGATGAGCACACCTTTGTCTTCCGCCTCGTGACTGGCTTTTGACCAATGCATTTGGCCCGGCCGTACGAGGAGCGGGAGCGAGAGCGAGCTCGAGCTTCCCCGTTCCCACTGCCTTACGGCATAGGACAGAATCGTGTTTGGAAATCAGCGCTTGGCTCCTGCTCCTGGGGCAACTACAGTCAGCCTCGCAGGAGGCATGGACGGACGACGAGGGGCACGCGCAGCAGGAAGCAGATCGATGGTTTTTCTTCAGCCGCCGAAAGGCAATAAAAGGCATCACTCTGGTGTGTCGCTCGCAATACGTCGAGTTCATTTCCTCAAGCGTTCGGTCTTTCCGACAGAAGTCGGCTCAGCCTCCATCATTTTCCACTGTAGCCAATGGCTGGTCCAGCCCCCGTGTGGCCAATGATAATGCATGAAGGGGGAGTCAATAATCCGATCTATTGTTATCACGCACGTAAGCTGAGTGCAAATCGTCATCTTTTGTTTCATGCGGAGCGGCTGAGGAATCTGAAGAGGAAGAGAGAGATTACGCACCGGAAGCAGGCGCAACGTCTCGGCCACCGTAGAATTAGTTCTAGCCTTGGCAAGGCCACCCCCTCTCAATTTTGATTCGCTCCACCCTGCGCCCACTGCTGCAGAGTTCTGATTCAGCTTTCGAGCGTTTCGACTCTTCTCACGTTCGAGGCTGGCCCCCATGCCATGCGACTCTTCTTGATCCGTCACGGTGAGACGGTTGACAATGTGGCACAGGTCTAGTGAGTGCCATCTTCTGGCTGCTTCTTGACGGTTGGCTGATCGGTGCAAAGCGCTGGAGTCAAGGATTCCGCCCTGACGATTCATGGCAGCCTCCAAGCCGAACGATTGGGGAAGGTCCTCGCGAAACGCGATCTCGAGCTTACCCACATATTCTCTTCTGACTTGCAGCGGGCTGTGAAGACTGCAGCTGCTCTCCGATCCTGGAATGACGCCGCACAGCCTGGGTGCAACATCGAAGTGACTGCACTGAAGGTACTCAGGGAGCAAGATTTCGGATATTATGAAGGAAAACCCTTCTACGCAAGGCCTCGAGACTCTTCCAAGTCAGGAAAGGAGAATCATCGCTTGCAACAGCAAGACGATCCGGACTTCCAAGATGTGGAGTCCAAGGATTCAATGGCGTCGAGAATGAATGATTTCCTTCGAGATCATTTGATTCCTCTCATACACAAAGACGCAGCTGCAAAAGAGAAAGCGGTTGCCATCGTCTCACATGGCATCATTCTTTCTCACCTGTGGAGGACCTTCCTCAAGCTACTGCCCAAGGACAGTGTGAGCTTAGCACCAGGAGTCTCGATCGGTTCTGGAGGAGTAACGCCACTCGAGTATCTAGGAGGATGGTCAAATACTGGATATCTGGAACTCGATGTTCAAAAGAGAAGCCAAGAAAAGACAGGTAGGAATGCTGTATGCTCTGCATCCTCGCAATTCCCTGAGAGGGCCCATTCTCCCATCTCTGAATCCTCTCTATCCAGCTGCAAGGTGATAATTAAAACCGTGAACGGAAAGGCACACTTACAAGGTCTCAAACGTACCAAGGGCGGAGTCGGCAGCGCAAAGTTCGATGAAGGCCAAAAATCGATCGATTCTTTCTTCAAGAAGAGGAAGGTGACGACTGATCAAGGCTGAGATCTTTTCAAGACATCAAGTCGTGAAAGAGCTAGCTGAAACGCTAGCCATCAAGACCACCCTACATTTGTGCTAGGATCACATGTCCAGGAATAAGAGCACCAAGCGCCTATTTGCCGCCGACCAACGCACCAACAAGCAATATGGTGAGACAGCCCCCACCTCTTCTTCTATCATTTGCCCTTTTCATGATGAAGCACAATTCACAACACAGACCTGTTCTGAACCTTCATGTGGATGATATTATTGTTACCAACTGCTGTCTGACGCTCCTACTCCTCCACGCCTTGATACCTCGTAACTTAAGCTGAAGATATACTGACGACCGCAACACCAGCTCAATCGACGCACATCGCAACGTCAATTGGAAAGCCAATGTGCTCAGAGCATGGCTCTGAGCTTCATCCTCACGTTCTTGTGTGCCAAAGAACGAGCAATTGCCACAAGCCATGACGTCTTCTCCATTATCAACGAATGGAGACCGATTGAGCACACCAGATCCTGCAAGTTCGGCGAATCTTTCGGATTCACTGTGGCCTTTATCAATGATGTATATCTGGTTGGTGGTTCATAGAGGTCCACGGCACTACTCGTAGATAGATCTGACCAGATTTTCCGTGCTCCTCAATCCACCAGACGGGGAGTGATTAGTTAATGGTATTCTCATTCCGCAGTAAGAAAGTAACAGTACGGGAAAATGTTAGCCGTGATTCTTGAAGATTGACATAGAAGACATTTAACCGATCACATCTTGGAACTATTCATCACCTGCACAGATCCATATGTTGTGATAGAAATCCGATTAATGGATATCTACAGACTGTAATCCTATCCTATCCACACCCGGAAATAAGGTGCCTAAGCTTGATCATCGTTTCAATCGCCAAACTCCCCGCTTAATAAATAAAGTCATCGCCCTATCAGCGCAACCCATGGTATCATCGCTCGCATGCATAATCATTCCTCAAAACCTATCGCAAACCCCGCTCACAACCTCAACCCACCACCATCACCACCCCCGCCACAACACCAACAACCATCCCCACTCCCACACCTCCACCCCAAAAACACCGCGACAAGCTCCCTCCAGACTGCGGCGGCGCAGCCGTGCTGCTTGCGCTCGGCGACGCGGATGGACTACCACCCGACGACGATGCAGCACTTGATGTGGACGCGGCGACTGAGGTCGAAGCCGTCGTCGTCATGGTCGATGGCGCGGCTGAAGATACGGATGTCGCTTCTGTGGAAGTGGTGGTGAGGGCGGTTGTTGAGAGGACGCTTGTGGCCGTGGCTATTTCTGTGGGGATCGAGGAGGAGAGGGAGCTGACGGCGAGGGTGGATGCTGAGGAAATGGCGGATGTGACTGCTGAGTTGGTGGCTGCTAAGGCGGAAGATGCGCTGGCGATTGAGACGGAGGCGGAGATTAGGGGGATGATGGGGATGGGAACGTGCGTTGCTATGGAGGCGATTGTGGTGGCGATGGAGCTGGCCGCGGAAGATGCGCTGGCTATGGAGACGGAGGCGGAGATTAGGGGGATGATGGGGATGGGAACGTGCGTTGCTATGGAGTCGATTGTTGTTGCGATGGAGCTGGCGCCTGCGGCGGCGTTGGAGGCTACGGAAGTAGCCATCGATGCAGCTGTGCTGGCGGCGTTGGAAGCTGGGGTTTCGATGCTTGAGGCTTGTGTGAAGGCGGCGGAACCGGCGACGTTGGATGCGACGATGGCTTCTTGCGAGGCGGCGGAGGAGGCGGCGGATGCTATTGATGCTGGTTCTGTTGCTGCGCTGGAGGC